>Ga0302314_10000629_pt1 | contig 64957 bp, 61 predicted proteins | sample III_Palsa_N2_3_FD_200533 | JGI IMG/M metagenome (GOLD analysis project Ga0302314, IMG submission 200533) | Peat permafrost microbial communities from Stordalen Mire near Abisko, Sweden - III_Palsa_N2_3 | ecosystem: Environmental > Terrestrial > Soil > Palsa > Peat permafrost | place: Sweden...
GATTCCTGACCTGGGAAAACGAGCGTTCGAGGTTCAGACACAGGCACTGAGGGACGTCAGCTCATCCGTCTGTGAGAACAGGGTCTCGACGATCTTCCCCAGCTGCTTGTTCCGCTCGGCTCCGGCAGGGGTCTCGAACTCGTCGACGTCGGCGTTGCCGAGGTGCTGCGCCAGGCCTCGCAGTGCTGCGGCGCACAGCTGCACATGGCTGAGCGGTTCCAGGTCCGCGTCGGTGACCGGGCCGTTGCGGGTGGGGTAGCCGTCCGGGCGCCGCTCGATCACCCGGGTCTCGTTCAACTGGAGGAGCGCGGCCAGGATGCGGGCCATGTGCACGCTCTGCGGCGGGGCGAACGCGGTGCCGACCTGCGCGGTGCTGGGCGGGATGTCGCCGGGGAAGCCGAGGACCGAGGGCCCCAGTGCCTCCAGGACCTGGCGGGTGCAGTTGTCGCTCTCCGCCGTGCCCGTTGCGTTGAGCGTGAGCTTGTCGAAGGTGTCCTCGCCGTCGAAGGCGAGCATCGTCCATGCGGGGAAGTGCCGCACCACGACCGCGTCGGGCCCGAACTCGCTGGCCACGGCCCGGCACAGGGCCTCGGCGTCGTTGACCAGGCCGGCGCCGAGCATGAGGTCGGTGGCGATGACCAAGGGGCCGGTCTCCTTGGTCGGCCACACCCGCAGCCGCACGTGCGACCGGCCGCCGCTGATGATGATGAACGGCCAGGCGTGGTCGTCGCGTATGGGGCTCTGTCGCGCGGGGGTGGGCAGGACGGTCTCCGGCACGGGAAATCCTCTCGGCGTTCGGGCACAGCAGTCCCTTTACGCTAGCCACCGGCACTGACAACCACGGGGAGGCGGCCGTGATCCATGCCTGTCCGCGGAGTGCGGCTGACGGGTGATCAAGCAGCGGCCTCCGGTCACCGGGGGCGTGGGAGCAGCAGGCCCACGCCGAGTGCGGTGCCCGCCCACACCCCGGTCCCTGCCGTCAGCGCACCGACCAGCGGAGCGCTCCCGGTGCGGGTCAACAGGACCGCGGCCAGGACCGCGTTGACCAGACCCGCGCCGACGGCCAGGTCGACCTCCCAATCGCCGTGCCGGAACGCGGTCCGCACCAGCGCCCGCACCGGTGCCGCACACGCCAGCAGCACCGGGCTGGTCGCGATGCTGGCGGCCCACAGCGCCCACCAGGGCAGCGGGGACCACACCAGCAGCGCGAGCACGACCAGCGCCGCCACCCCCATGGCCAGCATCGTGGAGCCGACCGTGACGCCCCCGGTGCTCGCGCCGCGTCCGGCGGTCTCCAAGGCGCCGGCGGTGAACACCGCCGCGATCGCCACCGCCGCCGCCGCGCCCAGCAGCACGGACCACACGGTTCCCAGGCCGGCCCAGGCGAGCTGGGCACCGAACAGGCTGCCCGCCAGGGACCCGCCCCAGACCGCTGTCCGCCCGCAGTGCCGGGGCCGACCCCGGCGCACCGGCCGCGGCACAGCCGCTGCCGTCTTTACCGTTCCCGGCTCGATCAGCGTGGGGGGCGCCAGGGGCTGCGGGGCGGCGGTCCGCTCGGCCGCACCCAGCAGCCGCACCAGCCGCCGCCCGACCTCCTCGGCGCTGCGGGGGCGCTGCGCCGGATCCTTGTGCAGCAGCTCGAGCACCAGGTCGTCCACGGCCTGGGGCACCTCGGGGCGAACGGACCGCACCGGCGACGGCCGGCGGTCGACGTGCTGCACCAGCACCTCCCAGCTGCTGCCGGTGAACGGGGGAGCGCCGGTCAGCAGCCGGTAGAGCAGGCAGCCCAGGGAGTACAGGTCGCTGCGCGCATCCAGTGACCGCTCGCCGCGGGCCTGCTCGGGAGACATGTAGGCCGGTGTCCCCACCACGGCGCCGGTCCCGGTCAGCCCAATCCCGGACTCGGCCTCCTCCAGGAGGCGGGCGATGCCGAAGTCCGCCAGCCGCACCTCGTCGCCCTCCAGGAGCACGTTCGCAGGCTTGAGGTCCCGGTGCACGACCCCCGCCCGGTGAGCGGCCTGCAGCGCCCGGCAGATCTGCTCGCCCCAGCCGAGCACCTGCACCACGTCCAAGGGCCCCGCCGCCGCCCGGGCCTCCAGCGAGGGCCCGTCGACCAGCGCCATCACCAGGAAGCAGACCCGCTGCCCGCCGACGTCGGCGACACCGAAGTCGTGGACGGCCACCACACCGGGATCCGAGAGCCGAGCGGCTGCCCGCGCCTCGCGGTGGAACCGGGCCTCGCGCTGCTCCTGGTCGGGCCCGGACGACAGCAGCTTGACCGCGACCGGGCGCCCGAGCAGGTCATCCGCCGCCCGCCAGACCTCGCCCATGCCGCCCGCGCCGAGCCGCTGCTCCAGTCGGTAGCGGCCGGCCAGTGTCGTGCCGATCATCGCGCCTCCCTTGTCCCGGACCCGGTCGGCCCGTCTGCCGGGGGTCGGCGCGCAGCCTACGTAGACGATCCGCGCACCGACGAACGCAACCGCCGGCGCGGCCGGCAGCCGCGACACGGGGCGGTGATTCCCGGATCCGCCTGCACCCGGGCACCGGGCGGGCCGATACTGGCCGGACCGCTCCGTCAGGGGCGAGCCGCTTCCGTCCCCCCCGTGCGGAGCGACCTTCCGGCGGAGCCGGAATCGCGGAGGCCGGCCGACAACCAACGCGGCCAGCCTCCGCCGTCCGCCGCCGTGCACCCTGCTCCTTTGCGTCAATCCGCAGCACGGGCCGCCGCCACCGCAGCCCCCTGTCGCCGCAGGTGGGACACCGAGCGCGTTCTCGACGCCGCCAGATCACCGCACCCAGGCCGGGCAAGCTGACGCGGGCGTACACCCAGGTCACCGGCCGTTGCCGACCAGAATGCGGGCAGCGAGGTGAGGGCCGGTGGCCGATGGCCGGTTCGTGCGGACGAGTCGGGGGCGGGCGCGGTGATCTACCGGCGGGTGTCAGTGCCCACTGCTACACCAAGCATGGGGGCGGCGGTTGTGCGCCGGCCGGGGAGCCCGCGCGGTGCGCGGCGAGAGGGGGACCGGTGTTAGACGAGGACGGGTACCTGGACCCGACGCTGAAGTTCATCCTGGTGGGGATCCTGGTGGTCGCGGGGGCGGTGATGGCGTGGAAGTTCGTCATCAAGGGCATCGTGCACTGGGTCGCCGTCGATGTCCCGCACTGGTTCACCGTCAGCCTCCCGGACTGGCTCACGGGCCATCCGTGGACGACCGCGCTGATCGCCGTCGGCGTGCTGCTCCTGGTGGTCCTGGCGGTGAGGGCGTGGCTGAACGCGGGCTACGGCTACAGCTACGCCGGGTACGTGGACACGGACGCGGGGGACGAGCCGGACGACGAGGACCTGGGGCTGACGTTCCGCATGCGGCAGTTCGAGGCGATGACCGGCACCCAGTTCGAGCTGGCCTGCACGCAACTGCTGATCAGGGACGGGTTCCTGCGCGCCAGCCAGGTCGGGGGAGCGGGTGACCTGGGGCAGGACGTGCGGGCCTGGGACCGCCAGGGCCGCAAACTGGTACTCCAGTGCAAGAGATATGCGCGGGCGGTCGGCTCGGAGCACGTGCAGCGGTTCAACGGCACCGCGCGGGCGGTGCACGGCGCCGACCTGCCGCTGATCGTGGCGCTGAACGGCTTCAGCGTCCACGCGGCCAGCTTTGCCGCGGACCAGCGCATCATCCTGGTCGGCCGCCGTGAGCTCAAGCGCTGGGCCCACGGCGAACACCTCTATGACGTCCTGGCCGACAGCAACCCGGCGCTGGGCCTGACGACCTGACGTCCGCCTGCCCCTTCGCGGACGAGACCTCTGAGCGACCGGGCCGGAGCCGGTTGTCAGCGCTCCGCCGTAGACTCAGCGCGCCAATGACGCCCGGAGGACACGATGACCATCCCCACCCTGGGGCCGTAGCGCTGCTGACCCCGCTGTGGCTCGCCGCGCCGCTGTGCTTCGCCCTGGAGCTGGGAGTCCCGCGCATGTACGGCATCCGCCGGGACCCCGCGCCGGACGCAAAGCACTACCGCACCCTGCTGCTCACCGGGCTCGGCGTCGCGTGGATAGCCTTCGGTGCGGCCGTGCAGGTGATGGAGTCCAGCGGCTTCGCCGCCGGGAACGCCCGCTGGCCGCTTCCCGTGGGAATCGTGCTGACCATCGCTGTCCTGGTGTGGAAATCGGCGGAGGCGTTCCACCGGGCGCAGACCGACACCCAGCGCACGACGGACGCCAGCCGCCTGCTCGAGAGCCTGGAAACGATCTACGAACGCCTGCTGCCATCCCTCGAACAAAACAAGGGGGACCTGTCGTGGTCGTGGACCCGCCAGCTACTCCCGTCGGCTCGACAAGCCGTCCGGGATCGTGCCGGTGCCGACGCCGTGATCCTGGTCAGGGACGCTGCGGCAACTCTGCGTGAGGCGGTCGGGCCGAACACCGTCTCCGAAGACGTCGATGCCCTCGATGCGATCCTGGCCAACGCGTCCAGGAAATTGGTGAGCTACCAGCTACGCCGCTGACCCGCCGCAACGCCGCAGCGAAACCCCGTGCCGGACCCCCACCAGGAGAGATAGCCTCCCACCACGACGATCATGCAGGGGGCACAGTGCACAGCGTGGAAGGACGACCCGGCCGGCCGCCGGGCACCTCCCGGACCCGGGACGGACTGACCGAGCGTCAGCACCGGATCGTTGACTTCGTCGCTGCCGCGGTCCGCGACAGCGGTTACTCGCCGAGCATGCGCGAGATCGGCAAAGCGGTCGGCCTGAGCAGCACTTCCTCGGTCGCTCACCAGGTCAAGGCCCTGGAAGCCCGTGGCGTCCTCGGACGAGACCCGCGCCGACCCAGGACCTTCCGCCTGGCCCGAGACGCGCACACCGAGACCGAGACCGAGGTCGCGGTCGAGGGGTACGACGGCCAGGCCGTGAACGTTCCCCTGGTGGGACGCATCGCGGCCGGGGTCCCCATCACGGCCGAGCAGCACCACGAGGATGTTCTGGTCCTGCCGCGCCGGTTGGTCGGCGACGGGGACTTGTTCGCGCTGAAGGTGGTGGGCTCGTCCATGACCGGCGCGGGGATCTTCGACGGCGACACCGTCGTGGTCCGGGCCCAGCGGACCGCCGATTCTGGGGACATCGTCGCCGCGATGATCGACGGCGAAGCCACGGTCAAGCGCCTGCGGTGCACGCCCCCGAACGTGTGGCTGATGCCTGAGAACCCCGCCTTTCAACCGATCAGCGCTACCGAGGCGCTGATCCTGGGCAGAGTCGTCGCCGTGCTGCGCGCCCTGTAGGCGCCGGTCGGGACGGTGCCGCAGCCTTCGGCCCCGGCGGCAGGGCAAGAGGGTGCCGTCAACCGGTGCTGCCCACAGCGCCGAAACAGGAGTGAGTCCGTGAACGAAGACGTTCGCGCTGGACGCGGCACCGGTGCCAAGGTCACCGGGCTGCTCCGATCGCTGAACGGTCCGCAGGAGCTGGATCAGCGGGCCGTGCTCTGCTCGGTTGCCGAAGTGGCGGCTGCCGACGGGATGAGCCATGTCGTTGAGGAGTACGGCCTCGTGAGCCCGGACCGCGGGCCGGGTTGGCGCTGGGTCGTCCGCGCCGCCTGCGACGCCCGGACCGCCTACGCCTGCGCCCGCTACCGGTCGGACGTCCGCCGTCACCGCAGCACGCTCAAAGCAACCGCGGCTCTGAGGGCCGCCCATGCCGAACTCGAAGCCCTTGGTTCCGTGGTCCACCGCCAGCCCTGCCCCCACTGCCACCTGGGGATCTGGCGCAAGGAGCCCGACGACTGGGTGCACGCCGCCACCAACCTGCCCGGGTGTCCCGACGGCCAGGGCACCGACAGCAACACCGTCGCGGTCCGCGGCTTCGGCGACCTCCCATCGTGGCCACCGACCGGCTCCTGCTGGTGAACTCCCGCCCCGCCCGCCGACCGGCCCCGCCCAGCAGCCGCGGTAACCACCCCGCGCCGACACCTGCACCTGAGATCATGGCCGCACGGTCATGCCGTGGCGCCCGAAGCGGGGCGCGCGGCGGGAAGAGGGGGTGCGGTGGACGACAACCAGACGGTGCGTGCCGTGGTGTTCGACTACAAGGCGGTCCTGCGCTCCGCCACCAGCGCCCACCAGGGCATCCCCGAGCTGCTGACCTGGCTCGATGACCACGACGTCGCCTGGGTGCTGCTGACGAGCGACCCGATGGACGCCACCGCTGCCTGCGCCGCCGCCGGATTGCCCAAGCCGGCCCTGCACCTGTGCCGAGACGACATCCCCGGCCGACCCGCCCGCGGCAGCGGAACCTGGCTCGACGCGGTCGCCGGATCCCTGAACCTGCGCCGCAACCAGCTCCTCCTGGTCGGCACCACCGAGTGGGACTGGTACACCGGCATGAACGCCGGCGTCGTCCACGTGCACGCCGCCTGGGCCAGCGCGCACAAGAAGCCGATCACCACCCTGACGGCCACCGTCCCCGACGAAGTGCGCGAACTGCTGGAGCACTTCCTCCTCCACGAGCCCACCTGGGCCTTCACCTCGACGACGAGGACCGCCGCTTCCGGATCCGGTCCCTGCTTCCTCCGAACGTCAGCTTCCCCGCCGACGGCGACCGCACCTTCACGCTCCAGGACATCTTTACCCGCGCCCGCAAGGTCACCGTCGGCCAGTGGGACGCGCGCGACGTACTGGTCCTGCGCCTCCTCTCCTCGGCGTACCTGGAGGGAAACCTGCCCGGGCGCGGCCTGTTCTGCATCTACCCCAGCAGCAGCCCAGGCAAGGTCAGTGCCCAGCTCGAGCAGTTCCTCCAGCTGGCGAAGGTCACCGTCGGCTCGTACTACAAGGAGGACCTCCTCGAACGTGTTCTCCAGGCCCCCGACACCAGCCTGGAGAGGTGGAAGGCCAGCTCCGGCCAGGCGACGACGGCGGACATCTCCATCGCGGCGCAGGCCCGCACGGTGCGCGTCAACCCCTCCTACAAGCGCAAGCTCTCCGGCAAGACGGTGATCGTGTTCGACGACTTCACCACCGAGGGCAAGTCACTGGAGTGGGCCCGCACCCTGCTGGTCGCCGCCGAAGCCGCCCAGGTGATCGCCCTGACCGTCGGCAAGTACCCCTCCGCCCACACCGCCTACGCGCTGCGCCCCGGCCTCAAGATCGACCCCTTCACGACCAACCCGCTCACCGCGGGCGACTTCACCACCTCCCCCCGGCCGGGCGGCGCCGAGGACGGTCCCGCGCGCTCCCTGCGGCGGGCGATGGTCCGGTTCATCGCCGACGGCCAGTAGCCGAGTGGCTGTCGGCACGGGGCGACGGATCGAGACCGGGGAACTGCTCCAGCCGCTGGCCAAGGGCCGACGCGGTGCTGCGTGATCCGTAGCCGTACCATCGGCCCGACAACGACGAAGGGGGTGTCCCATGGCTCCACGCACCACACCGGTCATCGGCGGCCCGACACACTTCACCCGCCCCCGCGCCGCCACCGGCTGACGCGCCGCGAGCCCGTGAAAGGACGAACCCATCGAAAGCCGCAATCCTCATGCCGCGGACGCCACCGGACTGCGGGAACCGGCCATCGCACCGCCGCCAGCACGACCTGGCCCCGAGGGCGACGAGGTCCTCGACGCCCTCACCAGCACCGAACCGCGCGGCGCCGGACAACCGCACCTGCGGGTACTGGGGCCGGTGGACGTCCACGGCTGCCGCCCGGTGACCAACCCCCTGCTGCGCGGCCAGATGACCCACGCCGCCGCATTCCTGCTGCTCCACCCCGACAGCAGCGGCCGCGACCTCGACCGGGCCCTGTGGCCCCACCAGAGCGTCCCCGTCTCGGTCCGCACCCAGTTGCTCGACCGGCTGCGCCTGTGGTTCACCCCACAGGGTGGTGCCCGTTCGCGGCTGACCGTCCGCGCGGACTCCTACCGCTTCGACGATGAGGTCGCCTGCGACTGGAGCGGGTTCCAGGACCTCCACGGCCAAGGCCGCGGTGCCGGGCCCGGGGCCGACCTCGCGCTGGCCCGGGCCCTGTCGCTGGCACGGGGACGCCCGCTGGCCGGCATCGACCCGGTCAAGTACCCGTGGGCGGCGGACGCACGCCGCACGATGACCGCCGCGGTTGTCGACGTCGCCCACACACTGGCCCGTCGCCGCATGGAGCAGCACGACGTCCACAGCTCGGCGCTGGCCGCTGCCCGCGGCCTGGACGCCGACCCACACAGCGAACTGCTGCTGCGCGACCTCCTCGCGGTCCACACCGCCACCGACGACGCCTCCGGGGTGCGGCGAACCGTCCAGCGCATCCGGGACATCTGGGATGCGCACCCCACGCCCACCGAGGAGGCGGCCGACGCGCTCCGCCAGTCGGCGGCCACGCGGCTGTAGCCCCGCCCCTGCTGCCCGGGGACCGGGGCAGTGTCCGCGAACCGAACCCGAGACCGCCGTGATCTGGAAGGACGTTCTGTTGAGCAGTGGCTGGGGAGAAGAGAGCACACCGGGTCCGGAGTGGGACCCGATACCGGTCTTCACCGCGCAGGCGGTCTTCGACGCGGACCAGGCGTCCGCGCGGCTCTTGGACCTGGCCCGTGACCGGGGGGCGTTCGAGGATTGTGCGGCAGAACTGCGGGCGCTGATGGCCGGCTCGGGGCTGGCCGGCGTGATCGCACTTTCCACGACCCTCGCCCGCGAACTCCTGGCCACCGGCCGGGACGGAAGTTGGCCGAAGCGCTCGACAGCGGCTCGGAGCGGCTGGCGCTTCACCCCGATGCCCAGCCGCAGGTACGAGAGGACATGGACTGGGACAGCCTGCAGACGGTGGCGCTGCAACGCGAGGTCCAACAGTCGGCGTTCGCGCTGGTCCAGTTGGTGCACCGTGTCAGCGGCTACGACGCCGACGCCGCGCTGGCGGTGCTCGCCGAGGCGGGCCCATGGCACCGGGAACCGGAGTACGTGGTGCTCGTCTTGCTCGCGCTGGTCGCCGCCGTCGCAGCCTTCGGCATCGCACCCACCACCGGACCGTGACGTCCGCCTGCCGGCAGGTGCCCAGGGACGGCCGCCGGTCCGGCCCTGGGCGCCCTGGCGAACCGGTAGCGCCGCCACCCCTGCGGCCTGGTCCTCGTTCCTGCGGGATGCGGCGCACGGCCCAATGCGGGAGCCGTCGCCCGCTGGCGCATAGGGTGGTGGATTGTCAGTGGAGTCGGCGTCAGGAGCACAGTGAGCAGCGTCAACACCAGCTGGAGGCGGTGGTCACGCAACGGGGGCGCTGTCGTGGCGGCGGTGTGCGCCGCCGCTGTAATGGGCCTGTCCGGGTGTGCCGGACAGACCTCCGCGGCGGCGGCACCCGCGTCCGGACCTATGGGCACGCTCCAGGTGGTCACCGAGCCGCAGCAGGGCCTGGGCCCCGTCTACAGCCTGATCAGCGGTGCGCGGTCGAGCATCGATATGACCATGTACGAGTTGACCGACACCACCTTCGAGAACGACCTCGCTGCGGCAGCGGCGCGCGGGGTGCGGGTCAGGGTCGTCCTTGACACGAATATGGAGAACCGGAGCAACCAGCCCGCGTACAGCTTCCTGTCCGCGCACGGCGCGCACGTCGTCTGGGCCGCCACTGGCTACGCGGCCACGCACCAGAAGACCATCACCGTGGACGACGCGGTCTCCGCGATCATGAGTTTGAACCTCACCCCCCGCTACTACGCCACCACCCGGGACGTCGCGGTCCTGGACCGCGACCCGGCCGACGTTGCCGCCATCGAGAAGGTTTTCGACGCCGACTACAGCCACAGCCCGATCACCCCCGGCGACGGCGACAACCTGGTCTGGAGCCCGACCGACTCCGAGCCCGCCCTGCTCGCCCTCATCAACGGCGCCCGCCGCAGCCTCGCTGTCGAGAACGAGGAGATGAGCAGCAGCCCCATCGTGCGCGCCCTGGAGGCAGCGGCACGGCGCGGCGTGAAAGTCACGGTCACCATGACCGACAGCGGCACCTACACCCGCGAGTTCACCGCCTTGTCCGACGCCGGGGTCCAAGTGCGCACCTACAGTCCCGACGCGTCTCTGTACATCCACGCCAAGGTCGTCCTCGCCGACTACGGAACGTCCGCTGCGAAGCTGTTCGCGGGCTCGCAGAATTTCACGACCGCTTCGCTGCGCCGCAACCGCGAACTGGGCATCACCACGAACCAGTCCGGTGCACTCGACGCGGTGGACAGCACGCTGGTCTCCGACTTCGACCACGCCACAGCCTGGTCCTGACCGCCACCGCCACAGGAGTGGGCCGCGCACCCGACCGGCACCGCGTCAAGCCGGCCGCGCTCCGGACGTGAGTAGGGATCCGGATGCCACACGGCGATGCGCCGACACCGGCGACCTCCGGCGGCGGCAGTGGATCGGCGGAGGCCCCTGAGTGGGCCGTCGGGGCCAGGCGTTGACCCTGGCCAGCGCTTCACCCTGCCCGATCGGTGAGGGCGGCGGCACGGTCCCAAGCGACGAAGACGGCGCCAAGGGCTGATGGCCTCGAGTCGGCAGTCCGCGCTGGGACACTGGACATGCTCGGCGCGGGCCGATCACCGCTGGCGACGGGCAGGTACGGCCCTGGTGGTGCACGAGAATCAGCCCGGGCTGCGTACGTGATTGCTGATGGATTCTTGGAGCGGAGCATCGTTATGGCCGGGTGGAAGCGGGGCGAGCAGGTCGCCTTCCTACGCATGGTGGACGTGGTCACCGGCCTGCTGGTGGCCCCGGCCGGCCGGGGGGCCGCCGGGAGGCTGGTCGCGGAGCGGCTCCTGGGATCAGCCTTCGAACTGCTCGGCGGCGAGGACTCCCAGGAGGAGGCAGAGCACGCCGGTCGGTACCTGGCACGGCTGACGCCCGCGGACACCGTCGATGAGCCCGCGGTGCGCAGCTGGCTGCGCGAGGCCCTGCGCGAGCGGGCGCGCGAGGCCAACGAGAGACTGTGGGAAGGGGACTGGGGACACATCGATCTGCGTGAGCACGATGTGTGGACGCTGCTGGAGCTGAGCCCGTTCTCGCGCCGACTTCGGGTCTGGACGGCCACGACGCGGATCGGCGCGACGGCGCTGGGTGCCGCGATAGGGGTGGGGGCCCACCAGATCGGGCACTGGGGCACCGGGCGATCGCGCCCCTCGGCCGCTGACCGCATCGCTCTGGCCGGAGCCCTCGGCGTCGATCCCGCATGGCTGGCCGCGGACCGCGACCACAGCGCGGACAGCGACCTGTACCTGTACCGGGCCTGCCCCTGCGGCTCGCCGGCCGCTCTGGTGCCGGGTGAAGCGGAGCACTCGGCGTATCGCGGAGCGGGCGTCGAGGAGGTGGGGGTGTCGTGGTGCTCGGGCTGCGGGCAGGCCCACGCCGCAGTGGGCGCGTCGGGGCTGATCCCGTTGCCGCTGACCCAGGCCACGGTCTTCCCGGACCGGTATCCGAACTACCGGGCGGCCTGCGCCGGACGCGGGAGCGAGCTGGACCGGGCATGGCCGCACGCCTTGTGGTGCCCCGGCCCCGACACCGCCGAGCGCGGCCCCGTCCGGGTGTCCCCGCTGCTCACCGTGCCCCCGTTCACTCCTCCCGTTCCCGCGCCGCCGGCTGATCCGCGGCCCGGCGCGGCCTTTCGCCGTCAGCCCTTGGGCGGCGGGCAGGTGCCGCGAGCGGGTGTTGAGCGGACCGGCGTCCAACGGATCCAGGCGCTGCTGCTGTGGGTCGGCCGGGGCCGTCGGCTCACCGAGAAGGGTCTGTTGAAGCTCGCGGACGCCCGCCTGCTGGTGGAAGCCCTGCCGAGCGGCGACCAGTGGGATCCGGTCGAACTGGGCTACCAGTACTCCACCCGCTCCAGCGCTGAACTGCCGCACCTGCTCCGCTTGCTCGCATGGTGCACCGCGAGCGGACTGCTGAAGGTCGACCGCGACGTCCTAGCCCCCACTGGGGACCACGGCGACCTGTGCAGTGATCTGCCCGCCCTCACGCGCTTCCTGACCGGGGCGCTGCCCCGGATGGCACTGTACGAACTGGACCAGTTCAGGACACTGACTCCGCTGAGCCTGCCGGACGATCTCGCCCTCGCCCTTGCCGTGCTGTGGCAGGTCCTGCGGGACGCGCCGGGACCGATCGCGCCCGTCGTGATCGAGGACGCGATCTGGGACGACCTCACCGACGGCGGAAACACCCCGTTCCAGGAACCGAAGGAAGCCGAAACGGCTGTACGCCGCGACGTCCGGCATCTCCTGGTTCTGATCCAGGACCTCGACCTGGTGGCCGAGGTCGGCGGCCTGCTGCAACTGACCGCCACCGCACGGCGCTCGAAACTGCCCACCCGGTGACACCAGCCGGGCGCAACAGGACCGGGCGCACCACCGCCGCGCGGCAGTCCACCAAGGGGAGGCTCTCCGCTGGGCTACGGCACCCGCCCGCACCTCAGGGCCGGAACATCTCCCACCTGGCGGCCGATATGCTCACCTGCCAGACGGCCGACCAATCCCAACCGCCCGACGGTAGTAGGAGACACGATCAACACCCTCTGGACGGAAGCGACCGCAGAGCTGGCACGGCGCCTGGAGCGGGCCACCGCAGCCGCGCGGGAGATCCCCCGCATCCATGCGGAGATGGACACCCTGCTCTCCGGGCGGGACGAGGACGACGAGGCCCCGGCCACGGGCCCGGACCCGGAGTTCCAAGCGCTGACCGACCAGCTCACCGCCGCCGTGGCCGTCAGCCGCGGGCTTGACTCAGCCCTGCTGAACGCCGCCGTCACGATGCTGCAGCGCCGAGCCGCCGGCAAGGCCGCCCGAGCGCTGCCGGCGATCCCCCAGCCCCCGGCTGATCCCGAGGCATTTCAGCGCTGGTCCGAGGCACTCATCGAAGCCGACGCCGGAATCTGGAAGACCATCCCCGAGCCGGACACCGAACTGCGTCTCGGCACCCCGGACAACCAACTGGTGCAGACGGTCGCCAAGCAGGCGCGCCTGTTGCGCGCCAGCCTGTTCGCCCACACCCAGCGCGACAGCGTCTACGAGGCGTACCAGCCCGACCCGGGTCCCGACGGACTGGGATCACTGGCGGGGACACCGGTGCCGGCGATCCCGGGCCTTGGCCGCAGGCTGAGCCGCGTCGTGAACCTCAAACTCGGACGCGGCGGCGGCAGGCGGGTCCAGCCCGGCCGCGAGGAGGAGCTCTACAAGCTCGGCGAGGAGGCCTTCGCGGTCTGGGACCGCTCGCGTGCCTACACCGAAGCGGTCCTCGCCCTCCTGAGCAGCGTCGAGCAGACGCACCCCCGATAGGAACCGGGCCTCGAGAGGCGACACCCGGACGGCCCTTGTGGCTCAGCCCGCTGGCGCCGCAGCCGCGTGCGCCGAGCCGGAGGTCGCCGGTATGAACCGCAGCCGCAGCCCGGAGGAGGGCCAGCGGTAGGTTCGCACCGCGTACCCCTCCCCGAGGTCCACCATGACCCGGTACGCCGTCACCGGCGGGGAAAAGCTCTTGTAGAGGTGTTTTTCGCGGACCACGGCTGTGCGCCACTGCCCGGCCGCGAACACTGCGAGGATTGGCTTCTCCCCGGTCCGGTAGACCTGGATCTCCGGTTTGTGCGCGTCGCCCTCGCGCCACGGCGGAATCTCGACCGCCTCCGACGGCTCATCGGCGGCCGGCCCGTCGGCCGAGGTGAGATCGTTCATGCCGACGAGCCTACGACCACCGGAGCAGGCTGCCCCCGGGCACGCCGCGGACGTGGGCGACGCCGACGTGAGCGCGACCACTGCCGGTGGCGCCGGGCCGGGTCCTGGCTCGGCCGTGACCGTGGCCGGCGGAACCTAGCGTGACAGGTCGAGGTTGTGGTCGCCGGAGGCGTCGGTCGAGATCGCCGTCAGCAGGAAGTCGAGATTGCGGACGGCGGCGTCATGGGCCTGCTTGGCCTGCGCCCGGGTGAGCAGTCGCGGCGGGTTCCAGTTCCGGTTGCACGCGCGGAACCGGATCTGCTCGATCCAGTACGGGTCTCCGTGGCCTTCGACCGTGCGCACACCGTCCCACATGGTGACCACTGCGCATCGCCCGCGGACCGTGGATTCGATGATCCGGGGGTTTCCTTCGGGGACCAGGATCTCCCACTCGGCCTGGGTGATGACCTCGTCGGCCTCGTTGGTGTAGATCAAGGCGAGGTTCGGCGCAGTGCCCGCAGCGTCTGGCTGAACGGGCTGGGGGCGCGAGGAACGCCGCTTGCGGGTCCTGGACCACAGCATGCGCGACTCCTTCACGATGGGCGGGAAGGAGATCATAGGCATACAAACCCATGCCTCGGCCGTGCTGCGATGCAGGTCACAGCCCTACTGCTGGTCCCGTGCACCACCTGAGGCACGGTTGGGCCCGCGGCGGTGCGCGTAATCGAAGGCGCGTTCCGCCATCGGTAGGGGGTGGCCGTACGCTGAGCGTCCCCGTGCCCAACCCCGGCATGGACATCGTGGCCAAGGAGAGCGAACGTGGCGCAGGGTCGAACTGGAATCAGAGGCGCCCGGATCGGATCGGGCCCGATGGGGGAGTCCGAGCGCGGTGATCTGGCGCCCCGCAGCCTCGCATCGTTCTGGTGCGGCAACGGACACCGTACCCAGTTGGCCTTCGCGATCGGGGCCGAGGTCCCGGCCCTGTGGGACTGCCCCAGGTGCGGTCTGCCGGCCGGGCGGGACCCCGACGACACACCGGTGGCATCCGGCACCACCCCCTTCCTGACGCACATGGGCTACGTCCGCCAGCGGCGCAGCCAGGAGGACGGCGAGATCCTGCTCAACGAGGCGCTGGCCAAGCTACGCGGCACGATCTGACAGCGCGGGGAGGCGATCCGCGTGCCGGCCACGGCGGATGGGAGGCCCGTGTCCGGCCCGGCGCGGACACCGCCTTCGCAGCCGGGCGCGGACCAGGCCGGTATGCTGAAGGGGGAATCCCGGCCGTGCGCCCCCGGCACCCTTGGACGAGCCGGGGAACGGGCGCCGCAGCGGGCCTCGCCTCCTGCCACGAGCGGTCGAGTTAGAGCGAGTGACCGACGCTGCGTCAGCCCCATCCCGTAAGGTCAGCTCGCGTACGCATCCGACACCGCGCGAGACCGGGGGCACGGACCTCCGCCTCCGGCGGGCGGGAACGACCGGCCCCTCCTTTTCACTGCACACGTGATCGCCCCGACCCGCTGATGGGTTCCCGCGCGTCACCGCCGGGGAGCAAGCCCTGGTGTGCTGTTCAACTTCCCTCCACAGAAGGACCCTGAGTGAGTGTGACGACCGATCTGATCGGTACACGCCCGGACGCCGAGGCGTTCAGGGCGAACGAGGCCGCGGTGCCGAAGCGCCGCCGGACCACGGGAACCGGGCTGAACGCCATGGTGCTGCCCGAGCTCCAGCGGCTCGCCTCTGCTCTGGGCATCACCGGCACCGGGCGCCTGCGCAAGCCCGACCTGGTCGCCGCGATCATCGCGAAGAGCGGCGGCGACCCGCTGCTGACCGTGAGCGCCCCGCAGCGCCAGACCTCGGGCGCCCCGTCGGCGGCCGGGCACGCGACTCCGCCGCGGACCCCTGCGGCCAGCGCCCCCGCCCCCGCCGCCGCGGACACGCCCGCGGCAGCGACCACCGTGCCGTCCCAGGCTTCCCACGGAACCGTTGAGTCCTCCGCGCCGACCAGTGCCCAGCAGCGCCCGGTCCGCGGCCAGGCCGCCGCTGAAGGCCGTGGAGCCGCTGACCGCAACCGCCGTGTCAGCCCGGACGGCGGCCACACCGGCCAGGGACAGCGCGCCCAGGGTCACCGCGACCAGTCCGCCGGCCCCGGCGAGAGCCGGCCGCGCCGCGACCGCAACCGCCGCAACCGCCGGGACGGCTTCGACGCCCCGGTCGAGCAGCAGATCAACGACGACGACGTGCTGATCACCGCCGCCGGCATCCTGGACGTCCAGGACAGCGCCGCGTTCCTGCGGACCTCGGGCTACCTGCCGGGCCCGGGGGACCTGTACGTCTCCCTGGCCCAGGTCCGCCAGTACGGCCTGCGCAAGGGTGACGCGATCACCGGTGCGGTGCGCCAGCCCAAGGACGGCGAGCGCCGCGAGAAGTACAACGCGCTGGTGCGCCTGGACTCGGTCAACGGCGCTTCCCCCGACCAGGCCCGTGACCGTCCGCAGTTCCAGAAGCTGACCCCGCTGTACCCGCAGGAGCGCCTGCGCCTGGAAACCGAGCCCGGCGTGCTGACCACCCGGATCATCGACCTGGTCACGCCGATCGGCAAGGGCCAGCGTGGCCTGATCGTCGCCCAGCCGAAGACCGGCAAGACGATGGTCATGCAGGCGATCGCCAACGCGATCACCGCCAACAACCCCGAGTGCCACCTGATGGTCGTCCTGGTCGACGAGCGTCCGGAAGAGGTCACCGACATGCAGCGCTCGGTGCTCGGCGAGGTCATCTCCTCGACCTTCGACCAGCCCGCCCACGACCACATCGCCGTCGCCGAGCTCGCCATCGAGCGCGCCAAGCGGCTGGTGGAACTGGGCCACGACGTCGTCGTGCTGCTGGACTCCATCACCCGGCTCGGCCGCGCCTACAACCTGGCGGCCCCGACCTCGAGCCGGATCCTGTCCGGCGGCGTCGACTCCGCCGCCCTGTACCCGCCGAAGAAGTTCTTCGGTGCCGCGCGCAACATCGAGGACGGCGGCTCGCTGACCATCATCGCCACCGCGCTGGTGGACACCGGCTCGCGGATGGACGACGTGATCTTCGAGGAGTTCAAGGGCACCGGCAACATGGAGCTCAAGCTCGACCGCAAGCTCGCCGACAAGCGCATCTTCCCGGCGGTCGACGTCGACGCGTCCGGCACCCGCAAGGACGAACTCCTCCTCGGCACCGAGGAACTGGCGATCACCTGGAAGCTACGCCGGGTCCTGTACGCCCTGGACGCGCAGCAGGCCGTCGAACTGCTCCGGGACAAGATTAGGCAGACCGGGAGCAACGCAGAGTTCCTGATGCAGATCGCCAAGACCACCCCGGCGGGCAGGGACTAACGATCCGCAGAACCGCAGCGTCCAGCCCCACACGCTCAAAGGAACGGCTGATGGCGACACCTGACGAAGTCCCACTCACCGGAGGGCGGCTCACCGCGGGCGTGGTCCGCATCGGCGACACCGTACGCCGGCCCTGCTCTCCGGCCTCACCGTTCGTGGCCGCGCTGCTCACCCATTTTGAGCAGCAGGGCTTCACGGGAGCGCCCCGGTTCCGGGGCGTCGACCAGGCGGGGCGCGACGTCCTCACCTATATGGAGGGCCTCGTCCCGGCGCGGTTCCAGCGCTGGACCGATGAGCAGGTCGCCGCTGCGGGCCGGCTGCTGCGCTCCCTGCACGACGCCACCCGCGGCAGTGCGCTGGCCGGCGGCCAGCCGGTGGTGGTCCACGGCGACGCGGGTCCGAACAACGCCGTGTTCAGGCACGGGCAGCCGGTCGCGTTCATCGACTACGACACCGCCGCGCCCGGACTGGAGATCACCGACGTCGCCTACGCCGGGTGGACCTGGGTGATCTCCAGCCGACCCGGCGCCTGGTCACCCGGCGCGCAGGCCGCCCAGCTGCGGGTGCTCACAGACGCCTACGGGATCGGGCCGTGGGCACCGACGGTGGTGGTCGAGGCGATCCTGGAGCGTCAGCGGGAGAACGCCCGGTGGTGGCGGGCGAAGCTGTCCCGCCCCGGTCCCCACCCGGCCACACCGCAGCAGATCCTGGAGCGAGCCCAGTGGTCCGAGCGTGAACACGCCTTCACCCTGGCCCACCAGCATGCCTTCGAGTCGGCCCTGGGCTGAGACCGCCGCCACCGCCCGCCAGAGGCAGACGGCCGACTGCAGCGGGCGCAGCCGGTTGACGAACCGTCCGCGCGCCGGTGTCCTGGGGGAGTCGGCGCTTCTGGTCGCTACGGTCGCTGTGAGCCGACAGAGCCGCCGGGTCTGCTGGGGCGGTGCGAAAGAGATCTATGCGGTCCGCTTCGAGTGGGGCGTTGCGGTGCGGTGGTGTCAGCGGGCGTTCCACACGGGGCAGCCCCGCTCATGGGTGGTCACGTACGCGACGGTGGACCCGATCAGCTCGCGGCGGCAGACCGCCGAGCAGCAGTCAGGGGCGATCCTCGCGGGAACGTGCGGGGACGGCTCCTCGTCCTCCTCGTTCGGTGAACCGTAGGGCGGTTCGTGCCCAGACTCCGGCGGTGTCTCGATCGCCGCGGGGCGGGCATCGGACCGTCGGCCGCGGCGGTGTCGTGTCCTCATGCGCACCAGCATGGCGGGGCCCGGGACGCTGTCGCCGCCGACTCGACGAGGGCGCCGACGATTGCGGCGGTCCGGGCCCTGTTGTCCCTCTGAATTCAGGAGCGCTGTGTCATGCGGTGGGTGAGCGTGCGGCGGAGCGCCGCTTCGTGCTCGTCGGCCTGCGCGCCGTGGACGCTCTCGTAGGCGGCCGGGTCCAAGGCGTCGGTGTCGGCGAAGAGCGATGCTCCGGCCTCCGGGAACGCCCGGAAGAACAGCCGCATGGCCAGGCAGTATGCGGACGGGGTGAGCGGGGCCCGAAGGGCGGTTTCCATCATTGCGGCGATCATCTCGGCGGTCGTCGCGGTGCGGGTGTCCTGGCCTTTGGCCAACCGGTCGAGAAGCTCGGCGGCGTGGGATCGGTAGAGCAGCTCCGAGGTGTGGAGTCGGTCGAGCGTCGGGCGGACGAGACGGAATCCAGCGCTCCAGATCGGGCCCCGGCCGCACTCGCCGTGGCGATGCTGGGCCCTCTCGATCTCCTCCTCGGCCCAGCTGACCACCTTGAGGGTCGACGCTGTCTCCTCCTGCAGGGTCTGCAAGATGTCCTCTGCGGTCAGGGTGGTCATGATCGTTTCCTCTCTGGGATGGTCGTGGGTCGGCCCGGGCTGGGCGGGGCTGCGTGGGGTTGCCCGCCCGGGCGGGTCTGGGGGCAGACGGTTCCGGCGGAGGCGGGGGGCGGGACTTCGCGACGGGAGGTGGAGTGGCTGCGACGGGACTCGAACCCGCGACCCCGGACTTATAAGGTCCGTGCTCTGCCAACTGAGCTACGCAGCTGCGGTGGTACCGCCACAGCCTTGAGCTGGCCGAATGTGGGGATCAACCCCGGCCACGTGAGTGACAATACATGTTTCTAGAGAGTTACACAACCAACGTTCCGGGGTCAGGTACCGCCACTGCTTCTGGGCAGGTCACTCGGACGGCATGTCCCAACGGGCGACGAAGTGCGCCAGGGTGTGTCGTTGGCCCCGCTCCTCGTTGAGGACCGCGGCAAGGGCGTCGCGGTCGATGTAGGGGCGGACGGCGTCCATGACCAGGCGCTGCAGCTCCTCCGGTGCGAGGGCTTCGACCTCCCACTGGACCGGCCGCGCGGCGTCGAAGCCGTGGCGGGCCGCGAAGGCCGGCCACCGCGGGTCCTCGCGCTTACCCTCCGTCGCCGGCAGCCGATAGTCCCGAACCTGGTCGAAGGTCAGCAGAACTCGGCGGACCTCGCTCCAGCACTCGGTGCGCGCCACCCAGTCACGCTCGACGTCCTCGCCGCTGCAGTCGAAATCCCCCACATACAGCAGCACGGCCGGCCGATGGTCGCGGGCGGCACGGCGGCGCACGTCCTGCGCGTAGCTCTGGGACCCGAACCCTCGCACCACCAGCACCGGTACGCCGAGGTCGCCCAGCCAGCCGGTGAACATCGTCCGCAGGGTGTCCTTCTCCGCGGCGACGTACAGTGCGTGCTGCTGGCCGCGGGTGCGGTCGAGCCGGAACCATCCGGGCACCTCGGCCAGCAATCCGGCGGCGTCGTCCCAGCATGCCGGGACATGGACCTCGCGCAGCGTGTCGATCAGGTCCGGGAACCCGTCCTCGCGGCGCGCTTTGGCCAGTTGCGCGGACAGGTGCCGGTAGGCGGACCGCGAGTTGGGGATCAACCCGGCCGACACGCAGCGGTAGTGGACCTGGCGCAGGGTGACCCCGCCCTCGTACTCCAGGACGATGTCCCGAGCACGATCCACGACCGCCGCCCACCGGATCCGCGCCATGGGGTACATATGTACCCGTCGGCGCCTGGCCGCATCCGCCGCGCCGCACGTCGGGCCCCGCCTGCATGGGCCCGGTTGTGCCCGGCGCGCCACAGCATCCCTGGCGAAGGAGGCCGATTGCCGGTTCATTGATTGTATAAGTCATTAGTGATGGGTATTATGGTGCTTGAGCGCGTAGTGATCCGCGAAACGGCGCCGCCACGGACGCCACGGCGTCCCATGGCTGGTGACCGTGCCGCGGGGACGGGTGAACCACGCGCATCGCCCCACCCCACGACAGCCATCCGCGAGGAGATCCCGCATGCCCACCGACGAGCGGCACCGCAGCACCATCGACCCCGCAGCCCTGGACGTGCTCCGCACCCCGACGCGCAAGGCGCTCGCCCCGTACCTCGACCACGAGGAAACCCAGGTGATGCACCCACTGGGCGACTACGCCGGGACGCTCACGAAGGTCACCGACCGCTACGCCTACATCGACCAGCCCGCGCTCGACGGCCTGAGGAAGTTCCGCCTGGAGGACTGCACGTTCATCCTGAACTGGACCAAGGCGGAGGTGGCGCGCGGCTACGCGGTCCGCCTCGACCGCAGCGCTTCCGGTCCGCATGAGACCTACCGGGCGGTGTGCATCACCTGCTACGACGCCCGGCGGACCTGGCTGGTGGGGACCGGTGACGAGGAGATGTGCGGATACCAGGCCGCCGCTCACGTCGCCAACGCCCACGACGAGATCCCGTCGAAGGCGGGAGCCTGGGACACCACCCGCGACACTCGGCCACTGGGCCCGGGCCTGTGGGAGACCTTCACAGACTCCTCCGAGTGCACCGGGTACACGATCCGCCGCAACGCCGGGCTCAGCGTTACCTACGAGGTCCGCCGCAACGATGACCCTCTGAACGCGCAGCGGTATCACCACGTCGCCGAGGCGCTGACCTGGCGCGGCGCGGTCCTGGGACTGTTGGTGCACGCCGACGCCGGAGATCCGAAGGGCGACTGGCTCCCGGAGCCCTGGCAGGACCTCGGCATCCGACTCCTCGTCCAGGAGTACATCGAACAGACCGGGCTCTCGCCGGTCGACCTCGACGAGGTCGGGCACTGGGACGTGACCTTCCGGCTCCCCGAGAGCCCGGACCAGGGCAGGTGGAGGTACGACGGCCACGGCACGCTCGCTGAGGTCCTCGGCCGTACCGCTGCCGAATGGATGGGGAACACGGAGAACAACCCGCTCTTCGCGAAGATCAGTGATCACAGCGCACTCCACTGAGGAGCCTGCACCACGCCCCGGGCCCAGATCCCGGGGTCCTGCGGTCCCGCTCTGGCGGCGCGGCCGCACGCATGCAGCACGACAGACCGTCAGAGCCCCGGCCCTGGTGCGCCGTCAGCGCGAGCCAAGGCCGGGCGAACTGGCAGTTTGGTCTACCTGGCGCCGAGAGCTGCCGTAGGGTCCATGCTGATGAACGCCACCACCGATCGGGTTCGCATCCCCTGGACCCGGCTCTCCTACCTTCCCGCGCCAGAGGAGGGCGGCCTGGGGCGAGCGGACATACCCGGGTCCCTGTGCCCCCTGGAATCCCTGCGCGACGTCGGGGCGCTCGTGCTGATGGCCGAGCGCGGTAGCGGCAAGAGCGATGTCCTGCGCGCTGAAGCGGACAGTCTGCACGCTTCGGGCCTGCTGACCTACCGCCTGGACCTGGGCGAGATCGTCGAGGAAGCCGACGTGGCCGCCGTGATCGCCGAGCGGGCTCCGCCGCCCGCCACCGCCGACCCGTGGTACGTGCTGATCGACAGCTACGACGAGGCCCTCGCCACAGTCAGCAGGCCCCACCTCGTCCTGGACCGGTGGTTGAAGTCGCTGGCCCCGCCGGCCCGCGAGGCCCTACGGCTGCGTGTCGCCACCCGGCCCGGGCTCGTCGTCGCCGGCGCACCCCTTCGCCAGGTGCTGACCCGGTACTGGACTCCCGGCGACATCCAGTTCCGCGAGTTGGCCCGCCTGAACGATGGTGAGATCGCCACCGCCGCGCAGCACTACGGCGTGGATCCGGCCGCCTTCGTCTCCGAGATCGTCCGGCGCGGCCTGCACTCGCTGGTGTCTCTCCCGGTCACCCTGCTGGAGCTGCTGGAAGACGCGGCCGCCGGGAGGGATCTGCCCGCCACGGCCACCCAGGCGTACGAGCGCGGTTGCGACCGCTGGTGCCACGAGACCAACGACGAGCGCACACCGCCGGGCGACGCGGACGTCAGGGATCTGCTCGCGGCGGCGGAACGCGCCGCGGCCGCGCTGCACCTGTGCACCACCGTCCCGGTCCTCACCGACGGCGCCCGCGCTGAACACGGCCTGCGGGTCAGCGACCTGGCCGAGGGCGCCGAGGCCGGGCCCCGGATCACCGAGACCACCCTGCGCGGCCTGATGAGCACCGGACTCATGGCCTGGATCGACGACCGCAGCGGCAGGTTCGCGATGCGCAGCGTCCAGGAGTTCCTCGCCTCCCGGTTCCTGCGGCGCCACAACGTCCCCGCCACGACGCTGCAGACGCTGCTGATGGCCGGCCACGGCGAAAGCCGACACGCGGTCACCGCCGTCCGGGACCTCGCCGGCTGGGTATCGACCTGGTGCGATGCCGTCTTCGACGACCTCCTCGCGCACGACCCCTACGTCCTGCTCGCCAGCGACCTGGCGGCCAGAGCCAAACCCGACGTCGACCGTGTCCGCCTGGTCGACGCACTACTGACCCAGGTCGACCAGACCCCCAACGTCAGCCTCACCCCTGTCGGATCCCTGCTGTACCGCCTCGACCACCCCGGCCTCGCCCAGCAGCTGGCACCCCACCTCGTCACGCCCAGCGCCGAGGACGCATACCCCCGCCTGGGAGCAGCGCTGCTAATCGCTCAAGCCGCCGCTCCCGAGCACCGCCCGGTCCAGGCCCTGCTGGGCCTGGCCGAGTCCGACCAGCTCCGAGCGCGGTGGAGGTCCTCGGCCCTGCACCTCCTGCCGCCCGACCTGGACCCGAGCCAGACCGCACGCCTGCGCGCACTGACCCGCGACCCCGAAGAGGCGGTCGCCGCCGCCGCGGTGGAGATCCTGTGGCCCGCCCACCTGGACCTCGCCGCGCTGCTCGACCTCTGTGACCTGATCCCGGCCTCCCGCCTACCGCTGCTCTTGCAGGAGCCCCCGAGCCCCATCGACACCCTCGAGGTCCTGGCCTGGGCCCGACGCCGGCTCACCGCCGCAGCCGCACCCCAAGCGGGCGGCCCGCCCACTGACGCCACGAGCAGCAGCGTCCTGCACGCCGCCCACGCCCTGGCCTGGGCACTGGGCCGGGCCGAGGACGACGCCACCGAGGGCCGCCAGGACCCGCGGGCTGAAGCCGCGATCGCCGAAGCCCTGGCCGCTCTCGCCGACTTCCGCGACGTGCACGACTACACCGCTTCCACCGAGTTCCCCGCACACCTGCTCGACATGGTCGACGACCAGGCGCTGCGCCGCCGACTCGCGCAGCTGCTCCTGGACCGGATCGCCGCCACCGACATCTACCACCTGCTCGACGGTCCCTTCGCCTTCTTCCCGCCGCAGGACCGCATCCACTGGGCCGAGCAGTTCACCGCCACGCCCGCTCCCGCCCAGGACGCCCTGGCCCTCGTACTTGGCCGAGGCCTCGACCGCGCCCTCACCGCGATGGAGACCGCGCACCTTCAGGAGGTCGCCCAGGCCGACCTCCGCCTCCAACGACTCCTGGAACCCTGGTTCAGTCCGCAGCCGAACCCCCGCGCGGAATCCGACGAACGGCGCCAGCAACAGCAGCGCGACTACAGGGCCTTCAACCCCGCACCCCTGCAGGCCGGCCTCAACTTGCGTCCCACAGGAGACCGGCTGCGCCCGTGGTGGGCGGAGATGAGTCGGCTCGTCGGCTTCCGCACCCCCGACGGTTCTCCTCTTGGACCCGGCTTGACCCACTTCAGCGACGTGCTCGACCTGACCGCCACACCGTGCTGGCCTGAACCGGATGATCCCCTGCACGCCGAGCTGGTCGAGGCCGCGGTCTGGGCGCTGGAGACCGCCCCAGCCGTGCAGCCCGACCACGTCAACAAGGTCGCGGGATTCGTCCTGGACGACGTGCCCGAGCTTCGGGCGCTGACGGCCCTGACCGCAATCCCGGACCTGCCCGAGGACCGCTGGGCCGGCCTTGCCGCCGCCCTGATGTGCATACAAGTGCGGCCCCACGACCAGGACTCGCGCCGGTCGCAGCTCAAAGCCGCGCTCGACGCTGCGGGGTCCGCGTTCCCGGCCGTCCTGCCCGACTACCTCGACCGACTACCGGAGTACGTCGCCGAGCCGGCGGTGACGCTCCTGATCACCATCGACGCGGCCCTGGCCGAGACCGCTGCGAACTGGGCCGCTGGCGACCAGGGCTCGCACCCGCAGCGGCTCGCTGTCCTGCGCCCACTCGCGGCCGCAGGCGACCAGCGGTCCCTCGCGACCACCCGCGCAGACCTGGCGGCCGTGAGCCTGGACGGCTCCCATGAAACGGCCGAGCGCTGGACCGAGTTGGCCAACATCCTGCTGGTTCACGGCACCGACGACGAGCGCACGCGCCTGTGGGAGCGGCTGCTGGCCGACCGCGTGCTCGTCCACGCCTGGGCCGCTGCCAGCCTCACCGACGCGCTCTCCAGCGCCACACCCGGACAGATCGGCGGACTGTACGAACAGCTCGTCGCGACGGGCGACATCGTTGCGGCCACCTCCTTCACCGCGCGGACCGGTCCCACCCATCCCGGCATCGACGCCGGGATGACGCTGGCCGCGATCCCCAACGCCCTGGCCGGCAGGTCGCCGACAGCGGAATCGTTCGCCGAGCTCACACGCCTGGCCCGGGCATTCCCCTCCCATCCGCGCCTCCCCGCCCTCGCACGCCTCCACGGACAGGCCCTTGCCGAGACCCACTGGGAGAGGCCGACCTGGCCGACCCTGCACGCGCTCGCCGCCGATCCCGACCACCGCGTCGTCCACGACGCCCCGCAACTGGCACAGATCGTCCTGGCCGCGCTCTCCGACATCCAGCACCAGATCACCGGACCCAACGGCCTCGTCCCCCTGCTGTGGAACCGGACGGCCGACCTCGACAAGAGCCCCACGCCGAAGGCGGGACAGAAACCCCCTACGCCGCCGCAGTGGCTCCGGTGGCCGAAATGGGAGCAGGACCTCAGCGATCTGGTCCTTCACCTCCTCCAGCTGCGCCTTGCTGGTCACCGCCTGATCATCAATCGCGAAGTCCAGATCGACCGCTTCGGGCGAACCGACATCCAGATCGAAGCCAACCACCGCTGGGACCACAGCGCAGGCAAGGCCACCGTGATCATCGAGACCAAGGGCTGCTGGAACTCCGGCGTCGCCAACGCGGCCCGGGTCCAGCTCGCGGACCACTACCTCTCCCGGGACAACGCCGCCTCGGGCATCTACCTCATCGGCTTCTTCGACAGCGACCGCTACTGGATCCACAAAAGGCCCGGCGGCGACGGCAAGCCGCAGAATGATCGCCCCCACACCGCGCACACCATCGAGACGCTCACCGACGAGCAGGAGGCGTTGAGCACCCGGCTACGGGCTGAGACCGGCGCTGACATCCACGCCTTCGTTCTCGACTGCCGACCCAATCCCATCCAAGACGGAGTACGGACCGGAACGCGCCAGGGCTGAGGACCACCGCCGCAGTTCGGCCGGTAGGCCAGTGCCAGTGCGGAGGTCCCTGCAAGCCGTGCGCTGGGCGGCAGTGGGATGCTCGCTGGCCTCGGTGCGAACAGTGCCCGGTGCCAGTCGAGCGCATTCCCGGGGCTGGGCGAACCCCGGCGGGAAGAGGGGCGGGCCAGCGGAAGACCTCCCCCAGTTCGACCGACTGCCGGGAACGTTGTGGACCTGCATAGCGGGTCCGGTCAACTGCGACGGTGAGGCAGTGCCGGTCGTGCCCGGTAGCGGACCCGGGCGGTTTCACGAGCGCTACCTCGGGAGCGGATCATGAGCCAGAGATTGTGTAAGTCATTAACACTATGTAGAGTTGACTTCGTCGACACGGCGACAACATCGGGCCGGACAACGGCACTTCCTCGCTGGTCGACCCGGCCCAAACCCATACATGGAGCGATGATGAACAAGGCACAACTGGTTGAGGCGATCGCCGACCGTCTCGGCGGGCGCACCGAGGCAGAGGAGGCCGTCGACGCGGTCTTCGACGTGATCGTCCGCACCGTCGTCAAGGGGGAGCAGGTGTCGATCACCGGCTTCGGTGTCTTCGAGAAGGCAGCGAGGGCGGCCCGGCAGGCTCGCAATCCCCGGACCGGCGAGACCTTCCGGCTCGGGAAGACGGCCGTCCCGAGGTTTCGACCGGGTCAGAATTTCAAGCGGCTGACCAGCAGGCAGCTGCGGATGCCGCACAAGAGCATCCCGGCGTTCCGCAAGGCGCCCAAGGGAACGTACTCCTGACCGGCAGTGCAACAGCTTCGGCACCCGGCCCTGTCTCTCCGCAGCGGCCGGGTGCCGCACCTGCACCCAGCCGGTCGCTGGAGCCCGCCGCAGGGCCGGCGTCGGCATCGATCGAGAGAGCGGCAATGCCAGCGAGCACATGGCCGATGGAGCATCACTTCCCTTTCTGCTCGCCCCCGTTGTCAGGGCATCCGGCTACGGTGTAGCAGCGGATCGGGCTCGCATGGGAACAACGATCAGTACAGGGGGGCCAGTGAGGTCACAGCGCGCACACCTCAGCGGCGGATCGGCATGGAGCACCCGCTTGCGGTCCCGGGCGCCGGGCCAACCGCCGCAGGACCCGGGCGTCCTCGCAGCGGACCGACGATCCTTCCAGAACCTGCTCGTCCTGCTGCAACGCGCGCTCGACGCATCCGCCGTCGACGAGGCCGTCGAGCTCTACCAAAGTGCCCTGGACTATGCCCGCTCCAGCGCGCCCTCGGCCCCGCAGCGCCGCTGGCTCGCCACGCTGGAGGACGACGGGCGCCTGGCCCGCTGGACCGAGGCCGCCCACTGTCCTCCGGTTCTCCCGGTCGAACCGCCCGCCCGGCCCAAGGCTCTACCCACCGCAGCGCCCGAGCCCTTGCGCCAGCCCTCCGGCATTCCCGCCACGGCCGCCACAGCCCCCGCCACCGCAGTCGTCGCATCCCCAGCGACCGACCCGGCGCAGATCACGGCGGCCGCCGTGCAGGCCCGTACCGCGCTCATTGCTGCCGCGACCGCCGGCCTGGAGCACCCTGCTGCGCCAAGCGCCGGCGCTGGCGCATCTCCCGGCACCGGACCGCGACCTCGCACTTCGCGATGCCAGCGATCCGGCGACCCGCGATGAGCCTTTGCTTGCATCGGTGCTCACCAGCCCCCTGCGCACCATGCACTCCAGCTTTCCCGCCTGCTTGAGCAGATCACCGGCCGCACCACGGACGACACCAGTACCGCCTGGGCCTACGAGGTGCTGCGGACCCAGCAGCACTGGCGCCATCGGCGCCCCTGAGACCCACGCGCCGTGGGCCGACGGGGACGCCGTGAACGGGCCAACTGCCCCGGGTCACCGCGAGGCGACCCGGGGCGGCTGCTGGTGAACGCGCTTCGGTGCTCCGCTCGATCCCGTGCGAGAGCGCGGGGTGGAGACCTTCGGCTCGGCATGTGTCAGACGACGGTGTTCCTGAGGCCGTAGGTGATGGCGGACGGGTCCGGCTTCTCGCGGCCCTCGAGGGCCCCGCTCGCCCAGCAGTTGGGTACGGGAAGCAGGGTGACCCCGGGTACCTCCACGGCGTTGTCGTCGGCCGGCGTGAGGGGTGGGCGCTCGATGAACTCGCTGGCAACGGCGAACCGCAGAACCTGGGAGCGCCCGGTCCTGGACAAGACGAAGTAGTAGTCGTCGCTCTCGCAAACGGGCGGGCATACCCGCTCTTCGCCCTCGGACACCAGGCGTGAGATGCACGCGGTGAACGCGAGTTCCGGCGGCACCGGCAACCCTGCGGCCTGGAGGCAGTCAGGGCCCTGGACCCGGCCGCACGACCCGCACCGCACCCGCCAATGTCGCCAATCGCTGGTGTGATGAATCCAGCGCCCCAAGCGCGACCAGCCGACGGCGTCCACCTTCGCCCGGGGGGAAATGATCCGGGTGGCCTGGCTCCCGCGCCGTGCGAGGCCGCGCGCCTCGGTGTAGAAGATGTTCTGGATGTCCGCCAGTTGACGGGCGGCACGCTGCAGTTCACGGTTGCGCTTGGACACGGTGCGTCGCTCTCCCGGCTCCCATGCCGCCGCCGAAGGCAGAATTGTGCGAACAGAATTCCGACGCTGGGTCATAGACGTCGCCCTGACCTCGGCCTAGGGGCTCCTTGAGGTCGAACCGGACGGCATGGGCGCCTTCGGTCGCGTACCAGGCGGGCGTATCCGCCTCGGCAAGCACTCTACCGGGCACCGGGATCCGGTTCGGCTTCGCCACGCCCGAGCGACTCAACCTGCAGCAGTGGGCAATTGTGTAAATCATTATGGCCATGTAGTGTCACCCTCACGAGGGTTCGTCAGGAGCCCGAATGGCGGCTGGGCACCCTGCTCTGCTGATTCAGGGACGAGGAGTCACCGTGACAGGGCAGCAGTCCATCCCCTCCGGCTGTGCGAACGGGCACGCATCGCAGCCGAGAACCTCATCGGCTCCCCTGGCCCCGCCGACCCCGACTGGCAGGCCGCAGCGGCCGAGCTCGGACAGGTCCTCGCCCTGGTGCGCGCGATCGGCGCGCACCGCCCCACTGAGACAACGCACCGGTGGAGCTCCCCGCACCAGCAGTCGTCGCCTTCCCCAGCGGGTCCACCATCTCGCTGGCCGACTGGACCCTGAGCGAGTTCGGAGCCGACTACTACGGCAGCGTCTACAGCCAACTCGGCGGATGGATCACCGAGCTGAAGCAAGGGGTACCGGAGGGCGGACGGAGCCGGATCGTGCACGCGGACCTTCCGGGTCGCGAGCCGATCGCCGACCAGGACGTGGGGGTGGGCGTCAGCAGCCACGGCGGACATCGGATGTACATGACCCTTCGCTGGCAGTCGGGCTACGACCCCGCAGCAGACCAGCGGATCAACCCCGCCTGACCGTGCCAACCGAGCAAAGAGGGCCCCGCCCCACCGAACGAAAGACCCGACCGTGAACAGCAGTCAGTCGCAGCTCCCCTCGCGGTGGTGCCGGCCACCGCGCCTCCACCGACGGCGATGTTCGGCCTGATCGTCGATGAGATCAAGCTGAACAGCCTCGGCACCGGAGCCGGCAACTGGTGGGTGGCCTACGCCGCGAGATTCGCGCGGGCCGGCCAGGAACGCATCCTCCTGGCCACGCTGCCCGGCGCGCTGGCCGAGTACGGCCCTTTCGAACAGGACGACGTCGACTTCATGAGGGCCCACATGATCGAACACGGCGTTCACCCCGGCACGTTGAAGATCCGACCCTGGATCGCCGAACTCCCTCCCTGCGTGGGAGTCGGGCGCTGTACGCACTGCGGCCGATCGCACCGCGTCGGCCGCCCCGCCTGACGCCACCGCCCCACCACTGCCGGACCCGGTCAGGGTCCGGTCCGCGGCAGCGCCTTCCACGCCGTCGCACCACCGAGAATGAACAGGAGAACGTCATGCGCGTAGAGGTAGTGATGGACATGGGCATCAAGGACGACGAGGTTGAGCACGAGGTCAGCTTCCAGTGGGACCTCGGAGAGGCCCCGGTACCTGTGAGGGAGACCTCGATCGCGTTCGGGAGCGTGATCACCGTCGTCGAGCGAGTCCAGTACCAGTGCGCCGACCGCGAATACATCGAATCGCGCGACCACCTCGTCCGGCCGGTCGAGATCGAGCTCCGGGTGGCGCTGACGACCGACTCGGCGACGGCGAAGGGGAAGGACCACAGGGCGGCGGCGGCAGGCCCGCTCTACTCGCCGCAGGAACTCCACCAGGTCCTCTCCAGCCTCGCGAGCGTCAGCGAGATCTACGTCAGCGGGGTGTACGACCCGCAGTAGCCACCGGGTGCCGGGTGCCGCGGCCGACCTGCCCGCAGCACCCGGCGACCCGCCTCCCGACCACCGTGGTCGGCCCGTACGATCGGCACGACCTCGCAACGCCCGGCCGCAGGGGTCACCTGGTCACTCGTCGGCACCAGACCGCCGACGGCCGGCCGCTGCACATGGCACCGCCCTCGGACCCGGACTTCACGCTCCACCGCTGGGACCTGTCCGCCGTACCCCGGTGATGCGGGTCGGCGGTCGGCTGCTGCAGGCACGCTGAACGCACCGTCAGCGCCTCCCGGTACGGTTCACACAGCCCGCCACCGCCACGACCCAAGGAGAAGCACCGTGCACACCCTCGAAGCGCTGGCTGCCGTCGTGGGCTGGCTCGCGGTGACCGCGTGTGTCGCCTTTGCGAATGCCCTGGTGCGCGGTCGCCGCCGTGCGTGGGAGCCGGGGGCCTGGAACTGGATGATGATCATGGCCTGCGGGCTGGCCGCGCTGTTCCTGGGACAGGCCCTCGGCCTGGTGCCCCTTCCGGTCGTCGCTGTCATGGCCGTGCAGGTCGTCCTGTGGGTGGCCGGCCTGATCGTCATCGTGCGCATGGCGGCCCGGGTGCAGTGTCGGGTGCGCGCCGACCAGGTGCTCACCGAGATCATCGGACCACTCATGCCGACCGTGACCGCAGCGCAGCGCCGTGCGGGCGTCGGAGGAGAACAGTTGGAAGCGGCGCGGCAGGCTCTGCGCAGCAGCCGTGGTCGCACTGCGCTGCACCACGTCAGCCAGGTCGCCGACGAGGTCGGGAGTACTGAGGGCGGGACCGAGGGCTGGGCGGCGGTTGCTGAGAGCCTTGCGCGCTGGCGCTCCATGTATGGCGTCGCCGAAGTCTGATCGCCCTGGCCGCCTCTGGATGAACTGGCCTATGCACCAGTCCAGTTGACTGAGGCGCGCTCTACCATCCGTGAGTGCCGGGGTTTGATCGCCTATCGGTGAATTGTGGAAGTCATGAAAACATTGTACTATAGAACCAGTCGGAGCGGCGAGAATGCCGCTGGGCCCCAGTACGCGCACCCATGACCGTGAGTAGCCGGACGCCGCTCAAGGCCGGGTCCGCTGCCTCCGACCGTGTGCCGGGCCACAGGAAACCGCACCGGCGGTCAGCCGGGCACACGCCGCCATGCCGGCGACCCGGTCTCAGCGGGCAACGCCCGTTCCACATCCCCAGACCACGACCATCAGACCCGAACGGGAGCAACAGCAGTGGACAAGACATTCGAGCAGTGGGGCGAGGAGCTGAACGCGATCTACACCCGCGGCGAGGACCCAAGCGAACGCGCCGAAGCCGACGCGGACTGGGAACGACTCATGACCCAGATGACCGCCCAATTCCCCCACACCACGACCACCTGGATGGATCCGAAGTGCGGCTGTTGCCGTCTCGACGAACCGGCGCTGATCACGTTCGACGACCCGCGCGGACCCGACTGGTTCGAACTCCTGTATCCGACCTTCAAGCCGACGCAGGTTCACTACTTCACCTGATAGCCACCCATATCAGCGGGTGTGCTCACACACCAGAAGTGACCACGGCCGCGCTGAGCAACGCAACTACGACGCCAGCGAATGATCGCCAGGGAGCCGCCCGGCAGCAAGCAACTCCCGCCCCGCTGCGCTCCGGCCGTTGTCGGCGCCGTGCGTCGGGCCCCGGCCTGGCTGTCGGAGGCGGATGCCATCCTGATGACCAGCTACATGAGCAGCCTCGTGAGAACCGGGAGGCATGCCGATGACGGACGCAACAGTCGTAGAGCCGCAGGCAGCGGAGCAACTGCCGGAGAACCTGGGGGCGCGCCGGATCCCGGAGCTGCTGGCCGAGCGCCACGAGCCGCCGGTCACGAGGGACGCCCCCAGCTCGCACATCAGCGCCACCTGACGAGGAAGAGGTAGAGCATGACCACCGCCACCCCCGAGTTCGACCCTGAGGCATGGATGGACATGGACCCCAGTCCAGTCGAAGTGCGGGATCTCGCCGCGCACCTGGCATCGGTGATTCCCACCGCTTACCAGCCGCCGCACACCGACACCGCCCGGCTCTTGGACCGCGCCCACGTCGCGCTCGCCGCGCTGCAGAGCGCCGTCGACGTGCCGACGGCGCAGGCCGTGGCCGAGGCACTGGAGGGCCTGCGCGGTCACGCCTACCACCGGCCGCTGGGAGACCTCGCCAACCAACTGGTGCCCGTCGGCTGGCGGCTGGTGCGAACGGCCCGACAGGCCGCCGCCGGCGGTTGCCGCCTCGGCGGCGAGGGACCCTGCGACAGCGGCGATCGGGTGACGGTGTGGGTGTACGACGACCTGGCCATCGATCAGGACCCCGGCTGTCCCCGGCACGCCGCCCAGGAAGCCCTGCGCTGGGACCACGGGCGCTCCGTCGAGGTCTTCCTCGTCGGAGCGGACGAGTCGTGCCGCGCCACCATCGCCCGCCTGAACGGGCGTCTGAGCCCGCTTCCCCTCTGGGCGGCAACACCGCCGGGTACCCCCTGAACCACCAAGGAGCGACCGTGCAGGCGCCGCCTGGGCACCATTCCAGGACCGCCTCAGGACGTCTGCACCCCGCGTGCCCACGGACCGGCAGTATCCCCGTGCCCATCGGCGCGACGGCCTATTCTGCTGCGCACGCAGCGGAAGCACAGCGATACCAGACCAGGCACCAGCTCGTCATCGGTTCATCAGAACTGATGACCTGGTCCCTGGCTGCGCTTCACCCCGCGGCGGATCCGCGTAGCCTCCCAAGCGAGCAGCGCCCTGGCGGCCTGCGAGAGGAGCGACGCGATGGCCACCGCACTCCCGACGGAGTCCGACCCACTGCCACCTGGCAGTTGGTGGACCACCATGAACGGCTGGCGCGACCACGCCAACCGGGCACCAGCCGTTGCGCCCGCCCTGAGCCGCTCGGACTTCGACAATCTGTCGGCGGACCAGCGTCGTAGCTACAGCCAGGCCCGCCGCCGCCCACACCTGCGCCCCACCATCGCCACGCCGGCGGTGACGCAGGCGATCGCCCGGGGCCGCAAGCTCCTGGTTGCAAACCGACAGCAGCCCGCGGCAGGCCGCCAGCACTTGGCCATCTGCGGCCCCGCGGGCACCGGAGCAAGTCGCGTCGCCCTCGAGCTCGCCCGCAGCTTCTACACGGTTGAGTTCGCCCGGCAGCCAGTCAGCAACCACGGCGACCTTCCCAACCGGCACCCTGTCGCGTACCTCACCGCACCGCCGGAAGGCGATGTCGCCGCGCTGGTACGGAGGCTGTTCACCTTCTTCTACGAGACCAACTGGGATCCGACGCACCGGTCCTGGCAGGAGCTCACCACGCCGTTGGCCACCCTCTTGCCTCGGGCGATGACGCGCCTGGTCGTGGTCGACGAAGCCGAGCGCATCGCCCCTACCGCGGCGGCCTGCGCCCAGGCCCTGACCGACCTGTCCGTGCTGCTGCCGGTGACCTTCGCGTTTGTTCACCGCACCACGGCCGCCGGCGATACAGAACTCGCCAATCCCTCGGTCCTGGTGCAGCCGCTGCCGAGGGGTCCGCAGTGGCACCGCATCGTCGCCGTCCTGGACGCCCAGCTGCGACTGCTGGACCACACTCCCGGCACGCTCACCGACCTCGAACAGGGACTGCACGACCTTACCGGCGGACGAGTCGGCACGTTGTGCCGCATCATCGGCGCCGCCGAGACCCAGGCCGTCGACACGAGCGAGAGGCTCACTTTGGAACAGATCCAGGACGCAGCGACACACGCCAACGTTCAAGCCGACCTCTGACTGGGCCTCCAGACCTTCGGCCACGGTCGGCAGCAGCTGTGCGGGGGTACTTCGGCGGACGGCGGGGGTCCGCCCCGGGCCCAGGCCGCCCCTCCGACAGTGGAGCGCAGCGGCTATCGGACGGTCGGTGCGTGTGCTCGTGCGGGGAAGGATCACGGCCAGTCCAAGGGACGCGAAGGGCCCCGGGGCCATGCGTGACGCCGATCTTCATCCATGGCAATGTGAGCGACTGGCCTTGGTGTAGAGCTCGGAATCCGAAGCGGCACCCCGGGCGCGCCCTCCTGCCCTAACTTGCCTACCGCGCCAGTCCATGTCGGCGGACTGGACCGCCGCGTCAGCCCGGCCGTCAGCTGTTCACTGGGAGGAGTGAACCTGCCACCGATGAGCGAGTTGGGGCCTCGAACACCCGGACGGCATGTCTGGAGAGGTGGCACACTGGCGCTTCGATCCGCAGCCGCGCTCCGGGAGTTGTCCGACGTGAGTGAACCGACCACCGGCCTGAGCAGTCCCGAGCGCATGGGGCGCTGTCAGTGCGGCAGCACTACCTACACCGTGACCGGCACACCAATCGATCCGCACATCTGCTGCTGTCCCCATTGTTCGCACCTGGCCGGCGGACCGGCAATGCTCTGGGTCGGCTTCCAGACGCTGACATGGACTGGAGCGGAACCGACCTGGCACGCCACCTTCCCCACCTTGCGGAGGGCCTTCTGCTCAAGCTGCGGGACGCACCTGGCATCGATCGCAGCCGAATCCCCAACGCCGGCGGTCACCGCTTTCAGCCTCGACGATCAGACGGGACTGGAGCCCGTCGGCAACAGCTTCCGCGACCAGGCACCGCAGTGGATCACGATCACCTTGGCCCCCGACCCCCAGCTGCAATGACCCGAGCTGGCCAGCCTCGCGTTCACACGTCGCACGCTGCGGCTCGCCGAGGCTGGAGGCGACGCCGTCGCCTCCGCTGGCACCAACGCTCCACCGCCTTGACCATCTCGGACAGTCGACCGGAATCCGAACCGATCCGCAACCCCACCTTGAGGAGCACCGTGGCCGCTGACCAGCTCGCCGTCGGTACCGAAGGCACCATCACCGAGCTGCGGGTCAGCGCCCGTGCTGTGCTGCTTGATACGGAGGGGAGGGTGCTACTGATCAGACAAGCCCGCGGCGAGCACGATGTCCATGTGGCGGCCGAGTCGAAGCCGGTGAGACCGCGGCCGAGGCGGCAGAGCGTGAAGTCCTGGAAGAGACGGGACTGCTCATCGAGGTACGAGATCTCCTGTGGGTGCGAGAATTCCTACCCGAGCGGCACACCGGTGACCTGGTGCACACCACGTTCCGGCAGCAGCTCCAGCTGTTCTTCCGCACGCAGTTGAAGCCGGGCCAGGGCGCGGTTGCACCGCTGCAGCCCGACCCGACGCAGGTCGCCGTGGTCTGGCACCCCGTTGCGGACCTCGGCGCGATCACGCTCTTGCCGCAAGGTCTGGCACCCAGGATCACGGATTTCGCCTCCGGCAGATCCGGCCCGGTCTATCTCGGCGACCTGGCATAGCCCACTGGCCGAGAAGCCCTCGACGGCCGCGGCCAACCCCCTTGGTCCACGAGCGGTCCGCAGCGGCTGGGGCCGTCCCTCGCCGCACGCCAGACCCGGTTGGCCTGCTCAGCGGTGATCTCGGTGGCGCCGGTGATCGGGTCTGGTCGGGTCACGCGGTGTCACCGAGGTAGGGGTCGCCCGGGTGCGGTGTGTCGGATGTCAGTTGGGGGAGGAGTTCGCGGACGGCGCTGGGGAGCAGGTCGGTGGTGGGGTCGGCGGCCTTGTCGAGGGGGAGCCACTCCAGGCCGGTTTGCAGGTCGTCGTGCAGGTGGCCGCCGAGCCGGTTGGGGTCGCTGATGGGTGTGCACAGGAAGATGGCTTCGACGCGGTGGGTGTCGGCTTCGGTGGCGCTCTCGTGGTTGAGGCCGATGTACTCGCGCAGCCACAGCAGTCGCTCGACACGGACGGTCAGACCGGTCTCCTCCAGGACTTCGCGCACCGCGGTCCGGTCCAGGGGTTCGCCGGGGTTCTGGCCGCCGCCGGGCAGGAAGTGGACGTCCCGGCCGTCCCAGTTGGCCTTCTGCAGCAGGACGCGGCCGTCGTGGACGATGACGGCCTTGGCGGAGGTGCGGATAGCGGGGGTGCCGGGCTCGGCCATGGGAAGTGCTCCAACTCGGAAGGCGGGGGCGAAGGGTGGCTCAGCATTCAGTCGTGCCGAAACGTGGGCGCCGTCAGGCGATCCGGGCCCAGGATCATCCCGCCCATCAGCTCCTCGCTGTGACGGACCGGGCGATGGCGCCGCCGGTGGGGCCGGCTGCTGACGCTTGGGTCGGCCGCCACTTTCAAGGCGATCTCCGACGTCGACGAGCGAGGTGGTGAGGGCGGTGAGCAGCCGGGTGTTGGCGGCCTGGTCGTGGCTCAGGTCGACCGCCCGCCGTGGCAGGCGGTTCAGGTGCTGAAGGACCTTGGTGCGGGCTGTGGCCGATCCGGTGTTGCTTCCCTCGGTGAAGCCGAAGAGGTCGGGGTAGCGCTCTTCTTCCGAGGCTACGAAGACCCTGGTGGTGACGTCGGAAGGACGGTCGTCGTTCACGTGGGCCGGGACTCCGGGGGAGGAAGTGACGTGTGGCAGGAGAACTCCGGCCGCGGTGCCGGTGGTGGCCAGTGACAGGCCGAACCAGCGGGTGAGCTGTTCGGGCCAGATGTGTGCCTTCAGTTCCCGGCCGGACGCGGACATCACCGCTCCGGCCCGTCCGGCGGTGAGGGCGTCGGTGACGCGTTGGTCCTGGGTGGGGTGGGGCGGTTGGCCGGCCTGGAGGTGGGAGCGGGCGGAGTCGGTGAAGGTGAGCGCGTGGAGAAGGCCGAGGCCGACGGCTGATGCGGCGGGCCACGGCAGGAGGTCGAGGTTGCCTTCGGCGTTGGGACGGGCGAAGCAGCAGTCGTTCGCCAGCAATGCGGCGCCGGCGGAGGCCAAGGTGAGAGCGGTCGTGGTCTTGCCCGCTCCGGAGTCGCCCAAGGTGAGCAGGGTGTGGCCGCCGGGGAACACGACGGCGGAGGCGTGGAGCAGGACCCACCCGTCGGCGATGAGCCGGGCGCGCATCATCTCGCGGGCGAAGCGCGTGGCGGCGGTCGCCAGGCGTGTCGGCCGGTCCGGCGAGGCTGCCGTCCGCAGGGCTTGTGGGCTGCTGATCCGCAGGTGCGCTTCGGTGGGGACGTAGTGGAATGCGAGGAGCGGTTCCGACAGGGTGTGCGCGGTCACGGTCCCGTCCGGGTGCCGGGTGTAGCCGATGGGTTCGCGGGCGAAGACGGCGTGCTGCGTATGTGGTGAGACGGCGACGGGGGCACGGTGGTCACCGTCCATGACGGTGACCACCGGCCCGGGTACGGCGGCGCTGCCGGCCAACGGCGAGGTACTCCAGTACTGGCCGAAGTACCTGGTCGCCCAGTCGGTGACACCGGGGGTGTTGGAGTGGATGGTGACGACTCGCTGGCCGGCGGTCAGGGAGAGGGCGTGTATCACGGCGGGGCCTTCCGGTCGGCCCGGCAGGCGGCCGGGGGCGGGGCGTGTGCGGCTACGCGCTAGGGCGTGTGTTGAGTCGTGATCAGTGGGTTGTCGAGGTCAGGTCTTTGATCCAGATCATTGAGGCGCGTAAGTACAGGCCGGCGAGGTAGCTGTCCGGTGTTTTGTCGTATCGGGTGGCGATACCTCGCCAGGCCTTGAGCTTGTTGATCAGGCGTTCGACAGTGTTCCGCTCCTTGTAGAGGTCCTCGTCGTAGCCGACGGGCCGCCCGCCCCTGGAGCCCTTCCTCTTGCGGTTGGCGGCCTGGTCCCTCTTCTCCGGGATCACAGCCTTGATACCGCGTTTGCGCAGGTGGGCGCGGTTGCCGCGGGAGGAGTAGGCCTTGTCCCCGGCGATCGCGTCCGGCCGGGTGCGGGGTCGGCCGACGGGCCCCGGGACCCGGATCCTGCCCAGTACGGGGATGAACTGCGGGCTGTCGGCGGCCTGCCCCGCAGTCAGGACGAACGCCAGCGGGCGGCACTTACGGTCGCAGGCGAGGTGGACCTTGCTGGTCTGCCCGCCCCGCGAGCGTCCCAGGAGAGCCGCCTTCAGGCGCACCCTACGCTGACGTCGGACACGTCGTCGCTCCTCCCGACCGGGGTCGCATTCGGCATCATGTCCGTTTTGTGCTTCGGTGGCGCCCCCTTTGACCTGGCCTTCTCCTCCTCGGCGGCAGCCTTCTCCAGGGCGGTCAGGACATCCTGGTCCATGTGCATGCCCGCGGCGTCGTGGTGGGCGCGCGCGGTGGTGGAGTCGATGCTGACCAGCGACAGTTCCACCTCGCCCCGCTTCGCGGCCTCCGCGATCAGACTCTCCAGCAGGGCCTCGAAGACCCCGGCGTTCCGCCACTGCCGGAAACGGTTGTGGACGGTCGACCAGGCGCCGAACTCCCGCGGTATCTCCCGCCACTGCGCACCCGACCTGAAACGCCAGATCACGCCCTCGAGCTGCTGCCGCAGCCGCTCCGGGTACGGGCCGTACTCGCCGATCGGCAGGTACGGCTCGATGAACTCCCAATCCGTGTCAGTCAGTTGCGCTCGCGTCACGCAACAACATCTACCCGCTCAAGGCCCGCAACGAGGGCAAAACCCACAGATTGATCACAACCAGATACGCGCCCTAGTCCGGGCCGTGTCCGGTGCGGTGAGGGCGTCCGGTGCCCGCTCGCGCAGAACATCGGCGAGCCGCGCGATACGGCGCAGCGGTTCGAGGTCGGGGGCGGGCGGGGCGGCGTCGGCGAACAGGGCCGTGGCCGCGTGGCGTACGGAGGTCTCCAGCGGGGAATCCGAGAGGACTTCGTCGTGCACGACGGTGCCGCCGCGTACTGCGGTGAGCCGGTGGTGGTTGCGCTCGAGTTGCCAGCCGCCGGGTGCGGTGACGGGTTCGAGGTGCAGCGTGAAGCGGGTGGTTCCGGCGTGGACGGTGACGTGCCGGTAGCGGTCGTCGGCCGCGCGAAGTCCCTGGCGCCACGGGGGCCGGGGTGCGGGTGCGGTGTCGTCGGCCTGGCCCGGGCCCAGGATCGAGGAGGTCAGCTCCAGGCGCAGCATGCCCGGGGCGCCGGGGCGGGGGAGGTCGGCGCGCTCTGTCAGGGCGGCGACGAACAGCGCCGGGTCGTATGTCGGCTCGGTCGTGGTGGTGGCCGGGTCCGGGGCCAGGTAGTGCTCCCACGCGGGGGCGGGCATGATGCCGCGGGTGACAGCGAGCATGTGCAGCCATTCGTAGCCCAGCACGCCGTAGTCGCGGTCGATGAAGCGTCCCGTAGCGCTGTCGGGGCGCCGGTCCTTGGTGAAGAGCACCGAGACCTTGTCGATGGGCGCGCCGGGCTCCAGCGCGGCGATGAGGCCGGTGAACGCCGGCAGCGTGGTGGTGTGCCGGTACTGGTCGTTAACGATGATCCGTGCGGCGGGGTGGTCGGCGAGCAGGCGGCTGAAGGCGTCGATCTCGTGTCCGCGGCAGGCGGGCTTCTCCATCAGGACCCGGGCGGCCGGGTTATGCCGCAGGATCGCGCGGAGCACCTCCAGGTGTTCGGCGGTGGGACAGCAGACCGACCACAGGTCGATGCCCGCGGCCACCGCCGGGGGCAGTTCGCTGACCTGGTGGGGGAAGGTTCGCAGGGACGCGGGCAGGTCCTGGTGCTTGGGGTCGATGACGGCCGGGGTGGTGCCCAGGGCGGTGAGGATCTCGGTGTGCAGGCGCCCGGCGACGCCGTATCCCACGATCGCGGCCCGTTCCAGACGGTCACGGGCAGCGGGGCGCGGCGCGGGGACGGCGGCCACCTGGCCGGTGCCCGCGCCCGGTGCGGAGTACAGGTCGTAGTACGCCTCCCACAGGCCGGCGTCCGTGATCGCGGTGTCGGCCGGGGCGGTGTGCAGTCCGGCGGGGACACCTCCGGGGTCGGCGCACAGGGCGGTGGCGGCGATGAGGGTGGCGGCGCGGTAGGCGTCGTAGCCCTGGCTGGGGATGGAGTCGGCATCGAAGAGGTTCATCGAGCGGCCGTTGCCCAGCAGGGTGACCGTCTTCGTACCGGGAATGACGAAGCGCACGCCCACACCGGGGATCTCGACGGCGCCCGCTCGGTGTACGGCGTTCTCGGTCAGGGCGCAGAAGTCGCGTGTGGCGAAGGGGGCGAGGAGAACGCCGTCGGGAAGGACGCTCAGCTCGGTGTCGGTCAGCGCGGTCTCGCCGGTGGTACCGATGATGAGGAAGGGCCTGGTGGCGGTGAGGGCCTGGGCGGCGGTGCGGTAAGTGGTGAAGCCGTGCTCGGCGGCGTCGATGAGCGCCGGGAGGTCGGTGTCGACGATGTCGACGCGGCAGCCCAGGTCGCGTAACTGGGCGGCGAGGCGGGAACCGAGGGTGCCGTAGCCCAGCAGCAGGACCTGACGGCCGATGATCTTGCGGTCCGGGAGCAGGGCGCGCAGCCGTCGCAGGCAGGAGTCGGCGATCTCCCGGTATCCCAAGCGGGACTTGACCTGGGAGCGGGCCATGTTCAGCACGGGGATCGCCAACTGGCCGGCGGCGGCGATCCGCTTGATACCGCTGACGGTCAGCTCCAGTGCGGCGTCCACCGTGCGGGGCGCGCCGACGGCGCCGTAGCCGCGGGCCAGCAGACCGCCGTCGTCGACGACCAGCACCCGGCGCCCGGCCGCGTGCGCGGCGTCCAGGAACGCGTCGATGTCCGCGCTGACACGGGCGAGTTCGCCCCGGTGCGCGTCCGGGTCGTTGACGGCCGTGTTGTCCAGGACGTCACTGCGGTACCCCCGGTCCCGGAACGTGGCGTGGACCCGGTCCCGGTTCCACGTCTTGTCGCCCTTGTCCAGGGCGAAGATCCACTGTGGGGGGATCCCGGCCCGCTCCATTGCCAGGACGAATCCGGTGCTGTGCTCCAGGTAGTGGTCGCGGAAGAGCAGCGCCCAGTTGTCGAACGCCGGCTGCGGGGTGCTGTAGCGCTCCAGCAGCGGCATGGCGGCCCGGATGCCGTCCAGTTCGCTCCCGGTGTAGGGCAGGGCGCGCGCGGACAGCGCTTCGTGGAGCTCGGCAGCCAGCGGGCCTGCGGCGGCGCCGGACCCGGGGTCGATCAGGATGTCCACGACGGCCGGCGGCGGCATCTGGAAGCCCAGCGTGCGCGGCGCCTGCGGTGGCAGGCTCTTCCACCGCACCGTGACCAGGACGTGGGAGGTGGCCGGGTCGGTGAGCCGGAGCGTTCCGGCTCCCTCGTCGAGCGCGCACCGCAGCTGGCGGGCCTCCGCGAGCACGGCGGCGGCCGTGGCGATCGTCTCGGCGCTGATCGGTCCGCGCAGGACCACCCATTGGTCGCCGGCTATGGCCGTCGTGGACATCGTCTGCTCCTTCCATTCGTGGTCCCGCCCGGGAGGCGGGAGCCGTCAGAGGTCGTGCGCTGCCCGTGCCAGGGCCCTCTCGACATCGCCGAGGCCTGCCAGCAGGCGCTGCGCCGCGGCGTGCCGCAGGAGCCAGAACTGGTCCAGGTCCTCCTGGAGCAGGCCGGGCTCCAGGTAGTGCTGCTTGACGCCGTACAGGCTGGTCATCAGCTGCAGCAGCGCCACCCGGGCGCAGGCGGTGACGTCGCCCGCCGGCACGTGCGAGTTGGTCTCCAGGTAGGCGCCGACCAGGTTCACCCCGGCCGCGATCCAGTCCTCGTCCAGGACGACCGTGCGCGGGTCGAACGCGATCCGGCCCAGCTCGTAGGCGACCAGGAACGGGTCGGGGGGCAGGAAGTCCAGCACAGCGGTCAGCTCGCCGCCCTGGAACAGCAGGTTGACCGCCGAGTAGTCGCCGTGCAGCACCTGCGTCGTCAGCGGCGGCAGACCGTCCAGGAGCTCCGGGATACGGTGCAGCACCGCGCGCCGCTCGGCCAAGGTCCGCAGCGCCTGCTCGTCGAACGCCTCACGCTGCGCCCGCTCCCCGGCGATCCCCAGCAGTTTGACCGCAGTGGCCTCCAGCTTCTCGATGTCCGGGCGCAGCCACTTCTCCAGCTTCGCCGACGGGCCCGATCCGGCCGGGTGGTCGGCGAACGCGGTGTGGATACGGCCCAGGGTGGATCCGGCGGCCCGCTGCTGGACCGGGCTGAGACCGTCCTCGACCACCGCGCCCGGTACCCATTCCCACACCGAGACAGCGAGGCCGTCCTGCCGCACGACGGTGTCCCCGCTGACCGACGGCCGCACCGAGGCGACCGGCACCCGGTGACTGCCGGCCAGCTGCGTCTGATCGACAGCGGCCTGTTCGGCGCCCAGGTCCGATTCGCTCCCCTGGTAGTGCTTCACGAACAGCACCTGGTCACCCACGCGGGCCCGGTAGTTGACGGTCACCTGGCCGACCGGCAGCCGCTCCAGGACGGCGCCGGGCAGGCCGTAAGCACTGGCCAGCACCGCGGTGAGATCAGGCTGCGCTTTCGGGTCCACGACAACCCCTCCTTGTGACGTGTAGTGATCGGATGAACACCCTATGGCCTTCGCGGGGGTGCTCCGGAACGCTGCGCCCACCACCGGCACGCCTGCCGGTGCCGCTCCAAGCACGCCTGGGTGGTGCGGGGTTGGCCGGTCCACTCGACGGCGACCTCCACGTTCTGTCTGCTGCTGATCCGGTCCCGGGTCCGTTGGGCCACCACGGCGCGGCCCGCCGTGTCCAGGCCGCTTCCGTCGTCGGACAGGTGCAGCACCCGGGAGAGGTCGAGCACCCGCCCCAGCGCCACGTCCCCCTCGCCGCCCGCTGACGGCAGAGCGGCGGCGAGCTGGGAGGTGTCGGCCAGCACCCGTAGCCGGGTCCAGCGCCCCAACAACGCCTCCAGAGCGGCCAGCGCAGATGGTGCGAGCCAGTCGGGGTGGTGGAGCTCCACCAGCGATGCTGTAGAGCCCGATCCCGGCCGCACTCATACCGTCCCCCAGTCCAGCAGCAGGACCGGTTCGGCCGGCCGGCCCGGCGCGTCCAGCAGGGCGAACAGTTCCGGAGCCCTCTCGCCGGGCACCGTCCGGCACCAGCCCGTGGCCAGGGCCGGATCGAGACGCCCGGTGAGCCAGTGGCAAACCGTGGTGAAGGCGTCCTGGTACGCGCCCTCGGCGGCGGGCGCCAACTCGTGCATGCCCACCACGGCCAGGCCGCCCCGGTGCACCTGGAGCGAACCGAGCGCGTCGTCGGCGGCGGGAGTGCCGAGCAGGCCGAGAATGCCGCCCGGCGCGGTCAAAGCGGCCGCGCACGCCGGGACGCCGGCCGCGTCGATGACCAACAGACTCCGACCGGCGACCTGCGACGGTACACAGACGACGCCCGGCGCCCGACCGATCGGGGCGTGCCGGCGCGCGGTCACTACCCGGATGCTGGTCGCGCCGCGGCGGGACAGCTCCAGCACGCAGCCGAGCGCGACCGGCCCTGACCCGACTACCACCACGTCGCTCAGGTCGGTGGTGGGCACCCGGTCCAGGCCCAGGCAGGCCATCTGCTGGAACCGGGCCAGCGCCACCAGCCCCGGCTCCAGCCCCGGCGGTGCGCTCACCGCTCCGGGACAGGCCGGATCGAAGGCGGCGCCGTGCGGCACCGGGGCCAGCACCCAACCCGCGCCTTCGCCGTCCCGGCCGAGCGTCATGTATCCGGCCTCGCGGTCCGTTCCCGCCAGATGCCGCCGCTCGGTGCCGGGGCTGAGCACACTGAACCGGCCCGCCAGCATGCCCATGCCCGGCCCCGGCACGGCCCCCGCAACCAGGTGGGCCCGCCCCGCCCCGACGCGGATCCGCGCTCCGGTGTACCGGCGCACGACAGGTTTCTCCTCGGACATCAGCGGACCTCCGTCGACTGAACCGGCGTGCTGGCGTTGGCCAGGTCCTCGACCCGGTCGGCGATCGCCCCGGGCGCTCCCCACACCGCGTGCAGCGGGCGGGTGGCGGCCAGCGCCCGTACCCGGTCCTGACGGTGGGAGGAAGCCGGGCCGTCCTCGAACTGGCGGAGCACCACCGCACTGTCGTCGAGGATGCGCTCCAACAGATGCCCGCTCGCCCGCCACCACACTGTCGCGGCCGTGTGCGCGTCCAGTACCTCAACCGCTCCCGCGCTGGCCACCGGGTCGCCGTCCACGTCCACCACGGCCGCCACGGTCACCCGGCCCGCCGTGGCCATCGGCGACTCCCGCAGTCCGGGCAGGTGGCCCAGATCCACCCGCTCCCCGTCCGACGGCGGCAGCGCGAGGTCGGGGAACCAGCGCAGTGTCGGTCCCCGCCGGACGAGGAACGCGGCCGTGCCACCCAGCACACGAGGCTCCCGGGCAGGGCCCGAAACGTCGAGCAGCGCGACGTCACCGGCAAGTACCCGCCAGCCCCGGCGCACCAGCGCCAACGCGACGAGCGACTTGCCCGCACCATGTCCGCCGAGCAGCAGTACGACCCGGCCGTCGGCCGGAAACCGCAGGGCCACCGCGTGCAAGCACAGCGTGCCGCAGGCCAGATGCAGCAGATGCAGATGAGCGTTCAGCAACCGCCGAGCGTCCCCCCTTGAAATACCGCCCGGCAGACGTACCGCTCCCGAACCGACCCCCGACCGTACTCCGCCGGGTAAGACACCGGGCAGGTGCGGGACGATCTCCTGCCACCGGGAGCCCAGCGCCGCGTCCGCCTCCACCCGCAGACTCCGCCCGGCGCTCACCACCTCGTACGCACCCCGCCCCAGCTGACTCACCGGCCACGCCCTGTCCCCGGGACAACGTCCTCAAGGGCCCGCCACACCGGCGCCGAGGACAGCTGCTCCACCGCCACCCGAAGAACCGCCGACGGAACCCCGGACAGCAGCCCCTCCAGTGCCGGGGCCGCGGCAGCCTGATCCGCCAGCCGCACCCCACCCATCAGCCCCAGCGGATCGCTCACATACAGCAGTTGCTGCGGGACATGAGCAGCGCGGGCCACTGCCCGTTCCAGCACGTCCGCGTCCGCCCGGACGTCCTCCCCGGCGGCCGCGTCACCGTCGACGATCACGACCGCGCCGAGCGGAACGGGCGGCGAGTACGCAATGCCGAGCGCAGCACGGTGCTGCGCCGGCGTGAACAGGATCCGGTCGCGCCTCACACCGGCCACAACGGTGCGCTCACGCCTGCCGCCATCGGTGTCGCCGGCAAGCTCGGCGGGAACCGCGACGCGGGTCGGCCACCCCACGACCGTGCCGTCCGGGCCGATCAGTACCAGGTCGTCGGCCAGGAACCGTGCACCCAGTTCCCGCACCGCCCGGTGGGCGAGCGTGGACTTCCCCCCCGTGGCGCCCCGCCAGGAACACCAGCGCGACGCCGTCGACGGTGACCGCCGAGGCGTGCAGCATCCGCCAGCCCGATGCCAGCAGCCGGGACGCGAAGTACACCCGCCCCAGATAGTCCGCCCACCGCAGACCGACCACGTCCCCCGCGGTCGCCACCAACCGCGTCACCTGCTGCCGCGCATCGACCTCCATCACCACCGGCGCCGCCCCCGGCCGGTAGCACGCCGCCACCCGCAGCACGCCGTCATCGACACCCACGACCGCCAGGCGGCGACCCCCGTACGGCAGCTCAAGGACCAGCCGACCGTCGAACAGGCCGCCACGGTCCTCGACTTCCGCACTGCACGCCTCGACTTTGAGGGTCCACTGAGTCACAGATCCCAGGGGAGCAACGGAGCAAGCGGGAACCAGCATGCCCAGCACGGATCCGAGCACGTCCGACGCAGGCGTCTCGATACGCAGCCGAACACCGTGCAACTCGGCAACACCATGGCTGTCCTGCGTGGACCTCGCCGCCACCGCGGTGCGATCGCTAGGCGTGATGCCAACAATCATGGGACCTGTCCCTCCCAACCAGAACAAGTTCGCGCGGCCCGTCCCCCGCGGGCGCGCAGCTCCGGGCGAGTACGTCCCGGACAGGTGTTCCAAGGTCGCCGCTCGACGTTGCCGTCCGGGTTCGCAGGCGGCCGGAGCAGGCAAGGGGGATGCGTGCTCATATCGGCCAGGCGTTGTCGGCGTGGTCCAACCAGGCGTGATGCTGGCCCTGGGGGCCGATGGTCAGGCCGAGCCGGCCAAAGCCCGGTCTGTCGTTGGCCTCCCACCAGCGATAGGCGCTTTCGACCTCGTGCCACAACTGTCGCGGACCGCTCTGGCGGACCTCGAAGGTCTCGGCATCCTTGATGTAGTCCGCGGTGGCCCACGACAGTGTGTCGGTGCTGTAGAGCCAGAGCGTGTACGCGTCGTTGCTGTAGCGCTCAGCACGCCAAAAGACGCCCGGCACCCGCAGGCCGGTGACGAGCTGGGCGACCCAGGAGCCGGTCTCGGGCGGGGGTAGGGTCGTGCTGCTCTTCGCGGCTCCCGCCGGCCACTTCTCCCCGTGAAGGTAGGCGTCGACCAGGGGGCGCGGGCTGCGTTGCTGCCGGAGGCGCATGAACGCCGAACTGCGAGTGAACCGGCCGCTGGCGCTGCCGTCGCCGGCGACGGTCAGGCGCACGATGCCCTCGCCGCCGTACTCGGTGCCGAACGGCGCCACAATCAGCCCGCCGGCCCGGGTCTGGGCGACCAGGGTCAGCGGCATGTCGATGAGCGACGCGGTGACGATCACGCGATCGTAGGGACCACGAGCTGGCCAGCCGACACGGCCGTCGCCGACCACCACCGCCGGCCGCAGCCCGGCCGCCTGGTGGTTGAGCCTGGCCCGGGCGGCGACCACCGGGTCGATCTCCACCGAGACGACGTTCGCGTCGCCGAGCCGGTAGGCGAGCAGAGCGGAGGTCCAACCGCCGCCGGTGCCGATCTCCATCACCCGGTCGCCCTCGCGGACGTCCAAGTCGGCGAGCATGGCGAACACCATGGTCGGCATCGAACTGGACGAGGACGGGGTGGTGCCCCGGCCATCTCCCTGGTGCGCACCGTCGTCCCACTGCGTGGTCAGTGGGACGTCGGAGTACACCGCCTGCAGCCAAGCCGTAGCTGCTGCGGTGCGGGAAACCAGGGAACCCTGCCGGGTGCCGTCCGCGATGCCCGGCCAGATGCGGTCCGGAACGAACCCCTCACGCGGAACCGCCTGATAGGAGGGGAGCCAGTCCGAGGTCAGTGACCCGTTGTCCAGCAGCGCGGAGGCGAGCCGCTCGCGGCCCGCCTCCTGTTCACCGCCCGTCACTTGCCGTCCGCCGGACCAGAGCCGTCGGAGGTGTTGCCGCCTTCGTCGGAGCCGCCGCCGCCGTGGCCCGCGCCGCTCTGACCGTCGTCCTGCTGCCCGCCGCCCTGGCCGTCGCCCGAGCCGCCGCCGTGCCCGCCGGATTCCATCGTCATCGGTCCTCCAGGTCCTCGTTGCCCTGTGCTGCCCGGGCGGAGGATGCCGCACGGGGTGTTTGCGGTGCGTCCCCGGCCGGGCCGGACCAGCCGCAGACAAGACGGCAGGACAGGCCCACCGGAGCCCATCCGAGGTCGGAAGGGCCTGATGACTACGATGGCGCTCCATCGGTGGGACGGTGCGCAGTGGGACTGCGGACCCGCAACCCCACTGCGGGTCGGTCTAGTCCACTGCTGCCAGTCGCAACCCGAGCAGGCTCTCCATCTGCGCGATCGTCTCGGCCGGCTCTACCGCGAGCACGGTGGCGATGCCCAGGTCCTGCGCCGGCGGGAGGTTGCGGGCCGTGTCGTCGCAGAACACCAGCTCCCCGGCGGGCATCTCCATCATGTCGAGCATGATGCGGTAGATCTCCGGGTCGGGTTTGCGCATCTTGTAGTACTCGGAGATCAGGACCGCGTCGTACAACTCGTCGAAGCCGTATGCCGCGTAGGGGTCATACGGTTCCATGCCGAGTGAGTTGGACAGGATGCCGACCTTGACGCCGGCCCGTCTGGCGGCCTGGGCGGCGTCGATGACCGACGGCTCGGGGTGGAGGTCCTGGAGCGCCCGCCGCAGAAGATCCTTCCCGTCGATCCCGAGCAGCGCACCGGTACAGGTGTTCCACTCCTCTTGGGTGATCGCGCCGCGTTCCAGGTCCGCGTACAGGGCTTTGCCGACCGGATCGACAGCGATGGCGTGCAGGAAGGCGTCCTCGGCGAGTCCCTCGCGCAACGCGAACGAGCGCGCGCAGGCGGGAACACTGGAGGTGAGCACGCCGCCGAAGTCCAGGATCAGGCCTCTGCGGTGGTCGGTCATGTACGGCTCCCAGCGGTGAAGGTGGATCGGACGTCGATCAGGTGCTCGGCCAGCGATCTGGTGCCGGCGGTGTTGGTGCCGCGAAGCCTGCGGTACAGGGAGTTGATCCGCCGCAGCGTCTCACCATGGTGGACTTGCTCAAGGAGCGTGAGGGACTGGTGCGCGTCCTGGCAGGCGGCGTCGAGATGGCCCGCGGCAGCGTGGACATCAGCCCGGTCCGCATAGGCGGTGGCCCGGTGCCGGCTCATCGTCAGGTCGAGGCTTTCCAGAGCGGCATCCAGAGCCGGCAGCGCTTCGCTGTACCTGCCAAGGCGCAGCAGGTCCCCGCCGTAGTAAGCATCGAGCTTGCCATGGTCGAACCAGCCGATGCCGCCCCAGCGGTCGTCCTCCTGGGCCCGGTCGAGATGACCACGTGCGATGTCCAGGGCAGCACGGCAGGCGTAGTCGTCACCAGCACTCGCATGCATCTCGGAGGCAACGGCCGACACCCACGCGCTCATCCGGGGCGACGCTCCGCGCTCCGCATGATCGACGGCCGCGAGAGCGCAGTCCACGCCGCCCTCCCGGTCACCCCCGTAGCCGGTGTGGAAAGCCCTGCCGGCGAGTACCAGCGCGGACAGCTCCGCACTGCCGACCGTGCGGGCCACCTGCTGCGCCGCATTCAAGTAGGCCTCGCCAACTCGGCGCTCGCCGAGGTCGAGCAGCGCCACTACGGCCGCCAGGGCGGTCATCTCCCCCATCTGCTGGAGCAGCTGCTCGCGCTGCTGCGGCGGCTGGCTGGCAGGGTGCAGGGATAAGACCAGGTTGATCTGGCCCTGCGCCAGCGGGAGCAGGGCCCGGGCGGGTACGGACCGGTAGGCGTTGCGGTACCCGGCTGCCATCGACCGCAGGTCCGTGACCGTCCGCTCATCCACGCTGCCGTGCCGGGCACTGTCGATCCGCTCGGCAGCATCGTCAGGGAGAGCCGCGAGGGCGGCTGTGAGGCCAGCCATCGAGCCGATGACAAACGTGCGTCGTTCCACATCGTCAGAGTCTTCCAGCCCTGGCGCGGACCGCGCCGCAGTTCCGCGACTCGCCTTGGGTGCCACTGGACCGAGAGGTGTGTCGTCGGCACGAGGCGGATAGCGAACATCGAAGCCGAGAAGGTGCTCGACCCGCAGATCCAAGACGCTCGCGATGCTCTCGGCCAGCGCCAGATTCACCAAAGGGGTCACCCCGCGTTCGACCTGTCCAATCCAGGACTCAGACCGCCCCACGGCAGCGGCCAGGTCGCGCTGGTGCCAACCTCGGCGGCGGCGTCCCTTGGCAATCCGCTCACCGACTGTGATGTCGATCCCGGCCACTGAACAGGCCCCCACGCATGCGTATCCGAACCACTACGGACCGCCACCGTACTAGCCGCTGACGGTCCCACGTAGGGCCCGGACCCGAATGCCGAGCGGCGAGCCTCAGCACTCCAGGTCCCGACGGCATGGGAGAGCAGCAAGGCGCGGCGCCGGGACCACGTTCCGACAGCCAACGGCACGCAGCCGATCAGATGCGCGGTCACCTGCGATCAGATCGAACAGTTTCGGTCGGTGCCGGCATCGGCCCTTGCCGCCCGTTGATCGTCTGAGGCAGACTGGCCGAAGCACCCAGGTGTGCTGTTCCGTCTGGCCGACCCCACCGGTGGCCAGAGTCGGGAGAACCGGGCACCCCTCGGATCCGAGATACGCAGACGAAGTGCTCGCGGTGGCCCTGATGACGGTCCGCTCGCGCTGAGGTGGGGCAGTGCACCGGCGGACGGAAATCACGGAGCTCACATGCCCACCACGTCCAACTCCAGTCAGCGAAGCACTCGGTCCCGCCGACCCGGTGAACTCGCCCGCCTCCTCAGCGCTGAGACGGGAACCAGCTACCAGCGCGCCCTGGAGGACGTACGCAGTGCCAGCGCGCAGGGCCGACTGCCGCAGCGCCTGGATACGCCCGGCATCGACCTCGCGCTGAGGACCCTTCTGCAGCGCCCCATGGCCCCATGGGCCCCCGGCCTGATCGGCACGCCCTGGCCCGACCTGTACCACCCCCTGACCACCAGCCTCCCCGGAACCCGCTCCGCGACCGCCCTCGCCCACCTGGCCCGGGCGCAGCGGACCTTGCGCCCGGGCCAGGTGAGCGAGACCGACAGCGGGTACTACTCCCCGGAGTACCTCGATCAGGAGATGGGGTTCCGCCGGCAGCACCTCCACGAACACCCTGCGGGACTTCACCGCGACATCGCCACCTGGCTCCTGGACTCCTTCGACGCCGACGGACCGCTGCCGCAGTTCCTTCTCCCGTCGCCGTACGGCAACGCCATCGACCTCCCGGTCGACCAGGCCCTCCTGCTGTGGCGCGACGGCGACCCGGACGAGGCCGAGCACCTTCTCAAGGCGGCCGTCCAGGAGCACCCCTGGGACATCGACGCGTACGCCCACCTCGGCGCCCTCGCCCTGGAGCGCCACGACGGCCGCAGCGAAGACCTGATCGCGTTCATCGAGCCCGACCTCGTCGACCAGGACCGTCACCTCCATGAGGCGCTGGGCTGGTACGAGGCAGCCGTCGCCGTCGGCGAGGCCCTGCTGCCCGAGCGCTTCGTAGGACGCCTTCCCAAGGACGACCAAGCCAACAACTGGTTCCTCCGCGGCCTCGGCGGCCTGGCCAAGACACTGTGGAGGATGCGGCGCTACCTGTCGGCGGAGCAGGTCCTCGTGACGATGATCTACCTCAACCCGCTGGACAACTACGGAGCCCGCGACCTGCTCCCCTTCATGATCAGTCGGACTCCCTGGCGCCACGGCCTGGTCGACCGGCACACCCAACGCACCACCGGTCTGGGACGAACCAGGGGCCCCGCCGCCTACCGCCGCAACACCGTCCGGTGCCTACTCGACCCCGCGACCAAGCCCACCGAGGCGACCACCAAGCAGGCCGTCATGCTCGCCGTAGCCCACGCGCTCGACACCCGATGGGAGTGGGGCACCGACAGCGTCACCCGCGGCGGCCTCCGGATCTCCGTCAGCGTGCAGCGCCAGAACGGCCAGAGCGCGGAACCGGACGTGCACTGGTGGGACGCCCACCCGGCCGGGCAACACCCCGAAGGCCCACTGCTGCTGGTCCTGGTCGGCGACAACGCCCGCATCCTCGTGGCGCAGCTGCTGCTCCCCGGTGAGCTCGCCGACTACCTGGCCGCCCCGCTGCCGCGCCGCGACCGCTGCGCGTTCACCAGCACCTTCGTCCACGGTGCCACGGACTACGGACAGGACCTCACCAGCATGGTCGACCACGCCCTGGACGAGGTACCCATCCCCCTGTGACCCCTCCGTTACCCGCCGCCGCGAGCTGGGCGCGGCGGCGGCGTAGGCGTGCTCGTCCCACCTACCGGCTGAGCTGCGGGGCGCAGCCGAACCACTACCCACCGAACTGCGTCCCGGTGCCTGAGCCGTGCCGATCCCCGGACACCGGAACGGTGGGGCCAATAAAGTTCGTGGTGCGCGGCGGGCACGTCCGCCGCTCGCCGAAGGGGCCTGCCCACGCCGGACCCGCCATGTAGGCCAAGCCGTCCGTCGACGCATCGTGCAGGCCTTTGTCGTATCCGCTTCCGGGCGCGTACGCGTGGGGTGCGCTGCCGATGGGGAGTGTGCTTGATGACGGACCGAAAGCCCTCGCGCAAGCGTTCGCGGGAGATCCGAACCGCTGCCGGTGACGGCAAATACACCACGGCGATGAGGGCGAACGACGCCACCCGCCCCGACCCCGCCCCGGACGCCGTCGCGCTGCTCGGGCACCTCGACCACTGGCGGGGAACCGGGGGCCCGGACCGCTGGCAGCGAGCCTGGGTGCGCACGATCGCCGAACTCGCACCCGTCCGGGCCGCCCAGTCGGCGTTGCCCTACTACGGCCCGTATCCGGAGCAGTGGACCGAGGGAGCAGCCGGCCTGGCCCTGTCCTACTACCTCCTCGCTGTCACCCGCGATCAGCCCGTCGAAGCCGTCTCGACCGACGAAGTACGTACACTCGCGGAACTCGCCCCGGAAACGAACAGCGCCTGGCCCGCTGTCGCCCGCGTCGACGCCCTCTTCGTCCAGGCCGGCCACCACCTCGACGCAGCGGACGACCCGGTCGCGGCCTGCTGGCGCGAGCTGCGCAGGGACTGCTCCCCGACCGGCATCCCCGACGATCTCCAGCACGACTGGTCGTTCCGCTGGGGAGCTGACCAGGTCGTCTCGCTCAGCATCGTCCTCGAACGTCTCGCCGCAGCGGGGAGCGCCGGGTGAAACTGCGGATCGTCACCTTCAACACGCTCTTCGGCGGTCACAGCGACAACGGCCTAGGCGCCCCTGAGCGCTGGGCTGGACAGATGAAGTTCCTCAAGAGCCTGCGCCCCGACATCCTTGCCCTCCAGGAATGCACCTTCTGGGACTTGCTCGGCCGTCGCCGTCTGCACCAAGCGGTCGCCGATGTCGGTTCGGCCACCGGGTTCCTCTCCTACGCCAACGCCACCACCGGCGGCCACCGGTTCCACAGCGCCATCCTGCTCAGCGATCGGCTGACCGTGCTGGCCGAGGACGCCGACCGCGCCCGATACCACCACGTCATGGGGTGGGCGGATCTCGGCGTGCCAGGGATGCCGGAGCTGACCCTTGGGGTCCGTCATCTCCACCTGGACCCGTTCGATCCGCGCAACCGGGCCCGCGAGGTGGCACCACTGGAGGTCCTCGCCGCGCCCGGGCGCCTGTCCGTGGTCCTGGGGGACCTCAATACCATCGGCCGCCAGTTCCCCGAACCGGCCTGGGAGCAGATGGAACGGCACCTGCTCAACGGCCACCTTCGTCTCCCGGGCGAACCCGAGATCGGTGACCGGGACGCTGTCGAGCTACTGGCCCGCAGCGGGTTCACCGACCCGGCCCTGGCCAGCGGAATGACTGACGTCGCCACAGCAGCGTTCGGTCCCGGCGATGTCCCCCGCCGCCAGGACCTCATTCTCACCAGCCCCGCCTTGACCCCGGCGGTGACCGGCTACCAGGTCCACCGGCAGCCGGTCGACGACGACCTGTCCGACCACTGCGCCGTCAGCATCGACCTCGACCTGGCGGTGGTGGCCTGACCACCTATCTCAACCGCGTTCGTGCAGCCGGATTCTTCGCGCTGATGAGTTGGGCCCGCAGAGCCACCCGCGCGGCGGGCGCGCTCGACGTGCCCCGGCCCGGCCCATAATCGGACTCTGGCCGTTCACATTGCCAGAGGGGAACGAGGGTCTCAACAAGTGACCTGTCAGCCTTGCTGGGCGATTCGCTGAGTGCCTTTGGCGCGTCGGTAGCGACATCGAGTGGCGGACCCGGTGGGACCAGAGAACCGTCACAGGAGATCCCTGTCGTCGATCAAGCTGATCGGCGTCACCAGGGGCGGCAGGGCCGGCCACGCTGTCGCGCGCACCTCGCTGATCGTCAGTGGCGTCGGCACCTGCGAACGTCTCCAGTCTCCAGCAGGGTGAGGGCGTCAAGCGCTTGCTACTGCGGCAGCTCGCCGAGGGGCGGGCGCCATCGGCACCGCAGCGCGACTCACACCTCGTTCGTGCTACGCCAGGTCCCGGAACGCCTCGGCTGCCCGCATCCACGCCCGTTCGCAGTCCGGGTCCCCGTAGGCCATTTCAAGTTCGGAGAGGATCAGGGATGCCTGAGCGAAGCGCCCGACCGCGAGGTCCAGCCAGACCAGTGTCCAGCGGTCGTCGGCGAGCGGGTCGCGCAGCGCGGAGACGATGTGGGCGGCCCACGCGGCACTGCTCAGGTCGTCGTCCGGCCCAGGGAGCAGGCCGCCGACCAGTCGCATCGGCCCGCTGGCGCGCTGTACGGCCGCCAGCGAAGCAGCGTCGGCCAGGGCCGGAGGAAAGCCGGCCAGCAGGGTGGCCGTGTCGCCTTCCGTGAGGTCGTGCCAGGACATCCACCCCGAGCGCAGTGACTCGCCGGCGTCGAGGTGCTGGTGGTCCTGGACACATCCGTGCGCGAGGACGAGGTGCGCGTGCTCGGTTGTGGTGGCGCGGGCCGCGGCGACCGAGCCCAGGGGAAACAGCCAGTCCGCGCGCAGGCCGGTCTCCTCGGCGAGCTCCCGGGCGGCGGCGGCAAGGGGGTCCTCGCCTTCATCGACGAGGCCACCCGGCAGGTCGGTGATCCGTTCGCTGTGCAGGTAGTGGCTCTGCTCGACGACCGCGACCCTGCCACGGTGGACGGCCAGGACGCGCACCGAGTCCGGCGCAGAGACGTGCGGGTAGGAGACAGTGACACCGTCGGGACGCACGGCCCGGTCCACCGTCAGCGCAATGCGGTTGCCCGGGCCGCCCTCGAAAAGGACCTCGGTGCCCAGCCGTTGCCAGTGACCTTCGCTCCCCATGGCTAGACCCTACTGGTACCCGGAGCAGTGGATACCGGCATCGGCGGGAGAGCGGACGGTCCGCCGGAACCTCGGACGGTTACGGGGTATCAACGACCTGTGCCTGCTCCTGGACGACGACTGCGGGCGGCCCGTCACTGTCAGTGCTGCCTGGCACCATGCTTGTGATCGGATGACACCAGCAGGGAGTAGCGCGGATGGGCAAGGCGGCACGGCTTAAGAGGGAGCGAGCCCTGGGGCAGCGGCGCGGTCGTCCGCTGTCGCTGGTCTTCTGTGACGTGGACTTTGAGCGCGGCTCACGCGCACATGGGCGCGGAGTCCCCGCCGCCCCACCAGAAGGCTGGGTGATCGGCCGTGCCGGTCTGGTCCACGCTCGATGGGACGGCGAACAGTTACGGATCATCGGTGACGAGCTCATCACCGGGCTGCGACCGGCCAGCGCCCTGGTCGAAGCCCTGCGGAGCACGGACCTCGTTGTCGGCCACGGCTTCCTGACAGGCGACCTTCGCGTTGCGGCGATGGTCACCGACGTGCCCGACAGCCTGCTCTCGCGCACCGTCGACACCCTGGCCCTGGCGCACCGGCTACGCGGCGGAAAGATGCCCACCGGGTGCAACCTCTCCGCCCTGGCCACCGCGAACCTGGACGCCAGCCCCACCAAGCAGCGCGTCCCGGTGCCGCATCGCGGACTGCCGACATGGCAGGAGTCCAACCGCGGCGACCCTTCGCCGGCCTGCGGGAGGTCGGGGGCGTCGCGGCGGGCGGCGCGCTGCTCGGCCCGGGCCGCCCGCACCTGAGCGGAGACACGGGGCCGCTTCCCGTCCCGGGCCGCGTCCTCGGCCAGGTACGGGTAGACGCCGCGCAGCAGCGTCAGCGAGGCTGTCTCCTGCGCCGCCTGGTCCGCGTCCGGGCCGAGGGTGTCGTCGGCGGTCAGCACGCTGGAACGGCCCCGGTGGGCGCGGTCCTCGTGCGCGAGGGCGTGGTCGACCGCGTACTGGGGAACCGCGAGCACCACCGCGTGGCAGGGCTCCCGGCGCTCGTACTCGATCTCCCGGAAGTCCGCGGGCACCCTTGGCCCGACCTGCCGGAACTGCGACAAGAAGGCGAGATCGGCGCGATGGGTCAGCGGCCAGTCGGCCACCATCAGCAGTCGGTCCGGTCCACTGCCCGGCCGCTGGCCGGCCAGTTCCCCCTCCAAGCGCGCGCACCAGCGGTTCACGTAGTCGTTCCACAGGTGCTGGTACTCCGCCTGCGCCCACTGCGCCGGGCTGGTGTGCTCCCCGACCGGGGTGACCGCGGGGGAGGGAAGCGCGGAGACATCCACCACCACGCGCCGCCCCCACCGCTCGCACGTCGCCTTCCAGGCCAGGTCCCGGGCCTGTGCGGCGCTGCGTCCCTGCTCGCGGGCGTGAGCCCACGACAGCCGGACACAGTCCCACAACCCCACCCCGCCCCACTGCCGGTCCCCGCCGGCCGCCCGCTCCAGCGCCCGGGCCTGCACATGCGGATCCCGCTCCTTGGAGACCTCGCCCGCGGCCGCCCCCACACTCACGCTCGCGACCGCCGCGGGCGCCGCCTCGCGGAAAACGGCCAGCTGCTCCTCGGCCAGCTCCACCGCCCGCGACCACCCGGCCAGCGCCTTCCACGCCTGCGGCCCGTAGTCGTCGTCGTCCAGCCACGGCCGCAGCAGCTCCCGCACCTTCGGATCGACCTCGCGCGGCGAGCGGTCCAGCGCGTTCGCATAGCCCAGCCAGGTCCGGGCCTTGGGATCCTGCGCCATCCCGCAGGCGAACCGATCGGCCTCCAGCACCAGCGCACACACCCGCCACAGCGCCACCACCGCGTCCGGCAGCGGCAGCAGCGGCGCGCACCGGGAACAGACCTGCTCCAGCACATCGAGCACCACCAGCTGCTCCGGAGAGCCGGTGGCCTTCGCCGCATGCTGGCAGCGCTCCCCCCACCCCTTCGCCACCCCTTCGACCGGGACGTGCCACTTGCCGCCGCCGCCCGACCGCACCAACCCCACCGAGGCATCGCACACGGCCGGGAGCAGCATCTCCACCCTCTCCAGGTCCGCCCGCCGCACTACCTCGACCACCGCTGCGCTCACTCGCTCCTGCTTCCTGCCCGTGACGCCGACCCCAGAGAGGGGTCGACGGCCGTCATCCGCAGCGGGCGCGAACGGGACGCCACCCCACCACCGGGCCGCCCCCTCGGGACATCGGCGAAGAACATCATCGTGCAGATCCCTTGGACCTGCTGCACCCTCTCCGTTGGAAGCGCTACGCGGAACGGACGGTGCTGCGTTGCCGCAGGGCGGCGCGCAGGGTCTCGACTCCGGCGGCGCGGGGGTGGCGGGTGGCAAGGTCGGTGACGATCTGTCGGATCGCGGGCCGGTCGCGGACCTCGGCGGGGGAGACGCGCAGCGCGGCCAGGAGCGCGTCGGTGGTCTGCTGGGGCTTGCCCCACTGCCACCATGCCCGCGCGAGATCCGTGTGCATGCGGCCTCGCCGCTCGGCGGTCGCGAACTGCCCCTCGTGCAGGCTGTTACCCGCCTCCAGGGCAGCGCCGGCGTCGCCGAGGGCCCAGTGAATGCCGACCGCGTACAACTGCACCGCAGCCGGGGTGACCGCGAACAGCCGGCCCTTCGGAGCCTGGTCGGGCAGGTCCCGGGCGGCGCGCGCGGCGTCGTTGATCAGCTCCAGGGCCTGGGCGCGGTCCCCCGCACGGGCGTGGGTGTAGGCGGTGGTGCACAACATCTGGGCATAGGCGGCCTGCTGGGCTCCGTTGAGCAGTCCGGTTGCCTCGACCTGGGCGAGCGCGGCGGCGCTGATGCGCTGCGCGGCTTCGTCCTCGCCGTGATGGCGCAGCACGATACTGAGTTCGCGCGCCGCCGCCGCTCCGGCGAGGGCCGACCCGGACACCTCGGCGTACACCACGGAGCGGTCGGCCGCCGTGCGGGCCTGGTGGTAGTGGCCCAGTTTGCCGAGCAGCCCGGCTGTCAGGGCGTAGGACGCGGAGAGGCGGGCCTGGTCGATCTCTTGGTGGCTGCGCGCGGCCTGGTGGGCGTGGGTGAGGAGGTCGGGGACGGCGGCCAGGAGCTGCTGGTGGTGGCCCGCGTCGAACAGGGCCCGTGCCTGGGTAAGGCGGCTGTTCACGGACGGGCCGGTGGGGGAGACGGGGTCGGGAATCTGGGTGAGCATCCCGGACACGGCGGCGAGCAGTCCGGCTGAACCTGTCAGGCCGACTGCGGCGGTCAGGAGTGAGCGACGTTGCATCGGGTCCTCTGCGGCCGGTGAGCTCGGTCATTTGTAACTGTACCGTTCCACTCGGTGACGATTCCCGGTGTTGGGGCTATCACCTCGTCAGGGATTCCCAGCTCCCTGCGCGCCCCTTGGAAGAGCGCGGGGTCGCGAGGCGTCGCCCAGCTCTCCAGCCGGGAGAGGGTCGATGCGGAACAGCTCAGCCATGCGGGCTGACCGGATCCCTGTTCTCGACGACGCTCTCGGTCATCCCGGGCTTGGCCGGTGCCAGGCGTAGTGTCCCGCCCCAGGTGTTGCTGTTCGTTACGGTCGCCGACGACCCCGGAGGGCTGGATTGCGTGATTTACCAGTGCAGGGGGTTGGCGGGCTGGCCGTGTTGGTGCGGGGCTCAGTAATACGGTGTGCCGGCACTTCCGCGGGCGATGCCGCGACCTTGTGGCTGTGCTCGGCGAGGAAGGTCACGAAGGGCTTGGCAGCTCGCCGCAAGCTGCGGGCGTCGCCGGGGCACTACTGCTCCCCGTCGACCGGCGAACGCTGGTCGGGGAACTGCAGTTGTTGCTGCTCCCAGATCGCTTGGAGCCGCGTCGCGGCCGGTTCCGGGGCCGTGTCGGGTTCATGCGCGGCGGCGAGCTGTCGTCGGCAGTGGGCTTCGTAGGCAGCCCGGCCCAGGAGCGCCGGGGTCGCGGCATAGTCCTCCAGGCCCGGCACGGTCAGACCGAGCAGGTCGGCCAGACGTGCGAGGACGATCAGGGTCGCGGACTTGGTGTCCCGGGTGAGGTCGCCGGTGACGGGGACCTGTACGTCGTGGGGGTGAAGCAACGGCAGGGGCTGCTCGCGGGCACGGATCAAGGTGTAGCCGGCGGCGCGCAGGGCTTCGGACTTTCGCTGGTCGCGTTGGGCGCTGCCGGGCTGGCTGTGCCAGTGGTGGCCGTCGAACTCGATGGCGACGCGGAGGCGCGGCATCAGGATGTCGATCTCGCGGTTCCGGCCGCCGGCACGGACGGTGGCACCGGTGGGCATGGTGTCGGGGATCAGGGCTTGCAGTTCGAACCCGAGGGCCAGTTGGCGGCGTGAGGTCCGCACGAGCTTGCAGTGCGGACAGCCCGTACGGAGCGCGCCGGTGCGGGTACCGGGGGAGGCACTCCAGGTGTGTGCGGGGTTGGAGCGGCACCGCCAGGTGAGGTTCCGGCTACTGCCGGCGGTGACGTCCCGGGCGGTCAGGCCGTGGTTCAGGGCCGGGTCGAGTTCGGCGGCGATGTCGGGGGCGCGGGTGGCCAGGGCGTTGGTGACGGAGACGAGGTGGCCGGCGCAGTACGGGCAGCCCGTCGCGCCGGTGCCGGTGCGGGCGCCGGGGCTGGCCTGCCAGTCGTGGTCGGGGCCGGCCGGGCACAGCCACCAGCGTTTGGTCCGCGAGGGCCCGTTGACCTGGTCGGGGGTCAGCGGATGGTTGCGGGTGAGGTCGAACTGCGCGGCGATTTTGGGCCAGCGGGTGAGCTGGTTGGTGGTCGAGCTGCGGCGTCCGGCGCAGTACGGGCAGCCGTTGCCGGTGGAGGTGCGGTGGACCACCGGTGAGGTCCACCGGTGGTCCGGCGCCTTCGGGCAGCTCCATGTCACCTCGCGGCTGGTCCCCGCCGGAATCTGGTCGGCGGTCAGGCCGTCGTTGAGGGCGGGGTCGACCTGGGCGGCCAGGTGGGGGTGGAGGGCGGCGAGGCTGTTGGTCACCGACAGCTGGTAGCCCGAGCAGCAGGGGCAGCCGGTCGGGTTCCGGAGGCTCGTGCGGGCATTGACGGATGCCTGCCAGCGGTGGTCCGGGCCTTGCGGGCAGCGCCACCACACCTTGCGGGACGAGCCGTACGAGACCTGGCTGGCGTCCAGGCCCTCGTTGGCCCCGGGGTCGAGCTCGGCTGCGAGTTGTGGATGGGTGACGGCCAGCGACCGCCGGCCCGCGTCGAGGCGGTTCCCCGAGCAGTAGGGGCAGCCCGCCGGCTTCGGCTTGGTCTTCGTACGGGTGTGGACGACGGCGTCCCAGACGTGGTCGGGGTCAGTGGCGCAGCGCCACCACAGGCGCTGCTTGCTGCCTGCGGTCACCTGCTGCGGGAGCAGGCCTCCGTTGAGGTCCGGGGCGAGTTCGGCGGCCACCGTAGGGTGGAGCACCGCCAGGTTCCTGGCCGCGCTGGGCCGGCGGCCGGAGCAGAAGGGGCATCCCTGCCCCAGGATCGCACGGTTGTACGGGGCGGCCTCCCAGCGGTGGTCCTCTCCCTGCGGGCACTTCCAGGCGACCTTGCCCCGCATACGCAGCGACACCCCGTCCGCGGGTCCCGCGAGGGGATCCAGTTGCGCGGCCAGCTCCGGCCGGTCCGCCACTGTCTCGCCCGCCACCCAGTCCCCCCGAGCCCGTGTCCGCCGTGGTGGCCCATCATGGCGGATGCCTCCGACAGGGCAGGGCCGAAGCGGCGGCCACTGCCCTACCGCAATCTTGAGCGTCGTGGCCGGATCGGCCGGCTGCAGGACCAGTGTGTAGCTCGCGCGGGTGACAGCGCGGCCAGACGCCCCGGCTGGCACCCCAGCAGGTGCTAGCGTCAAGACACGGCCCGAGATGGAGGTCGTATTCGCCCCTGGCCCACCGACCAGACCGCATAGGGGCGGGTCACAGCGGCGCGTCTGCCCTATCCACCTCCCCCGTTCGCACAACTACCGCTGCTCCAAGCACGGATGTTGGACTCTCAGGCACGGTCGGCACTGCCCGGAGGACCCATCGTGCCCCACCGCGACCAGACCAAGAACGCCCAGCGCCGCGCCGCCTTCACCGGCGAGGACCTGCGCGAGGCCAAAACCCGCCTGTCGGAGCTCGAACCTGGACAGGCGCGGATCCCGGCCGCCCTGCCCGAGCAGGCCGCACTGGAGGCCGACACCTTCGGCTGGCTGGCGCGACCACGCGAGTACGCACACCACCCCTTCCACATCCGCGCCCTTGACCCCCAACCGGACCAACTGGACCTGTACAGCGACGAGTCCGCGACGTCGGCGGCCGACCTCCTGCAGTCCGTGCTACCCACGATGCACGAACAGCACTGGGCCACCGGCGTCCTGGGGCTGCGGATCACTGCCTGGAACTGCGACGGAGTCGATCTGCGACGCCCCGGTTCAACAGCGTTGATCCGCTTGCACGGAGCCCCGAAGCGCGCCTGGCGGCAGGCCGCCGCCGAACTCGCCCAGCGCGCCGGGGCTCACGACCCGGCCGACGTTCCCTGGCAGACCAGCCCGAGCGCCTGGACGAAGCTGGAGACCCACCACGACCCCTACTCCCCGTCCCGCTACGACCCGTCGAGCACGTGGCTGACCAGCGGCCTGCTCCGCAGGATCAGGATCTTCAAGTCGACGGTGCCCACCTACTGTGCTGACGGATGGCCGACCCGCGACACCCACCGGAACTGGAAATTCGACATCACCTACTACGAGGACCTCGACCCGCGCATCGAGCACCTGCGGCAGGCACTGATCGACCCGGACTACGGGCTCCCACTGAGCGCACAGATCCTTCATGAACCGGATCGGGTGGACCGGCTCGTTCTACGGGCCGTGGACGGCGGGCCCGAGTCGCTGCTCCTGTACTTCTCCGAGTGCTCTCCCGGCAGCTACTGGGCCAAGGACGAGGTCCGGGCCAAGGAGGTCCGAGCGCACGCGGAACGCGTCGCGGCCCAACCCCCACTCTTTGCCGGTCGTGAAGTTGTGATCCAGAGGTAGGGGCGAGCGGGGCCCGCCCGCCCCGGCTGTATGCAGTGGCCGGCGACATTCAGCGGCGGTGGAGCGGAGGCTGCAGCAACCAGCGCTTGATCATTTCGGTTGGCGGCGCCACTGCCTCGTACGGCGCGATCGCGGTGGCAATCGCCTCTGCGAGCTGGTCGACGGTGCGCATCACGTACGTCGGCGGGGTGATCCAGATCCGGGGGCGGGTGTCCCGGTCGTCGCTGTTGTGGATGATCTGCGCGTAGAAGTGTCCGAGCCCCTCCTCCCAGCCCCAGGTGCTGTAGTGGTCCCAACCGGGCATCCAGAACGGGTGGATGGGTCCGACGCGGGCCGGGTCGACGCTCTTGGGACGCGGCGGCGGGGGCGGGTCGGTGTAGGAGGGCCCGTAGACGATCTCCCAGACGCCTTCCTGCTTGTGCTCCAGGACGTCCATCTTCACGGTGCGCTTCAAAACCCGCAGCTGCTCGCGGAAGCTGTCGGCGCTGATCCCCGCCTCGGTGGCCAGGGCGGGGATGTCGGCGTCGCGCAGTTCCAAGCCCATGATCTCGGGGGTGCTGGTGTCCTCGGGGGTGTCGTAGTACCTGGACGCTTCCGTGCGCGCAGCCAGCAGCAGAAACACCCGCCTGGCCAGCGCATCGCCGATGCCCAGTCCTTGAACGTAGGCGACAGCAACCTTGTTGACCTGCCGGTCGGCCTTGCCCGAGCGCGCGGTGCCGGTCGCAGGCGGGCTGAGCGGCGCAGGGGGTGCCGGTGCCGACGGCGGGGCCGGGGAGGTGTAGGCGGGGCCGTAGGTGAACTCCCAGGACTCGCCGTGCTCCACGACGTCCATGGCCACTGCGCGCGTCAGCGTCCGCAGCAACTGGCGGAACTCCTGGGGGTCCAGACGGGCACGCTCCGCGAGGGTGGGGATGTCCGAGTCCATCAGCTTCAGCCCCATGGTCTGGGGCGGCTCTTGGCCGGGGGACGAAGCCGGGGTGAGGCCGGCCAGGACCATGAACACCCGCTTGGTGTCCAGGTCGGGGATCTTCAGCCCCATCACGTACTCGATGGCCCTGTTGCTCACTCGGACTTCCCTCTCCGGTTCAGTTCCGGGCCGTGCACCCGGCCGCGCCACGGCTCCGGCCACCATGGGGCTGCCCTCCGCGGCCGACTGCTACACGGTCGGGATCGGCCGGTTGTCCCACTCGAACGATCCCTTGCCCTTTGCCCAGCTCAACCCACCGATCCCGACCGGCCCCAGGATGGCGGGGACACCTGCGTCGTCCTGGCGGGGCCGGTGGAAGCGGACCACTCGGTGAACGCCGGCGGTCCGGTCGCGGCAGTACTGGCGGGCGGGCACGTGGCACTTGGTGCAGGGCTGGGCGGCGCAGGCGGTCCAGGCCTCGCGCAGCGCCTCTTCAATGCGCAGTGCCCTGGGGTCGCCGGGCTTCGCAGCGAGGGTGAAGTACTCCACCGGCTGATCGTGGCAGAGCGTTGCCGCCTGCGTCAGCGGATCCGGCAACCCCACGGCCGACGGCAGGACGGCCCTGCCACCGCGCCACTCTGGGGCGGGACCCGCGCCGCTGTCACCGGTGCTGTTCGCTCGGCTGCGGGTCGCATCGCGACAGGCTGTGCATGGCGTAGCCGATCTCCTCGGGGTGCGTAGCGAGGCGTGCCATGATCCAGGCGGTGCGGGCGTCCATACCGGGGCCGAAGCCGGCCGCGAGGCGCTTGGCGCGCCACGTGGTGCACGGGGCCAGGATCCACTTGGCAGCAGCAAAGCGGACCGGTCCCGCGCCCGCAGATCGTCTTGTCGGTGTCATGCCTACGTCCGCCCGTCGGATCAGCAGGCTGCGGAGGAAGAACTGCACGGCCACACGGTGGGGCTGCCGCCGCGCCATTCGATCAGCACACCCGGATCGGGGTCCTGCGGGCAGTGGTCGGCCACGCCCGTGCCGCCCAGCAGCCCGACGACGTCGTCCACCGACCGGGCCGACCCCAGGGTGCGGCCGTCCGCGCTGACCGGCCGAACCCCGTCCCTGGGGTTGTGCACCACCAGGGGATGCGGCAGCCGGCACGGGTAGTTCGGGTTGACCAGCAGCCGCGTGAAGACCACCGGCGCCGCGGCGTCCGGTTCGGACCGCAGCTGCACCGGTGCACACGACGGGAGCGGCTCCTGGCCGGCACTCCCCTGTTCGAGCTGCGCGACGACCAGCGTGAGCGAGTCGATCGAGGCTCGGATCACCGAGGCCGCAGTCCGCCGGCGTTCCGGCGCGTGCACCCCGGTCCGCAGCAGGCCGTACGCCTTGTTGAGCCGCCCCACCTCCTTGCCGACGCGGTCTGCCGCCTCTCCCGCCACGCTGTCCACTCGTCTGCCTCCGGCACTGTCCGCATCCGGGATGTGCGGCTGCTACGAGAACGCCTCCACTCCTCCGCAAGTCACGGGAGCGCGCGGGTGGACATGCGCAGCAGACGCGGGCGGTCTGCGCGCACCACGTGACCGCAGTCGCCGACCAGGTCGGATGCGGTCGGCGGGCCGCAGGAGTGGAGCACCGTCACCGAGCGGCTGCCGCAGCGGCGTTCCCCGCACGTCGGTCGGCTGACCGCACAGTCACCCGTCCCAACCTCCCGCTCTCAGCGTCAGCGATCGCGGGAGCGGCCAGCGCTCCGCGCCGCTCTCGCGCCGGGGTCCCGCCCGTCTCGCAGCGCCACGCCATCCGGGTTGCCGGGCCGTACGAACCAGTGCCTGTGGCCTGCACCGTCCGCTTCACCGGACCGGGCATTCCGCACACCGGGTCTGATCTCGCCTGCCAGAATGGCACTTTGGCGCGGACCGGCGCCGGGTGGGAGGAGTCGCGTGTGGCCGAGCCGTTGATCAACGGTCGCTTCCAGTTAGTGGGCCTGCCCGCCCGCCCGGGCGGCCTGGCCGAAGTACGCAAGGCCGTCGACATCCTCAGCCCCGCGGGCGACCCGGTGGCCGTCAAGCTGCTGCGCCGACGTGAGGAAGGCGACGTCATCGACATCTTCCTGGAGCGCGAGACCGGCGCGCTGAGGGAGCTCGACCACCCCAACATCGTCCAGATGATCGACTCCGGCTGGAACGAGGAGCTGGGCCGGTACTTCGTGATCCTGGAGTGGATCGAACACTCCCTCAAGGAAGACCTGCGCGCGGGGGAGTCGATGTCGTGGCCGGCGTTCTTCGCCCGCATCGGAGCGCCCCTCGCCTCCGCGCTGGCCCACGCGCACATGCGCGAGGTCGAGCACCGCGACATCAAACCCGCGAACGTCCTGATCACTACCAGTGGCCAGGTCAAGCTCGCCGACTTCGGCATCGCGAAGATCCGCTCCAAGATCGACGCCCCGGACCGCACCGTCGCCGAGTACCGCTCCAACCTGTTCACCCCGCCCGAGCAGATCGACTCGGTGCCCTACGTCCGTGACGTCTTCGGCTACGGGGTGCTGGCCATCCAGGTGATGTCGGGCGGCCGGGCGGCG
>Ga0302314_10000631_pt1 | contig 64927 bp, 41 predicted proteins | sample III_Palsa_N2_3_FD_200533 | JGI IMG/M metagenome (GOLD analysis project Ga0302314, IMG submission 200533) | Peat permafrost microbial communities from Stordalen Mire near Abisko, Sweden - III_Palsa_N2_3 | ecosystem: Environmental > Terrestrial > Soil > Palsa > Peat permafrost | place: Sweden...
TGCCAACGATCCCACATCTGGGACTTCTGATTTTCCGTGTACTGGATTCGGGTTCGATGCTTCATATGCAACACTCCTGCTGCCTAAGCAGCCGTCAGTGTGTTGCATCGACCGGTTGAGACCGCCGTAAGAAAGCGGATATTGATACAGTCGTGCCCGGTGAGATCGCGCGAGTTATGCACCAGCACCCTGTCACGGATGACGTTTATTGCCACGAAGCTTGAACTAGCCCATGTATGGCCGTTCTCCCGCGAAGAGAACGCTGCGCGCATAGGTCCTCCATGTCTCTGGTGTTTGATCACCAAGCAGATACGCGCCAGCGACGAAAGCCTGAGCACGCAGCGTAAACGGTACGCCATCCAGTGAACGCTCCGCCGCGACTGTATTGCCGCTACGGGACAGAGCCAGGAAACGCTGTACCTTTGTAACGGTATCGGGTGAGTCGTACTCCTTTCCGATGTTGTCGAGTACGGCAGCAATGGCCGGATCGTCGGCATTGTCACCCTCGGCCAAGGCAATCCAAACGGTCTGCTCGTCGACTCCTTCGCTCGCAGGAAGTCTGGTGGCGCGTGTACGTAACTCGGCAGAGGCGCCTCGCGAACCGGCTGCCAGCCGCAGTACCCGCGCGGCCATGGGAGTGTTGGCAGCTGCGGCTACGGCTTCGTCGATGTGTCCGTTGGCCAGAAGGCCGAGTGAACGATAGGGACCTTCTGGGAGCGGTACACCGGGTTCGAGCAGCATCAGGTTGTGCACGATGGGGGAAATGCGCGCGAATTCAGCCTGCCGTTGCGATGCGGCGGCCGGATCGGTCAGGCGCAATAGGCGAAGCACCTGGACTGCATCTACCGGGCGTAGCGCCGGATTTTTCGTCATCGCGATCTGGTAGTCGGCCAGCGCAGCAGGGTAGTTTGCGTGCTCGCTATCGACACTTGCCGCGGCGTTCGCGAACCAGGCGGAGTCTGGCCAACGCTGGAGTCCTTCCACAAACTTCTAGTCGCGCTCGGGTCCGGGCTGCATGCAGCGCGTCACCAGATAGGCAAGGTCAGGCTGCGTCGGCGTTGCGTCGGCCAACGCACGATCATGCGCGCAGACAAGATCATGTGCAGCGCCTTTGGCCATATCCTGCTCGGCGCGCATGACGATGACATCATTCGGAAAGTGTGCACGCCTCGCCGCGAGTGCATCGCTGAACCCGGGAAGCGAACTTGCCAGCCCCAGCCAGCTCAGCAGGTAAGGCGAGTCCGGTGCATCGAAGCGCACATGTGCCAGGAGCATGGTTGCAGCAGCCTGCTTGTCCTGGACTTGGCCCATGATGAACTCGGGCATATCGTTGTCGGCAGCGTCGAGTACGGTCAGCGCGCTGCCACCACTCTTGCTCTCGATGCGTTCCGGCGGTGGACTGAAAATGTATTTGGCCCAGACTGCCTGCCAGCGTTTTGGTGTCAACACGTTTGGCGCCACCGGTGCCACGTTGCCGTAGGTTGCCGTCCACTGCCGCAGCGGGCTGGCTGCAGCAACGGTGTATACCAGCTGTGTGTCGGCTCGGCTAATGGGTGCGACGAAATCCTCGATCGGTTGCTCGTCGCTCGCCTGTGTGACGACCCGAATGTCGCCACTGCCACTCACCAAAACGTCCGCATGCGAATGCGGCTGCAAGCTCACGCGATGGCCGTTCACCGTTGTAACAACTGCCCGTGCCAGGCCGTTGTACACGGTGACTGTAGTACGCCCCACGCTCCAGCCGAGCGCGAGTACCGATCCGACGATGGTGACGGCGACCACGGCGCGGGCGAGACCCGGGAAGAAACCACTGGCAGTCTGGAACTTGTGCCAGAAGTCGAGCTTGTCGTGGCGGCCGCGTTCACTGCCTGGTGCCAGGGTGTGATAACTCTCGGGAACCGAGGGTACTGCGCTTGGCGCATCGGGCGGTAGCAAGCCACGGGTCGCGGCGGCGATAGTGGTCTCGGTCAGCAGCAGCTCATCGAGCGCGGTGCGCCGTAATGCCGACAACCATCCGGCGGCATGATTGATCCATTTATCGATCAGGCGAAGCCATTCGTTAATGTTGGCTCGGGCAGGCGTGTTGAGGCCGTACGCACCGAGCGCCGCCGACCAGCTGCTCTTGCCCAGTTCGGCAAGAATCTTCGTTCCCGGATGCACACTGGCTGCGTGGCTGAATACCTGAGTCAATGCGCGATGGATATCGTTCGCGCTTGCCAGAATGTTGCGAGCGCCACGCTCATCAATGCTGCCGCGCGCGGTTGCCCGCTGCCAGGCGCGCGCGAGTCCAGCCCGTGCATCCCGTACGTTTGCTTCGGCGTGATCGGCGTAATGGAGCACTTGCAGCAAGCCAAGCAAATATGCATGCCATGCAGGCGAGAGCTTTGCAGCTGCAGCCAGATGAAGACTGCGTGCATTCTTTAGAACGGCCTCCAGATCGGAGCGCGTTGCGGCGCGCTCCTTGTCGACCAATGCAATGGCGGTCGGCAGCTCGCCTCGCTTGAGTATCCTGCCGCGGTAGCGGATGACACCGTCCGGCGCGTCATAGACTCGGTCCCGCAGCGAGCACAGTAGGGCATGCTCTCGTTCGAGCGAGCGCAGGCGTTCCAGTTCGTCGCCAAGGTTCTGCGGATATAGCGTGTCCAGCTGCAGCGGCCCAGTGACCAATGCGCGTTCATACAATTCCTCGGTTCGTGCCGACTGACGCACGGCGGAGAGTCCGAGATAGATACCCCGGTAGTGCGACTTCAGGTGTTCGCGACCGAACTGCTCCTTCAGCCTTCTCAGCGTTTCGGTCGGCTCGGCGATGGCATGCTCGGTCTGACCGAGTAGCTCGCGGGTCATCCTCTCGCACAGGTTCTGGACATCATCAAATAGCACCCACGCGCTGCGCTCGTCCGCAGGTGCAGCGAGGTAGGTGCGCTTGGCGTTCTTCTCCCGCTCGTGGTTCATGGGATGGGTCGACCACATCCGCGGCGGCTGCGCGAGCGCGTCTTCGAAAACGCGGAACGCGGCTCCACCTTCGACCGGTACCTGGGGACGGCGACCGTAGTCGGGGTCGTTGTAAACCAGGCACAGACGGTCGGCCAGCGCCTGATGCACGGCAAATGCGTCGCGGGGCGGACTATGCGCAGCCACTTCGCCACGCAGGAAATTCATGGTCCGGTCCCACGCGTCATCTGCGATCTGCAGACGGTGCAGCGCATGCACCAGTGCGTCACTTCCGGTGAGAGAGACGGCGACCAGGTCCGCCTGCATTTCCATCTCCCGCGAAAGTGCACGCTGAGCGATCACAACGAGGCGGAACACGGCGTCGACTACGGCGCGAAGAGCCCAGATGACCAACCCAAGCAGCCAGCCGACCCAGGCGATGCGAAAGTCCATCCTCGACAGCTGCCGCAGGAACGTGTCCAGCGCATCGCGTCTGCCGACGATATGTGCGGCAATCTGCTGGGTCGTGTAAACCCAGCGACCCACCGCCATCGAGCGCTGGGCGAAGTGGCCGAATTCGTGAGCGCAGACTGCCTTGAACTCGCCGAGATTCAGCATGTTCACAAGGCCCAGGCCGATCTCCAGGTTCTTGCGCGAAGGAAATAGCAGGTTGAGCAGTGACAGGTCGTAGAACACTGCGGCATTGACACGGCCGCTGACGTAGACCTTGTGCGGCCGCGGTGCACCCGCCTCATCGGCGATTCGTTCGAGAAAGGCGAACAGGCGCGGTTGTTCCGCACGCACAAGTTCGATGCCGCCGTTCTGTCCGCCCTTCTTGATGAAGAACAGCGCCTTGATCAAGAAAAACGCCAGGAATAGGCTGCTCGCGCCAACTATGCTGTCCAGAAAGCCGCCTCCCGCGACGAGCTTCATCAGCTCGCTGATCCCGATCAACACAAACCAGGCCGTCAGCGCAAAGTAGAGCAGGATGAAGAGCAGTAGGCCGCCGACGGCTAGCCATGCATGGCGCCGATAAGACGGACCCGGACGTGTGAAAGCGGCCGGCACCTCGGCAGGTCCGGCTGGATAGATCGTTTCCATAGTGTTGTTCGCTGCTGTCGTGAGCACGCGCGACGGCAGTTGCCGTCGCCCCCTTACAACCCCTGTCATCCATTTTGCAGGTGGGGCATGTGATGCCCAGCCTCATCTAATACATAACGAATTATGGGAAATTAATATAGGGGTGAGGCCATCGGCCTAGACAGGGCGAGCCGAATCGGTACTCGCTTAGTGCGCCGCGTCATGATCACGTATGGTGCAGGGGCTAGCCTGCATCCCACTAAGATTTCCTTGAGGACACGAACGATGGCCGACTCGGTGGATTATGTGGTTGTGGGTGCCGGCCCTGCCGGTTGCGCGGTGGCTGCGCGACTCGCCGTGGCCCGACCCGACCTGACCATCGCCATCCTCGAGACCGGGTCCGAGCGCACGCCGCTGCTCTCGAAAGTGCCGCTGGGCATCGCCGGCTTGGTAGGTCTGAAAAACTCGGCGAACTACGCCTACACCACGACCCCGCAGGCGGCGCTGCAGGGGCGCCTGGGTTTCCAGCCGCGCGGACGCGGTGTCGGTGGCTCCAGCCTGATCAACGCGATGATCTATATGCGCGGCCAGCCGCAGGATTACGACGGCTGGGCAGCGCTGGGTTGCCACGGCTGGGGCTGGAACGATGTGCTGCCGTATTTCAAGCGCGGCGAGGACAACGCGCGCGGCGCCGCGGCACTGCACGGCGTCGGCGGTCCGCTAAGGGTCGAGGATCTGCGCGAGAAAAATCCGGCGACGCAGGCTTTGATCGATGCGGCGGTGCAGGCGGGTTTTCCGCGCAATGACGATTTCAACGGTGCGGTGCAGGAAGGCGTCGGCGCCTATCAGGTCTTCCAGAAAGCCGGCCGCCGTTTCAACGCCGCCGAAGCCTACCTCGGTGCGGCCGGCGCGCGGCCAGTCAATCTGCAGGTGATCGCCAACGCTCAAGTCCGGCGTATCCGCTTCGAGGGCAAGCGTGCCACCGGCGTGGTCTATCGCAAGGGCGGCGTCGAGCATTCGTTGAGTGCGCGTTGCGAGGTCATTCTTTCGGCCGGTGCGTTCGGCTCGCCGCAACTGTTGATGGCCTCGGGCGTGGGTCCGGCCGAACACCTGCGCGAGCACGGCATCGATGTCGTGGCGGATCGCGCACAGGTCGGGCAGAACCTGCAGGACCATGTCGACTACACCTTGAACGTGCGCGCCAAGGCGCCGGGCCTGTTCGGCATCACCTTGCCGGTGCTGTATCAGGGAATGATGAGCATGCGTGCGTGGAGTCGCGACGGGCGCGGCATGCTGACGACGAACGTGGCCGAGGCCGGCGGCTTCCTGAAGAGCGATCCTTCGCTCGACCGGCCCGACCTGCAACTTCACTTCTGCATCGGCATCGTCGACGATCACAACCGCAAGCTGCACCTGGGCTCGGGCTATTCGATCCACGTCTGCGTGCTGCGTCCACACAGCCGTGGCCAGGTTCGCCTGGGGAGTGCCGATGTAAGCGATGCACCGCTGATCGATCCGAATTTCCTCAGCGATCCACGCGACCTCGACACCCTGGTCGCCGGCACGAAGATCAGCCAGCGCATCATGGCTGCGCCCACACTGGCCGCCTGGAACGGGCGCACGATCTACGGCACGGGACGCGACGACGATGAAACCCTGCGCCAACTCATCCGCGCCCACGCCGACACGATCTATCACCCGGTCGGTACTTGCCGCATGGGCGACGACGCGGAATCCGTGGTCGATACCTCACTGCGCGTACGCGGTGTCGAAGGCCTGCGCGTGGTCGATGCCTCGATCATGCCGCGCGTGATCAGCGGCAACACCCAGGCGCCCTGCGCGATGATCGGTGAGAAAGCTGCGGACATGATTCTTGCGGCAGGTCGCACTATCTCCAAGTAAGCGTCGTATACGCCGTTTTCCGGTCGCACTGCTGGCTGCAGTCGGCCAACAACGGCCGGTAGCGACCCCGAATGCACGCCGCAAAGCAGCCATGCGAAAGCCGTTGGCCGGAGTGAGTGTGCCCGTGTCTTGGGGCACAACCCTCCGTAGCAGCGGTGGTACAGGCTATCGGAGTTAGGCCCAAGATGGATTTCAAGATCACTTGACTCCCCCGTCCCCTTTTTCCGCCGCATGCATCCCAGACCGGGTCGTCGTGCATACTGGAATTGCCAGGTGCACTATATGACTGTTCCGGTCGATTTCCGGCGTGCATTTCAGGGGTACAGGTCGATCGCATGCAGGGTCGACACGCTACGCTGACCGTCGTCGCCATTACCTTGCTGGCGGTTGGTTTGCCCGTGCTGGCCTCCCTCTACCTGGCCTATCGCGAGAGCATTTCCGAGGCGTCGACGCAGACACAACTTGTGGCTGGCGAGGTGCTCGTTCGGGCGCAGACCATGGCTGACCAGATGATGGCGGCGTATCACCGGATGCAGGCATCCAAGACAGCGCCGTGCTCGGATGCCGGTCGGCAGCAGATGATTGAAATCGCATTGGACTACAGCTATGTGAAAGCAGTGGGCTACATCTCGGGCGACCACGTGCTTTGCTCGTCTTTCGCAACTCAGGGTGAAGTGGGCACGCTCAAACCATTTGCCTATACGAGCACGCTCGGCGTGCGGGTTTCGCCCGCGGACGACCTGGGTACCGGCAAGCCGTTCCTGGTATTCGAAAAGGACAACTATGCAGCGGCCGCACTCCCCGAGGTGCTGGTCGACATTCCTTTCGATAATACCCATCTCTTCTCAGGCGTCTTCGGCGAGAGCAGTGGCATTCGCGTTGCCGGAACGGGCACATTCAATTCAGCGTGGCGAGGGCGGCTTGGCGGCGCAGCTCAGGTGACGTTTTTCGATGGTCAGCAACTGGTCACAGTCAGAAAGTCAGCAGGCTACGATCTGGCCAGCTACAGCGCGATTCCGGTGGCCTATCTGCGTTCCCGCGGCGTCGCGTTTGCCAAGGTCCTGGTGCCGATTGGCCTGCTGCTGGGCGGGGCCGCTGCCTTTGCGATTCTCTCTCTGCTTCGACGACAGGCATCGCTGCCCGCCCTGTTGCGCGGCGCGTTGAAGAGGCGGGAGTTTGTTGTCCACTACCAGCCGATCGTCGAGCTTGCTTCCGGTCGCATGGTCGGTGCCGAAGCGCTGCTGCGCTGGCCTGGCCATGGCGCTGAAGGCATGTCGCCGGCCGTATTCATTCCCGTCGCCGAGGACTGTGGACTGATTCGGCAGCTGACCACCTATGTTCTGACGCGCGTGGCCGCCGAGGCTCCCGCCTTCATCCGTCAGCATCCAGAGGCCTATATCAGCATCAATCTCTCTTCGTTCGATATACATGACGAGCATATTGTCGAGCAGTTGCGCCGGCTGCTCGAAAGCCCCGGAATGGCGGCGAAAAACCTGATCGCCGAAGTGACCGAGCATTCGTTCCTTGATCCGAAGCATGCCAGCGGCAACATAGCGGCGATCCGCGCGCTGGGCATCCGTGTGGCCATCGATGATTTTGGCACCGGCTTCTCCAGCCTCTCTCACCTCACGACACTAAAGACCGATTACCTCAAGATCGACAAGGTCTTCATAGAATCCATCGGCACCGAATCAGCCACCAGTGAGGTCGCGCAGCACATCGTGCGCATCGCGCGTTCGCTCGGTCTTACCGTGATTGCCGAAGGCGTGGAACGCAAGCCGCAAGCCGACTTTCTGCGCGAACTTGGCGTGATGTATGCGCAAGGCTGGCTGTTCAGCGAGGCGAAGCCGATGGAGGCACTGCTGCGTGAACACGCCGCTGACGGCTAACCGGGTCCGCGCCCCCCGCTTGCGAGGTTCGGGAGGATTGACGTGGTGATGGGCAGGCGTCGGCACGCACGGCCGTGGTCCGCACGCCTTGGCGGAGCCGATGGCTCGGAACGCTGTGTTGCCTATTGGTTGCCAACGGTCGCTGACCAGCCAGAACCGGTCGCTCGAAAGTGCACTCTGACCCGGGTTTTGGAATCCGTGGTCGATCCCGAATTGCGCGCGCGGCGTCGAAGGCTTGCGCGTGGTCGATGCCTCAATCATGCCGCGCGTGATTAGCGGCAACACCCAGGCGCCTTGCGCGATGATCGGCGAGAAGGCCGCCGACATGTTCCTTGCGTCAGGTCGCACGAATGGAGATGTGACCGGCGCAGTCTAAGTCATCCTTCCTTAGCGGGAACTTTGCAGCTGGATGTCCGCGCATGAAGTCTTGCCTATGCGGGGCCGCAAAAAACGCTTATTTCGTATCAGCACAAGGCGCCAGTCTCATGGAGCCGTTAGCGGAAACAAGGATCGATCCACCTTCGTCGACGTTTACAAGGAGTTCACCGCTTTCTACAAGCCATGAGGAATGTGGCGCGCCGGGCAGCGCGCGCCATGGATTGGCGGTCCATGTTCCATCAGCGCGTCGTGAAACCTGGTAGATCATTCCTTGGTTCATCGTCAGGTGCGCGAGTCCGGTCACGGCGACGATGTGACTTCCCAATGCATAGACATCCTCCACGTTTGTATTGAGGACCTGCTGTTTGAGTCCTTTGTCGTCGATGTAATTCAGTTCGCCACCCCACTCGCCGCGATCACTTCCTGCAAGCCAGCCATTCGCAACACGAAGGGCTACCTTCGGCATCTGGATTTCCGGGATCCGATGTTCCATGACGTTGTCGGACGTCACCTTGATGACCTGTGATTTTTCCTCGGCGACCGATTTGGGTTCCACCGCCGGACCATAGCTGTAGATCACAGTCGTGTACGCCAGCTTCGCAAGCTGCTCTTTCGCCGTGCTCGCATACAGCTTTCGGTTGGTTGGCTCAGGTTTTCGGGTGACGAGAGGCGATTTGCAAACGCGGATGTCTCGGCCCATATCCTCGTATGCGAAGAATTCGAAGGCGAAGTTTTGTCGTCCTAGCACCGACTTGTAGGCGTTTCCTTCCTTGATATTCGCGAGCGCTACCGTGGCGGCTCGCCTGACGGGTGGATACCAATGACTGCTTGCCAACCGGTTCAGGGCATCGCTGGCAGCCGTAGCCCTGAGACGACCGAGCGACTCGGTGGCGACCCAGACCAGCCTCACGTCGGTCGATTTTCCAAGGATTCGAACAAGGTCACTGACGGACTGCATGTAACCGATGTACCCGATCGTCCGGGCCGCGGCCAGTCGGACATTCCAATCGGGATGATCGAGCAGAAGTACAACTTCAGGTCCTGCTGTGCGCCCCGCGGTGCCAACATTCGCGAGATCTCGCAGCACAACAACGTTGGGGGAAGAGTGCAGCCTTCGAGAAAAAATATCTCCTGCGCGATCGGAATGGATGCCGATGAGTGTGTCGTCGATCGCATGCGCCAGTGCCGGTTTGCGGTCGCGAAGCGTCAGCAGCTGCGGCTCTAGCGATCGCCCGTCTTCCTGCAGAAACGCGATCATTCTCAGCACGCCTTCTGCAACAGAATCCGGAGTTGAATCGTCCTGCGCGATGGCGATCAAACCGGGTGCGGCCAGGGATCGATCGGGTCCCATCGCTCCAAGCACCGAGCCAAGGATGTAGTGGTCTTCTGGCCCACAATGCTTTGGGCAGCGTGCCGCCTCGACGATGAATGGAATCGCGCGGCGACCCGATAGTTCCACCGCGTACGCCTCCTGGTTCTCAGGCGCGTCTTCGGAGACAAGCAAGCGCGCCACAGCCTCACGTGCGGCGTTGTCGCTCTGTATTCGCCCGAGCGCGGGTGGCAACCAGCCAAGTCCCCGATCAAGACCGGCCTTTACCTGAGGCAGAAATGCAGGGTCAATGTACTTCGCATCGCGTAGGGCTGCGGCGGCGATGTTTGCAACGTTGTCGTCCGGGTCGGCCAGAAGCGGGATCAGTCTCGGCACCGCATCGTCAAACGAGAGAAGCTTGGTGATGAAGACAGTCTCTTCGGGTGTCGCCTGGGTCGCATAGTTCCCAGGAGCCTTTGCCATCTCCCGAAGATTCGCCAGGCACGCGTCGAGGGTATTGCAATCAGCGGGTTCTGCGCAGGCTGATCTCGCATGGACTAAGAAGACACCAGCGAAAAGTGCGGCCAAAAGGACGCGGCGCATACGTAACCCGTGTGCTGTGAACGGAACGGTTGCATTTAACGGTAGTCGTTGCAGGGTAGCGGCTATTGCTGCTGCGAGCATGTAACGTCGAAGCATTGTTATCCCCTGTATGCGCAACACGACCCGGTGAGACAAGGATATCCGTTTGATCCGGAACTCTGGCGCACGATTCGAAAGTGCGCCATGCCCGGTTTAGGCGAGAGCAGACATAAGCACTCGTGCTTATGTCACCCTTAGTGCGAAAGATCGATCGCGTAAGTCGCTATGCCATCGCCGTGATCCTTGCTCTGACGGATATTGTCGAGACCGGCTTCATGCGCCAGCGCCTGCTTGTCGCTGGCGCCCTTGAACACCACCGGGCCATGCGTCTTCAACCGTGCGAACTTCCATGAAGTCGGTTCGAGGTCTTTCGTACTGATCTGGTGGTGGCGTTGCAGCCACCTGGCCAGGATCTCGCGGGTGCCATCCGGCGCGGACAGCACGATGTTCTTGCCGTCGAGGCCGGGGAAGTTGCCGCCGCCGCTGGCGCGATAGTTGTTGGTGACGACGATGAACGGCTGGTCCGGCGTGATCCGCTTGCCGTGATAGGTCAGCGAGGTGATGCGCTGACTGACCGGTTTCGACACGTCGATGACGTAGTGGATGCCGCCCTGGATCTGGTCGAAGTTGAAGCCGGGGTAGTGGTCGTTGATCAAGTCCTGTTCGTCGGTCTTGTTTGGGTCGATGCGGTTGAAGCGTTCGGCGGACTTTTCCAGCCAGGCCTTGAGGCCGGCGCCGTCGATCTTCACGGCGGTCAGCGTGTTCGGATAGAAGTACAGATCGGCGGCGCTGCGCCGGGTGAGCAGGCCGGGCGCCACGTCGGTGTAGTCGTCGGGGCCGCCGAAGCCAGTGCGGAAGGCAGCGGCGGATGACAACACCGGCACGTTCGCCAGTTCCGGATGCAGCCGCGGTAGTTCGCTGCGCACGTAGTCGGCCTGCGCGGCGTTGACCGCGGCCAGCGCGGTCATGTTGCCCTCGTCGGCGAAGTAGCTGCTCAGGCGCAGCGTGCTGTTGCCGATCGGCGTGTTGACGTAGGCGATCGCGGCTTCATGCGCCTCCTGCACCAGCGGCGCGATCTCGGGATCGACCGGCACGCACTCGACAGCTTGCGGGCCCGACTTGTTCGGGCTGCCTGACTTGCTGCAGATCGGCCGCACTCCGCTATGAGTATTGTCGAGGTCGACCACCCAGCGTCCGTTCTGACGGTTCAGCACCAGCTGGATTACACCCAGATCCTTGCCGAAGAAACCGCCCATCACCGCCGGCACCGTGCGCACGAAGCCGAGCCGTGCGTCGACGTCCTTCATGCCGGCGTAGTGCGGACCGGGGAACTCGGTGTGCGAATGGCCGAGCAGCAGCACGTCGATGCCTTTCACGCCGGCCAGATACCAGCCGCCGTTTTCCATCTGCGGGGTGTACGGCGCGGTGTCGAGACCGCCGTGGAGGATCGCCACGATCAGGTCGGGATGCTGCGCCTCAAGTTCTGGCAGGTACTTCTGCGCCGCCTCGACCACGCCGCTGACGGTGACCTTGCCGGCCAGGTTCTGCTTGTCCCATTGCATGATCGGCGGCGGGGTGAAGCCGATGATGCCGATCTTCAGCGGCACGCTGACCTTGCTGCCGTCCTGCGTATAGGCCTCGATGGTTTTCGTGACGACTGCCCACGGCTTGAAGATCGGCTGGCCGTCGCGCGCGCTGGCGACGTTGGACAGCACCAGCGGAAAGTGCGGGCCGGCGCAGTGATCGCTGTGGCCACCGTCGACATTCATCGGCGTGCCGGTGACCTGCGACAGGAAGCCGAGGCCGTAGTTGAATTCATGGTTGCCGGCGGTGCCGCCGTCGTAGCCGAGCGCATCCATCGCCTGATAGATCGCCAGCTCCTGGTCGCAGCCGACCGGCTTCACCAGCGCCTGGTAGTCGGCCAGCACGCTGCCCTGGATGGTGTCGCCGCTGTCGAACAGGAAGGTGTTGGGAAACTCCGAGCGGGCGCGGCGGATCAGGGTGGCGGTGCGCTCGTAGCCGAGCGAATCGTCCGGCTTCAGCTTGTAGTAGTCGTAGCTCAGCACGTTGGCGTGGATGTCGGTGGTTTCCAGGATCGCCACGTTCGCGCGCGCGCCATCCTGCAGCAGCGGATTCGGCTTGACGGCATGGCTGGCGCAGCCGGCGAGCAGGGCTACGGCAAGGGCGGCGAGGGGGAGATGGTGTCGTGACATGGCGGTTCCGTGGGGCGCGTGCGGGTTCAGACCGTAAAAACTAACAGATCGAGACGACTGTTTGCCCTGCATCGAAGGCGGCAAAACCCAACGCCGGTGGAACGGCGTACCGGGTAAACCGCCTGTTGCCGATGCAAGACCGTAAGATGGCGCCTTCGTGACACACCGGGTCCTTACAGGGGGACTTTCCACTGATGCGTCGAATCTCTTTGCATTTCACACGTGCCCGTGTGGTGTTGCTGTGTGCGCTGGTGTTTTTCGCCGGCTGCCTCGCGCTCACCGCGCTGCGCGAACCCGAGCCGGTGCAGCAGGTCTTCGTTGCGGGCCTGATGCTGTCCACGGTCATCGTGCTGCTGTCCGTGTTCGGGCGGTTCGCGAGTGCGCTGGTGGTGGGTGGCGGATTGTTCGTCGCGCTGCGTTTCATTTCCGAGCTGAAAGAGCGCTATCTCGAATCGCAGCTGCTGCCGTCGGACTTCATCTATTACGCCAGTACCAGCCTGGTGGATACGCTGCGTCATTACCCGCATCTGTATGGTCTGGGCATCGGCATCTGCGTAGCGGTACCGCCGCTGCTGTATCTGGTGTGGCGCTGGGACTGGCGCATGCTGGCCGGCCTGCGGCGCTGGCCGGCGCTGGGCATGCGCGCCGGTGGCATCGCGCTCGGCGTGTTCGCGTTCTGGCTGTGCATGCTGCCGGCCGGGCCGTTTGCGCGGGTGCATTCGCGCAATGTGTGGGAGAAGATGTCCGACGACGCGCAGCTGACCAACTTCTTCATCAACTTCCGCGACTCGGCCGTGACCTTGCCGGCAATGAGCAGCGATGCCGTCGCCGAGCAGCAGTGGGGCTCGACCGCGGCAGGCGAGCCGGGCACCGCGCCACCGTATCCGGACATCGTGCAGGTGCTGGAAGAGAGCACCTTCGATCCGTCCAACTACACCGTGTGCACCGTGCCGGCCTGCCACCTGACGATGTTCCAGACCGATGCACGTACCCGCGGCACCGGCGTGCTGCGCACGCATACCTTCGGTGGCGGCACCTGGGTCAGCGAGTTCGCCACGCTGACCGGCATGCCGCAGGACATCTTCGGCGCGGGTGGCATGTATGCGCCGTTCGTGCTGGCACCGCACGTGCACGATGCACTGGCGCTGCAGCTGCGCCGGCTCGGCTATCTCACCATCGCGATCTATCCTACCGATGGCGGCTTCATCAACGGGCGCAACGCGTATACGGCGTACGGCTTCGATCACATGTACGACGTCAACGAGCTCGGCCTGGACGAATGGGACGAGACCGACAAGCAGATGTTCGATGCGGCCAAGCGCATCTACGACAAGGTGAAGAAACCGGGCCAGCCGGTATTCGTAATGATCCTGACGATCAACCAGCACGGGCCGCACGACGATCCGATGTCGACCCTGCCGGTGCCGTTCCGGAACCTGCTGCATGGCCTGAAGGCCACACCAGCGCTTAATTTCGACACTTATCTGTCGCGCCTGCACGATTCCGATGTGGCGATGAGCGGGCTGGAGCACGATTTCCTCGATCGAGCGCAGCCGACCGTGCTGGTACATTTCGGTGATCACCAGCCGTCGTTCGACGGGCTGATCCGCGGCCTGCAGCGCACGGTGCCCACGCCGCTGCAGCCATACCGCGATTACCTCACTTATTACATGATCAAGAGCAACTTCGCTGGTCCGGCGCTGCCGAGTTACCCGATGCTCGACATCGCGTTCCTGCCCAGCATGGTGCTGCAGGCCGCCGGCCTGCCGAAGGATCCGTACTTCTCCGCGGAGACCGAGTTGCGTGCGCGTTGCAACGGGATGTACGACGATTGCAGCGTGCCCGGCCTGATCGACTCCTACCATGCGTGGACCTTCGGACGGCTGCACGTGTATCAGTAACGGCGGGGTGCTGGAGTACAGCGAAGACTGCTGACCGAGATGGTCAACCAAGGGCAGTTTTTGTCGTCATCCGGCAGCAGCAGGATCGCAAGATCGCACGATAACCTTGTGGCCTGATACACGTACTTTGTGCCGATGCGAGTGCTTGAGCGGCATGCTGGAGCATGGCCTGGCGGAGCTGGAGTGTCGTCGTCGCTAGGACCGTACTGGCAAGTGTCTTGCTTGATGATGGTCATGAACGACATCACCACCGACACGCCCATGCTCACCGAAACCACATCCAGAAATCAGCAGGCACAAACGGCAGACAGCGAAGCAAGCCTGGAACAGCAGATGACCGATCTCGGTCTCTCCAACGACACCAAGCGGTTCCTGCGCCTCCTGCATGTTGCCGAGAAGCAGCTCAACGACGCCTTCAACAAAGGCCGCCAGTGCGGTGAGCTGGAAGGACGGGTGAGCGAGGTGTATCGCGACCTGTATGGCGCTGGCTGCGCGGTGCGTGCCGCACGCTAGAAAAGCGTGGATGTTTACAGGGGCGTCAGCGATTTCATCGCTAACGCGCGCAATTGGCCGACATCGTACTGACTCAATTGCGCCGGGCGAACAAAGCACCAAGTGCGAACCCCAAGGCACCCGCCACCAGCATTGTCCCGATCGGGCGGCTCGCTCCCAAGTCGCGCGCGCTTTCCAAAGCTTCGCCAGCTTTCGCCTGAATGTTGCCTGCCGCTTCGCGCACCTTGCCGGTGATCTCCAGCGTGGTGTCACCTGTCAAAGCGCCCGCAGCACCCTGGATCTTGCCAGCTACGCTGCGCGCAGCACCTTCGAATTCATGTTCGTTCATCGGTATAGCTCCTGAGCTTAAGTGGGGGTGTGCCTAGCGCTTCTTGGCCTGGCTGCGCATCTTGTCGGAGGCGTTGCCGACGTCCTTTTGTACCTTGCCGGCATTCTTTTCGATCTTGCCTGCTGCTTCCTTGATCTTGTTTCCGGTGAGCTTGCCCACGGCTTCTTTCACGGCACCCTTTACTTCTTTCTTGGTGCCTTCAATGCGATTCTTGTCCATGACGTTCTCCGATTTAATAGTGTGACGAGCAACTTGTGGAAGCGTTCCCTTGATCAGTCCAAAAAGGCAAACGCTGAAGTGCCTGCAGGATCAAGCCTGCTGGCTATCCGTATTGAGATGACTGCACGTCGTCAAAAGGCATCTTTCCATGCTTGACCAGGATGCGATCGAACTTGATCAATACCCAGTCATAGTCGAATGACCCGGCATCTTCGACGATAAAGTCAGAGGCTCTGGAGAAGGCCGACCAGAAATCCTCAGCGAGAGGATTTTCCCGGATCAGAGACGGCATGCCTTTGTCCAAGTTATCAAGTTGCTTCTGGAGCTCGTTGCGGGTCTTTGCCATAAGATCGTCCTGTGGGGTCAGGGAGCAAAACATGCGGCCCGCATGTGAAAGGTGAGCGAATGGTGATGACGAAACAGACTGATGGCCGCCACTTTCATTAAGTCGCTGTAATCGAGCAGAGGCCATTCGGAACCGGTTCCGGCAGTGATTGCGAGCATCGAGCCGCTTACTTGCGGGACCTGTCGCGCAACTTGTCTGCCACTTCGCCAACCTTGACCTGCGTCTTGCCGACGTTTTTCTCGGCGATGCCTTCGGTCTGTATCTTGGTGTCGCCGGTTACCTTGCCGATCGCTTCCTTGACCGAGCCCTTTACCTGTTTGGCGATACCTTCAACGCGATTCTTGTCCATGCCACTACTCCTGCGAGGCTGGCAGTACCGAATGGACTGCCGGGTGTACAAAGCTTGCGCCGGGCATGCAGTAGTCGACAGCTGCATTTGAGCCAAATGCGCTAGTGCATTTGCACGGCCCGCGCTACTTGCGAGATGTACGAAGTCCCTTGGCGCTGGAGAAGCCGCGCTCGTGGGCCCACACGATTGCCGCGCCGCGGCTGTGGACGTCGAGCTTGGAATACAGCGTTGCCACGTGGTTGCGCACCGTGCTTGGTGACAACGTCAGGCGTCCGGCGATCTCCTTGTCGGCAAGGCCCTCGCATATCAGTCCAAGCACGTCGCGCTCGCGAGCGGTCAAATCAGCCAGGGCCACTCCAGGCGATTTGAGTGCGTTGACGTTGCGCACATTGGCCAGCTTTTCGATCAGGGTCTGACTGAACCATGAGGCATCCTGCATCACCGCTTCGATGGCCTTGACCAGCTCCATTTCCGAACGCCGACGTTCGGTGATGTCCATAAGCACGAGCAGGTAACACTTGGTGCCCTGGATACTCACCGTGTCGGCGGATACCAGGCACTCGATGGTCTCGCCATTTTTCTTGCGGATGGTGTAGTCCACATTTTGCAGGCTGCCGGATTTCTCAAGTGCCTGCGCCAGCTGCATGTTGGCCTGCCGTCCTTCGAGAATGCCAATGTCAGCCAGTGACTTGCCCAGCACCTCTTCGGAAAGGTGTTCCGTGATCAACGCAAAAGCGTCGTTGATGTCGATGATACGCAGGGTATGGGCGCTGCAAACCATGGTGGGTATCGGCGTCAGCCGGAAGGCCTTGGCGAAGCGTTCTTCGCTCTGGCGCAACGCATCCTCGGCCTTGCGGCGTGGCTCCAGATCCATGAAGGAAAACAGCATGCACGCTTCATCGCCGACTTCGATCGGCTGACCGGCGACGATCACCAGCTTGCTGCCGTCCTCGGGCAGCTTCAGCTCGGCCTGCATCTGTGGAATTGTGTTGCCTTCGCCAAGATGCTCAATGGCCAGCTCTCGCCGTTCGGCTTGCTCGAGAATATCCAGTTCGTAAACCGAACGGCCGATCACCTGTTCGCGGGTATAACCGGTCATCTCCAGGAAACCCTGGTTGACCTTGATGTAACGCAGGTCGCCCAGTCGACAGATCACGGCTGGCGCGGGGTTGGCGTTGAAGGTTTTTTCGAAGCGCTGCTCGGCGCTGGCCCAGTCAGTGGCATCGGCGATGATCAGTACCAGGCAGTCGGGCTCACCCGCCGCATCGGTGAGCACCAGGCTGCGCACGCGATGCACCCAATACGCGTCCTCGTCGTGTGCGGCTTCCACTTCCACCACGACATCCGTGAAGCATTCGCCGGCAATCACCCGATCAATGGGGTAGTGGCCTTCAGCCACTTTGTGGTTGTTGCGGTAGCGCAGCCGGAATCGTTCGCGATACTCGCTGACCGTGGCACCCAGCCCCTTCACGTCGCTAAGGCCGTGCATCCTCAGCGCCGCCTCATTGGCCCACAGGATGGTCTGGTCTGGCTCGATCAGGATCACCCCATCGGACAGGCCGGCAATGATTTGCTGCAACTGTTGGCGGTTGGTTTGCGTCCGCAGGACGGCATCGTTCATGGATCTGCTCTTGGGCTGCCCGGTGCGATTCGCATGGCCATGCATAAGCACGTACTGGGTCGGAGTGCCAAGGATCATATGCCACCCGCTCGTGGACATGGCGCGAATGCACTAGTGGCACTAGTGCATTCGCAACAGGTCTCGAAAGGCCATCACATGCAGACTGCGCATTGCCAGACTTCCGTATGGCGCCTGAGCGGAAGAACACCGGTGGCCGTCAGCAGCAGTTTTCTTACTGGACGTTCTCCGGTTATCCCAATTCCCTTTCAGAGAAGCAGATTCCTGTCTGCCGATCCCAGCGATGCACGAATTATCTAACCAATGGACATACCCACGCCCGAAGGTGTTCGACGCTACCCCGAGACCCAGGGCTGGTTCACCTTCAATCCATTGACCCGTCTTTGGTTCGAGCCGATGCATGCGCCGTGCATTTGCGTGGAGCAATGCACGAGCCCCTGCAAGGGGCGATGTGGATGTATGGCTTGCCTGGGATCCTGGGCCGAGCAACACCTGCAAGTGGGTATCTTCAAACTTGGCGAGACAAGTCAGGGCTGAACGTGGCCCGAGGTTGAGCGGATATCTGTGGCGGTCTCAACCGGTCGATGCAGCACACTGTGAAAGCTGCGTAGGCAGCGGGAGTGTTGCATATGAAGCATCGAACCCGAATCCAGTACACGGAAAGTCAGAAGTCCCAGATGTGGGATCGATGGCAGCGGGGTGTAGTACACATCAATCGGGCTGAACCTGCCGTGTTCATGGCTTTCGTTCCCCAGGCTGGCGCATTCGGTGCCGCGGAAACCCTGGATCATCGCGTCGGTATACCCGGCATAGCTTGATGATGTCCGATCCGCGCACGGCATTCTCGATGTGCACGGCTTTTCGCTGGCACGCTGCCGATGTTTCTCTCTGCAACGTGATCTTCGGTCGGAGTATTTTGCCCGATTCGCCTATGCTGAGCTGCCCTTGCCACTACCGGAATGCTGGCCATGTCCGTTGCCGTGCACGCCCATGAAAAACCGCTCGCTGCAAAGGTGCTGGTGATCGGTCATCGCGGTGCGCCGGCGTTGCGGCCGGAGCACACGCTGGCGTCCTATGCCAGGGCGATCGCCGACGGTGCCGACTTCATCGAGCCGGATCTGGTGATGACCAAGGATGGCGTGCTGGTGGCGCGCCACGAGAACGAGATCGGCGGCACCACTGACGTCGCCAGCCATCCGGAGTTCGCGCTGCGCCGGACTAGCAGGGTGATCGACGGGCAGGTGACGACCGGCTGGTTCACCGAAGACTTCACCTCGGCCGAACTGAAGACGCTGCGTGCGCGTGAGCGTCTGCCGCAATGGCGCAGCACGCAGTACGACGGCGAGTTCGAGATACCCACACTGGAGGAGATCATCGAGCTGGCGGCGTCGTCCGCGGAAGCTGGCGGGCGCACGGTCGGCATCATTCCGGAGATCAAACACGGCAGCTATTTCGCCGAACTCGGCCTGGCGATGGAGAATCGACTGCTGGCCACGCTGGCAGGCCATGCCTATACGCGACACGCGCCGGTGGAGATCCAGTCGTTCGAGATCGGCAACTTGCGTTACCTGCGCGAACGGCTTGGCACCGCGCGGCCGAACATCCGCCTGCTGCAGTTGCTGGGCGATCCTGCAGAGCAACCGTGGGATGTGGCCGGCGCCGGTGGCGCACTCGACTATGCCCGCATGATGACGCCGGATGGGCTGCGCGAAGTTGCCGCCTACGCTGATGCGATCGGTCCACACAACCGCGCGATCGTTCCGCTCGACGCGGCGGGACGATTCGCCGCGCCGACTGCGCTGGTGCATGAGGCGCATGCGGCAGGGCTGGAAGTGCATACCTACACCTTCCGTCCGGAAAACCATTTCCTGCCGCGCAGCCTGTGGCGGGGCGACGATCCGGCCAGCTTCAACGAAGCCGGCTCGATCGCCGAGATCCGCGCCTGTCTCGACGCCGGCATCGATGCGTTCTTCACCGACGCTCCGGCGATCGGCCGCAACGCGCTCGACGCGCGCTGAGGAGCGTCGCGCGGGTGGCCGCGCGGCTATGATCGGGTGCCAGTCCACCGCAGGGTCATCCATGTCCGTCATCACCTTGCCAGCCGTATCCCGGCCGGTCTCCCGCTGGCATGCGCTGGCCACGCTGATAGCAGCGCTCGGTGCGATTGCTGGCGCGCTGTTGGCCACAGATGCGGCGGGTGCGGGCTGGTCCTGGCTACACTGGATCTGCAAGCCACTGGCCACGGTGTTGATCCTGTTGCTGGCATGGCGCGCGCAGCCGGCGCTGTCGGTGCGCTACCGGCGCTGGATCCTGGCCGGCATCACCTGCTCGCTGCTGGGCGATGTGTTGCTGATGCTGCCGCAGGATCTGTTTGTGGCGGGACTCGTGGCATTCCTGTGCGGCCATCTGTGTTTCATCGCGGCGTTGCTCGGCGACAGCCGCTTCGACGCGCGGCCGTGGTGGCTGCTTGCCAGTCTCGCTTATGGCGCGGCGAACCTATTCCTGCTGTGGGATTCGATCGCGGCGCCGTTGCGGCTGCCGGTGATCGTCTACGTGGCAGCGCTGACGAGCATGGGTGGACAGGCGCTGGGGCGGGCACGGATGTTCGTGCAACGCGGTGATGCCCAGGCCGGCAGTGCACGGCAGGCGGCGATCGGCGCCTTGCTGTTCATGCTCAGCGACAGCCTGCTGGCGTGGAACCGTTTCCATGCTGCGATCCCGTTATCGAGCCTGTGGGTGTTATCGACGTATTATCTGGCCTTGTGGTGGATCGCGCGCTCGGTGCAGCGCGACGACACCCTGGTCGAGGCAGGTGCTGCGCGGTGAATACGCCGGAACTCATCATTACCTGGGCGACGCCGGTGTTCTTCCTGCTGATCGGGATCGAACTGCTGGTGGCGAGGCTGCGTGGTCGGCGTGCGTACGCCACCAATGACGCGATGAACAGCATCGGGTTGGGGGTGATCTCGCAGATCGTGGGCGTGTTCAGCAAGCTGCTGACGTTCGGTATCTATGCATGGTGCGTGCAGCATTTGGCGCTGTTCACATTGCCGGCGGACAGCCTGTGGGTGTGGGCTGGTGCATTGCTGCTGTACGACTTCTGCTACTACTGGCTGCACCGCTGCGGTCACGAGGTGAACATCCTGTGGGCCGCGCACGTGGTGCATCACCAGAGCGAGCACTACAACCTGTCCACTGCGCTGCGCCAGACCGGCAGCGGCGCGCTGCTGGGCTGGCTGTTCTATCTGCCGCTGGCGCTTCTGGGTGTGCCGCTCAAGGTATTCGTGATCGTGGCGCTGATCGACCTGCTGTACCAGTTCTGGGTGCACACTGAACAGATCGGCCGGCTTGGCTGGTTCGACCGGGTATTCTGCTCGCCGTCCAACCATCGCGCCCATCACGCGGTGAATGATCGCTATCTCGATCGCAACTACGGCGGCATCCTGATCGTGTGGGACCGGCTGTTCGGCAGCTTCATCGAGGAAGATGACAACGACCCGCCGGTATACGGCACGCGCTCGCCATTGCGCAGCTGGAATCCGCTGTGGGCAAATGCCGAGGTGTACTGGCATACGGCGATCGATGCGTGGCATGCGGAACGCTGGCGCGACAAATTGCTGCTGTGGATCAAGCCGCCGGGCTGGCGGCCGGCCGATGTGGCGGCGCGCTATCCGAAGGCGGCCTTCGTGATCCCCAGCGAGCGCTTCGATCCACCGATCCCGAAGGCACTGATGGTCTATGCACTGGTGCAGCTTGCATTGTTGCTGGCGATGACGACGCAGTTTCTCGGCATGGCCGGTGCAGCCAGCCTATCGGCATTGCTGGCTTATGCATTGTATCTGGTGGCCAGCCTATGCGTGCTCGGTGCATTGATGGAAGGACGACGCTGGGCGCTGTGGGCGGAAGGTCTGCGTGTGCTGGCGACGGCCTTGGTACCACTGCTGGTGGGTCGCTGGTTCGGTATCGGCCATCTGGATAGCCGTATCGCACTCGCGATGGCGGTGGTATTCGGGCTCAGCGCGCTGGCATTGCCGTGGCTGCACCAGTCATCCCGATTCACGGGAGCGGCTTCGACCGCGAACTGAGCTGTCGCGGCTGAGGCCGCTCCTGCAGATTTAGGTGTCGTGTTGCGCTGCGCTGTGTAGCTCGGGGCGCATTCGCTATGATCGCCGCTTGTTTCCGAGGGTCATGCGATGGGTTTCTTCAGCAAACTGGTGCGTCACAAGTCGATCGAGCAGTTGCAGGCGGAGGTGGGCACGCGTAGCGATTTCCGCCGCGTGCTGGGGTTGTGGCAGCTCACCGCGATCGGCATTGGCGGCATCATCGGCGTCGGCATCTTCGTGCTTGCCGGCCAGCAGGCCGCCACCAATGCCGGCCCAGCAGTAGCGCTGAGCTTCATCATCGCGGGCCTCGGCAGCGCCTGCGCGGCACTTTGCTACGCCGAGTTCGCCGGGTTGATTCCGGTCACCGGCAGCGCCTATACCTACGGTTATGCAGTGCTCGGCGAGTTCGTCGCCTGGATCATCGGCTGGGATCTGCTGCTGGAATACGCGCTGGTGGTCGCGGTAGTGGCGATCGGCTGGTCCGGCTATGTGCAGGTGCTGCTGAATTCCGCCGGTGTGCATCTGCCGGAGTGGGCGCAGCAGAGCATGAGCGCGCAGACGATGCAGTACTACATGCAACATTTTTTTGGGCAGCAGGTCTTCGGCGCGCATGGTGCGACAGCGATCACCGCGCCCAGCGACGGCCACCGTTTCAACGTGATTGCCGCCGGTGTGTCGGTGGCAGTTGCGGTGTTGCTGACCGTGCGCACCGAGTGGGGCGCGCGCTTCAATACGCTGGTGGTGGCGATCAAGGTGATCGGCGTGCTGCTGGTGGTCGGCGTGGGCGTGTTCTACATCAATACCGCGAACTGGCACCCCTTCATACCCGCACGTATCGTCGATGCCACCACCGGCATCGGCCACTTTGGCTGGCAGGGCGTACTGACGGGTGCCAGCGTGGTGTTCTTCGCGGTGTTCGGCTACGACACGCTGACTACCGCGGCGGAAGAATCGAAGCACCCGCAGCGTGACTTGCCGCGCGCGGTGCTGCTGTCGCTGGCGATCGCGATGGTGTTGTATATCGCGGTGTCGTTGGTGCTGACCGGCATCGTTCCGTACGGCACGCTCAGTGGCGAAGCCTCGGTGTCCGATGCGTTCGAGTCGATCGGTCTGCACTGGCTCAGCATCATCATCGCGATCGCCGCGGTGATCGGCGTCACCAGCGTGCTGTTCGCCTTCATGCTGGGCGCGGCGCGGATCTGGTTTGCGCTGGCGCGCGACGGCCTGCTGCCAGGCTGGTTTGCGAAAGTCAGCCCGCGCTTCGGCACGCCGGCACGACCGACCATCATCCTTGGCCTGTTCACGGCACTCGTCGCCGGCCTGCTGCCGATCGGTGAAGTGGCCGAGCTGGTCAACATCGGCACGTTGAGCGCCTTCATCATCATCTGCGCTTCGATCATGCTGCTGCGCGCGCGGCGACCGGAACTGCAGCGCAACTTCCGCACGCCGGCGGTGTGGTTCACCGCGCCGCTCGGCATCGTGTTCTCCGCCGTGCTGATCTACGGCCTGCCGTGGATCACCTATGAGCGCTTTGTGATTTGGATGGCGCTCGGCTGCCTGATCTATTTCGGCTACGGCATTCGCCACAGCAAGCTGGCGTCCGACGGCAAGTGATTGCACGCGAATGGTGCGTGACGTCTGCGTCGCAACACGGCGTTACAAACAACAACGGCCTCCAAAAGGAGGCCGTTGTTGTTTGTAAAATCCACCCACGTGTGCCTTGAGTTAGAAACGGTATTCCAATGAGGTGGAGAACGCGGCGATGTTTCTTTTCGCTTTAAAATCGGCGAATCCATTTGGGTTGGAGGCCGCATTGTATTTGATGTTGTAGTCATCGTAATTCAGACCGACGCTTACATTGCTCGTTACCTCATAACCCACACCCAGACCGCCGTACCAGCCATTGCGGTCGCTGGTGTTGGAGACGGATGGACCGGCAGGCAGGCCAGTAACATGATCGGGATCACAGGGAATGAGCGACGTTGTGCAGCCGACGGTAGTATGTGAGCGCAACCAGCCGGCGTGCGCTGTCACAAACCAGTTGTCGTGGAAGTCGTATTTGCCGTTGGCACCCACGGTCAGTGCCTTGGGTTGGATAGAGTAAAACCGGTTCGGTTCCAAGTAATCCCGCTTGCCCTTGCCAAAGTAGGCGTATCCAATTTCCGGACCGACAATGCCGTCCCAGCGCCAGCCAAAGCGCAAGTTCTGGAATACCCCGTTGTCGTGAGTGAGGTCGTCGCGGTATCCGGGACGATTGCTTGCCGTCGCATCACGGTACTGGGAAGTGCCGAGATTGCCAGCCACGAAGAAGTTATCGAGCTGGTTGGTATCGGCGTTATTGCCGGCTGACGAATCACTCTGACTGGCCATGCTTGTTGCGGGGACTGCCACAATCGTGGCAATAGCCAGGAGCAGTAACTTCTTCATGTGGAACTCCATGTACTTGTAGTTGTTGCACCATGCAGGCGAGAAGCCGCCGCGGATCGCGCAAAGTACTTGATTAGAAGAAAATGATGAAGTGCAAAATTTTGCGACGGCTCACTACGAAGCCATTGATGACGCTGGGTCGCATGATCCATTTCGGTTATGGCATACGGACACTACAAGCCGGAACTGGCGGCCGGTTGGCGAAGTCGTTCCACTCGGGTTCGATCAGGCGCTGACGATACGGTCGCGTCCATTGTTCTTGGCCTGACGCATGGCCTGATCGGCGCGCGCAAGCAGGGTCTCGACGGTCTCGCCGGGGTGGCTGCATTCGGCGATGCCGATGCTGACGGTCAGTGCGCCATCCGGACGCTGGATGGCGTGTACGGCCAGCCGCAGCTGTTCGGCCCGCTGACAAGCCTGCTGCAAGTCGAGCCCTGGTAGTAGCAGCGCAAATTCCTCGCCACCGATGCGACCGATCAGATCGGTCGGGCGCGTCTGCGCGCGCAGGGTTGCGGCCAGGGCGACGAGTGCTGCGTCACCGGCGGCATGGCCGTGATCGTCATTGAGCTGCTTGAAGTGGTCGGCGTCCAGGAACAGCATGCACACCGCCCTCTGTTGCCGGCAGATATCGCACAGCGCAAGCCGTGCCAATTCGAGGAAGCGATTGCGTTGCAGCAGGCCAGTCAGATCATCGGTATTGGCCTTCTCGCGCAGTCGGCGTTCCAGCCGATATTGTTCGAACAAGGTGCGTGCCATGAATGCGCGCAGCACCGCGGCCAGTGAAACGGTAATCATCATGTAGACGAGGTATTGCACCACGTGCATGCCATCGGTGCGCAACAGCAGCATGGGCATCGGCCCGAGTGCGCACAGCGCCATCGCGATGCTGAAATCCCAGGTCTCGAGCCAGACCACCGACGACGTTACCGGCAGCAGCAGGCCTGGCATGATCCAGGGCTGTCCTGGTGCGCGGCCGATGCCGTTGAGGTTGATGCCGATTTCCAGCAACAGCACGCACGACAGGGCCAGTGCACTGAGCAGTCGTGGCTGCCGCGCGCGGCGTGTCGCTGCGGCCACCAGCAACAGTGGCAGGAGCGGTGCCAGCCGCAATGACAGCGGCACGGGCGAGCTACCCAGCAGCGCACCTGCCGTGGTCGCCACCGCATAGCCCAGCATGGCAACCAGCATCAGCGCATGGATCATCGGTGCCATCTGCTGTGCCAGATAGCGGGTGTACTCACGGTGCTGTTCCGGGTCGGCGGTGTGCGGGTTTTTGGCGAACAAGGCGTACATGCGTCTACCGGTGATTGAGGAACAAAGTGATATCGGCATGGACGCAGCAAGATGGATGCCATGATCGCGACAACATGGTTACGGTGACCCAGGCCGGTGCGCGATCATGACCTTCGGCATGGGTTAAGCGCGGTGGCAGGGGTCTAGCATCGACGCCTTGAATTCGCGCCATGCCAACCTGGCAGCGCGGTTTTCCTGTGCCTGGCGGGTCTGGCAGCCACGCTGGCAGATCCTGATCCATCCTCATGCCCCGTTGGAGAAAGCTTTTGAAAGTCACCCGTCTCGCTTCCGCCCTCGTCGCCACCGCCTTCGGGCTGGCCAGTTTCGCTGCACTGGCGGATGTCCCGGCACCGCAGGATGTGCCGTATCAGGGCACTTTGAAGATCAGCGTGGATGCCACCGACCTGGCCCATCGCATCTTCCGCGTGCATGAGGTGATGCTGGCGCAGCCGGGTCCGCTGACCCTGCTGTATCCGCAGTGGTTGCCGGGTAACCATTCGCCGTCCGGCCCGATCGACAAGCTGGCCGGACTGGTGGTGACCGCCAATGGCAAGGTGCTGCCATGGAAGCGCGATACGTTGAATGTCTACGCGTTCCACGTCGAGGTGCCGCAGGGTGCCAGCAGCGTCGAGGTGGATTTCCAGTTCCTGTCGCCGCAGAGCACCCACGAGGGTCGTGTGGTGATGACACCGGAAATGCTCAACCTGCAGTGGAGCGCCAACACGCTGTATCCGGCTGGCTACTACAGCCGGCGCATCATGGCCGAAGGCAGCGTGAAGTTTCCTGCCGGCTGGCAGTTTGGCAGCGCACTGGAAGTGGCTTCGCGCGACGGTGATACGGTGAACTTCAAGCCGATCAGCTACAACGACCTGGTCGATTCGCCGATCTACGCCGGCAAGTATTTCAAGCGCGTCGACCTGGATCCGGGTGCGAAGACGCCGGTGCACATGGACATCGTGGCGGATGCGCCGAAGTATCTGGAGATCACGCCGGCGCAGCTGAAGGTGCATCAGAACCTGGTGCAGCAGATGTACAAGATGTACGGCGCGCATCACTACGACCACTACGACTTCCTGTTCTCGCTCAGCGACAAGATGAGCGGCAATGGCCTGGAGCATCACCGCTCCAGTGAGGACGGCGTCGGCACCAACTACTTCACCGAATGGGACAAAAACGCCGTGCTGCGCGATCTGCTGCCGCATGAATTCAACCATTCGTGGGACGGCAAGTATCGTCGTCCGGCTGACCTGTGGACGCCGAATTTCAACGTCGCGATGCAGGATTCGCTGCTGTGGGTGTACGAAGGCCAGACCCAGTTCTGGGGTTACGTGATGGCCGCGCGCTCGGGCCTATGGACCGAAGATCAGGCCCGCGACATGCTCGCCTTCGTCGCCGCCACCTACGACCAGGGCCGCCCGGGCCTCGCCAGCTGGCGCAACATCCAGGACACCACCAACGACCCGATCATCGCCCAGCGCGCGCCGCTGCCGTACCGCAACTACCAGGGCAGCGAGGACTACTACTCCGGCGGCCAGATGATCTGGCTCGACGTCGATGCCAAGTTGCGTGAGCTGAGCAAGGGCAAGCATTCCGTCGACGACTTCGGCAAGGCCTTCTTCGGCATGGACGACGGCAGCTTTGTCACCAACACGTATACCTTCGATGACGTGGTGAAGACACTCAACGGCATCGAGCCGTTCGACTGGGCCAGTTACCTGCGCAGCCATCTGGACGGCCATGGCCCGTTGATCGGCGGGATCGAAGGCCATGGTTGGAAACTGGTCTATACCGACCAGGCATCTCCCGTGGTGAAGGCGATGGAGGCACGCCGTCATTTTGCCGACCTCATCTATTCGCTCGGCCTCTCGGTCGGCAAGGACGGCGCGATCGGCGACGTATTGTGGGATGGCCCGGCATTCAAGGCCGGCATCTCGCCTGGCATGACCGTGATCGCCGTCAACGGTCACGATTACGATGGTGATGCCCTTAAGGATGCGGTCACCGCCGCGGCGAAGGATCAGAGCCAGGGCATCGACCTGCTGGTGAAGGACTTTGACCAGTACAAGACCGTGCACGTCGATTACCACGGTGGTCTGAAATATCCGCACCTGGTGCGCGACAGCAGCAAGCCTGACACGCTGGCAGACCTGCTCAAGGCCCGCTGAGGCAACGCCGGCTCCGCGCTCACGGATCATCCCGGAGCGCGTACCGGACCGCTGGATGCGCGACTACCGCCAGGCGAGCCGCCACCTCGTCCACGCCCCTCGGCAACTCCGCTATACTGCGCTCCCCGTGGTATCGGCGTTTGCCGTTCACCACGCGACCATCATGCGCCCGTAGCTCAGCTGGATAGAGTACCGCCCTCCGAAGGCGGTACTCATCGGTCCCAAGGGCGGGTAAAGTGTCACACCGTCCTTTACTCAAATTGGGACGGAGAGCTGGAAAAAGTCGTTACAGAATGCGCTCGTAGCTCAGCTGGATAGAGTAGTGGCTTCCGAAGCCATTGGTCGGGGGTTCGAATCCCTCCGGGCGCACCATTTCCCCTGTGACAGATCTGTGCCAGATCTGGGACAAATCCGCTCTGCTGTATCCTCCTGAAGTGAGTAAAGGGCGTTCACCGAGGTCATGAACCAAGTGCGTGTTCTATCGGACCCGCATCCCCTTGAATGCAAAAAAATACCAGACCTCATGGCCAATCCATAGGGTGGGTGTGCCTTCTATTTGGTGAACCCACCAACCAGCCAGACTGGGTCGATTCCGAATTGCAGCGCGCCGCTGAAAGTGGCTGGTCACAGTCCGTCATCGCGCGCGAATAGAGGATCGGTAGACTTCCTCTTCGGCGACGGTACATGGTGATAGGTAGTTTTTCCGATGAAGCCACTTGATTCGCTGACGACGTTGCGGGAAGAAAATATCCGGCTTGTTGCACTACTGGAAACGCACGGTGTCGAATGGCGCTTGCCGTCAGCAACCACACTTGCACCTGAGACGCCCGAAGAAACGGAGTCGTCGAAACTCAGCACCGCTGAGAAAGTGGCGCTTTTCCATCGCCTGTTCCAAGGACGCACGGATGTCTACGCTGTTCGCTGGGTCAGCAAGTCCACCGGCAAGTCCGGGTACTCGCCGGCCTGCGCCAACGAGTGGCGCGCCGGAGTTTGTGAAAAGCCGCGCATCAAATGTTCGGATTGCTGCCATCGCTTGCTGATTCCGCTATCGGATGCAGTGCTCTACGACCACCTTGCCGGCAAGCACACGGTGGGCATCTATCCGCTGCTTCCCGACGACACCTGTCACTTTCTGGCAGTCGATTTTGATGAGGCGGAGTGGAAAGAGGATGCCTTAGCCTTCGCTCAATCTTGCCATGACTTGGGTGTTCCAAGCGCGCTCGAGATTTCCCGCTCAGGCAACGGTGCGCATGTCTGGGTGTTCTTCGCCGGTCGCGTTTCCGCCCGTGACGCCAGACGACTTGGTTCGGCCCTCATCAGCCGCACCTGTGCCCGCACCCGGCAGTTGAAGCTGACCTCCTACGATCGGCTGTTTCCTAACCAGGACACGATGCCCAAGGGCGGATTCGGCAACCTGATCGCACTGCCCTTGCAGAAGGAGCCCCGCGAAAGCGGTTGCAGCGTGTTCGTCGATAGCATGCTGCTCCCGCACCCGGATCAGTGGGCATTCCTGGCCTCATTGCAGCCGATGCCGGCGCACGATATTGAGCCCACCATCCTTCGTGCCACCGGCGGTGTGCATCCATTGGATGTAACCTTCATTGATGAAGAGGATCACAAGGAGCCATGGAAGCAACCCCTGTCCTCGACCCACAAGCTGACCGGGCCGATGCCGAAGGTGCTCACGGTGACGCTGGCCAATCTCATCTACTTCGATAAGGCACAGCTCCCGCAACCTCTCGCCAACCGCCTGATTCGTCTTGCCGCCTTCCAGAATCCCGAGTTTTACAAGGCCCAAGCCATGCGCTTCGCCGTGTGGGACAAACCCCGCATCATTGGCTGCGCCGAGAACTACCCCAATCACATTGCGCTGCCACGAGGTTGCCTGGATGCCGTCAAGGAGTTGTTGAAGGACAATCGCATCGCGTGCCATGTGCAGGATGAACGCCACGAAGGGCAGCCGATCGACGTGGCATTTGCCGGCACGCTACGCGTCGACCAGGAGACGGCGGCTGTCGCGATGTTGCACTACGATACGGGCGTGCTGTGTGCACCCACCGCCTTCGGGAAGACAGTAACGGCTGCCGCCATGATCGCCCGGCGGGGTGTCAATACGCTGGTCCTGGTCCATCGCACTGAACTGCTCAAGCAATGGCAGGAACGTCTGCAGTCCTTTCTCGGTGCCAGCAAGGGAGTAGTCGGTACGATCGGCGGTGGCAAAGCCAAGCCAACCGGCAAGATCGACATTGCCGTGATCCAATCACTGTCACGGCTGAGCGAGGTCAAATCGCTGGTCGAGAACTACGGACACGTGATCGTCGACGAGTGTCATCACGTCGGTGCCGTTTCGTTCGATGCGATTCTGAAACGGGTCAAGGCGAAATACGTGCTGGGTCTGACCGCGACACCGATTCGCCGCGATGGCCAGCAACCCATCGTCTTCATGCAGTGCGGGCCAATCCGTTACACCGCCGCCCAAGCATCGAGCGCACCACACGATTTGGCCGTCATTTCGCATGTGCTCGACAAGCCGGTCGATCTCCCTGCGGCGGCGGGCATCCAGGATGTTTTTCTTCATCTCGCCAACGACCCTGCACGAACGGCCGCCATTGCCGATGTGGTACAAGCCGCTTTCAACCAAGGCCGCAAAGTCCTTGTGCTGACTGAACGCACCGGGCATCTCGATGCCATTGCCGCTGCACTGCTTGGCAAAGTTCCCACTCCCTTCATCTTGCACGGACGAATGTCAAAGAAGCAGCGCGGCCATTCGATTAAGGCGCTCGATGATCTGCCGCCAACGGCGCCGCGTGTCCTGCTCGCCACAGGGAAGTTAGTCGGCGAGGGCTTCGACCACCCGCCGCTCGACACGTTGATACTCGCGATGCCGATATCGTGGAAGGGTACGTTGCAGCAATATGCCGGTCGGTTGCACCGCGAGCATGCCACCAAGACCGATGTTCGCGTCATCGACTTCGTGGACACAGGCCACCCAGCATTGCTCCGAATGTGGGACAAGCGTCAGCGTGGGTACCGGGCCATGGGCTACCGGATGGCTGATCTCACCTCACACGAATACTGATTCAGACTTGATTCCGTTATTTTCCCCGAGCGTAGCGTACTGACCGGCATCGCTTGAGCGACCTGCGTCTGACCATGCAGTTGCGTGGGGATGCGTTGAGTCGTTGTATTGCTGAGTTAGAGTCAGGCCATACGTTCCATAGCGCAAGGTCTGCCGCGTGGCGAACTCTCGTTTGATATCACCGACCCCGACACCGGTGAGCAAAAGGCGGTGTTTCGATCTGGTCTGGCCCAGAGGCTTGCAGGAGGAGCTCAGCCAGCCTGTGGCTGTGCTGCTAAACGAGAGCGCGGATTGCCAGTCAGGCTGGGTTTCGTTGTTTCACCGACGTCGCCGAGCTTCAGTAGTACGTGCTGCCTGAGTGTGGTGGATGCGCCTGTCGGTTGAGGCGTCCCCTACGTTTAATACATCCCCGGAGCTTGCCTGTACTAAACACTGCGTTTAGTATGCGCCGGCCGGTGCGCCATACGAAACGCGCCATACAACACACAGGGAAGGCTTATGAATCGCTCGCCCGCGGGGATGGTAGACGGCCGTGCTGGCCGCTATCAACGCCAAGCCACCGGCTACCGCGCATTTGTGCCTGCGCCGCTGCCACCGCAGCCGCAGCTTCGGCTGGAAGGTGAGTTGCAGGTGCTGCTATCGCGCGCCGACCGCGCACTGGGTCGACTGGATGGCTCTGTGCAGACGCTGCCCAACCCCGACCTATTCGTGCTGATGTATGTGCGCAAGGAGGCGGTGCTGTCCAGCCAGATCGAGGGTACACAAAGCTCGTTGCAAGATGTGTTGGCGGCAGAGGCGCAGGTGCTTGCCGCGGATCGTCCGCGCGACGTGGACGAGGTGGTGAACTACGTTGGTGCGATGAATTACGGGCTGGCCCGATTGGCGCAGCTGCCGGTGTCGGTACGGCTGATTCGCGAGATCCACGCGCGCCTGCTACAAGGTGTGCGCGGTAGCCGGTTGACCCCGGGTGAGCTGCGCGAAACCCAGAACTGGATTGGTGCCGGCGGCTGCACGCTGGCCGAAGCGAGCTTTGTGCCGCCGCCACCGCATCTGCTTGGAGAGCTGCTGGGTGCGCTGGAAAATTTCCTGCACCAGCAGGACTCGTTGCCGCTGTTGATCAAGATCGGCCTGGCCCATGCACAGTTCGAGACCATCCACCCGTTTCTTGATGGCAACGGCCGCGTGGGTCGGTTGCTGATCACTTTTCTGCTGTGCGAAAGCGCGGTGCTACATAAACCCGTGCTGTACCTGTCCCACTACTTCAAACGCCACCGCCAGCAGTACTACGAGCACCTGCAGGCGATCCGCGATCGCGGTGATTGGGAGGGCTGGCTGGCGTTCTTCCTGCGTGGTATCGACGAAACTAGCGTGCAGGCCACGGAAACGGCGCGCCGCATCCTGGCGCTGCGCGAAGAGCACCGCAGCCGCATCACGGCGGAGCTGGGGCGCGCGGCGGGCAACGGTCATCGCGTGCTGGAATCGCTGTATCAGCGGCCGATTGTCTCGGTGGCGGAAGTGCAGACCCTGCTCGGCACCACCTACGCGGGCGCCAACCAGATCGTGGCGAGGCTGGAGCGGCTGGGCGTGCTGAGGGAGATCACCGGTCACGCCCGCCACCGCCGGTTCCGTTACGAGGCCTATGTGCGATTGTTTACCGACGACGAGCCGGCGGGCGCCGCGGCATGACAGGGCAGACCCCATGAACATGATTGCCCAGCCTTAGCGAGTGCAGCAATACGTCGGTCGGTTGCACCGCAAGCTGCCACCAAGACCGATGTTCGCGTCATCGACTTCGTGAACACAGGCTGCCTAGCCTTGCTCCGAATGTGGAACAAGCGTCATGCCGACGACGTGGGGATGCGTGAGGTCGGGAGAAGGCTGCTTCGTTAGGTGCGCTACTCAAAAATGCTGCTGCCCCGCAGATTTTTTTCGTGACACAAATCGTGACCTCAGTTGCCGTTCCATCATCGCAAATCATCTTGATTGTTCCGTAGCAACGGAATTGAAATTATCCATAACCATTTGTTTATATTGGTATAAGATCATTTTCGATGGATTGGCGTCCTTTCGAGTGAGCGAGGTCAAACCGCCCTCCGAAGGCGGTCGTGGGTTCGAATCCTGCCGGGCGCACCATTTTCCCTGTGACAAGTCTGTGCCGTATCCGCGGAAAAGCGCTCCCGTTACGCCCACCCCATTATGAGTAAAAGACTGCCCGCTACTTCGCTGAAAATCCCGCAGCGGGTTCTATGCGTGGCTGGCGTGGCTTGGGATCTAGCGGTACCGGCTGCTCGCAGCCGCAGCCAGATGCGGATTACCAGCTCGATGAAGGCCCAGCCAGCGTATCAGTTCAGCTTTTCCCGTTGGTCCAGCCCGAGGGGTTCACTCCAAACTCGGCTCAGTTTTCGGCGGAAATCAACATCGAGCCGTTTTCGTGTACGTCGTCGCCCGATGATCAATGCGTGTTGAACTTGTACGTTGCCTCCAGATACAACTGGCGCCCATATACACTGTAATTCGCTGAGTTGTAGGGGCCAAATACATAACCCGGATAACTGTTATCCACTGGCGGCATCTTGTTGAACAAGTTGTTCACCAGGAAGGACAGCGTCAGATCTTTCGTCGGGCTGTATTGCACGCTGCTGTTATAGGTAACCCAAGCTGCCAGATGACCCGTACCGGGCGCTGAATAATTATCAAGAGTGGTCGCCAGATAGTTGGGTGAACGACCATCACGGTTGGCAAATAACGTGGTGGTCCATTCGCCTAGGCTCCAGGTCACCGAGGCATTGGCTTTGGTCTTGAAGTCGGTACTGTATAGCGGGCTGTCCAGGTAGTTGATGAACGGGTCGCCCGCGAGTGGCTGCTCTTCATGTTTCAGCTCGTCGCTGTAACTACCGGAGAACGACAAGCTGCCGTAGGCGCCAATATCTACCTGATAATTCAGATTGGCGGTGATGGCATTGACCCGTTCCCGCGCTATGTTCTGATTCGGCGTATAGATATCTTCAATCGTACCGAATTGATTGCGCGTAATTGCATTGATCGCATTGATGCAACTCGGCGTAGTGGGATTAAGAATCCCCTGAAGACAAAGGGAATTCTCCTGTGAAATCGTGTTCGGTGGCACCGTCCCCACTTCGTTACGGATGTCGAAGTGCAGATAATCGACGGTCACCGAGAGCTTCGATGTCGGCGCCCATACGACGCCATAATTCCAGTCTTTCGCCGTGATCGGCTGCAGATTGACATTGCCCGAGGTGCTATTGAAATAGCTTGCTTGAGAATAGACGCCTGGACACTGGCCCAAGGTAGGGCCCGTGTACCCCAACTTAGCGCAGTTGTAGTAATCGGTGACTGTGCTGTAGTAGCCGCTCGGCCCGGAATACTCATCAGCCAAGGTGGGTACCTTGAACGCCGTGCCGTATTTGCCCCTGAACAGCAGACTCTCGAAAGGGCGATATTCCAGTGACACTGTATACGTATTGTGCTTAACCTGGTGGCCGGATACTTCGTATCCGTCCTGACGACCGGACACATCCACGGTCAGCTGCTGCAGCAGAGGAAAGTTCAGCTCGGTCGTGGCGGCATAGCGCGAGCGATGCCCCGCACCCTGGTCCGCGGTATAATTGTAGATGTCGCCATTGAAATAACCCGGGTCCGGCACATAGCCCCAGCCCTGGTTGCCTCCTTCCAGCACGACTGCAAGGCCGGCATCGCCACCTGGCAAGGTGAATAGCGAGGCATTGGTCACCTGTCCGCGCAACATATTGTCCCAGGTCTTGCCCAATGTCGTGGCATAACCGCTGAAGCTATGATATTCCGCTGGCGTAATCGGGGTATAGAAAGCGGCGTAGTTGGGCTCGAAGACAGGCACCCCATAACCATCGGGATCCGGCCCCAGGGTCGATGTCAAATCCGGGCCCAGTACACGATTGGTAAAGAAGGTATTGATGGGATTCGTGAAAGCGACGTAATCACGTTCGTCGGTCTTGTCGTTGGAATGCGTAAAGGCTAGATCGTAGTCCCAGTTCGACTGCCCGAACGTGCCTTTTCCACCCAGACTGAACATATAGGCGTTTTCGATCTGCTTGTTCATGGAGTTTTGGTAGCCACCCACTTCTTCCGGCGAGAAGATACGCTGCAGATCCGTATACTGAGCCCGGATGGGATCGTAAAATGTCAGGCCTGAACTTGAAGTCAGCCAATCGGTGGCCCCTCCCGGCTGGTATTTCTGCTCCTGGTAGTTGTAGAGCAGGTCGCTGTACAACTGCAGGTTATCGTTGACGTCAAAGGTCGCGTGGGTATACAAGTTTGCGGTCTTGCTTTCATTGGCCAGCGTGACGTAGGCCTGTTCTCCGTAGTACGACCCGCAATAATTTCCGCTATTGGCGCGATACCTGTACCCCGTCGTTCCGCCGAACCCAGCCGTCGTGTTGGCGCAATTGTTGGGATCCGCGAACTTATAGCTATCAATACCCAGCGTGGGATCAGTGGCCAGATAATCCCGCTCCGCGATGGGTCCGCCAACGGCATCAAGATCAGCCTGGGCGGTCAGCGGCCGATCGTAGGCCCAGATAGGCTGCGTACTCTCGAATTGCACGCCGGCAATCAGGTTGAATTTGCCGACATTGAAACTATCGGCCAGATAGCCCCGGCGCGCCGCACCGCCGCCGTTGCTGTTCCAGCCGTAGCGCACGTCCAGCACCGGTGCGTCGATCTTCTTCTTGAGCACGATATTGATCACGCCGGCAATCGCGTCCGAACCGTACAATGACGACTGCCCGCCCGGCAGGATGTCGATGTGGTCGACCATCTCGACCGGAATGCTGCTCAGATTGTTGAAAACATCACTGCCGTTGTAGAGCGCGGGAAAATTGCCCATCGGGCGGCCGTCGATCAGGTACTTCACGTAGCCGGGTGAGAGGCCAAACAAGCTAAGCGTCTGCGCGCCCTGTGTGAAGGTTCCTACAGCCTCAGGGCCTGTCACGCTGCCTACTGCATTGGAAGATTGCTGTAGCGCCTGTGCCACTGTGGCAAATCCACGCGCCTTCAATTGGTCCGCCGTGATGGTCACTGTGGGCGTTGCCGTCTCAATTTGCGTCTGCGGAATCAGTGAACCGCTAACGGTAACGGCTTGCAGCCGTTTGGCCTTCTTGACGTCAGGCGCAGGCTGCTGATTGCTGCCTTGCTGGTCGCTGGTCTGCTGGGAGCTATCCGACGGCGCAGACTGGGCATGGGCGGAGCCGCAGACAAGCGCAACGGCCGCTACAATCGCCATGGTGATTTTTGACTTGGTCATTGGCGCGAAACTTCTCTTCAGTATTTGTCGCAACGGTTGGATTAGGTCTGTGTGATGGATGGGACGCCCGGTCCACGGGAGGTTCCTGGTGGCGCGGGGCCGACAGGTAAGAGCGCCGGAAAAAAACGCCGCGGGCCTGAAGATTCGAATCGGCCGACATGACCCGCGGCGCGGGGGGAACTGAATAATGATTTGTCGTGACGAAGCAAATAAACGCGGTCTTCGACTCAATCGAAGAAAGCGGATCACAAGATAGGAACTTTCCCCTCCCGAACCCTTCACAAGGTCGGCAACCTAGGTGCACGATAGCCGTCCAAACACATTTTAAAAATAACCAATTCGTGCCCATTACCCATAGCCAATACGGAGAATCGTGTTTTCGCCAACTTGATAGTCACGGCGGCGCCTAGCATTCTCATAGGCCGAGACTTCGGAGCTGCCTGCGAGATATGCACACGCGGTTGGGCGGGTTCGCCGCTATCGGCTGGTCCTTCGGAAACGGCGTACTGGTGAAGTCTGCCGGGCGCACGCGGATCGCATCACCCGGCTTGAACAGGGCGACCGCGTTCGCGGGCTTCCCTCAAATGGGCCAAACCATCATCCGGAGTGTCGCCTCAGGGGCAACGATTCCATTGACCTGCAGGCCGTTCTTTCATCTAGCGCATCCAGGCATGCGCCGAACAATTGGGCAGCCTCCTGCAGCTCCAAACTGGACAGTCCGCAGTAGCCGAGAAGAAAGCCAGGTATGGCGGGCCTTGTATGGTAGTGCGGCGCTATCGGGTACAGCCCGAGCCCGCGCTCATGCGCGTAATCGATCAGAGCCTCCAGTTGTGCGTGATCGTAGTCGCGTAACCAGACAACCACGTGCATGCCGGCATGCGAATCCGCAATCTGGATGCGCTCACCGGCATAACGTCGCAGCCCATTGATCAGCACTTCGCGGCGCGCCTTGAGCGTTCTCCCCATTTGCCGCAGATGTCGCTCAAAGCCGCCGCTCTCCATGAAGTGCGCCAGGGCGGCTTGTTCAATTACCGGATTGCAAATATCGGCCAGTTGTTTGGCGTTGATGAAATCCTGACGCAGCGCCGCGGGCAATACCATGTAGCCCAGACGCATCGAGCCGAACAAAGTCTTGGAAAACGTACCCACGTAGATCACGCGGTCGTCCTCGTCGAGCGAACGCAATGCTGCCAGCGGTTGGGAGTCGAAGCGAAACTCGCTGTCGTAGTCATCCTCCAGAATCCAGCTTTGCCTTGCTTCGGCATAGCGCAACAGCTCCAGGCGTCGTGACAACGACATGGTTGGGCCGGAAGGGAATTGATGAGATGGCGTTACACAGATCAGGCGGGGTGCTTGAACCGGCAACTCAGCACATACCAGGCCCTCGCGATCCGTGCGCACGGGCAGCAGGCTGGCTCCGTGCGCAGCGAATGACTGCCACATGCCGAAATAATGCGGTTCCTCCATGACAGCGGCGTCTCCTTCGTTCAGCAGGACACGCGCGGTCAAGGCATAGGCTTGTTGTGCACCATTGACGATGAGCACATGGTTCGGATGCGCATCAACACCGCGCCGGAGTGCCAGGTAGCGACAAATCTGCTCGCGCAAGGCAAACAGTCCTTGCGGGTCTCCTCGTTCGAGCGGGGTGTAGACCGCAGCGCGGGCGAGTTCACGGGCCCAGATGGTACTCAACGCTGGTTGGGTCATCGGTTCGCCATATTGCATATTCAGACGCAGCCCGTGATGGCGGCGCGTAATCAATGGGTCTCTCTGCGTTCTCGCCCGCTTCGCATAACGCGACGGTGCCGCGATGGGCTCCGCTTTCAGCAAGCGAAGTGGTGGAGAAGTTTGCAAGTGGCTGACGTAGCTGCCAGCGCCGACCCTGACATATACGAAGCCTTCGGCACGAAGTTGCTCATAAGCCGCTAATACGGTAATGCGCGACATGCCAACTTCCAGGGCAAGTGCGCGGGTAGACGGAAGACGCGTATTGGCTGTCAATCGCCCGTTAAGAATGGAAGCTTTCAAGGCACGGGTTAGTTGTGCGTAAGCCGGCCCTTGACCATCGAATTCGAGGAACATGGAAGCCTCAGTAAAGGGTTGTGCCGCTCACGCGGCTGTCCAGATCAGAACGATGCATCCGCCCACCTGCGGACGGCGGCCAGCGGCGAAATTCACCTTTGCTTCTATCGATGCGCTTGGCGTGATACCTATCATCCTCATCGACTCGGCACGCTCGCCACGGCGCCTTGACTCATTGCCGGTGTGGCAACGATCTGAGCTGACTCGTCGATCGCCCGCGCAACTATGGTCTGCGGCCTCACATCCAACTGACGCTGCGCCTCCATCATTTTGGCTTCACGTTGTGCCATCGCGAACTCAGCCGGCGAATGGGCGACAATGGCTAGCACTGCGAAGCCGTTGCCGAGTTCGACGATTTGCTCGTACGTATGGGCGCTGGCCGCAGTGCCGATGCAGGTCAGACCGAAAGCGAGGGTTGCACCAATCATCAGACGTTTCATGACGTTCTCCCGACGGGTGGGGTGCCCGTATGCAAGATCCTGGGCCGCCATCGCGGGCGCTGCTTGAGGAAATCTCGCTAAAATCGTGAGGCGTTTGCTAGGTTATTTACGGAAGCGGGCACGATTCGTTGGTGCGAGTGGCCGGGGAGTACCTATGTCTTTGCTCTTCGCATCGGGCAGCACGGTCGATGCGGAGGCCCGGGGCGCGCAGCGCTGCCGGTGGAGCCGGTTGGCAAGCTGGAAATGTGCCTTTTAACCCATGGCGGACATGGCAGAACCAGCGTAAAGGTAACCAACACCCACATCTGGTTCAGATGGCGCTGGAATGCTGTTCGGTCAACAAAGAAGTCCACACTTGGTCAGCCGAGGCTCGTGTCAGACTTGGTGTAGCCTGAACGGGAGCAGGAGCGGGAATGGAGGTCGAACAAATGGCTGTAGAGTCCACCCCTGCTGCGTGGATTGCATTCGGCAGGGTCGAGATCGACACCTTGGGCCATCGCCTGTTTATCGGTGGCGAAGAGGTGGCGCTCGAGCGCAAGGCATTCGCCGTACTCGTGCTGTTGGCGCGCGAACCCGGCCGCGTGTTGAGCCGTGACGAGATTCTCGACGTGGTGTGGGGGCATGCCCACGTCACGCCTGCCGTACTCAGTCGCATCATCGCGGTGTTGCGTCATGCGCTCGGCGAGAGCGGGGAAGAAACCCAATATCTGCATACCGTGCATGGCGTCGGCTTCCGCCTCGATGCCCGGGTGCGATCTGCCGCGTCGCGTGAGGAGTTGATTGCGGACAGGGCATCCGCGGCCACGGAACCTGCGTTCTTGCCGGCTCTCACCAGCTCTGCGGTCGCGCCACCGGTCGCAACGGCAGTGACTCCGGCAACGCCCATGCAACCTGACAAGACACGCCGGCTCGACAGGCGGCTGGTTGCCGTGGTCACGGGTCTGCTCGTGGCGGCGGCTGTGCTGCTCGGATGGCACCAATTCGCACGTCACCCTGCGGACACGGTGCCGGCGGCCGATCTCAAGTCCATCGCGGTGTTGCCATTCGAAAGTCTCAGTGCAGACCAGAACAACGCGTATTTCGCCAGCGGCATGCAAGACATGATCCTGACCCAGTTGGTGGGTATCGGCGGACTCAAGGTGATCGCCCGCACCTCGACCGAGAGGTACCCGAGCCATCCGGAAGACGTGAAAACCATAGCGCGACAATTGGGTGTGGCGACGCTGCTCGAGGGCACGGTACAGAAGGCAGGCAACCAGGTGCTGATCAATGTGCAGTTGATTGATGCGGACAGCGGCGCCCATCTCTGGGCGAAAGCCTACACACGCACGCTGGACAACGTTTTCAATGTGGAAGGCGAGGTCGCGCAGAACGTGGCGGAGGCGCTGAAGGTGCAGCTGACGTCCGCCGAGACCGCGCGTATCGAGAGAATGCCGACCTGGAACGCCGCAGCCTACGATCTGTATCTGCAAGCCGGCGTGCATGCCAACCGCGCCTTCGATGACCCCGGGCTGTCACAGTCCGAATTGCCTTTGGCGATCGCGCTGTATCAACAGGCACTGGCCAAGGATCCTGACTTCGCGCTGGCTGCGGCCGCGCTGGCGCGCGCCCACATGCAGATGTATTTTTGGGCGCCTGATCGCACGAACGCGCGACTGGCTGCGGCGAAAACCGCCGCCGATCGCGCTCTGGCGCTGCAGCCGAATCTGGGCCAGGGACATTACGCGCTGGGCTTGTATGACTACTGGGGGCATCGGGATTACGCCGGTGCCACCACCCAACTCGAGCTGGCCCGGCGTGCCTTGCCCAGCAGTGCCGCCGTGGAACTCATTATCGCCTCGATCGCCCGGCGCCAGGGTCACTGGGATGAAGCGGTGGCACTGTTTCGCACGGCCACCTTGCTTGATCCACATAGTGAGTTTGCGTTCAACCAACTCGCCGTGACCTACGAGAGCATGCATCGCTACGCAGATGCCGACCTGGCCTATGCCGGCGCCATCGCGGTGAGCCGGAATCCCGCCGGCAATCGTGTGGCACAAGCCTTCAATCAGCTGATGTGGAAGGGCGATCCGGCACCGCTGCGCGCCGCGCTGGCCGCGCTCGCGCCGGGCAGCGATGCCTACGCCAGCAATATCATGACCATGTATTTCGAGCGCTGGCTGGCACGCGATTATGCCGGGGCCGTCAAGATAGTCGAGGCGGACAAGGCCGATGACTGGGTCGACCCGAACAATATTGTTCTGCCCCGACGCCTGTATCTGGCGTGGGCCTTGCAGGCGGCGGGAGACACGACCAAGGCGACGGCGGCGTATACCGAGATTGCGGCGCGTGTGCGCGCCGCAATCGTCGAGCGACCGGATGATGCGGACCTGCATCTGGCTCTGGGATTTGCGTATGCCGGGCTCGGCCGAAAACCCGAGGCTGTCGCTGAAGGCGAGCGTGCCGTTGCCCTGATGCCGGTCAGCAAGGATGCCCTCACCGGACCGGATATGCTCGCGTCGCAAGCACAGCTATATGTGCGGGTCGGCCAGCCCGATCAGGCCATCGCCCTGATCGGGCGCTTGCTGTCCATATCTAATGGCGCCCCCCTCTCGAGCGCGTTGCTCCAACTCGACCCGGCCTGGGATCCGCTGCGCGACGATCCACGCTTCAAAGCCCTGCTGCTGAAGTACCCCAGCAGCGGCTAGTCTGCCGTTCGCGCCGCTCGGTAACCCAGGCCAGTCTGAGATCTTCTAATGCCTTATCTCTTTTCATACGGCACTCTTCAACAAGAAGAAGTACAAATATCAATATTCGCCAGAAAACTCGTCGGCCGTTTAGATGAGCTTCTCGGGTTTGAGCAGTCATTCGTGAAAATTGATGACTCTACGGTTGTAGCAACAAGCGGCAAAAGCCACCACCCCATAGTCAAGTTCACGGGTAAAAGCAATGATCAAGTAGCAGGTACAGTATTCGAGGTAACAGATGCAGAGCTTGCCAACGCCGATAAATATGAAGTGGCCGCTTATAAACGAGTTACTGCAAATCTTGCATCTGGTCTTCGTGCATGGGTCTACGTCGATGCGCAGTGCGCACCTTAGAGAAAAATCCAACATGGTCTAACCAGGCGTTCGTTCAAAGCGACAGCGCTGAGTCACCCGCAATATTCCAGTGCCGCGCGTGGCGCGTTTACAGCTTGGTTCGTGTGGTGTTTTCGCGCAATGATGTCGATCGTATCCAGGCATTCGCCAAACAATTGCGTGGCATCGCGCAGCTGTGCATTGGACAGTCCGCAATAGCCGAGCATGAGGCCCGGTACGACCGGGCATTCGTTGTAGTGTGGTGCTATGGAATGCAGGCCCAGCCCGCGTTCCTGCGCAATGGCTATCAGCGCATCGACCTGTGCATGGTCGTAGTCGGGTAGCCGGACGACGACGTGCGTGCCAGCGTGGGTTCCCTCGATCTGCACGCGTTCGCCGGCATGGCGGTGCAGGCCTTCGATCAGCTCCTTGCGGCGCGACCGCAATTCTCTCGTCACGTATCGAAGATGGCGTTCGAAGCCGCCGTCCTCCATGAAGTGTGCCAGCGCTGCCTGCTCGATCGTCGGACAGCCACGATCGTCAAGACACTTTGCATTGACGAAATCATCGCGCAGCGCCTGGGGCAAGACCATATAACCAAGCCTGAGGGCACCAAACATCACCTTGGAGAGGGTTCCCACGTAGATCACCCGATCACGATTATCCAGCGAATGCAGGGTCGCCAATGGCTGCGAGTCGTAATGGAGCTCGCTGTCGTAGTCATCCTCGACAATCCAGCATGATGCTTTATCTGCATAGCTCAGAAGCTCGATCCGGCGTGTCAACGACAGTACTGCGCCGGAGGGAAATTGATGGGCGGGAGTGACAAGCACCAGGCGCGGGGCCACGGCGGGCAATTCGTTGCAGAGCAATCCTTCGTTGTCGGACGGGATCGGAAGCAGGCGCGCACCGTGCGCGCTGAACTGCTGCGAGGCGCCCCAGTAATGAGGCTCTTCGATGGCCACGGTATCTCCTTCGTTGAGCAGCACGCGTGCAGTCAGCGCGATGGCTTGCTGGGTGCCGCTGACGATCAGCACGTGATCAACTGAGGTCTGTATGCCGCGTCGCAACGAAAGATAGCTGCAGACCTGCTCACGCAAGGCCAACAGTCCTTGATCAGCGCCGTAACCAAGCGGGCTCTGGGTCGCGGCCCAGGACAGCTCCCGTGCCCAGGTGGCGCTGAGTGATGGGTTGATATGCGGGGATCCGTACTGCATGTCGAAGCGCACGCCGCGATGTCGTTCCGCAGTCGACAAACCCTGGTACTGCCGCGCACGCTCGGCGAATCGTGATTGTGCCGCGACGGTGGTTGTGCTGACTTGAGGCCGGGGTATCGTCTCGACCGGTAACGCGTTGACGTAGCTCCCCGAGCCCACTTGACCATCGATATAGCCATCCGCACGCAATTGCTCGTATGCCGTGAGCACCGTGATACGTGAACAACCCAGTTCCAGAGCCAGCTCGCGCGTGGACGGCAGCCGTGTGTGCGCCGGCAGCCGCCCACTGAGGATGGCTGCCCTCAAGGCACGAATCAATTGCCTGTATTGCGGGCCCTGTCCATCAAGTTCGAGAAACATTCAGGCTGTACCTCGCGCGAAAATCGACGGATCGTGAAGCCGGCCTCACTTGGCGACGAACGAAAGGCGGCCATTTCGACATTTCGTGTGGCGTCGTTCATGCGCGCAGTCTAGTCAGGCCCTTCGACTGAACGCTTCGTCGCATGGCGATGCAACTGCAGGCTGCTTTCGCCGACACATGCCGGCATGGACATCTGCTGTGCTCCCGACACTTGTCTCAAGTGCCGCTCGCTTTTTCGTTTCCCGCTGATGCGGCGATCCATTGGGAGTCGACGCCGGTCAGGCACAGCACAAGCTTGTCCAGCGCCACGCTCCAACCTTGTTCGTGGCTCGGTTTGGACGCACTCGGTATGGACGCAGCGACCAGGTTCGCATGAGTGAAGGTGAGCTCGGTCTCATCGCCGATCGCCCGCAGCTCCATCTCGACGCGCGAGATGTTGCCGATCTCCTCGGGAGCTCCGCCGAAGGCCCAACGGAAGCTCATGACCACGCGCTTGGGCCTGACCATCTCCAGGTATTCCCCACGCGCCTCGTGCTCGCTGCCATCCTGCATCCGGAAGCGGACCAGGTAGTCGCCGCCGACGCGTACATCGCTCTGCGCCGCCAGCACCGGCCCATCGTCCGGCCCCCACCAGGCGGCGATGCCTTCGGCGGTGGTGAGCGCATCGAAGACGATCGAGGGGCGCGCCGCGATACGCCGAACCAGGGTCAAGCTCGTCATTTGTTCTTCCTGTGCATCTCGGCTTCCTTTTTCTCGGCAAGGGCGGTGAGTCGGTCGAGACGCGGCGACCAGAAGCGCTCGTAACGCTCAAGCCAGGCCGCGGCCTGCCGCAGTGGCTTCGGAAACAGACGGACATCGACCGTGCGACCCTGCTTCGAGCGCGTTATCAGCCCGGCGTCGGCCAGCACGTCAAGGTGCTTCATCACCGCAGGCAGTTTGATCGCGAAAGGTTCGGCCAGCGCGCTGATCGATACCTTCTCCTCGCGCTCCAGCCGCGCGAGGATCGCGCGGCGCGTCGGATCGGCGAGGGCCGCGAACGTGCGGCTGAGGTCCGGGGTGGGATGACTCATCGTCACTGATGCATCTCCGGGGTCGCAGAGCTCTCATCGGACCACTTCGATACCACAACGAAGAAAATCGTCATTTGTGGGCTGACATCCTGGGAGAACACCGGGACGTCAGCGGAGTTGGCACCCCACGCCGCGCCGTCGGTATGTGGCATGAAGAACATCAGGTGGGGGTGCCAGTGGCCGCTACTGTCGTTGATGTAGCCCTGCCTGGACATCATGTAGGACATCGAGCCAGGTAGCGGATCCGGAATGGCGTGCGCCGCCATCGCCGCGTTGGTGCGCTCGATCATCTTGGCCTTGGGAACGCCTGACAATACCCAGCGTGTTATCTCCAGATAGCTCGGGAGCACGGAACGCACGGCGGCGGGATTCAAACAAAGGGACGTGCGGACCTTGGGATTCCAGAACTCAGGGTCGTCGAACGGGTCGCCCCAGGAACGCTGGACAAGACACACGAAGCCGTTCTTGCCCTTCACCGCAGTTTCGTAGCCCTTGCTTCCGAGCGTCAGGATCTCGGCATCGTTCGAGATCGAGGCCGGTGCGGCGCTGCGCGCCATGGCGATCTCATCGGATCGGTTGGTAAACCGGAATTGTTCAAAGGATGCCGGGGTCGGGTATGGACCCTTCGTCTTCTCGTTCTCGGCGCTGGCCCGCGTGACCGCGCTCAGCAGCAGAATCAGGCTGCAGGCGCCTGCTCCGATCATTGTTCGCACAGTCCTTCCCCTCCCATATAGTTCACTATGTAGTGAACTATATGGGAGGGTTCTCGAGGCTGTCAACCCGCGTTCGTGGAAAAATTACAAACGCTCGGACGCAAGATTCCGCGCAACGCCGTGCGACAACGCCCGGATCGATGATGCCCAGGCATGCTCCGACTAGGCGCTTGGCTTCGCGCAGCCGCGGGTCAGATAAATCGTAGTAGCCAAGTGAGAGGCTCGCATTGGCTAAGGCGCGCAGTGAGTCCTAGGCCGATAGCACCGGGATATGCGCATACCCAACTTCTCGGTAGCTCGCGTCGGTGTTCGCCATGTGCCGACATTTAGGCTGCCGCCGAAGATGGCGGTGTTTCAGAGCACGGGTTTGGCTGCTTCTAGGAATTTGGATCGGCCGTCATAGTCGGATGCCAGCGGCACGCCACTCTCTCATATTGGTTATATGAAAAAAATGACAAAGTGGTTATGCAAAGTTTTGTTTGACTATCTGTTTCGCACCCATACCGAGTCTGTTCCGTTCAAGAATTTGTCATAAGCGTATTCATAGAAATGGATATAAAAATTGGTCATATCTAATCATGGCCTTAGTGGGTATACCAAGTTAGATTTCGTTTATATATCGTCAAAACATGGTAATTAAAAAAATTCGCCAAACTTCCGCCACAGGGAGTCGAAACTTGCAGCGAAGCATCGGGATTTCATCACTTTCCATTCTTTAAAAGGTATGTGTGACAGGTTATTCAAGTGGCAATAGCTAATAACGACTGGTGCATGTATGCGCGCAAAATTTTACTCGGAAGAGCTAAGGGCTGAGGCTGTGCGATTGGTTGTAGAGCGCCGTTTAACGGCAGGTGAGGCCGCGGCGCGTCTTAATATTCAGGGTGAAGCAGTAAGAGTATGGGTGCGGCGATTTCGCTACGGAAATAGGGCTGTAGCACCCCCTGAGGTCGGGCGATTGAAGACGGAGCTGCTTGAGGCATCCGTCGAGCGTGATGTCTTGTTGAAATTGGCCACTCGTCTTCTTGCCAAAACGGGTTAGTGCATTGCCATTAAAGGATCGCTATTAAACATGACGATCGGGCTGGTTCAAGATTTTATGGCTATGGAAATATTACGTGACTGTAGCAATACATGGCTCCATCAAGGGGTCAATAAACGACTTGGGCGGAAATATTTTCCAGCCCATGAATTTAACCGGAGGGTGCCATGAAACTTGGGGTCAAGAAAATTTCTTCGGCAGTTCGGATCGCGCTTTCTCTCGGCGCGGTTACTGCCATGGGTATCACCACCAGCGCATTTGCCCAGACCGACGGCAATCAGCCTGCGACGCAGAATTCCAGCAACGCGCAAACGTCGGATCAAGCCAATCCTCCAAAAAAAGTAGCCAACTTGCAGACGGTCGTGGTCACCGGCTCGCTGATCCGCCGGGTGGATCTGGAAACCTCCAATCCGGTGGTCACGATTGACCGCGCGCAGATCGAGGCGACCGGCAAGATGACGCTGGGCGACCTGGTACAGGATCTGCCTGCGATGACAGGCGGCAACACCAATCCGCAGGTCAACAACGGCGGCGGTACTGGCGCTTCCACAATCAACCTGCGTGGCCTTGGTGCAAAACGTACCCTGATCCTGGTCGACGGTCAGCGTGTGATCAGCTCCATCGGCACTGTCACTTCGACTGAAGGTGAATCGCCGGATGTAAACGCCATCCCGGCTGCCATGATCGAGCGCATCGAAGTATTGACCGACGGCGCTTCGGCGACCTACGGCTCCGATGCGATCGGCGGCGTGGTGAACTTCATCTTGAAAAAGAATTACCAGGGTGCGCAGTTCACCACCAACGTCGGCGAATCCGACCACAACGACGGTGACCAGTCAGGCTACAGCTTCACCTTCGGACAGACGTCCGACAAGGGAAGCATCATGGGCGGCGTCGAATACAACAAGCAGGATGGCGTGGAAGCGGGCAGCCGCAGTTTCTCCAAGAACGCGGTGTCGATCTATGGCACCAATGGGACGGGCCCGAGCGCGCCGCATCCGGTGACCGCCGCCGTCGGTGGATCGTCGTCTTCACCCTACGGTCATATCCAGATCACCGGCACACCCGTGCAGGGACTTTTTGGTTGCAGTTTCGTGGCGCTTAACCCGGGTGGCAACAGCGCAGACGTCAACACCTCCAATTATCACTGCTACCAGAACAACGGCCCGACCAGCGACAAGTACAACTACGCGGCGCTCAACCTGATCCTGACGCCGCAGGAGCGCACCAATGCGTTCGTGATGGGCACCTACAACCTGTCCGACAACGTGTCGGCCTACATGAACGCCTACTTCAACAAGACCTCGTCGGATTTCCAGCTGGCCCCTGGCGTTTACGGCGACCAGCCTTATGTCGCCGCCAACACGATCATCGATGTCAACAATTACTTCAACCACTTCGGTGCCACGTTCAGCGCCGCCGGCCCGACCTACAATGCCCGCCTGGCTTCCCTCGGCAACCGTGTGGCGACGTTTGGTGCCAACACCGGTCAGGTCAATCTCGGCTTGAAGGGTACTTTCTCGCTGTTCAGCCAGGACTGGAACTGGGATGCCGGCCTTGACTATGGTCATTCGGGCGCGGTCACCACGACCTTGAATCTGCCGAATGCGGGCAAGTTGTACACGGGTCCCTCCTACATGTCAGCTACGGGCCTGGCGTGCGGAACGGCGGCGGCTCCTGTCGCCTGTCCGGCTGGAATCACTTCGACGGCTTTGGGGTTCAATCCGTTCGACCTGTACGCTCCGGGCTCGGTCGCTGCCCTGAAGGCAGCCGCGGCACCGGCCGTCACCAATGAATATTCGAGCCTCAAGGAGTGGCACGCGGGCATCAATGGTGGCGTGTTCAGCCTGCCCGCGGGCACGGTGCAATTGGCGGCTGGTATCGACTATCGCCAGGAATTCCTCAACTCGAACGTGGATCCGCTGCTGGCATTTGACCCGGTCGCGGGTACCTGTGTGCTGGGCAGCCAGTGTGTCTCGGCCACGCGGGGCGGCTATAACGTAAAGGAGGTATTTGCGGAAACCTTCATTCCCATTCTCAGCGAGCTGCCGCTTATCAAGTCGCTGAACGCAACCATCGGCGATCGCTACTCGCGTTACGACAATGGCTACGGCAGCACCAACAACTTCAAGTTCGCGGTGGAGTACAAGCCGATCGACGATCTGCTGCTGCGTGGCACCCTGGCGAACGTGTTCCGTGCCCCCAATCTCGCGGAGGCATTCAATGGGGCGGCGGCCGACGCACCGAAGCTGTCAAACGATCCCTGCAATGGCTATACCGGCGCGCCGGTCAACCCCGCTTGCGTGAATGTGCCGACGAATGGCACTTTCATCAACCAGGCCGTCGCCGCCAACAACCAGATCACCGGCATTCTGTCAGGCGCCCAATTCGCCGGTATCCAGCTCAAGCCCGAGCAGGGCAAGTCGTTTGACTTCGGCGCAGTCTACAGCCCATCGTGGGCACCAGGCCTGTCAACCACGGTTGATTTCTGGCATGTGTATCTCAACAACACCATCACCACGGTTGATGCGCAGAGCGTCCTCGATGTCTGCGCCGCTGGCAACCTGGCGTTCTGCTCGCAGATTCATCGCAATCCGGTCGTCGGACCCAACCAGGGCCAGATCCTGACCATCGGTGAGCCGACCGCCAACCTGGGTACGCTGAACACCGGCGGCGTCGACTGGTCGGCGGCCTACAAGTTGCCCGAACTCTCCTTCGGTAAATTCACGCTTGGCATCAACGCTACCTACCTGAAGTATTACAACCTGCAGACCGCCCCAGGTACGGCGGGCAACACGACCTATACCGATGCCGGCCATTTCCTGTCATACGGTTCGGCGCAGCAAGCGGCCTGCCCGGGCGAGGGCACCTGCTTGTTCCCGCGCTGGCGTGCACAGGGTTTCGTGGACTGGCAGCTGGGCAACTGGAGTGCCGAATGGCGCATGCGCTACATCGGCCGCTTCCAGATGGGTTCGAAGAGCCCGTCGCAGGATGTGTTTCCGGACGGCACGTGTTACTACCAGGGCAAGCCGAATCCGGCGGGCGGCGTTTATCACTGCTCCATCACCGGCGCGGAGTTCAAGTACGGCGCCACCGTCTACAATGACGTGTCGTTTGGCTACAATATCGAACCGCTGAACACGCGCATCGACTTCGGTGTGAACAACGTCTTCGACAAGCAGCCGCCCGTGGTGTACGCGAACAACTCGATCAACGCCGACACCGATCCGAGCGATTTCGACCTGATGGGTCGTTACTTCTGGGCCCGCGTGACGGTCAAGTTCTAGGCGGCAAGCGAGTGCGTTAACCTTGATGGGCCGCGTGAGTCGATCACGCGGCCCTTTTTATTGATGTCATGACTACCGAAACTGCCACCCTGATCGCCCAAGCCCTGCATGCAGCGAGACCAGCCGATGCAGAGCGACTCTGTCGTGCGCAACTGGCCGATAAACCCAATGACGAGCAAGTGCTGCAGTTGCTCGCCCTCAGCCTGCATTTTCAGCGTCGTCTTGCCGAAGCGCTTGCGGCTTACGCTCGATTGACCGAGTTGCAGCCCGAGTGCAGTGCCTATTGGTGCAACTACGGCACCGCATTGCTGGAAAGTGGCGTGACACCGGAAGCGGAGCGCGCCTACGCGACTGCGATCAGGCTGGATCGGGACAATCTCATGCCCAAGGTCCAGCTGGGCCTGCTGCTGCTCGCACGCAAGGATTATCTGACCGCGCGCGAGACATTGCTTGACGCGTTCGAACTCGACAAGAATTTGCCGCTGACGCGAATCCATGCGGCAAACGCCTGTTGCCTGTGCCAGGATTTTCATGGCGCCGCAGACTTGCTGAAGCCTTGGCGGACATGGTTGCCGCTGGAGAGCGAACCGCTGCAGCTGGAGTTGGCCAAATTGCTGCAGCTGATGGGCGACACGCCGTCCACTGCCGTACTCCTGGAGAATCTCATTGCCTGCAACCCGTCCCATCTGGAGGCACGATTGCTGCTGGCGAAGGTGTACGAAAGAATGAACGAACTGGCCCGCAGCGAGACCATGGCGCGCGCCCTGCTTGAGGATCCCATGGTCTCGACCGAGGCGACGCGGAGCGATGTCCAACACCTGTTCGCTACACTGGCCCTGAGAAACGGCGACTTCGCAAACGCGCGATCCGTGCTGGAACAAAGCGGACCGCGGCACACCAGCGATTACACGCACTATTTCGAGTTGGCGGAGACATACGACAAGCTCGGCGCGCCGGGCCAGGCAATGCAGGCCTTGCGGACGGCACACGAATGGCAGGTGCAGGAGCTGCGGATAGCGTCGCCTGAGTTCTTCCTGCCGGAGTGCCCGGCGCTACCGGCAGCGCTTCCACTGGTGATCCCCGAAGCCTATCGCCGCTGGCCAACAACAACAGCGCCCGACACAAGGGATTCGCCAGTCTTCATCGTAGGCTTTCCCCGTTCCGGAACGACCCTGCTTGAACAGATGCTGGACGCACATCCTGGCCTGCAGTCGATGGATGAGAACCCTTTCTTCAACCGGCTCGCCGACAAACTGAAGAGTCATGGCGAGGGAATCATGGACAAGCTGGAACTGCTCCAGCAGCGTGATTGCGACGAACTGCGCAAGCTCTATCTGATCATGGTTTCCGAGAAGATTCCGCGGCGCTGGGATGCGCAACTGGTCGACAAGAACCCGCTGAACATGCTGTGGCTGCCATTGATTTACCGGCTGTTTCCCCACGCGAAGTTCATTCTTGCGGTGCGCCATCCGTGCGATGTGATCCTGAGTTGCTATATGCAGAACTTCCGTTCCAGCATCCTGGGTGCCGCCTGCGCCAACCTGCCGCGGCTGGCTTCCGCTTATGTGAGTGCGATGGATTACTGGCTGCAGAATGTGGGTATCTTTCAGCCTGACGCGCTGGTGTCGCGCTATGAAGATCTGGTGGCAGACTTCCCCGGGCATACAGCGCGTATTGCCCAATTTCTTGGGCTGGACGATTCGACGCCGATGCTGAGGTTCGACCAGCACGCCCGCGACAAGGGATATATCGCCACGCCGAGTTACGACCAGGTCATCGAGCCAGTCAATAGAAAAGGCATGAATCGCTGGACGCGGTACCAGCAGGAGTTCGAGCTGGTGCTCCCCACGCTCGAGCGCATGCTGCAACACTGGGGCTATTCGAGCCATCCCGACGATTGACGAGTGCTCAACCCACGGGAATTCGAAGCAGCTCCGGTATGTACGGCGCATAGTGTCGCCAGCGCTCCACCGAACCGGTGTAAACCGGTTGCCTCACGTGCCACAGGCTGCCCGTGCTGATCGTTGTCGACTTGCTCGGGGCGGTGAGCAGGTCGCATAGCCGCAGGCCAGTTCAAAGTCATACCCGGTCATGCACTGGTCGATCGGGTCAGAGGTTTTCAGTGAGCTATCGCGCGCGACCATCTTGATAGGTCCGAATGACCAAGCGTCAGGTATCCGGTGACTCTATCGGGCAATGGGTAAGGAGTTCCGCCTGCACATCCGGCGACCAGCTGATCGTGTGCAACGTTTCCGCGGGCCTGCTCCTGCCATCGATGGCACCCACATCCTCAGTGCAATGGAATCGGCACGGCCAGGGACTCCGTGATAGGCGAGCCCGTGGCTCAATTGGTCATAGGCAAAACGATTGGTAGTGGTCATGTACAAGACGATCAGTCGGCGCTTAGCCTGACAGGCGAGCGGCCGGTCCCACCGGAAACGGAGGAGAGAACAAACGGAGGAGGAAACATGATGTCCTCATGTTGCACCAGAATCATGCTCAGCTGCGCCCTCCTGCTTGTCTTCACATCGGCAGTCAGTCAGCCGCCTTCGGCGGCCCAGTGGCAGACGCGGCAACTCGACGCGTCGCGCAAGTCCGAAACCATCATGCGGGAAGCCAACCGGCACAAGGGTTTGCTGGCGCAGTTTCAGGTCATGCGTTACGCCTATGCGACAGACAGGGATCCCGCCTTTCGTCTGATCTTCAGCCAGTACCTGAGCTGGTATCAAACATTCGTTGGCGATTATCCGGACGCCGCAGCCAGTTTCTCCATCAGGCAGGTTGCACTGGTGGATGACAGTCCATCGCCACTGTCCGGCGCCGACTATGTCGCCCGCCCTGCGTTGGAGGCCATTCCCGAGCTGGCCAAGAACTATCAAGCCGTGTTCTTCAACGAGGCGCACAACGTGCCGCTCACGCGCACGCTGACCGTGCAGCTGCTCGGCAAACTGCGCGCGGAAGGCTTCAACTACTTCGCTGCCGAAACGCTTTATCAGAGCGACACCCGGCTGCAATCGCGCGGCTACCCGACCAAGGACAGCGGTTTCTACACCGAAGAATCGATCTGCGCAGAAATGGTACGTACCGCGCTGAAGCTCGGCTTCAAGGTGATCGCCTATGAGGCGCTGTCAGACGCAACCGGCGATGCGCGCGAGGCCGAACAGGCGCGCAACCTCTATCAACAGGTGTTCCAGAAGGACCCTGCGGCGCGGCTGGTGGTCGATGCCGGTTACGCGCACATCCAGAAATCGGGTGTATTTCTCGGCGGAGCCTCGATGGCAGAACATCTGCGCAAGCTGTCCGGCATCAACCCGCTCAGCGTGGAGCAGACCATGCTGATTCCGCATCAATCCAGCGACGACGACCATCCCTATTACGCCGCTGTCATGCAGCAACTGCAGCCGAAGGTACCCCTCGTATTCGTGAACAAGAGCGGCAAACCGTGGTCGCTTCGTCCGGGCTATGACGTCAGCGTGTTCTTTCCGGCCCAGGAATTGCGGCACGGGCGCCCCACCTGGCTCAGTCTTGGCGACCTGCGCGAACCCTATCTCGTCGATGGCGACCGCTGTGCAAACTCGTATCCGTGCCTGGTTGAAGCCCGTTATGCCGACGAGGGTGAAGACGCGATTCCGGCGGACCGCGTGGCGCTGGATCCGGTGCCCCTGAATGCCGAGGCAAACGACCGGATCCGCTTCCATCAAGGCGCACCCGTCAGCGATCTTTATTTGCGACCGGGCAAATACCGGCTGACTTACACTGATCAAGAGGCCCGCATGCTGTTCCGGCAAAACATCACGGTTCCGGAACACGCTACCGATACGCTATAGATACATCTGTCATGCAGATCGACCTAAGTCGGCAACGGCCCTTGTCAGGCACTGGCCAATTTATGCTTTGACAGGCTGGTCAACAAATTGTGCTTCAAGGCACAACACGCATCGCGTGATGCCGGCTGCTGCGGCGGTGCAGCGAGCCTGCAACCACCTGCTCGTAGTAGCGTTCGCTCCAGGGGCGGGGTCTTGTCTGCCTTTCAGGGGGCGGACGTTGCAACAGGCGATGGGGCGGCCCGGCGAAAGTCGCGGGCATGCCACTACCGTGCGCGGCCGACAGTATGTCCGGTCACGTTCGTCTCGAGCGGGCCATGCGATGTCAGGGGTAGTGCATGTCGAATTCCAAAGCAGACGCTGGTGTGCTGGTGCCACGCCGCAGCTGGCTGTCCTGGTCCATCCAGTGCCTGTTGCTGGGCATGGCGCCGCTGGCGGTGCAGGCGCAGGACCAGCCGCCAGCCGATGTATCTGCGCCATCCAGTACGCCGGCGTCAGCCAACGCGGTCAACCTCAACCGGATCGTGGTGACTGCGCAGAAACGCGAGCAGCAGGAGAAGGATGTGCCGATCTCGATCTCGGCGTATTCCGGCAATTTCCTGAAGACGCTCGGCATCACGCATATGGATGACCTGGGCCGTTACGCGCCGGGCGTGCAGATACAGGTGCAGAGCCCGAACACGCCCAGCATCGCGATACGCGGCATTACCACCGACGACACGTCGGCCAACACGCCCGGGCGTGTGTCGGTCTTTCAGGATGGCGTGGACATCAGCCGCGCGGTCGGCTCGATCGTGGCCCTGTACGACATGGACCGCATCGAGGTGCTACGGGGTCCGCAGGGCACGCTGTTCGGCCGCGGTGCCGAGAGCGGTGCGCTATCGCTGATCGACAACAAGGCGAATGACACCACCTCAGGCGGCTTCACCACCGAGTTCGGCAATTACGACAGCCGCATGTTCACCGGTTTCTTCAATACGCCGCTCAGCGCCGACGTGGATGCGCGCTTTGCGGTCTACGACAGCGAGCACGACGGCTATATCCAGAACCTCGCCGGTGGCACGCTCGATGGTGAGGACACCAAGGCGGTACGCGCGAGTGTGCATATCAAGACTGGCGAGCAGAGCAGCATCGATCTGATCGCCAACTACCAGTACGACACGCCACCGGGCACGGATTTCCGCAGTCTGCTGCCTGACAGCCAGGGCTCGACGAACGTGTTCGGTCCGGCCGATCTCAATGAGGGCAGCGCGCTCGGCATTCACCGCAAGGTCTACAGTCTTGCCGCACTGGGCAGCTTCCAGCTCAGCGACGACTGGACGCTGAACACCACCACCGGCCTACGCAAACTCGATTCCAACGAAGAGTTCGACGCGGACGGCTCGCAGCTGGACATGCTCAACTTCGGCAATCACTCCAGAAGCCACCAGGTCAGCCAGGAGGTCCGCTTCAATTACGACAGCGGCGGCCGCTTCACCGGTTTCTTCGGCGCCAACTTTTTCTACGAGAACGGCAGTCAGGCAGTGCCGTTCAACACCGACGAGCGCAGCCTGCTGGTTGACATGATTCCGCTGGCGCGCAGCCTCGATCCCGGTGTGGTCAATCTTCTTTTCGGCCCGACGGATCCGCCGCTGCTGACCCCGAATTTCCAGCCGAACCAGCCCTACAGCAGCATTCCATTGCTCAACACCCCGCTTAACCCGAACGAAAGCGAAGGTTTCGAGAACTATGGCAGCACACGTTCGTACGAGGTGTTTGCCGACGGCACCTTCCACGTCACCGACAGCTTCGATATCACCGGCGGCCTGCGCGCGTCGCACGAGGACATCACCGCTGGCTACCAGGTGTTCAACGCTACCGGCCCCAATGCGGCCAGTATCGGGTCGGCCTTTGCGCTGTTCGGGGCCGGCGTCAATGGCATCACCGCGCCCAACGACCTGTTCGCGCCGACCAACGGCATGCTCACCGGCGCGAAGAGTACCAATTCGGTGGTGGGCCGCCTGATTGGCAGTTGGCGCGTCAACGACGACATCAATGCCTATGTCAGCGTATCGCGTGGCCGCCGGCCGGATGCGCTGACCTTCAACGTCAATCCCAATGGCAGCTATACCAAGGAGGTGTTGCCTGCGGAAACTCTGTGGAACTACGAGGTTGGCGTCAAGGGTTCGGCGGACGAGGGTAAGTTCGCCTACGATCTGTCCGCGTTCTATTACAACTACACCAATTTCCAGAGTCAGGTGTACCAGAACGGGCAATACATCGCGGTGAATTCCGGCCGGGCGCATGCGCCCGGTTTCGAGACTTCGCTGCAGCAGGAATTCACGTCCGAGTTGAGTGCCTTCCTCAACTACAGCTACCTGCACGCGCGCTTCGACGACACCGACCAGAATGGCAACCCGCAGCAGTACGCAGGCAACCATCTGCGGCTGGCGCCGGACAACACGGTGTCACTGGGGCTGCTGTGGAATGTTCCGCTGGCTGACGACCGCGCGTTCTACTTCCGGCCCAGCTACACCTGGCGCTCGAAGGTGTATTTCGAGGACGACAACAATCCCAACTACGTGCAGGCCGGCTATGGCCTGCTCAACCTGCGTACCGGCGTGACGTTCGACAAGGGACGCTGGGACCTGGGCATCTGGGGCAGCAACCTCGCCAACAAGAAATACCTGATCGACGCCGGCAACACCGGCGAGGACTTCAACCTGCCGACGTATATCCCCGGCGCGCCGCGGACCTACGGCATCAGCATCAGCGGCAAGTTCTGAGCGCGCTGCCACACCGCACAGCTCAAATGCAGAAGGCGCCCACTGGGCGCCTTCTGCATTTGCAGCGGCAAGATCGGATCAGTGCTTGCCGATCTCGAAGTTCTGCGTGGTTACCGGCTTGCCATCGAGCGAGATCTCGATCTTGTATGTGCCTTCCGGCCACAGATCCGGGTTCTGCACCATGAACGTGGTGACGGCCGGCCCATCGGTGGCGAGAGACTGACTGATGCTGCTGATCAACTGGCCCTGGCCTTCCAGATAACTCCATTTGGCGTTGAGCGTGGCGCCGTCGCTGCGACCGGTGGTGGCGACGCTGGCGTAGATGGTCTTGTCGCTGGCGGCAAAGCGGTTGCTGGCCTGGGTCACCTGATGCGCGGCATTGACTGCGTTGCCGAGTGTCACGCTGGCCACACTGAGCGCGGCGCTGGCAGAAGCGGCAGGTATGGTGGCTATGGTGGTGTGCGCTGTCGTGCTGGCGATGGCTGCTGTGGTCGGTACGGTTGCGGCTGTCTTGCTGGTGGCCGCCGCCATGGACTTGGCGGCGGTTGGCGCCATTGCGGCAGTGCTGGCAGCCGCTGGCGAACCGGCTGGTGGTGCCGGGGTGTGCTTGCCGCAAGCGCCGAGCAACAGACAGGCAAGACCGACGCTGTACAGCTTGGCCGAGCGTAGGGAACGTGTCATGCGAAAACTCCACTGGCGGTGACGCGGCGGTGGTCGCAGCGCTGTCCGGATACCTGGGTCAGGATACCGAGGCTAGCCCTGTCGATCTGAAGCGCCGATTACCGGGCAATCGCGCGGCCGTACTCGCAGGGGAACCTACTGGCGGACCGTGCGTGGGTTGCCCGGCGTGGCCGGCATGCTGCTGCGGAATGGATTGATATCCAGGCCGCCGCGGCGGGTGTAGCGCGCATACACGCTCAGCTGATGCGGAGCGCAGCGCTGCATCAGGTCGACAAAGATGCGCTCCACGCATTGTTCGTGGAATTCATTGTGATCGCGGAACGAGACCAGGTAACGCAGCAGGCCGGCGTGGTCGATCGGTGCGCCGCGATAGGCGATCTGCACGCTGCCCCAGTCCGGCTGGCCAGTGACCGGGCAGTTCGAGCGCAACAGGTGCGAGACCACGGTTTCCTCGACCGGGTTGGCGCCGGCATCCGCATGCAGGAAATCCGCCTGCGGTGGGCCGTAGTAGTCGATGGCGATGTCCTGGTCATCGAGCGGATGGCCGTCCAGATCGGAGACGGAATATGAGGCCGCATTCGCGTTACGGAGTTGCACATCGACCACCGCACCAGCGGCGGCGGACAGATCCCGCCTCAGTGTATCGGTAAGCGTGTCGGCGTCAGCGATGCGCTCCTGTGCGAAACCGTTCAAGTACAGCTTGAACGATTTCGACTCGATGATGTTTGGCGAAGCCGCTGGCACGCGGAATTCGGCCAGCGCCACGACGGGTTTGCCGCGCAGGTCGAGCCATGACAGTTCGTAGGCGTTCCAGATGTCGACGCCGTGGAACGGCAGCGGCTCGGCCACACTGATTTCTGCGCGCTTGATCTCGCGCGGTATCGGAAACAGCAGGCTGGGGTTGTAGCGGTCGGCGTAGACGGTGTTCTTGCCGAGTGGGGAATGTTCGGGGGTACTCATACCCACAAGTTTAGCGGTTTTAGCTTCTCCCTCTGCGACCGAAGGGAGTCCCCTTTCAGGGCGAGCAGGGGGAGGTTGGGAGGGGGTAAAGCTTTTGACTTTCAGATCAAGAACGACCCCACCCTCCCAAGAGGAGATTCCCTTCGGTCATAGCCCTCCCCTGCGACCGAAGGGAGTCCCCTTTCGGGACAAGCAGGGGAGGGAGCAACCCGCAAGCGAGGGTGAAGCGAAAGTCGCTACACGTTGACCATATGCATCATGGCTCCGGCATAACGCTCACCGGCCACGGCATCCGGCGGAAACACCGCATCGATCGCCTTGAGTTCGGCAGCGCTGAGCTGCACGTCGAGCGCGCCGAGGTTCTCGTCCAGCCGGGAACGCCGCTTGGTGCCAGGTATCGCCAGCACGTCGTGGCCCTGCGCCAGCACCCAGGCCAGCGCCAGCTGAGCCGGGGAGCAGCCCTTGTCCGCCGCCAGCGCCTTCACCTGTTCGACCAGTTGCAGATTGCGGGTGAAGTTGTCGCCCATGAAGCGCGGGCTGCTGCGACGGTAGTCGTCGGCATCGAAATCCTCCGGCGTGCGGATCGCGCCGGTTAGGAAACCGCGGCCCAGCGGCGAGTAGGCGACCAGGCTCACCCCCAGCTTGCGGCAGGCATCGAGCATGCCGTTCTGCTGCGGGTCGCGTGTCCACAGCGAGAACTCGCTTTGCAGCGCGGCGATCGGATGCACCTTGTAGGCGCGCTCCAGCGTGGCGCCGGACGCTTCGCTCATGCCGAGGTAACGCACTTTGCCGGCATGCACCAGTTCGGCCATGGCACCGATGGTTTCCTCGATCGACACGTTCGGATCGACGCGATGCTGGTAGTACAGGTCGATAGTTTCGATGCCGAGCCGCTTCAGGCTGGCGTCGCAGGAGGCGTGCACATACTCCGGCCGGCCATCGACACCGCGCGCCTGCGGATTCGCTGGATCACGCACGATACCGAACTTGGTGGCGATGAAGGCCTGATGGCGGCGCCCCTTGATCGCCTTGCCAACCAGCTCCTCGTTGGTATGCGGGCCATAGACATCGGCGGTATCGAGCAGGTTGAGGCCGCGCTCCAGTGCGTGGTGGATGGTAGCGGTCGATTCGACATCGTCGCGCTGGCCGTAGAACGCGCTCATGCCCATGCAGCCGAGGCCTAGGGCGGAAACCTGGGGACCATTCTTGCCGAGGGTGCGGGTTTGCATGGCAATCACTCGTGGTGGGGAAGGTGGACGCATGGTGCGCCGTGCCGGCATTCGGATAAATGCTTAATAATGGCCATCACCATTCCATTGACAACAACAATCACCATGGATCGTCTCGAAGCGATGCGGCTGTACACGCGGATTGTCGAACTGGGCAGCTTCACGGCCGCCGCGGACGATCTGAACCTGCCGCGGGCCACCGTCACCCATGCGATCAAGCGGCTGGAGGTACGGCTCGGCGCGCAACTGCTGCAACGAACCACCCGCCGCGTGCGCACGACCCGCGACGGCGAGGTGTATTACGGCCACTGCGTGCGGCTGCTGGCCGACATGGACGAGGTCGAGACCGATTTCCGCGAGGCCGCGGTACAGCCGAAAGGGCGCTTGCGCATCGACCTGTCCGCCGCGCTGGCGCGACTGCTGGTGATTCCGGCGTTGCCCGCATTCTGCGCGCGCTTTCCGCAGATCGAACTGGATATCGGTACCGGTGACCGTTACGTCGACCTGGTGCGCGAAGGCGTCGACTGCGCGGTGCGGGTCGGTGAGTTGGGCGATACCGGGATGATCGGTCGGCGTGTCGCCCTGCTGGCGCAGGTCACTACGGCCAGCGCCGATTACGTACGCCGGCATGGGCGGCCGGAATCGCTGGCGGCCTTGCATGACGGTCACTACGCAGTGAACTGGGCCTCGCCGACGACGCGGCGCGCGGAACCGCTGGAATTCATGGTCGGTCGCAAGCATCGCGAGGTGAGCCTGCCCGGAAAAATCACCGTCAGCGGGGCAGATGCCTATCTTGGATGCTGCAAGGCTGGTCTCGGTATCGCGCAGTTCTCTCGCTATCGGATCGAGCAGGAGCTGGCGCGTGGCGAGATGTGCGAGCTGCTTGCAACGACACCACCGCCATCATTGCCGATGACCGTGCTGTATCCGCCGCAGCGGCAGATGCCGGCGCGGCTGCGAGTGTTTGTCGACTGGCTGGTTGAGCTGACAGCCGATCAGCATTAAGTACGTTTGCTCCTCCCCCTGTGTACAGGGGGAGGTTGGGAGGGGGTGTTTGAGCTGGCGGAAGAGATCAAGAGCGACCCCACCCCAGCCCTCCCCTGCAAGCAGGGGAGGGAGTAAATCAGAGAGCTACGACTCGCGTGACGGGCCACGTCGGGGCGTACTGGTGCCCAGCGTGTCGCTGGTCAGCGGCGCGCCGGCGCTGATCAGTGCGCCACGCTGCTCGGCTAGCGGCAGGCGCAGCATGCAGTCCTCGAAGTGGGCGAGTTTCTGGAATACCGCCAAAGCCTGGACCTGCGCGACGAGTGCCGCGCAGCGTGGCCAGCGCGCAGCGTCAATCATGTAGCGCACGAACGAGGCCGTGCGGAAGAAGCTGGCGATGCTGATGTCGGCGATCGACAACGGGCCGAACAGGAAACCGTCTTCCGGCAGCTGGCTTTCCAGGTAGTCCAGCGTGGTGGGAATATCCACTTCGCGGGCGTGCTTCACCACAGCCTCATCGCTGGTTTCGCCGAAGATATGGCGTTTGATCGCCAGCTGATAGAACAGCCGCCAGATCAGTCCCTCGGCCAGCCGCGTGTCGGTGTATTCCTCCAGCCAGCGTGCCCGTGCACGGTCGGCAATATCAGCCGGATACAGCGCAGGCGTGGGATACCTTTCTTCGAGGTACTGGCAGATCACCGAGGAATCATTCAGCACGAAACCGTCGTCGATCAGCACCGGAATGCGCCGCAGCGGGCTGAGCCGCGAGAACTGGTCGTTGCCGACGAACGGTGCGATCGGATCGATCTCGTAGTCGATTTCCTTCAGCTCCAGGCACACCAGCACCTTGCGCACATAAGGCGAGATGTAATTGCCGATGATTCTCAGGCGAGCAGGCATCGAACGACTCCGTTTGCGGCCAGCAAAAGATGGTTTCGCCGCGTATGGCAGGGCAATCAGCCTGAGCGAGGTCGCGAGCAGACGTCAAGCGGAAGACTGTGCTTCATGAATTTACGTTTGGATGTGCGACAGGCAGCGCCGGAATCGGCGTCGGCGAACCGTTCGAATCGAGTGCGATCATCACGAAGCGGCCAGTAGTGCACACGCGGCGGTCGCCGCTGAGTGGATCCTCTGCGGTCATCTCCACTTCGACGGTCATCGAGCTGCGGCCGACCTTGACCACGCTGGCCACCAATTCCACCAGTTGGCCGGTGCGCACCGGCACGCGGAAGTTCACTTCCTCCGAGCGCGCGGTGACCACGGTGCGCCGCGCATAACGCGAGGCGACGATGAATGCGGCCTTGTCCATCCAGGCCAGTGCCTGGCCACCGAACAAAGTGCCGAGGTGGTTGGTGTGATCGGGGAAAACCATTTCGAGCAGGCGCGCTTCGATCGGAGCAGTCATGGGATCTCTTGCTTAGCTTGTGGTGGCTGCACATCTGTTGCAAGCCGGAACAGGGACGCCAGTGTAGTTCGTCGTAGTAGCCCAGCTGCGTGGCGATATGAACCTTTGGCATAGGGCGACGGTGCGATATCGGGTTAGCATCGGTCGATTGGGCATCGACGGGGTGGCGCCGCCGCCATGTCGTTCCGGTTTTCGTGGAGAAAAGCATGCATGTGATGATCGGCAAGTCGCGTCTGTTCGGCGCGGTGGTGATGGGGTTGCTGTCGGCCGGCGTCGCCGCGCAGGGCCGGACGCTGGGCGCGAATGACTACGCGCAGGCCGAGCGCTTCATGAGCTACAACGTCGCGCCGCTGGTCGATCATGCAGTGCAGAAGGTCGACTGGCTGGATAACGCCCACTTCTGGTACCGCGACCACGACAGCCACGGCGAGCAATTCATGCAGATGGACGCGACCAGCGGCAAGGCTTCGCCATTGTTCGACCAGGTCACGCTCGCCGCCGCGCTGGGCAAGCTCAGCGGCAAGCCGGTCGATGCGAACAGGCTGCCGGTCACCGGCTACAGCGTGAAGCCGGATGGTCGGCTCGGGGTCACGGTCCGCGACAAACAGTATCTGTGTGATATGCAGGCGGCTGCGTGCGTGGCCGACAAGGGCGCGCAGGCTGCTGGCAACGAACCGGTCGTGTTGTCGCCGGACAAGAAATCCGCGGCCTTCATCCGCCACTGGAACCTGTGGCTGCGCGACGTCGCCACCGGTAAGGAAACGCAGCTCACCAGCGACGGCGTGGAGAACTTCGGCTACGCCACCGACAACGCCGGCTGGAAACACACCGACAACGCGATCCTGGTGTGGTCGCCGGATTCGACGCAGATCGCCACGTTCCAGCAGGACCAGCGCAAGACCGGCGACATGTACATGATCACCACCAATGTCGGGCATCCCAAGCTGGAGGCATGGAAATACCCACTGGCCGGCGACAAGGACGTGACGATGATCGAGCGCGTCATCATCGACGTGCCGACGCACAAGGTCGTACGTCTGCAGATGCCGCCGGACCAGCACCGCTCCACCTTGTGCGACGACGTCAGCTGTGGCCCGGATGGTGGCTGGGACGATGTGCAATGGGCGCCGGACGGCAAGACGCTGGCCTTCGTCTCCACCTCGCGCGACCACAAGAGCGCCACCCTGCGCGTGGCCGATGCAGGCACCGGCAAGGTGCACGACGTACTCAACGAAACCGTGCCGACCTACTACGAAAGCGGCAACGACAAGGTCAACTGGACCTACCTGCCGCAGTCGAATGAGGTGATCTGGTTCAGTGAGCGCAACAACTGGGGCAACCTTTATCTGTACGACCTTGGCAGCGGCAAGCTCAAGCATGCGATCACCACTGGCGAAGGCAACGTCACGCAAGTGACGCGCGTGGACGACAAGAGCCGCACGCTGTGGTTCCGCGGTGTCGGTCGCGAACACGGCGAGAACCCCTATTACCAGCAGTTCTACAAGGTGGGTTTCGATGGTGGTCAGCCGATCCTGCTTACCCCGGAAGACGCCGATCACACGGTGATGCTGTCACCGGACGGCAAGTATTTCGTCGATGCGTATTCCACCACTGACACCCCGCCGGTGACTGTCCTGCGTAGTAGCAATGAAGGGAAAATCGTGACTACGGTGGCCAAGGCAGATATCTCGCGCCTGCGCGTCGCCGGCTGGGTGCCGCCGCAGGTATTCACGGTGAAGGCACGTGACGGCAGGACCGATCTGTACGGCGTGATGTTCAAGCCGACTCGCTTCGATCCGCACAAAAAATATCCGGTCATCGACTACATCTATCCAGGCCCGCAGACCGGCTCGGTACGCAGTTTCGGTTTCCTGGCCGCCAATGGCGACAACCAGTCGCTGGCCGAACTGGGCTTCATCGTAGTCGCCATCGACGGCATGGGGACGCCGTGGCGCTCGAAGGCCTTCCACGACGCGTACTACGCCAACATGGGCGACAACACGCTGCCGGATCAGGTCGTCGGTCTCAAGGAGCTGGGCAAGCAGCACGCATGGATCGATCTGGATCGCGTAGGCATCTGGGGCCACTCCGGTGGCGGCAATGCCACCGCGGACGCGCTGTTCCGCTATCCGGATTTCTTCAAGGTAGGCTGGGCCGAAAGCGGCAATCACGATAACCGTAATTACGAGGACGACTGGGCCGAGAAGTGGCAGGGCCTGCTGGTCACGAACAAGGACGGCAGCAGCAATTACGACGACCAGGCCAACCAGAACCTGGCAAAAAACCTCAAGGGTCATTTGATGCTGGTACACGGCACCATGGACGACAACGTGCCGACCAGCAACACGCTGCTGGTCGTCGACGCGCTGATCAAGGCGAACAGGGATTTCGACCTGCTGCTGATCCCGAATGCCCATCACGGTTACGCCGCCGCCACGCCGTACGCCACGCGCCGGCGCTGGGATTACTTCGTGCACAACCTCGCCGGTGACACTCCACCGAAAGAGTACGAATTGAAGGCGTGGCCCTGGATGTGAGCTCGCCAGTGAGCCCAGCGGCATCAGCGGAAGCCTGAGCGGCTCCGCTGATGTTTCCCCAGGCTGACCGCACACCCTGCCGGTCAGTCCGCTCGGGTGGCCACCACCGGCGGCACCGCCGCCGCGCGCAGCGCCGGGCCGAGCACCGCGCCTTGGCCGAGCAGCCACAGCAGCACGGCGCCGACGGGCAGGTAAAGGAACGGCAGCCGCGGCAGTTCGTAATGCGTCATCAACTCCAGGTTGAGCGCATAGGCCAGCTGCATGCCCAGCACGATGCCGCCGCTGACGATCAGGAAATTCTCGGTCTGCACATAACGCAGGATGTCGCCGCGGGTGGCGCCGATGGCGCGGCGAATGCCGATCGAGCGTCGTCGTTGCTGCACCCAGAAACTGGCGAGGCCGGCGATACCCAGCGCAGTGACGAACAGCAGCCCGGTCGCCGCCGCCAGCAGCAGGCCGATCATGGTGCGGTTTTGACGGAAGTAGTCGTCACGCAACTGGGTGAAGGTCTGCGATTTGCGCAGGATGCGGTTGCCATCGAGCTGGTTCAGCACGTCGCTCGCTTGCTTCAGCACGCGTTCGCGTTCCTGCGGCGCGGTTCGCAGGACATAGGTGATATCCACGGTGTCCGGCAACAGGGGGAGCAGGGTGCTGTATTCGCTGCCTACGGCCTCGCGCAGTTGTGGCCGCAGCAGATGATCGACCACGCCGACAATGCGTACCGGGTTGTCACCGGGATAGATGCTCTTGCCCAGTGCGCTCTGGCCAGGAAACAGCCGCTCGGCCAGCGCATGGGTAATGATGGTGACCGGTACATGGTTGATGCCGGCCCAGTCGTGCGCGCTGTCCATCGGCAGGTATTCGTCAGGCAGGAAGTCGCGCCCCTCGAGCAGATGCAGGCCCAGCGTTCCGAGCTCGCCCGGGGTGCCGTTGTAGGCGGTGGCGGTGAGGTCTGTTTCGGCGTTCGGCGTGGTGGCGACGCCATTGCTCCAGTCGTTGCCGTTGAGCGGCAGCGCATCGACCGCGACCACGGATCTCACGCCGGGGATTTGGCGCAGTGCAGCTACATCAGCGGTGTGTCGGGTCAGCGGGTTTTCGTTCTCGTCCAGGCCGATGCTTTCGACCGTCACCAGCTCATCCTCAGCCAGTCCGCTGGGCTGACGCAGCTGGGCGGTGCGGTTGACGATCATGAACACCACATTGCAGACGATGGCGCAGGTCAGGCCGACCTGCAGCACCAGCAGCAGCACGGTGAGCTTGTGGCGGGTA
>Ga0302314_10000632_pt1 | contig 64919 bp, 48 predicted proteins | sample III_Palsa_N2_3_FD_200533 | JGI IMG/M metagenome (GOLD analysis project Ga0302314, IMG submission 200533) | Peat permafrost microbial communities from Stordalen Mire near Abisko, Sweden - III_Palsa_N2_3 | ecosystem: Environmental > Terrestrial > Soil > Palsa > Peat permafrost | place: Sweden...
CCGACTTGCTTAAGCGCCCGCTCGAGGCCTTCAAGTACCTGCTCGGCTTCAGCGAGACGGGCGAGGTCCCGATGGAGCACTTCGTGCTCCAGCTGGACGAGGTGCTGATGGCCTCGAGCAACGAGAAGCACCTGGCGGCCTTCAAGGAGCTACCGGACTTCGCCTCCTTCAAGGGCCGCATCGAGCTGGTGCGGGTGCCCTACCTGCGCCGCTGGAAGGTCGAGCAGGAGGTCTACGACACGCACGTGACTCCCTTCGCGGTGGGAAAGCACATCGCCCCCCATGCCACCGAGGTGGCGGCGATGTGGGCGGTGCTCACCCGGCTCAAGAAGCCCGTCGTGGAGCACTACCCGGAGAGCGTCCGCGAGCTCATCGACCAGCTCACCCCGGTGGAGAAGATGCACCTCTACCAGGACGGGACGCCGCCCGACCGACTGAGCCTGGGCCAGGCCAAGGAGCTGAAGCAGCAGCTGGGGGCGCTCTACGAGGAGTCCGAGTCCTACCCGCACTACGAGGGCCGCACCGGAGCGAGCGCGCGTGAAATCAAGACGGCACTCTTCAACGCCGCCCAGCGGCCGGAGTACCGGTGCCTGAGCCCGCTGGCCGTGCTCGAGGAGCTCACCGAGCTCTGCCAGGACAAGAGCGTCTACGAGTTCCTCCAGGAGGAGGTGGTGGAGGGCTACCACGACCACGAGGAATTCGTCCGCACCGTCGAGCTCGAGTACCTGGAGCTGGTGGACGGCGAGGTCCGCGACTCGATGGGCCTCATCTCCGAGGGCCAGTACGTCGACCTCTTCGAGCGCTACATCCAGCACGTCAGCCACTGGGTGAAGAACGAGCGACTGAGAAACCGCATCACCGGAGAGATGGAGCGACCGGACGAGAAGCGCATGGCGGAGATGGAGTCCATCGTCATGCCCCGAGGCGACGACGCGGGCGACTTCCGCCGCGGCCTCATTGCCCAGGTGGGCGCGCACAAGCTGGAGAACCCCGAGGGGCCGATGGCCTACCCGCGCATTTTCCCGGACCTCTTCCGGCGCCTGCGGGCCTACTTCTTCGAGGAGCGGAAGAAGGCGCTGAGCCGCAACAGCGACAACCTCCTCCGGGCGCTCTCCGACGAGCGCTCCTCGCTGAGCTCGAGGGAGCTCCAGGCGGTGGACGCGACGCTGGCGGCGATGCGAGACCGCTTCGGCTACTGCGACGCCTGCGCGAAGGAAGCCATCCTCTTCCTCACCCGAAAGCGCTACGCGCAGTAGCCCTCCCGGGGGCGACGGCTGAGCGGCCGGCCAAGGCGTCAGCCCGGCGTGGGAGTTATGCAGTCCAGAATGAGCGTGCGCAGCTCCTGGGACGAGTACTTCATGGAAATTGCCCGGCAGGTGGCCAGCCGTGCCACCTGCGACCGGAAGCACGTGGGGGCGCTCCTGGTGCGGGACCGCATCATCCTCTCCACCGGCTACAACGGCTCCATCCGTGGGATGCCCCATTGCGACGAGGTGGGGCACCTCATGGAGAACGGCCACTGCGTGGCCACCGTGCACGCCGAGGCCAATGCCGTCCTCCAGGCGGCCCGTACGGGCGTCCGCATCGAGGCCAGCGCCCTCTACACCACCGCCAGCCCCTGCTGGCCCTGCTTCAAGCTGGTGGCCAACGCCGGCATCGTCCGGATTGTGTACGGAGAATTCTACCGGGACCCGCGAATTTTCGATGTGGCCGCGCGCCTGGGCATCGAGCTCGTCAGCCTGGAGGAGACGTCCCGCCCGGCGGTGACGGTGGCTGCCCCCAGCGAGGGGTAGGGCCTCCGTCCCTCCTCCCAAGGTACCGCCATGCCTTGACTTTTTGGGTGCGAACGGAGGAGAATGTCGCGCTTCGGCTTGGGCACACCCCGCGGCGCCGTCTCACCGCGCGCCATGGTGTGGGTGCAGTCGTCGAGGCGCCGAAAGCTGGTTTCAGGAAGGGCGTCGATACTTCATGAGTGAAGGACCCGTGCTGCACCTGTTTGGAGGCAAGGGGGGCGTTGGCAAGAGCACCCTGGCCTCCGCATTCGCGCTCACCCTAGCCGAAAATGCCCACAAGGAGTCGGTGCTGCTTGCCTCGATGGAGGCGAGCCAGGGCCTGTCCGACTTGTGGAAACGCAAGCTGACGGGGAGGCCAACCCGCCTCACGACGGGCAAGGGCGAGGCCGGCTTGTCGGCACAGGTGTTCGACCCGGCGCTGGTGCAGGGCCGGCTCGAGGAAATTCGTGGCCTGCTCGCCGCGGCAGCGCCGAAGGGCCTCCTCTTGAATGAGGAGGACCTGGGCAAAATCACGAGCGAGGTGACGCCTGGGCTCGAGCCGCTGCTCGGGATGCTCGAGCTCGTGGCCCAGCTCGAGGCCAAGACGGTGGACCGGGTGGTGGTGGATGGGGCCTCGACGAGCATGTTCCTGCGCGTCTTCGACCTGGCGGCGCTGCTTCGCCGGGCCATTCAGCTGGCCCGGGGAGAACGCCCCGCCCCGCGCACCGCCAAGAAGGAGCCGCCCCTGCCTCCGGAGGGGCCGCTGGACGTGCTGGTGCTGGAGCTGGAGCGCTTCACGGCGCTGATGCGGGACCCGGCGCGCACCGCGCTCCACCTCGTCACGCTGGCCGAGCCCGTCGTCGAGGCGCAGACGCGTTTCTTCTTCACCCAGGTGCGCGAGCGCGGGCTGCCGCTGGCGGAGATTGTGGTGAATGGCGTCGAGCAGAAGGGTGGCTGCCCGGCCTGCCAGGGTCGCCGCGGGCTTCAGGCCCCGCACGTCCGCAAGTACCAGTCCCTGGACAAGAATCTCCCCGTCTACCTCATCGCCCGACGCGAGGAGCCCCCCCGCAACCAGGACGAGCTCAAGCTCTTCGGCAAGGAGTGGGCGTCGCACAAGGAGACCAAGGCCCTGGAATTCAGCCCGGCGGAAGGCCCGCCGGCGCTGGTGCGCGCGCCCTCCATGCCTCCCATCGCCGCGCCTCCCCTTCCTCCCACCCGCCTCATCTTCTTCGTCGGGCAGGGCGGGGTGGGGAAGAGCTCCTGTGCCGCGGCGGCGGCCGTCACGCTCACCGAGAAGGAAGGCCCGGTGCTGCTCATCAGCGTCGACCCGGCGCACTCCCTCTCCGACGTGCTGCAGAGCCGCCTCACCGACACCGAGACCCAAGTGAAGGGCACCAAGGGCCTCTATGCCCGTGAGCTGGACGTGGCCGGCTGGTTCGCCGCCCTTCGCAAGCGGTGGCGGGAACGTTCAGAGCGCGCCTTCGAGGCCTTCGGGAAGCAGGACGCGGCGGACCGCGAAGTCCTGCGCAACCTTTTGGACCTCGCCCCGGCGGGCCTCGAGGACTTGGCGGCCTTCAGCGTCCTCACCGACGCCCTGGTGCAGGAGCGCTTCAAGCGAATTGTGGTCGACCCGGGGCCGGCGGCCATCGCCGTGCGCCTCGTGGATTTGCCGGCCATGGCCCGGCCGTGGCTCACCACGCTCTTGTCGGTGCTGACCAAGTACCGGGCCAAGGGACTGGGGGAGCTGGCCGACGAGGTGGCCGCGCTGCTCAAGCACGTCAAGCGCTTCGAGGATGCGCTGGTAAACCCGGCCGAGGCGCGCTTCGTGGTCGTCACCCGCGGCGAGGAGCTGTCCGCGGCGCGCACCGAGCGCCTGGTGGAGGAGCTCAAGGGTCGCCGGCTGGCGGTGGAGCGGGTGCTGGTGAACCGGGTGTTGCCCAGGTCCACCTGCCCCATCTGCGAGAACCGGCGCCGGCTGGAGCTGGACGTGGCCAAGGCCCTGGAGAAGAAAATTGGATTGCCCGTCACCGTCGCCCCGGCGCTGGGACGCCATCCGGCAGGCTTGCGCGAGCTGAAGTCGTTTCGCACCGCCTGGTACGCGCTGTCCGCCACCCAGGTGAAACCGCGAGCCGCCTGATGGCGCAGTTACCCGCGTTCGCGCTTGAATTCGAGCGCCCGCTCATCGACCTGGAGCGGAAAATCGAGGAGCTGAAGACGCTGTCCGGCTCCGGAGCCACCGACTTCGGGCTGGAGATTTCGCGGCTGGAGAAGAAAGCCCGGCGGCTCCAGTCGGAGATTTTCTCGGAGCTGTCGCGCTGGCAGGTCACCCAGCTCTCCCGGCACCCGGCCCGGCCGTACTTCCTCGACTACGTCGAGCTGCTCTTCACCGACTTCTTCGAGCTGGCCGGCGACCGCCACTACGGGGAGGACCCCTCCATCGTCGGCGGGTGGGCACGCCTGGACGGCGAGACGGTGCTCCTGGTGGGCCAGCAGAAGGGCCGAAACACCAAGGAGAACATGCTGCGCAACTTCGGCATGCCTCGCCCGGAGGGCTACCGGAAGGCGCTGCGGCTGATGCAGCTCGCCGAGCGCTTCAGGAAGCCCATCCTCACCTTCGTCGACACGCCGGGCGCCTACCCGGGCATCGGTGCCGAGGAGCGCGGGCAGGCCGAGGCCATCGCCGTCAACCTGGAGGCCATGGCCGGCTTCCGTGTCCCCATCATCTCCACCGTCATCGGCGAAGGGGGCTCCGGCGGCGCGCTGGCCATCGCCGTCGCCAACCGGGTGTTGATGCTGGAGAACAGCATCTATTCCGTCATCAGCCCCGAGTCCTGCTCGACCATCCTCTACCGCGACACGAGCAAGGCGGAGAAGGCCGCCGACGCCCTGCGCCTCACGGCCCGGGACCTCCACGAGATGAAAGTCGTGGACGAGCTCGTCCCCGAGCCCCCCGGGGGCGCCCACCGCAACCCGGCGGAGACGGCCCGGGCGCTGGGCCAGGTGCTGCGCAAGCACCTGGCGCAGCTGCGCACACTCTCTCCGGAGGCGTTGGTCGAGGACCGCTACGCCAAGTTTCGAGCGCTGGGCGTCTTCGCCGGTCGCTGACACGGCCCCTCCAACCGACTGACTGCCATGCGACCGCTCGTCCAGCCTTACGTCGAGAGCCTCAAGCCCTACGTGCCGGGGAAGCCCTCCGCCGACGCCATCCGGGAAACCGGCCTTCCGGAGGTGGTGAAGCTCGCCTCCAACGAGAACCCCCTCGGCCCCTCACCGCGGGCGGTGGAGGCCATGCGGCGCGCGGCGGCCGAGGCCCACCTCTACCCGGAAGGCAGTAGCCGGGAGCTCACGCTGGCCATTGCCCGGCGCCTGGGCGTCGAGGCGGGGCAGGTGTTTGTCGGAAGCGGCTCCAACGAGGTGATTGAGCTCCTCATCCGCACCTTCACCGCCCACGACGACGAGGCCCTCCTCTGCCAGGGCAGCTTCCTCATGTACAAGGTGTCGCTGCAGGCGCACGGCCGACGCTACCGGGAAGTGCCCATGGCACCCGGCTACCGCTACGACTTGCCGGCCATGGCCCGCGCTCTTTCGCCGAGCACGCGCATTGTGTTTCTGGCCAATCCCGATAACCCGACTGGGACGGCCTTTGGCCGGGCGGAGCTCGAGGCCTTCCTCCCTCTGGTGCCAGAGGACTGTCTGGTGGTGCTGGACGAGGCGTACTTCGAATTCGTCGACTGGGCCGAGTACCCGGACGGCCTGAAGTACCTCGCCCGCTGGCCCAACCTCGTGGTGCTCCGCACCTTCAGCAAGGCGCATGGGCTGGCCGGGCTTCGGCTGGGGTACGGCGTCATGCGCCCCGAGCTGGTGGGCTACCTGCACCGGACGCGAATGCCCTTCCACGTCAGTAGCCTCGCCCAGGCCGCCGGGCTGGCGGCGCTCGACGACGCGGAGCACTTGAGGCGCACCCGGGAGCTCAACCTCTCGGAGCTTCCGCGGGTGCGGGCCGAGTTGCTCGCGCTCGGCCTCAACATCCCTGTGAGCCACGGCAACTTCCTCTTCGTGGACCTCGCCCGGCCGGCCGCGCCGGTGGCCGACGCGCTCCTGGCCAGAGGCGTCATCGTCCGGCCCGTCCCGGGCTACGGCTTTCCCCAGGCGCTTCGCATCTCCATCGGTCTTCCGGCCTGGAATTCCAAAATGGTGTCGGCCCTGCGGGCCGTCCTCTAAAGGCGTGAAGCCGAGGCCCTTCATCGTCGCCATCGACGGGCCGGCGGGGGCCGGGAAGAGCACCGTCTCGAGGCTTCTGGCGCGGCGGCTGGGCTTCGCGCTCGTGGACACGGGGGCCATTTACCGCTGCGTGGCGCTCCAGGCCACCGAGGAGGGCATCGCCCTCGACGACGACGCGCGCCTGGCGACGCTCCTGCCGCGCATCCACGTCGCCTTCCGGATGTTGGAGGGGGACAACCACGTCTTTCTCGACGGGCGCGACGTGTCCTCGGAGATTCGAGTCCCGGCCATGTCCATGGCCGCCTCCGCCGTGTCCGCGCGCCCGGTGGTGCGTGACGGCTTGCTGAAGCTGCAAAGACGGCTGGCGCTGGAGGCGCCTGAGGGGGCCATCCTCGAGGGGCGAGACATCGGCACGGTGGTGTTTCCCGACGCCGACGCCAAATTCTTCCTCGAGGCCTCGCCGGAGGTGCGCGCCCGGCGCCGTTTCGAGGAGCTCTTTCAAAGGGGCACGGAGAGCACCCTCGACGCGGTGCTCTCGGAGCAGAACCAGCGCGATGACGCCGATGCCAACCGCGTCGTCGCTCCCTTGCGGGCGGCCGAGGATGCAGAGCGCGTGGATTGCACGGCGCTGCCTCTCTCCGAGGTGGTGCGCGCCCTGGAGGCCACCATCCGCGCGAGGATGGCTCTGAAGATGGCTCAGCCGCGCTGAGCGTCTGCGTCCGGGAACCAGGCCATCATCCGTTCCAGCCCACGCTGGTCCTCGGCGTCGAAGGACGAGGGCTGCGCGGAGTCGATGTCCAGGACGGCGAGCAGGCTGCCGCGTCGGTCGAAGACGGGGACGACAATCTCGGAACGCGAGCGCGCATCGCAGCTGATGTGCCCGGGAAAGGCCTCGACGTCAGGCACCACCACCGTCTTTTGCGTGGCGGCAGCCGTGCCGCACACCCCGCGGCCGAAGGCAATCTCCAGACAGCCCAGCGTCCCCTGGTAGGGCCCGACGCGCAGGGTGCGCCCGGGTTCCACGACGCGGTAGAAACCCGTCCACAGGTGCCCGAGGCCGTGGTGCAGGAGCGCGCTGAAGGTGGCCATGGCCGTCACCTCGTCCCGTACTCCGGAGAGGACGGCCCGGGCCTCGGCGTCGAGGGCCAGGTAGCCCTCGGGCTTCTTGAGGTGTCGAACGTCGAGGAGCGTCTCGGCCATGGCGCCGGGGACGTCTAACACGGCTCGGCGGCTGCTTAGAATCCGCCGGCGGCGCCGGAGCCGGCGCCCGGGCCGGGCCCGGTGCTGGTGCTGGCCGTCGTCGGCGGCTGCAGCTGGACCTCGACCTGCGAGACAATCATGTTCGGCGCGCCGGCGACGGCGACACAGGTGGAGAGCGCTGCATTCTGCCGGTAGCCGTAGTAGCCGAAGACTTCGAGGACCGTCCAGGGGACGACGTTGAGGCCACGGTTGAGCTTCCAGACGTCGACACACCACTGGACACCGCCACCGGAGCTCAAGTCGAGCGTCAGAGCCGGGCTCCCGTAGGTGGGGGAGTAGTCGGTGAGCGCGTCGGGAAGCGTCGCGCCCGGGCCGCCGTCCAACGCATCGGTGTAGTTGTCGAAGGTGGGAAGCAGGTTGATGGTCGCCGACGGGTAGTTGGACTTGTACTGCGCGAGGTAGGCCTCGGCAGCAAGCGTCGCCCGGGAGGAGGCGATGGACTGGCCCTTGAGCGCGGCGGTCATCACCAGCTGGTTCTCGGTCTCGGTGTGCACGAAGGCCGCCACCACCGAGAGAACGGCCACCGCGGCGAGCACGATGAGCAGGACATAGCCCCCCGAGCGCCGGGGCGAGGGCAAGTGCTTCATGGCGTCACCGAATTCCGGAACTCGACGGACGTCTGCATGACTGTCCGGACCACGTTGTCGCCCGCCTGCGGGGGGCGGTTGAGCAGCTGCGGTATCCCGTCGCCGATGCGGACGTATTGCTCGCTGCCTTGCGAGGAGAGGAAGATTTGCGCCCCGAAGATGGACGACGCCAGCGGGGAGTTCCACTGGCTCGGCTGGTCGAAGCCGCACGTCGGGAGGGCCACCGAGTACTGGCACCAACCATCCACCGTTCCTCCATCGGCCAGGCCGGCCGGCACGTGCCAGGCAATCTGCATGTCATCGACGCCGGCGGACACCATCCGGGGCGTCCCGAGCGTCGCGGAGCAGGCCTGCCCAGCGTCATAGAGGAAGGGGTTGCAGTTGTTGGTCTGGACGTAGAGGCCAAATTGCGAGGGTTGCCCGGCGATGGCCGCGTTTTGGTAGACGAGGTAGCGCCGCCGGATGGCCATCAGCTCGGCCCGCATCTGCGGCAACGGGCAGTAAGTCGTCCAGGCGGTGCCGGTATTGGCCAGGTCCTGGTCCAGCGTGCTGACGGTGATGGTCGCCAGGTTGACGCCCGTCGAGGTGTAGCTCGTGACGCGCCCCATGCAGTGGCGCCCTGGCGTCCAGAACATGATGAGTGGCCCGTCGGTTCCAGCGGCCGCAGTAATCTCCGCGGCATTGAAGGGGTCCGGGGAAACCGTCACCGTGAGGATGCTGCCTCCGCCGAGGACGCCCTGCACCTGCGAGCCAAGGCGGTTCGGGTCGTTGGAACTCGAGCCCATCAGGACTTCGAAGGCATCCGTCTGGTTGAAGAAGCCGGCGGTGCCGGCATCCGAGGCCGTGATGGTGGTCGCCCCGGCCGGGTCGTTCTTGAGCACCGTGATGTTCGTCCCGAGGCTGTCGTAGGGGCGCACCACCACCGCCCAGGTGTAGCCCCCCGCGTCGCCGGGGCCCCCATGGAAGCGGTAACCGGCGTTCTCCAGGTCCCGCTGCATCATGGTCAAGGCCAGCGCGGCCGAGGCCTCCGAACCGAGGAGCTCCTCGGTGTTGCGTGAGAACTGGCGCTGGAGGTCGAAGGCAGCGATGGCCGCGGCGAGGATGAGGCCGCCCACCGCGCTCGCGACCAGGAGCTCGATGAGTGTGAATCCCCTCGCGGGCCTAGTCGTTGGGCGGGCTGACATAGGTACCTTGGGAGATGGTCTGAAGCACCGAGCCATTGGGCTGGGTCCAACTGACGTTGACCAGAATGAAATAGGAAGGGACGTCGACGCCCGTGCTGCCCAGCGCCGGGATGGGGATGCCGCTGTCGGGGAATGTCCCCGTCGGTGCGCCGCGGGTATTGAAGAGCGTGACGTTCACCGTGTAGGCCCGGCCGCCGCCGTCCACCATCTCGTTGATGGTGTAGGGAGCGACGGTCGGGAGGGTGCCGCCGTCGAACATGTTGCCGATGCCGGCGTAGCCGAGCATGGCGTACTTCTCCATCTCCTGCATCGCCACGCGCGAGCCCTGCGAGAGGGACATGCTGCGCGCGGCATTCACCTGCGCGCTCGCGCCGAGCAGCGTCGTGCCCACCAGGGCGACGAAGAAGATGGCACCGGCGATGAGCGCCTCGAGCAGGGTGAAGCCGCGTCGTTGGTCAGGTGCAGTAGGTTTCATCAATTTTCTCGATGCGCGTCGTGCCGTCACTGAAGACGATGACCCACCGCAGTGTCGTCGCATCGCTCAAGTCCTGGACGGCGATGCAGATGGGCCAAACCATGGGGTTTGGCGCCGGGGTGAGGGTGGGAAGCCCGTTGAGGTCGAAGCCAACCTGGAAGGACAGCGGCACCACTCCGGAGGCCGTCACCGAGAGCACCTGGGAGATGGCACCGCCGCTGTTGGCGACGTAGGGAAGCGCATCGATGGGGAGCTCTTCTTGCCCGGCGACGTACACCGGGGCGGCGCTGGGGGAGGTGGCGCGAAAGGGAAATCCGCATCCCGCTGCGGCGCACCAGGGAATGGCCCCGTTGCTGAGCAGCGCCGTGGTGTCGCCCGGTCCTCCGAAGTAATACCCCTGCGGCCAGCCCTGGGACACGGCCAGCGTCCGCGCCGCTTGCAGACGGTACACAATCACCCGCGCCTGCCCGCTGGCCCGAGCATGGCGCCTGAGGCCCGTCAGCGCCGAGCTGGCCAGGGCCGCCAAGACGGCAGCGATGCACACCACCACCGTCAGCTCGATGAGCGTGAAGCCCCTCGCTGTGCTGCCGCGTCGGCTCAACGGACGCGCTCCCAGCCCTGCATGGTCCAGGGCACCGGCGGCACGTTGGTGCTGAACTTGTTCACGTTGCCTCCGCTCGTCTCCGTCCCGACGATGATGGACTGGACGTTGTTCTGCGTCACCACGATGGGCGAGGTGGGGATGCCGAGGTTGGACTGGAGGTTCCCGTTGGCATCCTTCACCTGCAGCAGCACCCGCGCCACGTAGTTGTTGGTGGTCGGGTCGAGCAGGGTGGGCGTGGGCTGCCCGCTCAGCGCGTCGAACGAGTAGAGGTAGCCCTGGCCGGCGTCGTTGCACTGGCCCGGGGTGGTGGGGGGCGGGACATACGTCGTGAGGATGACGTTGGTGCCGAGGAAGGCCGGCGTGGAGAGCACCTTCTCATTCGGCGCGAAGCCGATGATGTACAGCGGCTGTCCGCAGGTGCCGTTGTCCAGGTCGGTGACGGCGTAGAAGTAGTCCTGGCTGGGCACGGTGTTGGGGCTGTCGCTGTTTCCCGTCCCGACGTAGACGATGACGTTGCCCGAGGGGTCGAGGCCGAGGGAGGGCCGGTTGTAGATGGTCGGCCTCGGTCGGCTCAAAGGAAGCGTCGTCGTCCCGCTGGTGAAGGGAAGCCCGGTCAGCGCGCTGATGATGGGGGTCACCTGCCCGAGGACGTTCGTCTTGCAGGCCGGGGTGGTGGAGGCCGGGTCGAAGAAGGGAATCGCGCCCGGGGACCAGTTGGCGATGGCCGCGCTAGTCACCTGCATCCGCCAGATTTTGCCCTCGGTGTCGTTGAAGAAGACGCGGTCGACGAGGGAGCCGTCGCTTGGGCGGTACAGCGTCGGCCGGGCGGCCACGTTGTTCTTCGCCGGGTCGGCTGGGTCGTCGGGCACGTAGAAGCGCGCCACCGTGGTGCCGTCGTTGAGCACGGTGCCCGTCAGGGCGTTGAGCACGAAGAAGGCATTGCCCCACGGGTCGGTGGGGTTGTCCGCGCCGGGGGCGACACCGCCACCGACGAATGCCGACCAGGTGGCACCGAGGTTTTGAGGGATGGTCCGGCCAATGACCGGAGCGCTCCACGTCTGGCCCAGCCGTGGCATGTAGCCCAAGGACAGCGTCGGATCGCCCGGCGTGTTTTGCTGCCAGAGGTGCTTGGGGGTGGAGGGATTGGTGATGTCGAGCGCGAAGAGCGCATTGCCGCCCTGGCGAAGCGAGCCGATGAGCTCCGTCGTCCATCCGTTTCCGGAGGGGTCGCTGCAGCCTGCGCCGGAGCAGACGTCGGCCACGGCCATGCTGCCGTCGACACCGAAGACATGGCCATTGCGCATCCCGGAGAGATTGGGGAGCAGGGCCTGCGGCACATACCCCCAGCGCTCCTGTCCGCCCGTCGCATCCTTGGCGTCGGTGATGGCGTGCAGCATGCCGTCGTTGGCGCCGATGTAGATGTTACGCGTGCGGTTCAGGTTGTTCTGGGTAAAGGCCTTGTAGGCGGTGGCCTCGGCCGCCAGCGGCCAGTTCTGGCTTTGCGAGGCGGTGTCCACGATGACTGGAATCGAGTGGTAGATGTCAGAGGCCCGGCTCAGCTTGGGCACCGAGGTGTTCTCGAAGTACTGGAAGACGCCAGCGGGCACCTGGGTGTTGAGCAACAGCATGATGGTGTCCAGCGCGTCGGTCTGGTCGGACGAGTCGATGAAGTTGTAGAGCGTGTTCTGGTTGGCCACGGTGTTGGTGTTCCAGCCCGAGCCTGGAAAATCAAAGAAGGACAGTGGGCCGGCCACGCTCGCGTTCCCCAGCGGCGTGTACAGCGTCCGCATGGCCTGTTGGTTGATGGACGTGCTGTATTGCCAGAAGAGCGCCGAGGCCGGGTTGGGGTAGGTGCCCGTACCGCCGGGGACGCTCGGGTTCACCGCGTCCAGGAAGCCCTGCCATTCGCGACCGTTGGCCAGGAGCTTGAGGTAGCCGATGTAAATCTCATCGCCCACCGAGTTGGCCACCGGCTGCGAGCGGGTGAAATAGCCAGCCAGGATGTTGCCGAAGGCCGCCGTGAGGCCGGCGAGCAGCGTGTTGTAGTCGACGGCCTGGAAGGCGGTACCCGCCGGGTCGGGGGTGACGCCGTTCGGTCCCACCGAGGTCCCGCCCGCTTGCGCCATGGCGTTGAGCTGGGCGGACTGGAGCCCGAAGCCGATGACGAAGGTCTTGATGTCGACCGGCACGCCGCCGGACGTTTGCATCGTCCCGCCGTTGGCCGGGCTGCGCATGGCCTGCACCGGGGCGACCGGGTTCAAGCCGAGGTTGGCCGGCTGCTCCTCACCGTCCGTCAGGAGCATGACGAAGTAGGCCCGGCACCCGGCGTAGGGGTCTGCGTTGATGACCGTCTGCATGTACTGCTGGACGTTCTGCATGGTGCCGGTGAGAGGCGTGTAGTCGCCGTACGCCGGACGGCGGAGGCCGTTGGGGTTGGCGTTGATGTCGTACTTGGACAGCATGCGGAGGACGGGTGCGTCGGTCGCCGGGCTCGCCCCGAGCGCAGCGTTGTCCGCGGAAATGGCCGTCCAGGTGACGGCGGGGACTCCGGTGCCGACGGGGGGCTCCTGGCTCCAGCCCACGGTGCGCAAGGGAGGCATGCTCACCGCGCCGACGTTGGGGTTACCGGCAATGGTGGTGGCGTCAATCCAGGGGATGGTCGCCGACGAGACAGCGTCCCCCGAAGGGACATAGGGCGGAGGCGCGTAGGAATAGGTGTACGTGCAGCCCGTGCACCCCGTCTGCGACGGCGGCGGATTGGTGAGCGCCGGGTTGTAGATGCTCGCGTAGAGGTTGACCTTGTAGAGCAACCCGTGGCCGCTGCCGTAGAGCCAGTTGCTCCCGTAGGCCAGGGGCGCGGGCGGGAAGAGGCCGCTGTTCAGCGTCGCCGAGGGCTCGTCCGCCTTGTAGATGACGGTCGGACTCACATACGGGAAGGGTCCGGCGCCGGCGTTGCTCCAGCGGCCGTGCGGGTAGTTGATGGAGCTGATGGTGGTGTTACTCGTCCAGCTGAGCTTGCACTCGATGCCGTTGTTGCACGGCGGGTAGGCGGGGTTGTTGGCGATGAGGTTCGGGCAGTCGCCGTTGGAGAAGGCGCCGTTGGAGTAGGTGACGGCCGTCGGCGTGCTGGCCGCGTCGTTGTTGCCAACGAAGGTGAAGTTGGTGGCACCCATCAGGTCCCCAGGGTTGGGGATGAAGGTGTACTGGTAGCTCGGCCGCGAGAAGTACACCGTGTACTGCTTCAGGCTGCAGGTGAGGATGGGCGGCGGGTCGTAGGTGTAGCTCCAGGTATGCGTCGAGTAGGTGCACTCGGTGGTGGTGGGTGCCCACGTCGTCTGCGTGCGCTGGAAGGTGCAGTACTGGCGCGGGTTCTCGGAGTTGACGACGACGTCACCCACCATCGTCCAGATGCATTGGTTCTGCAGCGACGTGCCGCAGGTTGGGTCGGTCTGCCAGTTGTGGTCGAGGGCGTAGTTGGAGGTGGCGATGTACTGCCAGTTGGCCGGCCCGACGGTTTCGCTGATGGTCGACCCCATGGGGGGGCAGCTCTGCCCGAGCTGGGTGAGGTTGTAGTTGAAGCTCTGGGCCGTCTGGGCCGTCTGCACCCAGCCCACGCCCGGATTGTTGGTGTTGTAATAGACCTGCGAGGAGCCCGTCAGCGTGACGGTGAAGGGGGCCGAGGACGTCAGGGTGCAACCGCCGGTGACGCCGTTGCAGCCGTCCGTGCTGCCCGTGTAGGGGCTACTGACGCCGCAGCTGGTGGTGAAGGGCGACGGGGTGGCCGGTTGCCCACCGTTGAGGTTGTAGACGTTGGTGCCGATGGTGACCGTCGGCCCCTGGCTCGCGCCGTAGATGGCGCCCACGGGGTAGACAATCTCCGCCTGTGTCCCGGTGTCCAGGTCGCAGGGGGCAGCAGGCGTGCAGCCGAAGAGCGGTCCTGTGTACCCGGTGAGGGCCGTCGGGCAGGTGCCTCCCGGAAAGCTGGTGGCGGGAGCGCTGACGGTGGCGTTGGTGGTCTTCCAGTAATTGTAGATGAGCCCGTTGATGTCGCTCATCGTCGAGCCAGGTCCATAGGGGACCGGGCTACCCTTCACCTTGACGGTGAGGGTGGTGGCATTCGCGTTGGCCACCGCGTTGCGGATGCAGGTGTGGGTGCCGACCGCGTTGGGAGGTGTACAGGTGAAGGAGGGCCCGGGGACGGTGGCGCTGTTGGGGTTGGGGTCGCCGATGGCACTCGGCGTCGAGGTGAAGAAGGTGCCGGCCTGTCCAAAGCTCGTGTCGCCGTAAGCAATCTCGTCGTAGGTGCAGACGGTCTGGAAGTTGGGCGGCTGGCTGGCGGTCTCGAAGTACTGGTTGTAGGTGCCAAGCCCCATGTAGATGCGGGAGGAGTACTGCGGGAGGGCGACGTAGAGCGCGCGCTTTCCGAGGCAGAACTTGCTCTGACAGTTGGGGTCGTTCGCGACGGGCGTCATCGTCGTCGGGTCCCAGTCCTGCGTCAGGTACCCGGGGTACCCGTTCAAGTCGCCAGGGTAGTACCCCATCGACTGCGACGTATCGAAGATGATGAAGAGGTAGGGCGGATAGAAGGAGTTGATGCCTGGCGTGTCCGTTGGAAGCTGCGTCTGGGCCTCCGCCCGCGGGATGCCAAGGGGCAGCGGTCCGGCGGTGAGGACGAAGACCAACAGCAGTTGAACCGAGGCAGCGACGAGGCTTTTGAGCTTGCGCATAGGAATCCGAGCGAGACCTTGAGCAAGCGCCAAGCCACCTGGGCCTGGCGGATTCTTGAATGAGTCCGAAAGGTTGGCCCTGCGCCGGGGGGTGTCAGGGAAGCCGGCGCAAACTTTTACCTCGCAAACTTTGCGTGCTGGGCCAAGCGGGTGGGAAGCGACTTCACGCGGAGTTGCGACGGCGCGCACGGGCGCGGGCCACCCGCTGTGCCGGCACTTCTCCCGGCGTCGGTGTGGCATCGGCGGGCCGTTCCGGCGTCCGCTCGAGCGGGATGGCGGGCAGGCGGACGAGGAAGGCCGAGCCCTCGCCGGCGCGACTCTGCACGCTGATGGTGCCTCCGTGGCTCTTCACGATGCGCTGGCAGATGGCGAGTCCAAGGCCCGTCCCGGTCTGCTTGGTGGTGTAGAAGGGGACGAAGATGTGCGGCTGCTGGTCGCTCGGAATGCCAGGGCCCTCGTCGACGACTTCCACTTCCACGAATTCCGGGCCACCGCGCAGGTCCTGGAAGCGTTCCGGCCCGGAAGTCTGCACGCGGATTTTCCCTGGCCGCTCCCCCATGGCCTGGATGGCGTTCTGGACGAGGTTGAGCAGCACCTGCTTCAACTGCTCGGCGTCGGCTTCCACGACGGGCAGCTCGCGGCCTAGCTGGACCTCGAGCGCGAGGTGCGCCGGCACCTCATTCTGCACAAGCTTGATGGTGCGGGTCACCACCTGGTTGATGTCGGTGGGGCCGAAGTTCTGCTTCATGGGGCGGGCGTAGTCGAGGAACTCGCTCACCACGCCGTTGAGGCGGTTCACCTCCTCGACGATGACCTGGAGGAATTCCGCGTCCTCCCCGGTGCGCTCGCGCGGGCTGAGACATTGCGCCGCGCCCTTGATGGCGCCCAGTGGATTGCGGATTTCGTGCGCCAGGCCGGCGGCCATCTCGCCCAGGGCGGCGAGGCGGTCCCGCTCGCGCATCCGCTCGTAGAGCTTGCTGTTCTCCACCACCGTCGCCAGGCGCTCGGCGACGTCGAGCACCATGGCAATCTCGTCGGAGGCGTAGGCTTCCGGCACCCGCTCGTCGAAGAGGTTGAGGAAGCCGATGACGCGGTCATTCCCGGAGAGCGGCACGCTGATGCCGGCCTTCATCAACCCGAGGGCCGTCCTCGTGTCCATCATCCGGCGCAGCTCCTCGCGGCCGCGTCGCCCCTCCGGGACGCGCTGGCGGATTTCGTCGATGCGCCGCTCGAGGTTTTCGAGCAGGAGGGCCTTCTCACCGCTGCTGGCCGCAGCCAGGAGCCCGCGCGCACCGGCCGCATCGAGGAAGGGAGCCGGTGCTGGGCCGCGAAAGTCGAGGAGCCGGTAGCCGGGCCGGTCCTCCGCCAGGAGGTAGATGGAGGCGTGCGTCACCCGGCGCGTCTCGTTGAGGGCGTCGAGCGTCATGGCTGCGCCCTCCGCCACGTCGATGACGTTGGCCAGGCGCGCGCGCAGGGAGGCCAGGCTGGCCAAGAGCTCGCTGCGCTCGCGGAAGAAGATGTGCACCACCTGCTGGTCGACTTTGGCCCGCAGCGGCTCGAGCAGGATGCCGATGACGAAGGCGGCCAGGACCGTGTTGAAGACGAAGAGCGACTGGCGCTCCTTCACCCAGGCCGTCAGGACGAGGAAGACCGCGGCCAGCATCACCGCCAGGACGCTCTGGCTGGCCACCTTGCCCAGGAGCTCGTGGAGGTCCATGAGCCGGAGCCGGAGCAGCGTCTGGGCCAGGAAGAAGAGGTAGAGCGTCGTCACCACCGGGCCCAGGGTGGGGAAGGGCACGCCGAAGACGGACAGCAAATCCAGCCCGGAGAAGAAGAGGGAGGCCGCCGCTCCGATGGCCAGGTAGGCCAGCCGGGCGCGCTCGGTGCGCGAGTCGCTCTGGCGGATGCGCCACACCAGGAAGGCGACCGAGCCAAGCAGCGTCACCGCCCCCCAGAGCATGACCAGCCCATCGCCCCACCACGAGCGAGCGAGCGGGCTGACCGCCACCCCGAGGCCCACCACGCCGCTGAGAATGGCCACCCGGCGGCTCGTCTTGCGCCCGGCGCTTCCACCGCCGAGGAACTCGAGGAAGAAGCCCAAGGCAGCGCTCGGCACCAGCACGCCCGAGAGAAGCTTCGCCCCGAGGCTGATGCGCTCCGGCCAGCCGAGAAGCCCGTTGCTCAGGCACACCGACTCGAGAAAGGTGAAGAGGTAGAAGCCGCCGGCGCTGAAGGCGAAGAGGGAATAGGCCGTCACCACCCGGGCATGCTGCGGCCGGAGCACCATCGACAGCCCGAGGGCCGTGGCGACGATGGAAGCGAGCAGCGCAGTCTGAGTGCGGACGTCCATGGGAGTCAGGCTTCCTCGTCCTTCAGTGTAGCGCCGCCCCGGCCAGGCCGCTCCTTCGAGCGCGCTTTGCCGCTTTGGCCCCGCCCGGTCTTTGGACAAGACGGGAATGCTCCTGCCATGCTCAAGGACGCCTCGCCACCCGTGCTCTCTCGCCTTTTGCAGCTGGCCTCGTTGCTCCTCGTGCTTTCCGGCACCGCGGCTGCGCAGGCGCCCCAGAAAGCGCTGACGCAGGCTCCCCTCGACACCTCGCTTGCCTCGGACGTCGTGGAGTTGGACAACCCGGCCTTTCCCACCTCCGGGTTGACTCCCCTGGTCGAGCTCCTCCCCACCCTGGTGCAGGGGCCGGTGCGGGACGCTGCGGTGGCGCTGGACGCAGGCCAGCCCGCCGCCGCGCTCAAGCTGCTACTCGGGCTTCCGGACACCCCTGGCGTCCTTTACCTGCGGACACTGGCCGGGCTTCGCCTTGCACCCTCGGCCGCGCTGGCGGCCACCATGGAGAAGCTGGCCGGGCAGCTTCCGGCGGTGGCCGACCGCTGCGCCCTCCAAGCCGGCCTGGCGGACGAGGAGCTGGGGGACCTCCCGGCCGCCCGTCGCCTCTTCGCCAGCGTCCCGGCGGATTCGCGAGTGCTGGCCGAGGCCCGCTTCGGGCTGGCGCGCGTGCTGCGGAGACTGGGGGACTTCCAGGGCTCGGCGGCGGCGCTTTCGCCCCTGGCTGCGGCACCGGCGCCGCCGGCCGGCCGGGACAACGCCGCCGAGGCGCTGCAGCTGCGGGCGGAGCTCGCCCGCGACGCGAAAAACACCACGGCCGAGCGCAGCGAGCTCCTCCTCCTCTGGACGCGGCACCCGCGCTCTCCCTTCTCCGGGGAGGCCGAGCGGCGGCTGGGGGGCCACATTCCGCCGGCGGCGCAGGTGGAGCGCGCCGAGGTGCTCGTGGACGCGCACAAGAACGTGGACGCCCTTCGGCTGCTCGACGGGGTGCACGCCTCGCCGCCGGACGCGCTCGGATGCCGCGCCGCGCTTGTCCGAGGGCGTGCGCTGCGCAAGGAGCGCCGCCACTCCGAGGTGGAACACGTCCTCACCCAGGTGGTGGCTCGCTGCCGCGACGACGAAATCCGGGTCCGGGCCCTGTACGTCCTCGGCGCCTCGCAGGCCATCGTCCGCCCCGACGCGGCCGTGGCGACGTACGAAACGCTGGCGGAGACGTACCCCCTGCACGCCTACGCCGACGACGCGCTCTACCTGGCCGCCGAGGGACGCGCCGCCGGCGGCGACGTGGCGGGTGCGCTCAAGGACTTGGAGGCCGTCGCCGACCGGTACCCGGGTGGCGACTACGCCGGCGAGGCCCTCTTCAAGACGTTCTGGCTGCACCACCGCCTGGATGATGACCAGGCCGCCCTCGCGTCGCTGGACCGCATCGAGGAGCAATTCGCCCATGCCGCGGACCCGTATGACGTCGAGCGCGCCCGCTACTGGCGCGCCCGGGTGCTGGACGCCGAGGGCGACCATCCGCGCGCCTTCGAGCTCTGGACGGCGCTCGCGGTCGAGCACCCCGGGGGGTACTACGGCCTCCTGGCCCGAACCCGGCTCGTCGAGCGGGCGCCGGCGACGCTGGCGGACCTCATCCGGCAGGTGGCGCCGCCGCTGGGGGAAGTCCAGCCGACGATGGTGGACGCCGGGAGCATCCGGACGGACGGACACTACCTGGCGGCAGCACAGCTCCTCCGCCTCGGCTTCGCCGAGGACGCGACCCAGGAGCTGCTTTCGGTCAAGCGAAGCACGCAACCACGGGACGTCAGTCGGGTGCTGGTCCAGGCCATCCTCCGGACGGGAGACCTCCGCGCCGCGCAAGCCCTGGCGCGGACGGAGCTGTCCTGGGCGCTCGGGGGGCCGCTTCTTCCGGAGCTGCGGGACGTTTGGGAGGCGGCCTACCCGAGGGCCTACCGCGAGCTCGTCGAGCGCTACAGCAAGTCCCCGCGCGTCGACCCCGACTTGCTCCAGGCGCTGATGCGGGAGGAGAGCGCCCTCGACCCGCGCGCCCTCTCCTGGGCCGGGGCCCTGGGACTCACCCAGCTCATGCTCCCCACCGCGCAGGCCGTGGCCCATGACTTGCGGCTCAGCAAGCCCTCCTCGGAGGGGCTGTTGGACCCGGCGCTCAACATCCAGCTCGGAGCGGCCTACCTCGGCCGGCTCCTGTCACGCTTCGGTGGAAATCCCGTCTATGCCCTGGCTGGCTACAACGCCGGCCCCTCGGCCGTCGACCGCTGGCGCTCGAGCCGCAGCGGACTCGAGCTGGACGCCTTCGTCGAGGAGATACCGCTGGCCGAGACGCGCGCCTACGTGAAGCGCGTGCTGCGCAGCTACAACACCTACCGGCTTCTGGATGGACAGCCGCTGCTCTCGACGGCGTCGCAGGGCCCGTCCACGGCCGTCGTGGAAGCGCGCGCCAACCCCCCCGCCGCTCGCTGAAGGGCACAAACCCCGCGCCAGGCCCAGCGGCGCTGCTGCGGGGCGCAAGGCTGGCGAGCCCGCCGTTGGCCGCGTAAGTTGCAAGACGAATGAGCATCGACTCCACGAGCGGCTCAAAGGCCAGCGCTGGACTGCGCGCACTTCCATCCGTGGATGCGGTGCTCCTGCGCCCGGAGGTCGCCTCGGCCCTGGACGTCTACCCCCGTCCTCGGGTGGTGGAGGCCGTGCGCCGCGCGCTGGCCGCGGCGCGACAGCGGGTGCAGCGGGGCGATGGCCGGCCCTTCGACGTGGCCGACGTGCAGCGGGAGCTCTCAGCGCTGGCCAAGCCACGGCTTCGACCGGTGCTCAATGCCACCGGCGTGGTGCTTCACACCAACCTCGGACGCGCGCCGCTGGCCGAGGAGGCCTGTGCCCAGGTGACGGCCGTGGCGCGGGGGTACTGCAACCTGGAATTCGACCTCGACCAGGGCGAGCGCGGCTCGCGGTTCGCGCCGGTGGTGGAGTCTCTCTGCAGACTCACCGGAGCCGAGGACGCGCTCGTCGTCAACAACTGCGCCGCGGCCACGCTGTTGGTGCTCACCGCGCTCGCCGAGGGCAGGGAAGTGGTGGTCTCCCGTGGCGAGCTGGTGGAGATTGGCGGCGGCTTCCGCATCCCGGATGTCATGCGCCAGTCGCATGCCACCCTCGTCGAAGTCGGCACCACCAACCGCACCCGGCGCTCGGACTACGAGCAGGCCCTGGGGGACAAGACGGCCCTGGTGGCCAAGGTGCACCGGTCGAATTTCGCGCTGGTGGGCTTCACCGAGGACGTCGGTGTCGCCGAGCTCGTCCCCTTGTGCGCCCCACGTGGGCTTCCACTCTTCGTCGATGCTGGCTCCGGGCACCTCGAGGCCCTCGAGGTGTCGGGCCTCGGCACGGAGCCCACCATGCGCGGGTACGTCGAGGCGGGCGCGGACCTCGTCGCTTTCTCGGGTGACAAGCTTTTGGGAGGCCCCCAGGCGGGCATCGTCGTCGGCCGTTCAGCCCTGGTGGCGCGACTTCGCAGCCACCCCCTCCACCGGGCGCTGCGGGTGGACAAGATGACGGTGGCCGCCCTCGAGGCCACCCTCGGCCTGTACCGGGACGGTCTCTCCGCGCGGATTCCGGCGCGCGCGCTCCTTCTTCAGTCCCCCTCGGCGCTGCGGCTTCGGGCCGAGCATCTGGAAAGGGAGCTTCTGCAGCATGGCCTTTCGGCCGATGTCATCCCGGTGGAGGGGCAGGCGGGCGGCGGCACGCTGCCCCTGTCGAAGTTTCCGTCCTCGGCCTGCGCGCTGAAGGGCGAGCCGGAGGCCTTGCTGGCGCGACTGCGGGAGGGAAACCCGCCGGTGGTGGGCCGGATTGAGGACGGGCGGCTGGTGCTGGACGTCCGCTGCATCTCGGACGATGACGTGGGGCCGCTCGCCAGTGCCGTGGCCTGGGCAGCGTCCGGAGCGCCCTAGAGAGTCCGCCATGCTCAACACCCACGCGCTCGTCCTCAACCGCTCCTTCCGCCCGGTGCACGTCACCTCGGTGCGCCGCGCCTTCACCCTGCTGTACCAGGGCGTGGCCAAGGCGCTGGACGACCAGTTTCAGCTGTATGACTTTGCCGACTGGTCCGCGCTCAGCGCCACCGGCCATGACAGTGTCTCCACCGTCCATCGGACGCTGCGCGTGCCGCGGGTGGTGGTGCTTCTGGCCTATGACCACCTCCCGAAGGGGCGCGTGCGCTTCAGCCGGATGAACATCTACGCGCGGGACCGCGACACCTGCCAGTACTGCGCCCGGACGCTTCCGCGCAGCGAGCTCAACCTCGACCACGTGGTGCCGCGCGCCCAGGGCGGCCGCACCAACTGGGAGAACGTGGTGTGCAGCTGCGTGCCCTGCAACCTCCGCAAGGGGGGCCACACCCCAGAGCAGGCCGGCATGGTGCTGCTCAGCCGGCCGGTCCGGCCGCGCTGGACGCCGCTCTTCCGGGGCGCGGTGCGGAGGGTGAGCTACCGCGAGTGGCAGCCCTTCCTCTCCTTCACCGATGCCAGCTACTGGAACGTCGAGTTGCGAGACGGGTGACTTCCTAGCGTCGGGTGGTCCGCCTCCTTTAGACTCCGCCGCTGACAACCGGTGAAACGCTTCGGGCTGAACAACGTCGTCGACCTGCGCGGGCGCAGCCCCCGGGCCAGCGAGCCCGAGGAGGCCGGCGCGCCCCAAGTCGCCCCAGCCTCCAGCCGGGCCCGGAGAATTGTGGCCTTCGGCGGCGGCAAGGGAGGCATCGGCAAGAGCCTGGTGGCAGCCAACGTGGGCATCGCGCTCGCTCAGCTGGGCCACTCCGTCCTGCTCGTCGACGCGGACTTGGGAGGCGCAAACCTCCACACCTGCCTCGGCGTCTCCCAGCCGGCGGCGACGCTCTCGGACTTCGTCCTGCGCGGCGTCCCGCTCGCGCAGCTCGCGGTCCCCACCGGCATTGAAGGCTTGAACCTCGTCTCCGGGGCGCTCGATGCCCTGGACGCCGCCAACCCGCGGGCCCAGGTGCGCGCCAAGCTTCTGGAGGAGCTCCAGACGCAGGACGTCGACTACCTCCTGCTCGACCTCGGTGCAGGGACGGGCGTGCACACCCTGGACTTCTTCCTCCTCGCCCACCACGGCGTCCTGGTGGTGCTTCCCGAGCCCACTTCGGTGGAGAACGCCTACCGCTTCCTCAAGGCGTCGCTGTTCCGTCGCCTCCAGCAGCTGGCGAAGGAGCTCGGTGTGGAGCGCCTGGCAGAGGGCGCCCTGGGCAGCCGCGACAGCGCGATGCGCACGCCGGCCGACGTCGTGGCCCACGTGCGCACCATGGACGCCACCGCGGCCGACGCCCTCTCCCTTGCGCTGCAGGCCTACCGGGTGAAGCTGGTCGTCAACCAGGTGCGAGCGCCGGCCGACGAGTCGGTGGGCCCGGCCGTGGCCTCGGCCTGGAAGAAATTCTTCGGGCTGGAGATGGACTACCTCGGGGGAATTCCCTACGACGACGCCGCCTGGCAGGCGGTCCGCAGGCGCCGCCCGCTCCTCGTCGAGACGCCCGATTCGGACGCCGCCCGCCAGCTGACGGTGGTGGCGTCGCGTCTGGCAGCGCTGGAAACGAATGGTTCGCCATGAAGTCCTTCCGCGAGCAGACGTACTACGAGCTGCTGGAGGTGCAGCGCGGAGCTCCGGCCGACGAGGTGCGCGCCGCCTTGCGCCGGGCGCTCGACGCCTACGCCCCGGATTCGGTGGCGCTCTACGCCCTGGTGGACGAGGACCAGGCCGAGGCCCTCCGCGGACGGCTCCAGGAGGCGGCTCGGGTGTTGCTCGACCCGGCGGCACGCGCCGGCTACGACAGAATGCTTGGCCCCGCACCGCAGCTTCCGGTGGATGGTCCACTGTGGGCCGAGGACGAGGAGACGGGCGTCTCGGAGGGGCCGTACTCGCGGACGGAGCCTCCGAGCCAGGAGCACCCGGTGACGACTTCGCCCGTCAACGGCGCACAGGCCTCCCTGAAATTCGAAGCGCGGCCGGCCCGCTGGCCCGTGCCCAGGCCCGGCGCCGGCGCACGGCCGCCGGGACTCCCCTCGCCGACGCAACGCACGTCGATGGCGGCGGAGGGCAGCGCCGAGCCCCGCATCCCGCCCCAGCCTGGGCCCGCGGCGGAGCCCGTCCGCGACGCTGCTCCAGCACCGGTGGCCGAGGAGCGCCCGCGAATGCCGGAGCTGCCTCCGGACGTGGAATTCAACGGCGAGCTACTCAGGCAGGTGCGCGAGGCGCGCGGGCTGACGCTGCAACAGGTGGCGGAGAGGACGCGCATTGGCCGGGCGCACCTGGAGCGGGTCGAGGCCGACCGCTACGCCGACTTGCCCCCCTCGGTGTACCTTCGGGGCATCCTGGTCAGCCTCGCGCGGGAGCTGAAGCTCGACGCGACCCGGGTGAGCAAGAGCTACCTTTCGTTGGCGGCACGCTCGGGGCAGCTGGAACCATGAGGTGGAGGTTTACCGATGACTGACGAGGAACGCACCAAGGCGCAACGACTTGCCCGGGCCATCGCTTCGGACATCTCGCTCTACAACGAGCAGAAAATCGTCAAGGGCATCGAGCAGGACAACCTCTTCGACGTCCTCAAAGGCGAGCTCGACGAGGGCCGGGACCTCTACCGAAGCCGGGTGAGCCAAGAGGTCTTCACCGGCACCAACTTCTTCGAGCGCGCGGTGGTGGACATCATCGTGCGGGGCAAGGCCCACGTGAAGTCGAAGATTTGGTAGGGGCGCCGGCTCTCAGTGATGTCAACCGGCGACCGGAATAGGATCCGAGTTGCACGAGAAATTTTGAACGAAGCTCGTCAGCTCGCATATCCACGGCCGCCCAAAGGGTCATGCGGGATCGGCCCTCGCAGTCCGGATGTGGTGCGCGCAGCACTCGAAAGGTGTGACGAGGCGGTGGTGCTCTGTCCCACTCTGGTTGACGCCTACGTAGAGCGGTCGAGCTTAAGGAACGAAGTTGGTGACGATGATGGGGCCAAAGCCGACGCGCTTCGCGCCCTTCAACCCCGACCCACTGACGTCCGCTCGTATCTGCGCATTTCGTTTCGCTTCGATTGGCCCGAACGTCGGCAGATCCTGCAGACCGCAATGCGTCGACTGCGAGGTTCTCCGTCGGATCGAGCTTTCCTCTGGCTGAACGTCGCGGATACGTATTGGTACGAAGGACGCTTCGAAGACCAGGTCCGAGAGTTGAGGAAGCTCCTTCGCTACCGCACGCGGATTCGGTATTTCCGGAGAATCGACCTGGACTACTCAACACTCGGTGCCGCACTTCAAGCGCTCGGTCGCTATGGCGAAGCCGAGGAAACCTATCGCGATGGCCTCAAATCGAGACATGGTCGCCGCCTCGCGCAAGACGTCGTCTTGGCGCGGGTCCGCAGGAACGATTTCCAAGGTGCCGAAGAGGCTCTCCAGAGACTTCGGCCAAAGCTGCCTCGAGGCCTAGCTGGCCTACTCCGCGCTGCCATCAGAGGCCTTCAGGGGAAGAGCGCTCGCAGTTCACCCAGAACCCTCGACAAAGCGACTCAACAAACACCGTTCGGCGGAGTCGGGCTGTTCGGGTTCTACGCAGCAGTCGTTCTCCTGCGAATGGGAAGAGAGGCCGAGGCGCGGCCCCTGTTACGTCGGTACATCGCTGACTCGGAAGGCAACCCCCGCGAGTGGGGAATCACGAATCGTTGGGAAATCGCAAAGGCCAAAGAACTTCTCGCCGCCCCCAATGCGGGTCAGAGGAGCAAGCCGCCGCCCTCTGGGTCCGCATCGGCGATGTCTCGATGGTAGCGAACTACGCTTCCAACACTCCCGGGCCTCATCGAGGGCGTGATGCCTAGGAAGCGGGAGGCGCATGGAAGCGATTCAGGCCTTCGGCCCACGCAGCGGAGCGCGCACCTCGCCGCCTCGTCGCGTGGCAGCCGTTTCGACCAGGCGCTCGTGGAGGCCTTCCCCGGGCTGAGCCGAGCGCGGCTGCAGTCCCTCATCCGTGCCGGCCGGGCCCTCGTCGACGGGAAGCCAGCCAAGAGCGCGGCCCGGGTGAAGGGCGGCGAGCGCGTGGAACTGGCGCTGCCCGCGCCAACCGCGGCGCGTCCCGAGGCCGAGGACCTCCCGCTGAGCATCCTCTTCCAGGACCGGGACTTCCTGGTGTTGGACAAGGCAGCGGGCATGGTGGTGCACCCAGCCGCCGGGCACTGGCGGGGGACGCTGGTGAATGCGCTCTTGCACCACGTCCGGGACTTGGGAGGCGTCGGTGGCACGCTGCGCCCGGGCCTGGTGCACCGCCTCGACAAGGACACCTCGGGGTGCCTGGTGGTGGCGAAGAATGACGCCGCGCTCGCCGGGCTGCAGTCTGCCTTCAAGACGCGCACCGTGGAGAAGACGTACCTGGCGCTCGTGCATGGACAGCCTCCCGACGAGGCTCGCATCGAGACGCCCTACGGGCGCCACCCGAGGCACCGGCAGCGTTTCACCGGGAAGGTGCGCAGCGGAAAGCCGGCGATCACCGTCTACCGGGTGAAGGAGCGACTGGAGGGCGCGGCGTTGGTGGAGGTGGACCTCCTCACCGGACGCACCCACCAAATCCGCGTCCACCTCGCCGAGTCCGGACACCCACTCCTCGGCGACGCCGTCTATGGGGGGACGCGCAAGGGCGAGGCGCGAATGAAGGTTGTCCAGGCGCGTCTGGGCCGTCAGGCCCTGCATGCCTGGCGCTTGGCGTTTCCGCACCCCCGGACGGGCAAGAGGCGCGCCTTCGAGGCGCCACTTCCAGCCGACTTCAAGAAGGCGCTCGAGTCGCTCCGCGCCAAGCGACGGCCCTAGACGCCGCCCATCGTCATTGGCCCTTGCTGGCGCCGGGAGAGGATTTTCACCGGCTGGATGGCCAGCACCTTCATGAAGACCTTGAGCAAGTCCGGGTCGAACTTGTGGCGCAGCTCGGACCACATCAGCATCAGCGCCACCTCCGGGCCGTAGGCCTCGCGGAAGGGGCGCTTGCTCGTCAGCGCATCGTAGCTGGCGCAGACGGCGATGACTTTCGCGTACAGGCCAAGCGAGGACTTGGGAATAATCATCTGGATGTTGCCGCGCGCATCGCGAACGGCCGTCCCGAAGTCGGTCTTGTATTCCAGGGTCGCGACCACCCGGTGCAGCGTGGTGCGGGAGAAGCCCTTCTCCATGAGAATCATCCGGACGCTCACCAGTGGAGCCCGGTTCACCAAGAGCCGCTCCTCCGCGTTCAGCCCGCCCTGCTTCTCCGACAGGCCCTCGGGGATGGTGGCCATGCCCGAGTCGTGGAAGAGGGCGATGAAGCCCAGGTCTCGAAGCTGTGACTTGGTCAGCCCCAGCTCGGCCCCGAAGATGATGGACAAGAGGCAGGTGTTGACCTGGTGGTAGACGAGGTAGTCGTCCTCCCGGCGCATGGTGGTCAGGCCGAGGAAGTGCACCGACTGCTCGAAGCAGATGTCGACGAAGTCCTGCACCAGCCGCACCGCGATGCGCGTGCTGAGAGGCTTCCCCTTCCGCACCGACTCCATGTACTTCCCGATGAAGAAGACGGAGCGGGCGTAGACGGTGATGGCGTACTTCTTCCGGTCGACCTTCTGGTCGTCCTCGAGCTTCTCCTTGTCCAGCTTCTCCTTCAGCTTCGACCAGCGGGAGATGCGGATGGCGAGCAGCCGCTTGCTTCCCAGGCCCTCCTCGTCGATGGGCTCGGCCGTCTCCTGGGCGAAAATCCAGACGAAATTCTTGAGCTCGGCCACCTGGACCGCGCGGGCAATCTCGAAGCCTCCGACGTCCTTGGCGCGAAGCTCGTCGAGGAGGTAGCGGATGTTGTCCACCGCGTTGAACTCGACCTTCACCAGCATGCTGTTGACGTAGAAGGAATTCTTGATGCCCATCAGCTCGAAGCGGCCCTCGCGCGAGACGATGGAGTTGAGCGCATCCTGAAGGGTCATCAGCGGCCGGTCGAACACCGCGTTGTCCGGGTCGTACATCTTCGCGCTGCGCACCAGCATGTAGAGCGTGGAGAGCACCGAGCGCGAAAGGCTTTGAAGCTTTTCGGAATGCTCCCGGCCGAAGTCGGTCAGGTTGTCCGTCTGCGGCTGCGAAATCTTGAGGTTCTCGGCCATGGTCGCCTCAGGCAGTCTTCGTCGGTGCGTCGCCGAAGAGGGCCTTCCGGGTCTCGGCCAGCGCGCGGCGCGAGGCGGTCAGCACCTCGGGGGGCTGGGTGCGGTCGTCCACCAGGAGCTGGAGCGCCTTGTAGGACTGGATGGACAGCACTCCGGCCAGCCCGGCGACGGCCAGCAGCTTCTCGTCGAGGACGCGCCGTCGGTTCCACATCCGCGACCGGGTGGCGAGCATCTGCTGCATGAGGGAGACGGCCGCGGGAATCCCGGTGCTCCCGAGCGCGGTGTAGAAGGAGGCCCGTTCCTCGGGCGTTCGCTTCCGGAACTCGCGCGCGCGGATGTGGAAGAGAATCTCGAGGTATGCCTGGTCACGGTCGTACTCCGGCAGGAGCCGGGCAGCGAGCATTCGCACCTGGACGTTCTCGTCCTTCAGCGCCAGGGCGATGAGCTTTCGGGACTCGTTGCTGCGTCCGCGGGCGATGATGTTCATCACCTCGAGCCGGACGGCCAGGTTCTTGTGGCGCAGGACGCGGGCGAAGAGCTTCAACCGGTCGGGCAGCTGCGCGCGTTCGAGGATGTAGACCATGTCCCGAACCGTCTGCGGACGCTCGGAGGAAAGCTTGTCCACCACTTCCGTCGACCGGGTCTTGGCAAACTCGGCCAGCACGTCGCAGAGGAGAACGCGGTGCTCGGGAACCTCCACCGTCTCCAGGGTGGTGAGGAGGCTCGGAATCACCGAGGGGTGAAGCGCGAGGAGGTACCGCGAGACGTCCTGGGGAGACTTGAGCCGGCCGGCGCGCAGCACGTCCCCGATGCGGGTCAGCCGTTGCTCCTCCCCCATCTTCGTCAGGAAGGTCTGCTTCAGCTCGCGCATCGCCGCCATGTTCGGCCGCTCCTCCATGGCCGTGAACTTGAGGACGATTTGGTTGATGGTGGCGAAGTCCTCCTGAAGGAGGAGGGCGTCGAGCAGCTGCAGGAACATCTCCTCCAGCAGCCCCGGGTCATCGACGCCGGTCTCCGCCACCTGGAAGATGCCGGCCACCAGCTTGGGAAAGAGGCGGCTGTTCTCCTCCTCGGCAATCTCCCGCTGCATCTTGGCCTTCAGGTCGTCGGTGGCCGTCTCGCCGACGACGACGGCTCCCCGGACCTGCTCCACACCCTCCAGCTTGAGGTCCAGGTCCGAGGCCGTCACCCGAGCGAAGCGCATGAAGTCGTCGGTGTGGCTGCGGAGCCGGAGGTAGAGGAAGTTGATGATTTTGTCGATTTCCACCTGAACGGCTTCGTCGTCGAAGCCCTCGATGTGGAAACCCTCCACCACCACGTACTCGAGGTGGTCGAGCGGAGCGCGCCACAGCTGAGCGACCGTGTCCTCGCCCTGCTTGTCGATGTCCGAGAGCGCCACCAGGGTGAAGGTGACCAGCTCGTCCAGGCGGAGCCCGGGCCGGAAGATGAATTGGCGAATGCCGTCCCGCCAGAACTTGAAGGGGAGGTTGGTCTCCTCGGGGAAGAGCTCGGTGTCGAGGAGGAGGAAGTTTTGCTGCTCCACCTTGAACGTCAGCGCACCGAAGGCGTCGGTGTAGCCTCGAACGGCTTCGTGCGACTTCTGTAGGTAGTCGCCGTAGCGGGCCTCGTTGTGGCGGTACATCCCAATCTGCTTGATGCCCTTGAGAAGGTGGAAGGCGAAGGCCTTGGCCAGCTCAAGCCGCTTGCGGTTGCCCTCGGCGACAAGCGGGTCCACGGGCGGCGCGGCCGGCTCCGCCGCCGGAGCCTGGGCTGGTGTCGCTTCGGACATCGAGAGCCGCAGTGTAGTCGGTCCCCGCCTGGGCTCCCAATCCGGGGAGGCCAAAGCGGCCCCTTTCGGGACGGGTGAAGAGCGCCCCCCTGGAGGAGAGGGCGCCTTAGAGGGCCCGGGGCCCGTGGAGGGCGGTGCGTGCCGCGTCCAGGAGTGCGCGCCGCTCGCCACGCTGCAGCGGACGGGTGCCAAAGCGCGCCTCGAGGTAGCGCGCGACGGCCCGGCGCACAGGTGTGGGGACGGCCTGGGGCGCGCGCGGAAGCTCCTCGAGCCACTGCCCGGGCGCCAGAAGTCCCGCCGCGGCGAGCAGCCGGTGGAGCGCGCCGCCAAGCCGGCCCGCCTCGTCCTCCCGCCGGCGCCAGAGAAACCAGAGGAGACCGGCGCCGAGAACCAGCGCCCCGAGTCCGGCCAGCGGGGCAGCCCTTGGGAGGTGGGCTTGTAGCCCCCGGCGCTGCGAGGCGCCCCCGCCCATGCCCCTGAGGAAGGTGACCTGGTCGGCGAAGGAGTAGTCGACGACGCCGCTCAGCCAGCGCACCTCGAGCCTCTCGTAGGCCCCGAGAAACCAGCTGAGAAGCGTGGTGCGGGCGGCGGAGCGGTTTTGCGGTGGCGTCGCGTCGAGGCGCAGCGTCCCGGCTGGGACGTCGGCCTCCACCCAGGCGTGGGCGTCACCGGCGCGGACGGCGTAGACGTTGGCGATGCGCTCGCCGCCGTAGAAGCCGGTGACGACGCGGCTCGGAATGCCCAGAGTCCGAAGCAGCACGGCCAGCGCGGTGGCAAAGTCCTCGCAGTGGCCGGCGCGTCGCTGGAAGAGAAAGTCGGCGAGCGGGTCGGCCACCGGGCCGGGCAGCTCCAGCGTGTAGCGGTAGCGCTGGAGGAGGCCTCGCTCGAGTCGCCGGGCCATCTGGGCAGGTTCGGTCGCGTTCCCGGCCAGCTCGTGGGCCAGCGCCGGGATGCGCGGGTCAAGGTGCGGCGGAAGCTCGAGGCGGCGGTCGCGCGTCGCGGCGTCCGGCTCGACGCGCGCCGGGATGGGCACGCTGTAGGCGTTGTAGCGGAAGCCGCTGGCCGAGCCGTCGAAGCGCACCGACTCGTCGCCCATCGGGAGGAGGGCCGTCCGGATGCTGTATGCAGGCAGGTAAGCGGTGGCCATGGAGAATTGGACGGGACGGTCGAGCGCCACGGCCGTCCGGCTGCCGTAGGCCGGCAAGAGCTCGATGGTTTGGGAGATGCCGCGGCTGGTGCGTGGGCCAACCGTGAGCCGCTGCAGCGGGCGCCCCGGATGGGCCTGCTCGCGCCATTCCACGCCGTCGAAGGTGTCGAAGCGGTACGCCACCCAGTAGCCATCCAGGCTGTCCACTCTGGGGTCGGGCTCCAGCTCGGCGCGGAAGACAATGCGGGGGTTGGACTTCAGCTCGCCGCTTCCCCCGAGGCGCAGGCGGTCTCCGAGGCCCGCCACCGGCCCACCCAGGGACAGCGTGCTGCGGTGCGCCGCCAGGTTCCAGGAGAGCCGGGGAAAGGCGAAGAAGAAGAGCGCGCCTCCCACCACCGCCACCAGCACCAACGCCACCGCGGCTCGCAGCACCGGGCGCGCAGGCGGAGGGGCGCCCGCCGGTGCCGCGCGTTGCACCTCGCCGAGCGTCACCGCCAGGCTGGTGAGAATGGTGTAGGCGAAGAGACAGGGCAGAAAGGCGAGGTCCGCGGACAGCGCGGCGCCACCGCACAGCATGAGGAGTCCGGACAGAGCCACCTGCTGGTCGACGGCTGGGCCCGGCGCGGACAGCATCCGCTGGGCGGTGAGAAGGGCCGCGCAGGTGCAGGCTGCCACCACCAGGTCCATGTGGCCCGAGGCCACCATCGCCCAGAGGACGAGGATGCTGCCGAGGAGGAGGAGGGCGCTCTCGCGCACGTGGCCGGCGAAGGGCCGGAGGTCAAGGAGCGCCAAGCCCAGCGCCGCGATGAAGACGAGCGCCATCCACAGTGGCACCTGGCTGGAGAGCGTCATGGCCAGGAAGGCCGCGGCGGCACCCAAGTCCCGCAGCACGCCGCGCAGCCGGTCAGTCCCGCGAGCAGTCACGGAGGGTTCGCCTCCTCCAGCCCGGCGCGGGCCAAGACGCCCAGCAGGCGCCGCTCGTGCCTGGGGCCGTGGTCCGGCAAAAGCCTCTCCGGCGCCGCCTCCAGTCCCACCTCTGCGCCGAGGGCGAGGAGCGCCTTCACGCGGGCCGCGGCCTCCTCGCAGGCTCGCTCCAGGGGTGCTCCGAGCGCCGCGGTGTCCAGGTAAAGCACCACGGAGCGCGTCTCCTCGGCGTCACGCTCCACGCGCAAAAGCTGTCCCCGCTGGGCGCTCTTCAGCCAGTGGACGCGTCGTGCATCCTCGCCCTCGCGCAAGGGGCGCAGGCCCGCGGTGTCGCCGTCCCCTTCCCGTCGGTAGCGGCGCGCCGGCCGGTCGCCCCGTCCGGCCTCCGCGACCGCGTCGGCCTTGGGCGCCGGGATGCGGCGGGGAAAGACGAGCAGCTCCCCTGGAACCTCCAGGATGCGGCCCTTGCTGAAGAGGCCCAAGGGAAAGGTGGTGGTCACCCGGACGCCCTCGAGCGCGTAGGGCCCGCGCCTGGGGGCCAGAAGCTGGCACCGCACCACGACCTCCTCGGAGGGCCGCAGGAGCGCGAGCGTCGAGGAGCCGACCAACTCGGGGTGGCTTTCGGAAAAGGTGAGGGCGAAGGCCATTCCGCGCTGCCGGGAGACGGCCCACCGGTAGACGAAGGGCTCCCCGGCGTGCGGGGCCTCGGCGCCCAGGCGGCGGATGCGAAGGCCTCTCAGGGAGGCCTCGCTCAGAAGGCCGGAGGCGACGATGGTGGCCAGCTGTACCCCGAGCACGAGGTAGAGAAGGTTGTTTCCGGTGTTGAGCGCGCCAAGCCCCACGCCCAGCGTGAGCAGGAGGTACGTCTTCCCGGCCCGCGTCACCCTCAGCGTCCGGGGAGGGCGAAACCAACGCCGCCACCGGGCAAGCCGCTGGGCGAACTTCATCGCGGCGCGGGCGTGCGCCGGACGACTTCGGCGAGCAGCTCCGCGGCCTCTTCACGAGCGGCGGCCCCCTGGGCGCCGCTGCGGAGGGCCACCCGGTGGGCCAGTGCCGGCACGACGAGGGAGGCGATGTCATTCGGGGTGACGAAATCCCGCGCCTCCCAGAGGGCATGGGCCTTGGCCGCCGCCATCAACGAGAGGGCGGCCCGGGTGGAAGCACCGCGCTCCAGCTGGGGGTGCTGGCGGGTGGCGCCCACCAAGTCCACCGCATAGCGCGCGACCTTCAACTCGACGTGGACGTCCGCGGCGCGTGCCTGCAGCCGAAGCACATGCTCCGTGTCCAGCACCGGATGGACCGCGTCCAGCGGGTGGCGAAGCCCGCGCGAGACAAGCAACGCTGCCTCCACCTCTGGCGGTGGATGGCCAAGCATCAGCCGGAGGAGGAAGCGGTCCAGCTGGGCGTCCGGGAGCGGGTAGGTGCCGGAGAGGTCCAGCGGATTCTGGGTGGCCACCACCAGGAAGGGCTTCGGCAGGGCATGGGTGACCCCATCCACGGTGACGTGGCCGTGCCCCATGGCCTCGAGCAGCGCGGACTGGGTGCGTGGCGGAGCGCGGTTCAGCTCGTCGGCGAGAACCAGCGAACGGAAGAGGGGACCGGGGCGGAAATGGAAGCTGGTGCTGGCCGCCGAGAAGACCTGAATCCCGGTGACGTCGGCCGGCATGAGGTCGGCGGTGAATTGGATGCGGGCGAAGCTCAGGCCCAGGGCCCTGGCGAGCGCGTCGGCCAGCGTCGTCTTTCCGACCCCCGGAATGTCCTCCAGGAGGAGGTGTCCGCCAGCCACCAGGCAGGTGAGGGCGAGCTCAATCTGCGGCCGCTTGCCGGCCACGACCTCGGAGAGCGCGTCGGCGACGCGAACCAGCGCCGACTGGGCCGCGGTGGTGGCGAGCGGCGTGGGGAGGGGAACGACGGGAGAGTTCACGGAAGCGCAGCTACATTAGCAACGTTGCCTGGCGGTTCCGCTCGCTCCTGGTGGTGTCCTTTCCCACCGGGGCGGGATGCAGGTGTCGTTGTACCTGCGCCGTTGAGCGCCCCGGCCTCGCAGGAGGAGGCCGCCGGCGGGCCAGGGCCTTGATTTATGGACGTCCCCTGTCATATTGCGCCGCTTTCCGCGGGCCCCCCCCAGGGGGCCTCGGCTTCTCAGGACGCAGGCCACAAGAGACGAGGGATGACGGTCGTGAAGGGACTCATCGGCAAAAAAGTGGGAATGACCCAGGTCTTCACCGAGGACGGCTCGATGGTCCCGGTGACGGTCATCGACACGACCTCCTGCACCGTCGTGGACAAGCGTACCCCGGAGCGAGACCACTACTCGGCCGTCACCTTGGGCTTTGGCGAGGTGAAGGAGAAGCGTCTCAGCCGGGCCGAGCTCGGCACCTTCCAGAAGGCGAAAATCGCGCCGCGGCGGCACCTGAAGGAATTCCGCCTGACTCCCGAGGAGGCAGCTGCCTTCGTCATCGGGGAGCCGGTCAAGGTCGACCTCTTCACCAAGGGTGAGCTGGTGGACGTCACCGGCATCACCAAGGGACGCGGCTTCCAGGGCGTGATGAAGCGGTGGAATTTCCGCGGGTACGGCCAGACGCACGGTACCCACGAGTACCGCCGTCACCCGGGTGCCATCGGGCAACGCAAGACGCCGGGCCGGGTGTACCCGAACAAGAAGATGCCGGGCCACTACGGCACCGAGCAGGTCACCACGCAGAACCTCACCGTGGTGGAGGTCGACGTGGAGAAGGGGCTGCTCCTGGTGAAGGGCGCCGTCCCGGGCCATGGCGACGGCCTCGTCTTCATCCACCCAGCCATCAAGGTGGCGACGCGCGCCGCGCACGTCAAGGCACGCGGCAAGAAGTAGCTGCCCCCGGGGCCGTCCCTGCAGTCACCCGCGGGCCCCCCTAGGGCCTAGGCATCAAGCAGACGCGGCGTCGCGCTTGCGCTCGCGGTCCGCCCGGTACCGTTCGCCGGTCGTCAGCTGTCGCTTGCGCAACCGGACGGACTTGGGCGTCACCTCGACGAGCTCGTCCGGCCCAATCCATTCCAGGGACTTCTCCAGCGTCATGTCCCGGGGTGGCGTGAGGATGACGTTCTCGTCTCGTCCCGCGGCGCGGACATTCGTCAGCTTCTTCTCGCGGCAGGCATTGACGTTGAGGTCCGAGGGGTGGGCGTGCTCGCCGATAATCATTCCCTGGTACACCGGCACGCCCGGGCCCACGAAGAGCGCGCCGCGCTCCTGGATGGAGAAGAGCGCGTAGGGGACGGTGTCCCCGGCGCGGTCGGAGACGATGGCTCCGTTGCTGCGCTTGGGGATGTGCCCGAACCAGGGCTCGTAGCCGTCGAACTGGCTGGAGAGAATGCCCTCACCCCGGGTGATGGTGAGGAACTCGCTCCGGAAGCCGACCAGCCCCCGGGCCGGAATCCGGAACACCAGCCGGGTGCGGCCGGAACCGAGCGGGGTCATGTCCATCATCCGCCCCTTGCGAGGGCCAAGCCGTTCGGTGACGACGCCCACCGCGGTCTCCGGGACGTCGCAGAACATCAATTCCATCGGCTCGTGCACCTGGCCGTCGACTTCGCGCACCAGGGGCTCGGGGTTACTGGCGGTGAGCTCGTACCCATCGCGCCGCATGTTCTCGATGATGACCGCGAGCTGGAGCTCGCCCCGGCCCACCACCCGGAAGGCATCGGGGGCATCCGTGTCCTCGACCCGGATGGAGACGTTCCGGTAGGCCTCGCGATAGAGCCGCTCGCGCAGGTTTCGCGAGGTGACGTACTTCCCCTCGCGTCCGGCCAGTGGCCCGTCATTCACGCGAAAGACCATCATCATCGTCGGCTCGTCCACGCTGATGCGGGGAAGCGCGACGGGGAGCTCGGAGTCGGCCAGGGTGTCGCCGATGGACACCGCCTCGATGCCGGCGACGCTGACCAGCTCGCCCGGGCCGGCGTCGGGAATCTCCACCCGCTTCAGCCCCTGAAAGCCGTAGAGCTTGAGCACCTTGCCGTTCTCGACCCGGCCTCCGTCTCGCACCACCGCCAGTGACTGGCCGGCGACGATGCGGCCGGCGTGCACGCGCCCGACGGCCAGACGTCCGACGTAGTCGTCATAGTCGAGGTTGGCCACCAGCAGCTGCAGGCGGTCGCCCTCGCCGGCGGGAGGCGGGGGGATGTGGGAGAGGATGGAGTCGAAGAGCGGCTCGAGGTTTTTCCCGGGCTCGGCCAGCGAGCGCGATGCCTGGCCGGCTCGGGCCACTGCGTAGAGCACCGGAAAGTCGAGCTGCTCCTCCTCGGCGCCGAGGTCGATGTAGAGCGAATAGACCTGGTCCAGCACCTCTCTCGGGCGTGCGTCCTGGCGGTCAATCTTGTTGATGACCAGCACCGTCTTCAGGCCCATGGCCAGCGCCTTGGTGAGCACGAAGCGGGTCTGCGGCAGGGGGCCTTCGGCCGCGTCGACGAGGAGAAGGACGCCATCCACCAGCCGGAGGGCCCGCTCGACCTCGCCGCCGAAGTCGGCATGGCCTGGCGTATCCACGATGTTGATGTGGTGCCCGCGGTATTCGACGGCGGTATTCTTGGCCAGGATGGTGATGCCCTTCTCGCGCTCCAGGGCATTCGAGTCCATCACCCGCTCCACCAGTGCCTCGTTGGCGCGGAAGACGCCCGCCTGACGAAGCATGTGGTCGACGAGTGTCGTCTTGCCGTGGTCGACGTGGGCGACGATGGCCACGTTACGGATTTGTGCACGGGGGAACATGAAAGAGGCCGCGCGGCTTGTAGCGTCCGGCCCTCCGCGAAGCAAGCGGGGGACCGCTCAGGCGGCAGCAGCGGCCGTTTCCAGGGCCCGGCGGATGGCGGCTCGGAGGCTCTCCAGCGTCAGCGGCTTGGTGAGGGGGGGTAGGTCCAGCGAGCGCAGGAAATCCTCACTGCGGGGGGTGAAAGCACCGCCAGTCATGATGACCAGCCGCCGGGCCTGGTCGGGAGCCACCTCACGCAGGGCGGCGAGCAGGTCCTCGCCGGACATCTCCGGCATCATGAGGTCCGAGAGGATGACGTCGAAGCGCTGTCCGGCTTGGACCAGGGCCAGCGCCTCCTGTGCCGAGGTGACAGTCGTCACCACGTGGTCGCGTCGGAGCAACCGCTGGATGGCGGAGCAGATGAAGGGCTCGTCGTCGACGACCAGCACCCGCACTCCCTGTCTGGCTCCGTCGGTGCCTGGGGCGATGGCCGCCGGCACCAGGGCGGGCAGATGGGCGGGTAGGGAGACGGTAAACGTCGAGCCGCGTCCCACCTCCGAGCGCACGGTGATTTCGCCCCCGAGCCCGCGGACGATGCCGTCGCAGACGGCCAGCCCCAGCCCGGTGCCCTCTCCCAGTGGCTTGGTGGTGAAGAAGGGGTCGAAGATGCGGGCCTGGAGCTCCTTCGGAATTCCCCGTCCGGTGTCGGAAACCTCCACCACCACCATCTTCTCCTTCCGCAGGCATCGAATGTGGACCTCGTTCGATGCGGCCGCTCCATCGGGAATGGCCTGGGCGGCATTGAGGAGAAGGTCGAGGAACACCTGCCCGAGGCGCCCTTCGCTGCCCAGCACCGGAGGCACGTCCTCGAACTCGCTCACCACCCGGGCGCGCTGACGCAGCTCCTTGTCGGCCATCTTCCCGGCAAAGGCGAGCACCTTCCGGACGTCGACCGGCGCTGCCGCGTCGGCGGTCTCGACGCGACTGAAGGACTTCAAGTCTCGGACGATGCTGCCGATGCGCTCGATGCCGATGCGCGACTCGGTGACGACCGCGTCGAGCTCATCGAAGCTGGTGTCGCCCAGCGCCGGCCTTCGGGCCTCGAGCTGGTCGCGCAGCCAGACCAGGTTTGCGTTGATGAAGGCCAGGGGGTTGTTGATTTCGTGCGCCACGCCCGCGGCCAGCGTCCCCACCGAGGCCATCCGGCTCGCGGCCATGAGCTGGGCTTGCATCGCCCGGCGTTCGCCGACGTCACGGTGCACGGCCAGCGATGCCAGGGGCTGTCCGTCCCGGTCCTGCAGCGCCACCACCGTGGCCTCGGAGAAGCCCTGCGTCCCGTCCTTGCGGCGGGTGACGAGCTCTCGGTTCCAGCGGCCGTACCGTTTGATGGCGGCCTGGATGGCCGCCGGCGTGGCCTCGGGGTCATCGATGCGGAGGACCTCGCGGTAGCTTCTCCCCTGCACCTCATCCTTGGAGAAGCCGAAGAGCCGCTCGGCGCTGGTGTTCCAGTCGAGGATGAGACCGGCCAGGTCGAAGAGCACCACCGCGTCGTTGAGGTTCTCGAACATCAGCGCCTGGCGTCGGAGCTCATCCTCCGAGGCCTTGCGGGCGCTCACGTCCATCACCGTCCCCACCACCCGGGAGGCCACGTCCTCGCTGTTGCGGAGGACATCACCGCGGACGGCGACCCAGGTCGGCTCCGAGGCACCGTGCAGAAAACGAAAGTCGGCCTGAAACTGTTGCGTACCGCCCACGGCCAGCTCGAGCGCTTTCGTCACCCGCGGGAGGTCCTCGGGATGGACGAAGTCGCTCAGGGGCCGAGGGGCCTGGACGAGCGAACCCGTCGACGAGCCGACGACGGCTTCGACGGAGTCGGACCACGTCACGCGGGAGGAGGCGAGGTCGAGGCTGAAGGTCCCGACCTGCGCAGCGGCCAGCGCCTCGCGAAGGTCCTCATCCGCTTCGTCCGACTCCTTCCAGGAGAAGCGCAGCCGACAGTGCCCGCCGAGCTGGACCTTGTCGCCCTCGTCGAGGCGGATGCTGCCCTTCAGGCGAAGGCCGTTGTGGTAGGTGCCATTCGTCGACGCGAGGTCGTGGAGCTCGAAGATGCCGTCAGCGCGGCGGACGATGCGCGCATGGCGTCGTGAGATGCCCTCGTCGACGAGGCGCACCTCGGCCTCGGGAGACCGGCCGAGCACCGCCTCGCCTCCGGTGAGCTTGAAGAGCCGCCCCAGGGTGCCGGGCGTCGAGGAGCGGGTCACCACCAGCCACGCTGCGTCCTTGGGCGCAGGGGTGAAGATGGACATCACTGCGGTGTTCGAGTCGACGTTCATCCGTCCACGAAGTTAGGGTCGGGCGGGACGTGGACCCACCGCCTCGATGCGTAAAGCGTCCCCCTTGCTGCTCCTGCCGGTCAAGCCGGCGAAGCGCCGGTGTGGCACTCAGACACACGCCTGCGCAGGAAGTCCGCCACGGCCCGGTCCACGAGTTCCGGCGCCTCGAGCGGCGTGGTGTGGCTCCCGCCGGACACCATGCACAGCTCGGCGTCGGGGATGGCCTGCGCCATCCGCCGCGACAGCCACGGAGGGGTGAAGTGGTCGCGGTCCCCACCCACCACCAGTGTCGGGACGTCCACCGCCGACAGGTGGTCCTCCGCCGAATGGACGGAGGCGGCCTGCATGGTGCGCAGGAAGAGGCGCGGGTCCATCGCCAGGAGGTGCGCAAAGTAGGGCTCGAGGTCCTCGCGGTGGACGAGTTCCGGGTTCACCTCGAAATGCAGTGCGACCTGCAGGGCCAGGCCAGAGCGCACCGCAGCGCGCGTCAGCGCCGAGACACCCTGGGGCAAGGCCTCGGTGGCCTTTCGCAGGAGGGGCAGGAGCGAGCGCAGGACGGTGGTGTCGTGAAAGGTGTCGAGAGGACGGCCGGGGCTGCCGCACACCAGCACCAGGGCCTCCACCCGGGCCCGGTGACGGCGGTGCATCTCGAGCGCGACCTGGACGCCCATCGAGTGGCCGATGATGACGGCGCGCTTGACGCGAGCGGCGTCCAGGACGGCAACCGCGTCGTCGGCAAACCTGGGAATGGAGATGGCGCGCGTCTCGCTCGGCGGCGGCGAGCGGCCATGTCCCGGGTAGTGCCAGTGCACCACCCGGTGCCGTTGCGAAAGGGCAGGCTCGAGGTAGCGCCAGATGAAGCCGTCACACCCAAGCCCGTCGCAAAGCAGCACGGCCGGGGCGCCCGCCCCTTCGGACGTCCAGAAGAGCTGCGCCCCGTCGCGGAGGGGCGTGAGAGCACCCGAGGCACCATCCGCAGGGCGGGCCCGGCTGCGGGGCGCTCTCGACTTGGGGACGTCTGGACGCGGCACTGGACTCTCTTTAGCCGACGGGAGGGCTTGGCCGCTTGCCGTGGGGCGTGGCTTTCTGTCCGCCACTCTGCCTCGCAAGGCCCGCGGGCCGATGGTAATACTCGGCTCGTCCTTTTTCTCGGCCACCTTGGGGAGTCTTCCACCTGTCGTCCGCTCCGCACGCCCACGACCACTCGAAGCCCGGGCACAGCCACGCGAAGCCGGCGCCGGACGCAACCGGGGAAGCGGTCGCTGCCCACCGGGAAGCGGACCGCCGGCGGATGCTGGGGGCGCTGTCCCTCACCGTGGGCATCGCCATCCTGGAGGCGGTGGGCGGGTGGCTGACGCACTCGCTCGCCCTGCTGTCGGACGCCGGACACATGTTGACGGACGTCTCGGCGCTGGGGCTTGCGCTGTTGGCGCTGTGGTTCGCCGGCCGTCCCGCGGACCCGCGACGCACCTACGGCTACGTGCGGCTGGAGATTCTCAGCGCGCTGATGAACGGGGTTTTGCTTCTGGGCATCACCCTCCTCATTGTCGTGGAGGCGTTCTCACGGCTCCATGACCCGCCGCAGGTGCACCTCCTCCCCATGGCGGTGGTGGCGGGCATCGGGCTGTGTGCCAACCTCGGCGCCCTCGGGTTTCTGCACAAGAGTCACACCCTCAACGCGCGTGCGGCCTTCATGCACGTCGCCGGCGACACGCTGTCGAGCGTGAGCGTCCTCGTGGGGGCCGGCGTCATGGCGCTCACCGGCTGGCGATGGGTCGACCCGGCGCTCTCCTTGCTCATCTCGGTGGTGATTGTGGTCGGCAGCTGGCGGCTGCTCCGCGATGCGGTGGACGTGCTTCTGGAGGCCGTTCCCGGCCACGTCAACCTGGAAGCCGTCCGGGTCCTCCTCGAGCGTGCCGAGGGCGTGGTGGCGGTGCATGACCTTCACGTCTGGACGCTCTCCAGCGGGCTGTACGCGCTCTCGGCCCATCTCGTCGTGCTCGACCCGATGGTGTGCAACAACGACCAGATTCTTTCCGCCGTGAAGCACGAGCTCCTCGACCGGTACGGCATCGACCACACCACCATCCAGATTGAAAGTGAGACCTACGCCCACGCGGGTGAGGTCCACTGACGGCTCGACAGTCCCAAGGGCCCGCGAAGGAGGGGAGCCGAGGATGCGCATCGTGGGTGGCACGCGGCGCGGCCGCCGGCTGCTTCCACCCCGCTCGGCGTCCACCCGTCCCACCGCGGACCGGGTGCGGGAGACGCTCTTCAACATCCTCGGACAGCACCTGCCGGACGGCGACGTCCTCGACCTCTACGCCGGCACCGGCGCCCTCGGCCTCGAGGCCCTCTCCCGGGGCGCGGCGCGCGCAGTCCTGGTGGACTCCGCCGCGGAGGCCTCGGAGCTCTGCCGGAAGAATGCCGAAGCCCTGGGTTTCCAAACCGAGGCCACCGTGCTGCGGCTACGGGCCGAGAAGGCCGTGGAGCGCCTCGGCCGCGAAGGGCGCCGCTTCGTCCTCGCCTTCGCCGACCCCCCCTATGCCGCCCGTGCCGGGGCGTGGGTGGTGGAGGCGGTGGCGCCCCTCCTCAGCGAGGGCGGGACGCTGGTGGTGGAGCACGAGCGCCGCGAGGTGCTGCCGGAAGCCAAGGGCGTCCTTTTCCGGGTGGACGAGCGGCGCTTCGGGGATACCGTCCTCAGTTTCTACCGGGCCGCACCGCCAATTCCTTGACGTCCAAGACAAGGCCCGGAAACACTCAAGCCACGCCATGGCCGTCGCTATCTACCCCGGTTCCTTTGACCCGCTCACCAACGGGCACCTGAGCATCATCCACCGTGGGCTCAAGGTGTTTGACCGCCTGGTGGTGGCGGTGCTCAACAACCCGAGGAAATCGCCGATGTTTTCCGTCGAGGAGCGGCGGCAGCTCATTCGGGAGGCCTGCCCGGACCCCCGGGTGGAGGTCGACGACTTCCAGGGCTTGCTCGTGCACTACACGAGGCGCAAAGGGGTGCACCTCGTCTTGCGCGGCCTCCGGGCGGCCTCCGACTTCGAGTATGAGTTTCAGCTGGCGAACATGAATCGCAAGCTGGACACCGAGTTCGAGTCGGTCTTCATGATGACGGGGCAGGACAGCTTCTACATCTCCTCGGCGCTGGTGCGCGAGGTGGCCTCGCTCGGTGGCGACGTGGAAGGCCTCGTCCCGCCCAACGTCTTTCGGAAGCTCCACGAGCGGTTTCGCCCCAAGTAGCCCAGGGCGAATTCACGGCGTTCCGCCGCCCCACGGGCTGTAGCGGCCTCCGCGGGGCCCGGTGCTTGTCCGGCGTCGGTCCTGCCTTGTATAGGCAAGGGCACCGCCATGAAGCTTGCCCGCCGGCTCAACGCCATCAAGCCGTCTCCAACCCTTGCCCTCAACACCCGCGCGAAGGTCCTGGCCGCCGCCGGGGAAGACGTCGTCGGCTTTGCCGCCGGCGAGCCGGACTTCGACACCCCGGTCCACATCAAGCAGGCGGCGGTGCAGGCGCTGGACGATGGATTCACCAAGTACACGGCCACCGCCGGGACGCCGGAGCTGCGCGCCGCCATCTGCGAGAAGCTGAAAGCCGACAACGGCCTCAGCTACACGCCGGAACAGGTGGTGGTGGGCAACGGCGCCAAGCAGTGCCTCTACAACTTCTTCCAGGCGCTCCTGGACGAGGGCGATGAAGTCATCATCTTCAACCCGGCCTGGGTGAGCTACCCGGACATGGTGGCCCTGGCCGGCGGGACACCGGTGCTCGTGCCGACGCGGGAAGAGGAGGGCTGGGTGCCGGACCCGGAGCTCTTCGCCCGGGCCATCACACCCCGCACCCGAGCGGTGGTGCTCAACAGCCCCTCCAACCCCACCGGCGCGGTGCTGTCCGTCGAGGCACTCTCCGCCCTGGCCCGCGTCCTCGACCGCCACCCCGAGGTGGTGGTGGTCACCGACGACATCTACGAGAAGCTCCTCTACACGGGCAAACCCTTCGTTGAGCTGCTCAACGTGGCGCCCCAGCTGGCCAGCCGGACGCTGGTGGTGAATGGGCTCAGCAAGGCCTTCGCCATGACTGGCTGGCGCCTGGGCTACGCGGCGGGCCCCAAGGCCCTCATCGCTGCGATGCAGATGATTCAGGACCAGTCCACCTCCAACGCCTCGAGCATCGGCCAGCGCGCCGCGGTCGCGGCGCTCCGGGGGCCGAAGGACACCATCGAGGTGATGGCCCGGGAGTTTCTCGCCCGCCGGGACCTCTTCGTCGCCGGGCTCAAGGCGCTGCCCGGGGTGCGCATCCGGCCTCCGGACGGGGCCTTCTACGTCTTCCCAAGCTTCCACGGCCTTCTCGGCAAGCGGCACCGGGGCAAGCCGCTCGAGGGCTCGGTGCAAATCTCGCAGGTGCTCCTCGATGACTACCGTCTGGCGGCCGTCCCCGGGGAGCCCTTTGGCGGAGAGGGGCACCTGCGCCTGAGTTTCGCTGCCTCCCGCGAGACCATCGAGAAGGGGCTGGCGAGGCTTCGGGACTTTGTCGGCGGCCTGACCGCCTGACGCCTCCCCGGGGGCCGCCCGGGGAGGCAAGTGGCGGCGTTGGCGGGCCCTCCTCGGGCCTGCGGCGGCCGCTGCCCGCGCGTCGCCTCTTCGTGGTACACGCCCCGGCCCGATGCCCAAGCGTACCGACATCCACAAGGTGATGGTCATCGGCTCCGGACCCATCATCATCGGACAGGCCTGCGAGTTCGATTACTCGGGCACCCAGGCCATCAAGGCGCTGCGCGAGGAGGGGGTACAGGTGGTCCTCCTCAACAGCAACCCGGCGACGGTGATGACCGACCCCGAGTTTGCGGACCGCACCTACATCGAGCCCATCACCGTCGACGCGGCGGAACAAATCATCGAGCGCGAACGCCCCGATGCGCTCCTGCCCACCATGGGCGGGCAGACGGCGCTGAATCTCGCCAAGGCGCTCGCGGAGCAGGGGATTCTGGAGAAATACGGCGTCCGTCTCATCGGCGCGTCGCTCAACGCCATCAACAAGGCCGAGGACCGTCAGCTCTTCAAGGCGGCGATGCAGAAGGTGGGCATCCCGCTCCCGAGGAGCGGCTACGCCGGGTCCCTGCAAGAGGCGATGGCCGTCGTCCGCGACATCGGCTTCCCGGCCATCATCCGGCCCAGTTTCACGCTGGGCGGCACCGGCGGCGGGGTGGCCTACAACTCCGAGGAATTCGAGGCCATCTGCATTCAGGGGCTGAAGGCCAGCCCGATGAAGACGCTCCTCATCGAGGAGAGCGTCCTCGGGTGGAAGGAGTACGAGCTGGAGGTGGTCCGCGACGTGGCGGACAACGTCATCGTCGTCTGCTCCATCGAGAATTTCGACCCGATGGGGGTGCACACCGGGGACAGCATCACCGTGGCCCCGGCGCAGACGCTGACCGACAAGGAGTACCAGCGCCTTCGCCAGGCCGCGCTGGCCATCATCCGGGAGATTGGGGTGGACACCGGCGGGAGCAACATCCAGTTCGGGGTGAATCCCGTCGACGGGCGAATGGTGGTCATCGAGATGAACCCCAGGGTCAGCCGCTCCAGCGCCCTGGCCTCCAAGGCCACCGGGTACCCCATCGCGAAAATCGCGGCCAAGCTGGCGCTCGGCTACCACCTGGACGAGCTGCAGAATGACATCACCCGCGACACGCCGGCCTCCTTCGAGCCGACGTTGGACTACGTGGTGGTGAAGGTGCCGCGCTTCAACTTCGAGAAGTTCCCGAGCGCCAACCGCACGTTGAATACCACCATGCGCAGCGTCGGCGAGGTGATGGCCATCGGCCGGACCTTCAAGGAGGCCTACCTCAAGGCGCTGCGAAGCATGGAGACCAACCCGCTCACCTTCGCTGCCCCGGAGCTCCCGACCGACCCGGTGGAACGCGCCGAGGCGCTGCGGGACGGCGTCAGGGTTCCGCGACCGGAGCGCCCGGCGATGCTCTTCCAGGCGTTTCGCGAGGGCATGACCGTGGAGGAGGCGCACGCCCTCTCGGCCATCGACCCTTGGTTCCTCCGCCAGCTCAAGGAATTGGTCGACGAGGCGAGTGCCATCGCCGACGTCGGTGGGCTCGACCGCCTCGAGGATGGCGTGCTTCGCCGGGCGAAGGCCGACGGCCTGTCCGACCGGGCGCTGGCGCAGCTACTGGCAACCAATGAGGGGACGGTGCGCGCCCACCGCTGGGAGCGCGGCATCCGGCCGGTCTACAAACGGGTGGACACCTGCGCGGCCGAGTTCGAGGCCTACACCCCCTACCTCTACAGCAGCTACGACGAAGAGGACGAGGCGCCCCCCACCGAAAGGCAGAAGGTCCTCATCCTCGGCTCCGGGCCCATCCGCATCGGGCAGGGCATCGAGTTCGACTACGCCTGCGTCCACGCCGCCTTCGCCCTGCGGGCCGCGGGCTACGAGACGGTGATGGTGAACTGCAACCCGGAGACGGTGTCCACGGACTACGACACCTCGGACCGCCTCTATTTCGAGCCGCTCACCCTCGAGGACGTGCTGGAGATTGCCGCCCGGGAGAAGCCGCTCGGAGCCATCGTCCAATTCGGCGGGCAGACGCCCCTCCGCCTCTCCGTACCCCTGGAGCGCTCGGGACTCCGCATCCTGGGGACGAGTCCCGATGCCATCGACCGCGCCGAGGACCGCGAACGCTTCTCCCAGCTCATCGAGAAGCTGGGCCTGCAGCAGCCGGAGAATGGCGTTGCCCGCAGCGCCGACGAGGCGTTTCGCACCGCGGACCGCATCGGCTACCCGGTGATGGTGCGGCCCTCCTACGTCCTCGGTGGGCGGGCCATGGAAGTGGTTTACGACGCCACCTCGCTCGAGCGCTACATGCGCGAAGCGGTGGCGGCAAGCCCGGAGCATCCGGTGCTCATCGACCGCTTCCTCAAGAATGCCATCGAGGTGGACCTGGACCTCGTCGCGGATTCCACCGGTGACGTCCTGGTGGGGGGCGTCCTGGAGCACATCGAGGAGGCGGGCGTCCATTCCGGAGATGCCACCTGCACGCTTCCCCCCCACTCCTTGGCCCCGGAGCTCGTGGAACGGATGAAGGACTGGGCGGTGGCCCTGGCTCGCGAGTTGGGCGTCGTCGGACTGATGAATGTCCAGTACGCCATCCAGGGCAAGTCGCTCTACGTCCTCGAGGTGAACCCGCGCGCCTCGCGGACCGTCCCCTTCATCTCCAAGGCCACCGGCGTCCCGCTGGCCAAGCTGGCCGCCCTGTGCATGGTGGGCAAGACGCTGGCCGAGCTCAACCCGCCGCGCGAAGTGGAACGCCGGCACGTGGCGGTGAAGGAGTCCGTTTTTCCCTTTGCCCGGTTCTCCAACGTCGACGTCATCCTCGGACCGGAGATGAAGTCGACCGGCGAGGTGATGGGCCTGGCCCAGGACTTTGCGACCGCCTTCGCCAAGACGCAGCTGGCGGCCGGCGTGAAGCTTCCCACCTCCGGGACCGTCTTCATCTCCGTCAAGGACGACGACAAGCCGGCGGTGGTCGACCTGGCGAAGCGCCTTCGCGCCCTGGGCTTCACGCTCTGCGCCACCGGTGGTACCCACCGCTACCTCACCGGCAAGGGCATCCCCAACGAGGAGGTGCGGAAGGTGAAGGAGGGCCGTCCGCACGTGGTGGACAAGATTGTGGACGGGAAGGTGGCGCTGGTGGTGAACACCACCTTCGGCAAGCAGGAAATCGCCGACAGCTTCTCCATCCGGCGAGAGTCGCTGATGCAGGGCGTGCCGTACTACACCACCGTCCAGGCGGCGCGGATGGCGGTCGGCGCGCTGGAGGCGCTGGCCCGTGGACGGCTCCCCGTCCTCACCCTCCAGGAGTATCTCGCTCGCTGAAGGGGCTCCTCTTGAGCCAGGGGCCTTCGGGGACGTGGAAGGGCCCTCGCGCCGAGCCTTCGGGCGCGGAAAAGGGGGAGAGAAGGGCCACTCGGCGATTGCCCGACGCAGCGTCCTCTCTTAGGCTTCCAGTGGGCTCGCCAGCGAGGAGATGTCGACGCGCATGGACAGTGGCTCCATCCCCATCACCGCTGCGGGCTTGCGCCGGCTCAAGGCCGAGCTGAAGCAATTGCAGACGGTCGAGCGGACGCGCATCTCGCGCGAAATCGAGGTCGCCCGCGCCCACGGCGACTTGCGCGAGAATTCCGAGTACCACGCGGCCAAGGAGAAGCAGTCCCACATCGAAGGACGCATCATCGACCTCAATGACTGGATTGCGCGCTCCGAGGTGATTGACATCCGGAAGCTCGGTGGGGACCGGGTTGTCTTTGGCGCCACGGTGACGGTGGTCGACCAGGACACCGACAAGTCCGTCACCTACCGCCTGGTTGGCGAAATCGAAGCCGACATCAAGAAGCGGCACATCTCGGTGACGTCGCCCCTGGCGCGGGCGCTGATTGGAAAGCAAGTCGGGGATTTGGCCTCGGTGCAAAGCCCGGGAGGCGCGCGCGAGGTGGAAATCACCGCGGTGAGCTTCGACGAGCCAGCGGACGACGAAGACACCGCAGGGTGAGTTGGCCGTCGGCAGCCCCCGTTAAGCTTCGCCGAAGAGCGCCATGGCCAGCCCGCACTTCAGCCCACTCGCCGCACCGCTTCGCTTCCTCGCCCAGCGCGACTTCCGTGCCCTGGGCCGGGTGCGAGGGCTGACGGGCCTGCTCGAGGCTTCGCTGAAGGAAGCCCGCCGCGCCGGGGCGCCCCTGGAGGAAGTCCGCCTCTTGTCCGAGGCGCTGGCGGCGGCCCAGGGAGGTGCCCTCGACGTCCAGGCCGCTGCGCTGCGGCGGCTCTCGGAATTCGTCCAGGCGGCGCCCGGCGTGGAGGCCACGGCGGCCCCGGACCCGGCTCCGCTGCCCCCGGCGGAGCGCCGACTTCCAAACGGGCGGACGGAGCGCGTCAGTACCGCGGTGGCCTCGGCGCCGCGGGCGGCGCGTCCCCGGAAGCCCCGCGCCCGGAAGCCGCCGTCCCAGCCCGAGCCTACCCAGGTGGTGCGGACGCTCTCCATCGCGCCTCAGGCCGGTCCCCTGGCCGCTCCGCTGCGCGGTTCGGGGTTGCGGATGAACCCCCGCCTTCTCGTCGCGCTCGAGAAGAAGGGACTCTCCCGGGTGGGCGACATCCTCTTCCTTCTGCCCAGGGGCTACGAGGACCGCCGGCGGTTCTCCACACTCCGGGAGCTCGTTCCCGGCGTGCGTGGGGTGACGGTGGGGACGGTGCGCGCCGCGGGCGAGGTCGTGCTGCGCCCTGGGCGGCGGGTTTTCCAGGCCGTCATCGCCGATGCCTCGGGGACGATGGGCCTCACCTACTTCCAGACCGGGCCCTGGATGAAGGGGCGCTTCCCGCTGGGACAGCGAATGATTGTCTCGGGCGAGGTGCGCCTCTCCCCGGGCGGCCGGGAGATGGTGCACCCCGAGGTGGAACCCGCCGACGAGGGCCAGGGGATGGGCGTCCACTTCGGGCGCATCGTCCCCCTCTACCCGGGCTTCGAGAGGCACGAGCAGCGACAGATTCGCGCGCTGGCCCACGGGATTGCCCGGGACGCAAGCCGGGCGATGGTGGACCCGGTGCCTCCCGCGGTGCTGCGCCGGCTCGGGCTTTTGCCCCTCTCCGAGGCCCTGCTGCGTCTGCACAGCCCGGTGGATGGCGAGGACATCGCCGCCCTCTGTGCCCACACCAGCCCCTCGCACCGGAGGCTGGCCTTCGACGAGCTCTTTTTTCTACAGCTGGGCCTCGCCTTGCGCCGACAAGGGGTGAAGAGCAGTCCTGGAATTCAGTTTCGCGTCGGTGCGGACCGCATGGCCACTGCCCGGGCGCTGCTTCCCTTCCGGCCGACGCGGGCGCAGGAGCGGGCCATGGCCGAAGTGGCCCGCGACATGGGACGGCCCGAGCCCATGCACCGCTTGCTGCAGGGGGACGTTGGCTCGGGAAAGACGGCCGTGGCCGCGGTGGCCGCTTCGCTGGCGGTGCAGGACGGCTGGCAGGTGGCATTGATGGCGCCGACGGAGATACTCGCCGCCCAGCACTCCGTCTCCCTGGCGAAATTCCTCGCGCCGATGGGGGTGGAGGTGGCCCTGGTGACGGGCACAGGCCCGGCCGCGGACCGCCGGCGCGCCCGTGCAGCCGTCGCCTCCGGGAAGGCGGCCGTGGCCGTTGGAACGCAGGCGTTGATTCAGGAGGGCGCCTCCTTCCAGCGCCTGGGCCTCGTCCTCATCGACGAGCAGCACCGCTTCGGCGTCCTGCAGCGGCAGGCGCTTGCCGGCAAGGGGCTGCGACCGGACGTGCTGGTGATGACGGCCACGCCCATCCCTCGAACCCTGGCCATGACGCTGTATGGCGACCTCGACTTGAGTGTCCTCGACGAGCTCCCGCCCGGCCGGACGCCCATCGTCAGTCGCGTGCTTCCGGCGCGAGAACGCGGCAGGGTTTGGAAGGCGCTCGAGGCGGAGCTCGCCCTCGGGCACCAGGCGTACGTCGTCTTTCCCTTGGTGGAGGCGTCCGAAAAAATCGACCTCCAGGACGCGACCCAGGGTGCCGAGGAGCTCCAGGCCGCATTCCCCAGCGCGCGGGTACGGCTTCTCCACGGCCGCATGGCGGCCGCAGAGAAGGAAGAGGCGATGGAGTCCTTCCGGCGCGGCGAGGTGCAGATTCTCGTGTGCACCACGGTGGTGGAAGTCGGTGTCGACGTCGCCAACGCCACGGTGATGGTCGTCGAGGCGGCAGAGCGCTTCGGCCTCTCTCAGCTCCATCAGCTCCGTGGGCGCGTCGGCCGCGGGACGGCACCCGGGAAATGCTTCCTCCTCTCGGGTTTCACCGGAGGGCCCGAGGCGCTGGCGCGGTTGCGGGTCCTCGAGGAGACGAGCGACGGGTTTGTCGTCGCCGAGCGCGACCTCGCGCTCCGAGGCCAGGGCGAATTCCTGGGTACGCGCCAGAGCGGCATCCCCGAGCTCGCGGTGGCCGACCTGGCGCGCGACCAGGCCCTCTCGGCCGTTGCTGCCGAGGAGGCGCGGGCCATCGCCGAGGCTGACCCGCAGCTTTCTCGCCCGGAGCACGCACCGCTGGTCCGGGCGCTCGCCGAGCGCTGGGAGGGTCGCCTGGCCCTGGCTGGTGTCGGCTAGGTAGGCTTCAGAAGACGCCTCCGATGGAAGACTCGCGGCTCATCGACGCGCTCCGTGCGCAGGGCATCCGCGACAGCCGAGTCCTCCGGGCGATGGAGGCCCTCAACCGCGGCGACTTCGTGGAGGGTGCGGAACGCTCAAATGCTTGGCGCGACGAGCCACTGCCCATTGGTGAGGCTCAGACCATCAGTCAGCCCTATGTCGTGGCCTTGATGACGCAGGCCCTGGGGGTGGCCTCCGGAGAACGTGTGCTGGAGGTGGGCACGGGTTCCGGCTACCAGACCGCGGTGCTCCTCGGCCTGGGGGCCGAGGTGTACACGGTGGAGCTGCGTCCGGCACTGGCCGAACGCGCGCGCGCACGGTTGAGCGGGGCCGTTGGCCAGATGCTCCACATGCGAGTGGGTGACGGGTGGCAGGGATGGCCAGAAGAAGCGCCCTTCGACGCCATCATCGTCACCGCCGCCCCGGACGTGGTTCCCCAGGCGCTCTTGGCTCAGCTCCGAGTCGGAGGACGTCTGCTTGCCCCGGTGGGGCCGCCGGACAAGCCGCAGCAGCTGCTTCGCGTCACGCGACGTGGCGAGGCGTCGTTTGACACCGAGGAACTCCTGGCTGTGCGCTTCGTCCCCATGACCAGAGGCGAAGCGGGCTCGGGCTGATAGGCTGGTCTGGCGACGATGAATTCCTGCCCGGTGTGCGAGGCCCCTGCCGTGGCTCGCGTCTGCGAGGTCTGTGGCCACGCCTTCGCCGCGGCGAGCCTCGCCGAGGTGGCAGTCTCGCAGCTCCCAGACCTTGACGTGCCGTCGGCCGCCGACGCGGCCGTTGCCGTCGTTCCGCTGCCGGAGCTCGAGGCCACCCGCTTCGCGCCCGCCACCTTTGCGCCCGACTGGTCCGAGGATGACTGGGAGCGCAACTCCATCGGCGTCGCGGGCGACGTGGCGGCCGGAGGGTTGCCCGAGATGGACACCGGCCGCGCGGAGACGCCTCCGGAACCGGCGGCGCCCAACCTCACGTCGGTGACCTGTCGCTACTGCCGGCACGTGCAGACCGCTGGCCTGATGTGCGACGGCTGCGGCATGCGGCTTCCCTGGACCCTGCGAGCCGTGCCGCCTCTCGGGGAAGGCGTGGACCGGGACGTCTTGGTCCGCTGCCAGCGATGCGGAGAGCGCACCTACCAGCGCGAGCGCTGTTCGAGCTGCGGCGGAGTGCTCAGCGTCCCGGAGTGAGGCGACGGGGGCTTGTCCGTCCGCCCCGCGGCTGGGGTAGGGTAGAAGGTCACCCTTGCTTCCCTCCGAGCCACCACATCCCCTCGATGCGCGACACGTCGAGCTGGACAGCCTTCGGGCGCAGCTTGCCTCCCGGGCCAGCACCGTCCACTTCGCCCACACCGGCGTTTCGTTGGTCGTGGCCTTCATCTTCACCGGGGCGGCGGCCAAGCTCTTCTGGGACTCCATTCGCTTTCCGAGGTTGGGCCTGGTGGCCCTGCTCATCGCCCTGGGGCTGGTGGTTTACGCCGCCGTGCATTACCGCCGTGGAAAGCGCGAGCTCCTGCGGGAGCTCGCTCTCTTCGAGTCGTTGAAGGGCGTAAGGCATTCCCTGCGGCTCGACGACCCGGCGTCCCTGCTTCCCCGATGAGGCCACGGGGGCGCTTCGTCGTCCTCGAAGGGCTGGACGGTGCGGGGACCACCACCCAGGCAGCGCGGCTGGCTGCGGTGCTGCGGCGGGCCGGACGCCGGGTGGTGCTCACCCGTGAGCCCTCCGCGGGCCCGGTGGGGGCCCTGCTGCGACAGGCGCTCGACGGGTCGCTGCGTCAGAAGCCGAAGCTGTCCGATGCCGCGTTGGCGCTCCTCTTTGCCGCCGACCGCCTCGACCATCTCGCAAGCACGGTGGAGCCAGGCCTCGCCGCGGGCGGGGTGGTGGTCTCGGACCGTTATGTCTTGAGCTCCTTCGCTTACCAGGGTCGCGTGCTCGAGCCGGCGTGGGTGGAGGCGCTCAACGCCCGGGCCCGGCCACCGGACTTGACCCTCTTCCTGGAGGTCCGTCCCCGTGTCGCCGCGGCGCGCAGACGGCTGAGAGGGGGACGGAAGGAGCGCTTCGATGATGCGCGCACGCAAGCGGCGGTGGCCCGGGCATACGAGACGGTGATGGTTCGGCATGGCAGGAGGCACCACGTGCACCGGTTGAATGGTGAGCTGGCCGTGGAGGAGGTCGCGCGCCAGGTGCAGGCGGCCGTGGCCACCTTACTTGCCGGCCGGGCGAACCGGGCGAAGCGCCCTGTGCGCTAAGGTTTGAGGCCCCTATGGAATTGAGCGTCGCCGCCGCGGTCGTCATCGGGAACGAGGTGCTCAACGCCCAAGTCCCCGACGAGAACGGCGCCTACCTCATTCAGCGCCTGCGCGAACAGGGCATCAGGCTGCGCTCGCTGAGCATCGTGCCCGATGAGGTGGATGCCATCATCGACGCCGTGGTGCGCGCCCGTCGTGGAGCGCGGTGGGTCATCACCAGCGGTGGAATTGGACCGACCCACGACGATGTCACCGTCCGCGCGGTGGCGCTGGCGCTCGGGCGGAGGGTGGTGCGGCTGCCGGAGATGCTCTCGCTACTCGAGGAGCACTACCCGGACGTCCGCACCCCGGAGGCGCTGCGTCTGACCGAGGCGCCGGAGGGAACACAACTCCTTTTCCAGGAGGGCTCCTGGTACCCGGTGCTGGCGTGCGACGGAGTCTTCCTTCTGCCCGGCGTGCCACAGCTCTTCCGTCGCCAGCTGGAGACGGTGTTGAAGACGCTCCCGCTGCGGGCAGTGTTCCAGCGAGCGCTGTACCTCGGGCGTAGCGAGGCGGAGATTGCCGCCGCCCTGGACAAGGTGGCGCTCCAGACTCCAGGAGTGGGCATCGGCAGCTACCCGCAGTTTGGCCCGGGCGTGGACCACCGGGTGCGCGTCACCGTGGAGGGGCCGGAACAGCGCGCGGTGGACGAGGCGGTTGCGCGACTCGAGCGAGAGCTTCCCGCGGGCGCGGTCCTTCGCGTCGACTGAAGGGCTAAGGCGTCGTTTCGGGCACGGCGAGGCCAACCTTCTGCCTCAGCTGGAAGAAGGTGTCCGAGAGGGCAAACGCCATCAGCGCACGAAGGTCGCTGCGCTCGCGGACGGCCAGGCGGACCGGGTCGGCCGTCTCCGAACGGATGCCGGAAATGTGCGGGTCCTCGCGGAAGACCAGCTGCAGCGCCACCGCCGGGTCTGCAGCCATGAGCATTCCGGCTCGATTGGCCGCCGCGGAGAGCGCACTCAGCGTGGCCAGAAGGTCGATGCGAGGCGCCGCGGCGAGCGCTCGCGCGGCAGGACCCAGGTCGCGCAGGTTCCGGCGCGAGAGGTGCTTGCGTAGGCCGCGCACCAGCTTCTCGGAGGCGTTCCCCAGTCGGTCGAAACCCGGCACGACGACCCGGACCGCAGCGCCGAAGAAGTCGCCCGTCTGCTCCATGCTGAGCCTGGAGAGCACAGCTGTCTTGTTCAAGAGGCCGAGGACCGCCCGCCCGATGAGAAATTTCTGTTCGCGGGCGTTGAACTTCTTCACCACGTCTTGCCCGATGCAAAGCGCCTGTGGGTCGCTCGGTTCGAGCACCACCAGCCCGCGCCGTGCCTGGTAGGCCTCGAATTCCTCGACTCCCAAGGTATCGGCCACCATTCGGATGGCGCGGTGGACGGCATGGTCTGGCCGGAGGCGGTCCACCCGCTGGTCCACGCCCAGGCTCTCGAAGGACGACTCGAGCTGCTGGCCCATGCCGGGACCGGCTGCGCGCAGGACATCCACGACGGGTCCACTGGCATCAGGACCTTGCAAGAGGACCAGCTCCTCGGCGTTGAGCCGGTCGTGGCCATCCTGCGGCAGTCTCGCTTTCCAGTCGAAGTGAATGTTCCTCTCGCGTTCGGTCGCGCTCTGCAGGAAGACCAGGACAGCCGAAGCGCAGAAAGCCCGGTCGAGCAATCGCGCCTGGTCCCAAAGCCTGAACAGGGCGTGCACGCTTGCGGTTCGGGTCGGGTCGATGTTGAGGACTGCTCGGTGCGCCTCGACAGCCTGCTCGATGGACGCGGGGTCCTTCTCCAGAAGGAGCGCCAGCGCCGAGTGCGCTTCGAGGGCTGCCGGCTGGAGCTCCAGGGCGCGCCGGTAGAAGAGGATGGCGCGCGTCTCGTCGCCGAGCACCTTGGCGCACAGCTCGCCAAGCTTGCTCAATAGCCTGGCTGCGCGCGGAGCCGGTGAAGCCGCAGCCTGGGCCTCGAGAACCTGAAGCAGGCCGGCCATCTCCCCGTCGCGCTCTGTCAGTTCCGCCAGTCGCTCTAGAGCAGCGGCATCATCGCTTCCGAGCTCGAGCGCGCGGAGGTACAGGTCGGCCGCCCGCATCGTGTCCCCGAAGCCGCCGTCCATGATCTTGGCCAGCTCCAGCGTATAGCGGCCACGAAGCTCGGCACTGTTCTCCAGGTCCAGAAGCCGCTTCAGCGAGTCGGAGGCTCCGGTCCAGTTTTCCGAGGAAACGTAGAGCGCCACCAGGCGTTCGAGCGCCTGCACTAGCCCCGGATGGCCAGCGAGTGCGGCCTGGAAGTGCGCCACCGCTCGTGTCGGGTCGGCGAGCCTCTCCTGGAAAAGAATCCCGAGGCGCAAGTGAAGCGATGAGAGCACCTCCGGGTCGCCGCCTTGACGGACCCTGGCCGTGAAGGATTCGGCGGCGTCCGCCCAGCGGCCTTGCTCCATCGCCAGCTCGGCCTTGTCCAGGAGTGCGCCGGCGTGCGACGGGTCGGCGTCGAGCACGCGCTCCAGCGTGGCCAGCGCCCGGACCGGGTCTCGCACCGTTCGTCGCCAGGTCTCCGCGGCGCGATGGAACGAGGCGGCAGCCCCGGCACGGTCACCGGCGGCGAGTCGGGCCTCCGCTTGTCGCTCGTGGAGGAGAGCGAGGTTTGCCGGGTCGCCGCTTCTGGCGAGCATGAACTCCACCTCGGACGACGCCTCGCGGTGCAGCGGATCCCGCTCCAGCGCTCGCTGGAATGACTTGAGCGCGCGTTCGGTATCCCCCAGTCGGTCACGGGCGATGCGCCCTGAGGCGGTCCAGGCATCCACCGAGCTGCGCACGTCGTGCGAGGCGGCGGCCTCGGCTTCGCGCGCGGCAACGGCCGTGGTCCAGTCCCCCAGCCGCTCCGCCACCCGCCGAATGCCCTGCAAGGCGGGCAAGAATCCCGGGTGCAACACGAGGGCATCGCGGTACGCCTCGCGCGCCGTCCTCAGGTCGGCGGCGCCTGACTCGGCGGCCTCGGCGAGACGCATCTGGAGGGACAGACGCTCAGTCTCGTCACGCGTCTGCTCCAGACGTCGGGCGTAGAAGTTGAAGCGTGGACCGGGGTCGCCAGCCTGCCGGAGGGTTCGGTCGAGCGCGAAGGCCACCCGCAGGTCCGCGGGGTCGACCTTGAAGGCCGCGCTCAGCTCGCGCGTCCGGGCCTGGAGGTCGGTCTCCTCATGGTCGCGCGAGGCCATGAGGCGCAGGGCCGATGCCAGCCCGGCGTCGGTCACTCGGTCCGCCACCCGCGTCTTCACCTCGGCTCGCCGTCCGGGGTCGTTCGAGCGCATCCGGTCCAGGACCAGAAGAGCGTGGAGATTGCGAGGGTCGATGTCGAGGGCCTCCTCGGCCATCTGCGCCGCGCGGGCGGGTTCGCCCAGGCGGTCGAGGTAGAGGCGCGTCAGCTTGAGGTAGGCCGCCACCCTGGCCTCCGCGGACTGGGCCGTCTGTGCGGTTCGCTCGACAGCAGCGAGCAGGGCCTGACTGTCGCCCCGCGCGGATGCCAGCCGTTCCAGGGCGCGAAGCGCGCCGCCGTGCGCCGGCGAGAGCCGAAGGACCTCCTCGTAGGTTTCCGTCGCCGCCGCGACGTCCCCGAGCGGGTACTCGCGCAGGGAGGCGGCCTCGAAAAGCACGTCGGCGCGATCGCGAGGGTCAGTGCGAAGTCCGGCCTCGCGCAGAAGGACCGCCACCAGCGGTGCCCAGGCGCCCCGGGCTCGGTGCAGCCGGCCCAGTGCTCCCAACGCCTGGAGGTCGCGTGGCGTTCGTTCGAGCACTTCTCCATAGGTGTTGAGCGCTCCCTCCACATCGTCCAGACGCCGCTCCTGCAACTCGCCGACCTTGAGGAGTAGCTGGGCCGCTCGCTCCGGCGTGGCCATCGCCGCTTCGGTCCGGTAGAGCAGCGCGAGGTCCGGCCAGCGTCCTCCCGCCGCGTACAGGCGGCCGAGTGCCGTGAGCGCCGGGAGGTAGGCGGGTGAGACTGCGAGCAGCTTCTCGTAGGCCACCACCGCCGCCGCGGGGTCGGAGAGCCGTTCGTCGAGAGCCTCTGCTGCTCGATGACGAAGGGCAACAATCTGCTTCACGTCGGTCGAATGGGCTGCTTCACGCTCCAGCAACTCGACGAGGTCGCGCCAGCGGCCTAATTTTTCGGCCAGTTGCTGCCCATGGCGCAGGGACGGCAGGTGGTGAGGCAAGAGGTCCAGGGCCCGGTGCAGGCATTCCAGCGCCCGTTCCAGGTCGCCGATGCGGGCCTCGTAAAGGTTGGCCAGCGTGCCCAGCCGAGCCACCGCGTCTGTAGGTCCTTCCGCCTGGAGGACGTCTTGCTCGAGCATCGCGGCCAGGTCGGCCCAACGACCGAGTCGCTCGAAGAGCCGCTCCAGAGCCTGCTGCGCCGGTAGGTACCCAGGGGAGAGCAACAGCGCCTGCTGGTAGCGGGCGATGGCCCCGTCCGGATCCTCGAGGCGGCTCTCGCTGATTTCCCCGGCGCGGTAGTGGATGGTTGCCTTGGCTGAGGTCTCGGCAGTGACTGCCAGCTCGGCGTCGTACACCTCGAGGAGTCCCGGCCAGTCCCTGCGTCGGGCATGAAGCCGTCCCAGGCCGGCCAGTGCGGCCGCCGTTCCGGGCACGCGCGCCAGGATGGCCTGGTAACACTCGATGGCACGTTCGTCTCGATGAAGCGTCTCCTCGTAGAGCGACGCCAAGCGGAGGTAGAGCGCCACTGCCTCTGCCTCGTCGTGAACGGTGTCCGCCCAGGCAGCGAGGACGTCGGCCAGCTCCTCGGGGCGCCGCTGGTCCCCAAGCAGCGCGGCCATCGCGGAGAGCACCAGCGGATCTCTCGGCTGAAGTCGACGGCCCGCCTGGAGGGCGGCCAGCGCGTCCTCGGGGCGCCCGAGGCGCTCGTAGACGCGGGCTAGCTCGAGAAAGGCAGTGCTTCCCTGCGGCCCTGCGTTTTCTGCCTCGGCGGCCAGGACGCGCAGGAGCTCGTCATCCCGCCGCTCGCGAGCGGCCACCCGGGCCAGCACGGCGAGAAGCACCGGGTCGCTTCGGTCCAGGGCGAAGGCCTCGCGGAATGCCTCCGCTGCACCTCGTTCGTCTCGGAGCCGCTCCTCGAGAAGCAGGCCAGCGGACAGCAAAGCCTCGGCTGCCACCCGGGGGTCTTCCACGGCATGTGCGAGAAGCTGCAGCGTGTCTGCGAGGGCCCGTGCGTCGCCGCGAGCCGCCCAGATGGACGCTAGCTGCGAGAGGAGGCCAACGTCGCCCGGCTGAGCTGCCACCACCTCCCGAAAGGCGACGGCGGCTTCCTCTCGGCGGTCCAGACGGTCATCCAGCACCAGCGCTCTCTCGTAGAGAAGCGCCGTTCGAGCCCGTCCCGGCTCGGTGGCTTCCAGCTCCGCATCGAGCAGCTGCAGGACCAGCTGCCAGTTTCCGACGTCGGAAAAGATGCGCCGTGCCGCGCGGATGTTTTCGACGAAGCGCGGTGCCAGCCGATAGGCCGCCTGAAAGGCCGAGGCAGCGTTGCGCGGGTTGCGAAGCGGGTCTTCCCAGAGGAGGCCCAGCTCGTGGAAGAGGAGCGCTGCCTCCGGGCCATCGCCGAGCGCGCGTGCTTCGCGTTCGAGCGCGGCGATGCGTGCACGGACTTCGTCGGCTCGGCTTTCCGCTGAGGCTGGAGCCTCGGATGCCGTGGCTTCCGCGCTGTCGTTGCTTTCGGGTTCCGAGTCTTCGCTCATCGTGCTTGGGACCGAGGCCTGTTTCACGCAGACGCCGCACGCACTGCCGCAGAAAGCTCGCCGGAGTCAATGAGCGCGGTCACCGTGGCCACGTCGCGGTGGACCTCGCGGTCCTCATTCAGCGTCGGGACATGGTCGCGAACCAGGCGGTGCGCGGCAAGAACGCCGCGCCCGGGCCGAAGGGGTGTCCGCAGGTCCAGGGCTTGCGACGCCACCAGAATCTCGATGGCCAAGCAGGTGCGCGTGAATTCTGCGACTTGCGCGGCCTTCAGCGCGGCCGTCATTCCCATGCTGACATGGTCCTCTCGCCCGGCGGAGGAGGGGATGGAGTCGACCGACGCCGGGTGCGAAAGGATTCGGGACTCGGCCACCAGCGCCGCGGAGGTGACCTGGGCAATCATGAAACCGGAATTCAGGCCCGAGTCTCGAGCGAGGAACGGTGGAAGCCCGCTCAGGGAGGGGTTGACCAGCTGCTCGACCCGCCGTTCGCTCACCGTGGAGAGTTGCGTCAGGGCCATCGCCAGGACGTCGAGGGCGAGCGAGACCGGCTGCCCATGGAAGTTGCCGCCGCTGACGATGAGCTCCTCCTCCGGAAACACCAGGGGGTTGTCGGTGGCGCTGTTCACCTCCACGGAGAGAATCCGCCGACAGAATGCGATGCCTTCGCGGGCTGAACCATGCACCTGGGGCATGCACCGCAACGAGTAGGGGTCCTGAACCTTGGAGCAGTCCTTGTGGCTCTCGACGATCTCGCTCTTGGCCAGGAGCGCCCGAAGGTGGGCAGCACAGGCATCCTGGCCGGGGTGGGGGCGCACCTTCTGAATGTTCGCCAGAAAGGGGCGGTGGCTTCCAAGCAGGCCCTCCAGGGTCATCGCACCGGCGATGTCGGCGAGCTCGGAGAGGGATTCGGCGCGCAGCAATGCCAGGCTCCCCACCGCGCTCATGGCCTGGGTACCGTTGACGAGCGCCAGGCCCTCCTTGGCCTCGAGGACCACCGGCGCGAGGCCGGCCCGGGCAAGCGCCTCGCCACCCGGAAGGCGCTCGCCTTGGTAGAACGCCTCGCCCTCCCCGATGAGAACGAGCGCCAGGTGGGCAAGCGGCGCGAGGTCGCCCGAAGCACCCACGCTTCCGCGAGCTGGCACCACCGGCACCACATCGCGAGCGAGCATGGCGAGCGCGAGCTCCAGGGTGACAAGCCGGATTCCGGAGTAGCCCTTGGCGAGCACATTGCAGCGCAGCAGCAACAGCGCGCGGGCCTCGGGGAGCGAAAGGGGAACGCCGACTCCGGCGGCATGGGACAGAAGGAGGTTACGCTGCAGCTTCCGGAGGTCTTTCTTGTCGATTCGAACCTCGGACAAGGTCCCGAACCCGGTGTTGATGCCGTAGACGGCTTCATCGCCCTCGGCCACGCGCTCCACCACTGCTCGGGCGCGTTGCACCCGGGCGCGGGCCTGGTCGGAGAGGCCAACTTCGACTCTTCGGTGGGCGACCTCGGCGATGGCCTCGAGGCTCAGCGTGTCGCCGTCGAGCAAGAGCTTGCGTGGAGTCGCCATCTGCGTCAGAAGCCGGCCGTCCCGGGAGAGGACCGTGCACCGTAGCGCAGGGTCCCTGCCCCCGTCTAAACGAGAGGGTGGCTCGTTGCACGAGCTATCGCATGAGCTGCTTGGTCCAGAAATTCGGCGGAACCTCGGTGGGCGACGTGGAACGCATCCGCAACGTCGCCCGACATGCGCTCAAGGCCCGCGCTGCCGGTCACGACGTGGTTCTCGTGGTGTCGGCGATGGCCGGCGAGACCAATCGACTGCTGGGGCTGGTGCGGGCCGTCTCTCCCACTCCCAGCGAGCGTGAACAGGACGTCGTCGTCGCCGCCGGCGAGCAGGTCGCCGTCGGTCTGGTGGCGCTCGCCATCCAAGCCGAGGGCGGGGAGGCAACGAGTTTTCTCGCTCAACAAGTCAGGATTGTCACCGACGGTGTCCATGGAAAGGCACGCATCCAGCACATCGACGCCAGTGCCCTCGACTCGACCCTGCGGGCCGGTCGCGTCGCGGTCGTGGCCGGATTTCAGGGGATTGACGAGGCCGGCAACATCACCACCCTCGGACGCGGCGGCTCCGATACCACGGCCGTCGCCTTGGCGGCGGCTCTCCACGCCGATGCGTGCGAAATCTACACCGACGTGCTCGGCGTCTACACGGCCGACCCGAACATCTGCCCGTCGGCTCGGAAGCTGAGCCGCATCTCCTACGAGGAGATGCTGGAACTGGCGAGTCTCGGAGCCAAGGTCCTGCAGATTCGTTCGGTCGAATTCGCGATGAAGTACCGGGTCCCGCTTTGGGTGAAGTCGTCGTTCAGCGAGGATCCCGGGACGCTGGTCTGTCAGGAGGACGCCACCATGGAACAGGTCGTCGTCAGCGGCATCGCCCACGACCGGAACGAGGCGCGGATTACACTGCGCGAGGTCCCGGACAATCCTGGAGTCGCCGCTCGCATCTTCGGAGCGCTGAGCGACAGACACATCGAGGTGGACATCATCGTCCAAACGGCGGCCAGGGAGGGCAGAAGCGACCTGAGCTTCACTGTGACAAAGCCCGACCTCGCCGTGGCGCGGGGCGCGATGGACGAGGTGGCGGCCGAACTCGGCATCGCCGGCGTCGAGAGTGACGCCCAGATTGCCAAGGTGTCCATCGTCGGAGTCGGCATGCGCAACCACGCCGGAGTCGCCGCAAGGATGTTTCAGGTCCTCGCCAACGAGGGCATCAACATCCAGATGATTTCCACTTCGGAAATCAAGGTGAGCTGCATTGTCCACGAGAAGTACACGGAGCTCGCTGTCCGGAGTCTCCATACCGAGTTCGGACTGGATGCCGCAGCGAGCGAGGGCGTCCGCGGCTGACGCGCTCCCACCCGAGCCCACCGCCCGCGCTACCGGAGTACCACCCGCATCGCCTGGGGTGGGGTGCAATTGGCCCGCCTTTGGGGAGGGGGGCAAACGCTGACCTGGGCCTGAGGCGTGATATGGCCCAAGGTCGTGCAAATCGGCTGCCCGCAGTGCCAGACGCACTACGCACTCGATGACCGGCTGGTCCCGCCTGGCGGCGCGCCCGTGCAGTGCACCCGGTGTGGACACGTCTTCATCGCCTATCGACCGGGCGAGGGGCCAGCGGCCACGACGTCTCCTAAGGCCGAACCATCGCCACCCGCGAAGACTGGTGGCACCCAGGTCTTCGGCGGAACCCCGCCGGGGACGAACCCCACCCCCGCCTTCGGGACGACCAAACCGGCGTCATCGACTTCCCCGGGGAACCGCACCCAAGTCTTCGGCACCCAGACGCCGTTGGCGACGCCAGCGACGCCTCCAGCACCCAGTGCCGGGAACCGCACTCAAGTCTTCGGAAGCCAGACGCCAGTCGCCACGCCCGCGGCACCCGCGCCAAGTGCTGGCAACCGCACCCAGGTCTTCGGGAGCCAGACGCCGCTGGCGACGGCGGCCGCCGCCCCGCCGAGTGCTGGAAACCGTACGCAAGTCTTCGGCACCCAGACGCCGCTCGCGACGCCTGCGGCCCCTCCTCCGACGGGTGGCACCCAGGTTTTCGGAGCGCCACCGCCGCCAGCGGGTGCGCCGGCCCCCGCAGGCGCTGCCAACCGGACACAGGTCTTTGGAGGCCCGCCCGCCCCTACGCCCGCACCTCCCGGACAGGCTGGCGCGGGTCGGGCGCAAGTCTTCGGTTCGGGTGGCCCGACTGTCCCACCGAGGCCCGAGGGCGCAGAGGCGCTCCAGCCACGGGCCCCCGCCGTTCCCTCGCCCACGCCACCTTCCGCCGGCGGGACGCAGTTTTTCGGCGCGCCCACACCTCCCTTGGCGGCGAGGCCTCGTGCGACAACGGGAGCTGACGTCTCGCCCGGCGCGCCGGTGCTGCAAGCGCCGGCACCCGACGTCGCGCCCAACCGCGCAGCCGGGACGGTGTTTTTTGGCGGGGCCGCCGCGCCGCCGCCCAGCATTCGGTCGGGGGGAGTGTCACTTCCGCCGGAACAGCCTGGCATTTCCTCGGCTCCGCCTCTCCCCGGTCTGAATCTGCCGGGTTTCGAAGGTCGGACTGCCACCCGAGGCGATGCTGCGGAGATGGCGCTGAGGCGCCAGTACCAGCGACGAAACCGGCTGGCACTCGCCGTCATCCTGGCCATCGTCCTGGTTGGAGGGGGCGTCGCTGCGTTCCGCGTCCTGCTTCCAACCTTTCAAAGCGCGCCGGCTGCCGCGGTGGTGGAGGAAGAGGCTGCCTTCGCCCAGCTTCGCAAGGATGACCCCACTTCACGCGCCAGCGCTGTGGCGCGCCTCCGGGCGCTGGTGGTGGCCCAGCCGCACTACGTCGAGGCCCAGGCCGCTCTGGCACTCGCCTTGCTGCTCGACTTGGATGACCGCCGCGCCAGCCTCCAGCGCTACACACGCGAGGCGGAGGCGCTCACCACACAGAAGGCACGGCTTGAGGCGGAACGCTCCGGTCCGGATTGGCGTGTCCAGGCAAACCGACTGGTGGACAAGATTTCTGCGCTCAAGGCCAAGAGTGACCCGCTCTTCGAGGATGCCAAGGGGCTCCAGGCGCAGGCCAACGCGGCGTACGCAGCTCTGGCCAAGCTGGAGGCAGTTACGCCCTCTGAGCAACTCGCCAGGACGCGGACTGAGGCCATCTTCAACGCCATGGATGGGCGGGACCAGGCCATCATCCTCGCCGAGCGCTACCGACAGATGGGCGGACAGGATGGTTGGGCTGACGTCGCCAACGCCGAGTACGCACTCAACACTCGGGTGACCCCCGAGACGACGACGCAGGCGCTCGACTCAATGCGGGCACTGCAGAAGCGCGATACGACCTTTCTTCGCGCCTACGTCCTCGGTGGCCGACTGGCGCTACAGCTGAAGCAGCGCGAGCTCGCGACCAGTCAATTCGAGGCAGCGCTCGCGCTCAATCCCAACCACGTCCTGGCCCAGACGCTGGCCGACGAAGCCCGGAGCGCGGAGCAACGCCCCTAGATGGAACCACCGACCGGTTGCGGCGCCAGGACCGGGAGGGTTGGCCGCTGACCTTGCCCGACGTCGGCGGGCAAGAGCGACGCGAAGGCCACGAAGAGTTGCGCCGTGAGGACTGGACGCTCGGTGCCCGTCGAGCCGCGCAGGTAGTCGTTGAGGGTTTGGCCTGTCCGGGGGTCGGTGTGCATCTCTGAGTGGCCCAGGTTCATCCGGTACCGCATGACGCCTCGGCGCACGCGGTGGATGATGGAGACGGTACCGTCCGCCGACACCGACTCCACGAGCGCAACATGGGTGAGGCCATCGTCGATCACGCCATCGCGGTTCTGGTCGTAGGTATCCCGGAAGAACACCAGGTCCCCCGGCGTGGGCACTCCTGAGGAAAAGATGCGTCCGCGCGCCTGCGCGTACCGGTAGAGACTGGTCACACCGTTGTCGCCACGGCGCGCGGCTCCTTGTAGGGACATTCCCACCGAGGCGTAGATGCCCTCGACGAGCCCCGAGCAATCATCGGGAAACCTCTGTCCGGGCCAACTCACCGTCCGTCGTCCGAGCAACCGTCGCGCCAGCGTCACAGCTTGCAGGCGTGCGTCCGGGGGGGTGGGCCGCTCCTCTGTAGCCAATGGGGACAGGGTAGGTGGCTCGCGCACCGGTGCGGTGGCACAGCCCCACGAAGCGAAGACCAAGAGCGGTAGAAGGGGAAGACGACGCATGGAGACGCGGCGCCCATGGTCGAGCCAGCGGGGCTTGGGGTCAAAATCTCGAGCGCCCTTTGCCAGTGGTCCGGGCCTGGCGCCCGGCCTACACTCGCCGGACGTTCCATGCCCGAGAAACCACGCATTGTCGGCATCGACCTCGGCACCACGAATACGTGCGTGGCGTCGGTGCGAAACCGCATTCCCAAGGTGGTGCCCACCGACCGAGGGAACCTCATTCTACCGTCGGTCGTGGCTCTGTCCGCCAAAGGCGACCTCTTGGTCGGGAACGTGGCCAAGGACCAGATGGTGGTCAACCCCAAGAACACCATCTACGGCGCCAAGCGGCTCATCGGCCGGCAGTACAACTCCCGCGTCGTCCAGGAGATGAAGGGCTACTTCACTTACGAGATTGTCGAGGGGCCGCAGGGTGATGCCGCGGTGAACCTGGGCGGTGCGACGTACTCGCTGCCGCAAATCAGCAGTTACGTCCTGGCCCACGCCAGGCGCATCGCCGAGCAATTCCTCGGAGGGGCTGTGCTGGAGGCAGTCATCTCCGTTCCGGCGTACTACAACGACCATCAGCGCCAGGCCGTCAAGGAAGCCGGCAAGCTCGCCGGTTTTGATGTGAAGCGCATCGTCAACGAACCGACGGCTGCCGCGCTCGCCTACGGCTTCAATCGTGGGCTCGACCAGAACATCCTTGTCTATGACCTTGGTGGTGGCACCTTCGACGTCTCGGTCCTTCAAGTCACGGGCAACGTCTTCGAGGTGCTGGCCACCGGCGGCGACACGTTCCTCGGCGGCATGGACTTCGACAATCGCATCATCGACTACGTCCTCACGGCCTTTCAGCGTGAGACCAAGGTCGACCTGACGCAGAGTCCCATTGCCATGCAGCGGCTGAAGAACGCCTCGGAAGCGGCGAAGATTGACCTGACGCTGATTCCCAACGTGGTCATCGAGCTGCCCTACATCGAGGAGCGCAAGGGCAAGCCGGTCGACCTTCGCGTGCCGCTGTCCCGCGAGCAACTGAATGCATTGACGCGCGACCTGGTGGACCGGACATTCGCCATCTGCGATCGCGTCCTCGAAGAGAAGGGTATCGAGCGCTCGACCATCGACGAGGTCATCCTGGTCGGAGGTCAGAGCCGGATGCCGCTGGTACAGCAGGAAATCGGCCGTCACTTCGGCAAGCCGGCGCGCAAGGGCGTCCATCCCGACGAGTGCGTGGCACTCGGCGCCGCGCTGCTCGGGGACTCCCTGGGCAGCATCGACGCCGTGACTCTGCTCGATGCCCTGTCCATGCCCATCGGCTTCGCGCTTCCCAATGGACGCTTTCGCAAGATCATCGACAAGAACTCGGTGATTCCCCTCACCACCAGCTTTCGCCTTCCAGGCCCGAAGGATCATTCACCGACCATCGAGTTGGACATCTTCCAGGGTGACAGCGAGTTCATCGTCGACGACGAGTACCTCGGCACGGTGAAGGTCCCGGCATCAGCGGCGGGCCGGCGCATCGACTTCCGGCTCAATGAGGAGTGCCTGCTGGAGGTGGTGGTTGACCTGGACGCAGGGCCACGCCACGTCGCTCTCGCGACGCGCGACACTCCGGACACCCTGAAGCGTGCGCTGGCCGAGGAGCGCCAGAGGCGCGTGGCGGTTGCCACGGCGGCCGCCGAGGAACCCAGGACCGGGCTCATGTCAGGACTTCGCCGAATTTTCGGGCGCAGCTGACGCGTCGCAGGCCAT
>Ga0302314_10000633_pt1 | contig 64869 bp, 60 predicted proteins | sample III_Palsa_N2_3_FD_200533 | JGI IMG/M metagenome (GOLD analysis project Ga0302314, IMG submission 200533) | Peat permafrost microbial communities from Stordalen Mire near Abisko, Sweden - III_Palsa_N2_3 | ecosystem: Environmental > Terrestrial > Soil > Palsa > Peat permafrost | place: Sweden...
TCCGCCTCGGCCTCGGCGATCCGCGCCTGCCAGGTCGGGGTCCAGAACCAAGCCTGGTCCGCCGGAATCGACAGGGCCGGGGTCAGCACGATCCGGCCCTCCTCCTCGGTCACGATGAACTCATCACCCTCGACCAGGTGCAACCGGTCGGCGATCTCCCGCGGGATGGTCATGATGTTCTTTTTGCGCAGAATCGTCTTGTGCGCACGCTCTCTGGTCTGCATGACACACCTTTCTGCTTGGACGACTTTCGTCCCAGACTACCAGTCGTCCCATGCGAGCGCGAGGGATGCAGACGCGCATCGGACGCCGGACGCTACGCGATCACCGGCTTCGCCGGACCGTTGACGATCATCGGGGCATGGCGCAGGGACAGGAATCGACCGTCGCCGAGACGGCGTCCGGACGGCCGCCTCGCAAAGCCTGCGCACAGGCGACGTGCCAGCCGCGTGCCAGTACGGAGCGGCAACTGCGGTAAATCACGGTCAACTGCGGCGAGCGCTCCGCGCAGCCGCAGGTCAGCGAGTCGAGCGTGAGCGTGGCTGATCTACTCGAAATCTTGTAAACAGGTGGTTAGGGGTTCGAGTCCCCTCGTCGGCTCCGAAGCAAGGACATAAGCCCAGTTCAAGCGCCCAGCAAATAGTCAAGAAGTCCATATCTTGACATTTGCTGGGGGTCTGCGTGCCCGTTCCGTGCCCTATGTGGCCGACCTACGCCTTCATGCCCGCCCTCGGCGACGAGGTCGGGCATGGGCGCGAGCTGGGCCCATTGCCCCCACCCCACTCAGTGGGCGCGCCACGTCGCTGAGGATCGCGTGCGGGAAACAGGTGGTAGGGACTGTCGACGATACCGATCATCGGCTCGATGCCGAAGACCGGTTCGACTGGGTTCGAACCAATGAAATCCACCTTGCAAAGGACAGCATGCTGGCTGAAAGGCCGCAGACCGAGCGCTCTGGAGCGGAAGTCGAATCGATTTCGATTGGTATCGTTCTGGGCGCCCTGCGTGAGCCGATAGGCGCTCGCGTCCTAGGATCCGATGGACCGTCAGGTGGGTATGGCTCTCTCTGCTTCCTCTGAGTGGTCCTGGCACGGTCTTGCCGCGCCGTCGTAGTGGCGCGAAAATGGTCCGTGACGGGGAGGGGGCCGCACGCTCTCGGAACGGGCCTATTTTCCGATGAGCTCGCGGCTATGGAGGGGTGCAGTGTCGGAGAATGATCACGAGCAGGCCGCTGAGGCGCCGAACCCGGAGAGCGCTAGCAAGGATCAGGGCGCACAGAAACATGTCAGTCGGAACCCGACCGTCTTCCCGCCGCTCGTCGTCGTGGTGGGCGTGCTCGACGGAGTCGTTGAGCTCGCAGTGCCCTTCGCCAGGAGCGAGCGCGGGGTGATTGGACTGTCCGTCGCCGTCCTGGCCATTCTGGTCCTGCTCGATGTCGGCTACGCCGGGAGCCACATCCACCGCGTCATGCGCGGAGCCCTTGACGATCGTCCGCCCGGTTAGCGGAACAAAGATCACTGGTTTGGACGGTGTCGAGGTCACCATCACGGCCTGCGGCCTGACCACCGGTGAGTCCGGCTGGCTGCTTGACGACGACCCGGGCGATGGCATCTACACGTTCGACGGCACCTGCGCGGCGATCACGGCCGACGGGACAACAACGTACAACGACACCCCGGTCGGTAGCCCCGGCGACGTGGACTACGACACGAAGCTCACGCTCGTGCTCGCGAATATCGCCTGCATCACGGCCCTGGACTCGATGGACCTCCAAAGGAGCCAGCCGACCTCGCTGCCCCCGACCTGCCGGTCGTGAGCCAGGTCGACATGATCGAAACCTACAACTGATGAGCGGCGCGGGGAGCGGTCTTGGTCGTTATCGGGCGCTGACGCCGGTCGCGGCCTGTTGGCGGAGGGATGTGGCGCGGTCAAGGAGTTCGCCTGCGGGGCTCGTCTTGGCGTGTGGCAGCAGTTGTCTGCGCATGGTCCGTTCGGCGCTCGCGGTGCGTGCAGTTTGCAGGTGTGGCAGGTCGTCGAGGAATGCGTGCCAGTCAGCGCAGGCGTGGTCGAGGTGCCCGATCCGTAGCCGGAGTTCGGCTAGTCGCGCTCGGGTGATCGCGCGTGATCGCCGTTCTGCGGCCGGCCGGTGGCGCAGGGAGTGGCCGAGCAGGCCGATCCCGGCGGGCAGGTCGCCGAGTTGTGCCATCGTCTCGGCCTGCTGGTGGGCGAGTGATGCCTGGTGGTACGCGCCGATGCCGGACGCATGGGTGCGGCTGTGCGCGCGTTCCAGTAGTCGTTCGGCCTCGGCCATGGCGTGCAGTGCGTGGCGGCGGTCGCCGTCGACGGCGCAGGCGAGCGCGAGCTGGCCTTGGAGGAAGGCCGATTGCGTGCTCTGGGACGGTGCGCTGTCGACCGCCGTGTCGGCCAGCGTTCTGGCCTCGTGTCTGTGTTGGAGCGCTGCGGCTTGCACGCTCATGGCGCGTAGCGCGATCGCGTAGCGGGTCGGGTCGCCGGCAGCGCCGGCCAGGCGTGCGGATATGGCGTAGTAACGCTGGGCCGTGCCGTGCAGTTCGTCGTCGAAGCTCGTGAAACCGGCGAGGTAGCTGAGATCCGCGGCCACCACGATCACCCGGTTGCGGGCTGCCGGGCCGGCCGGGGCGTGCGGCCAGTGGGTGATGTCCGTTCCGAGATACGCGGCGATGGCTGGTCGGACTCGGCCGCCGCCGAACGCGGTGTCCATGTCGGAGAACACCTCTAGCATCAAAGTGGCCGACCGGACTTGCGCGGTGCCTACGCGCTCGACCCGTTCTGCTGCCGCGAAGGTGGGCTGCGGGAGGTTCGCGAAGTCGGGCATGCGGGCCGCCGCGAGGCTGTAGAGGGTTGTGCGCAGCACAGCGCGCCGGTCGCGACCGGAGGCGGCGAGTTGTTCGAACGGGACCACGATGTCCTCCAGTCCGGCGGTGAGGTGCCCGTACGCCGCGCCGTGCTCGGAACGGTCTGTCCAGCCCGCGTCCTGCACCGCAAGGGCTCGGCCGATCTGGCGGGAGAGGGCTTCGAGGACGAATCCGCGGACTTCGGGTCGTGGCCGGGCCCCGGCGAGCCAGTGCGCCACCGTGGTGCGGTCGTGGTGTAGTTCCACGCCCGCCTCCGCGGCGACCCGGTTGACGGCGACACCCAGAGCCCCGGCAGAACGCCCGATGCGCGAGGGCACGGCCAGCCGTTGCCCCAGGCCGGTCAGCTCGAGGAATGAGCTGGGCCACCCGTTGGTCAGCACGATCGGGAGTGCCTCGGGGTGCTCGCCGTCGAAGCGGAGATAGCGGACCGGTGTGCCGTCGATATCCGCGAGGGCGGAGGGCAGGGCGTTGATGGCCGCGTAGCTACGGCTAGGTGAACGGTCTTGGGTTTAGGTCGGCGGCCAGTTTCGCAGGGCGGTCTCGGCTACTCGTTGGAGGTCCTCGCATGCCGCACCACCCGCGGCTTGTACGGCCATGCCGTTTGCGATCGTCATGACGTAGCGGGCGATCTGTTCTGGATCGGCGTTGGTGGGCAGGTCGCCATCCTCGATGGCTTGTTTGAAGCGGTCGCTCAGGTACGCCTGACCCCGGGCGCGCCACTCGGTCAGGATGTCGCGCGCGACTCGCCCGGTCTCGCCGACGGCTAGGGCGCCCTGCACACCTAGGCAGCCTCTGGGGGATTCAGGTTGGGTGTTCGACCGGATCGAGCCGGCGAGGAATGCCGTGGCCACTTCGTGGGCGGTGGGTGCTTGCAACGCTTTGACGACGTAGGCGCCGGGGCCTTCTGTATAGCGCTGCAGCACCTTTCGGAAGAGCTGTTCCTTGTTGCCGAAGGCTGCGTACATGCTCTTGCGGGAGATGCCCATCGCTTCGGTCAGGTCGGCGAGACTGGCGCCCTCGTAGCCCTGTTTCCAGAAGACCAGCATCGCCCTCTCAAGCGCGGCGTCGGCGTCGAACGCTCGCGGTCGGCCCAGTTGCGCGGTCTCCATCACAGCATCATAGCTTCTGCACCGATCGGTGCTGAAGTGCTATCCTCCCTTTCTGCACCGATCGGTGCAGAAGCCTGGCGTTGCAAGAGAAGGGGACGACCCAATGGCCGAGAACGATCTGCGTAAGTGGTACCTGCGTTACGCCGAGGCGCTTAACGCCCATGAGTTCGACAACATGGACGAGTTCTTCAACGACGAGGTCCTGCTGGGCGGCGAGCCCGGCACCCGCGACGTCGTCGTCACGGTCCTGAAGGGCATCGTCGACGCAGTTCCGGACATTCACTGGGAGGTCAACGAGCTGCTGTTCGACCGTGACGGAATCGCCGTGCGTGCGATCAACACCGGCACCCCCGCGAAGGAGTGGCTCGGTGTGCCGCCTTCCGGCCGTTCGTTCGAGATCGTCGAGTACGCCATCTACAAGGTGAGTGACGGCCGATTCGTGCAGATGACGAACCTGCACGACTCAGCGGAGATGCTCCGGCAGCTAACCGCCTGACAACAGAGGTCTTTGGCCGGCCCCGCAGAGTGGCCGACCAAAGACGCGGCGAGCGGCACGGAGGGACTGTACGGTCTTCGGCTCTGTCGCCACGTCTTCGGTGTAACGCAGACCCCCCATCAGTACACCGACGAGGACTCGTGAACACTCGGGGCTGATCCGGTAAGTTGGCCGTTTGCCGCAAGGCGTGTATGAGAGGAACCGCAGCGAGTGAAGGTGCGGCGGTAGGCGGTTGGCGTAGTGTCGAGCGTGCGCCGGAAGTGCAGCCGCAGGTTGGCCGCCGTGCCTAGCCCGCAGTCCCGGGCCACCTGGTCGACCGGGAGCTCGGTGGTTTCCAGCAGTTCCCTGGCCCGACTGACGCGTGCGCTGGCCAGCCATTGCAGAGGGGTGGTACCTGTCTCGGCGGTGAACCTGCGCATGAAGGAGCGCTGGGACATGCCGGCGTGGCGGGTAAGGTCTGCGAGCGAGAGCGGCTGTTCGACACGTTCCAGGGCCCAGGCTCGCGTGCCGGCGAGCGAGGCGTCGCCGGTGGCCGGCATCAGTGCGGGTACGTACTGGGCTTGGCCGCCATCGCGATGGGGTGGGGCCACGAGACGGCGCGCTATCTGGTTGGCCGCGGTCGCGCCGACGTCGCTGCGGACGATGTGCAGGCACAGGTCAATGCCGCAGCACACCCCGCCCGAGGTGAGCACCTTCCCCTCATCGACGTAAAGCACGTCCCGGTCCACGTGGACGGCCGGGAACTCTCGTTCGAGTTCATCGATGTGCTCCCAGTGCGTGGTGGCGTGGAGCCCGTCGAGCACGCCGGCCGCGGCTAGAGCTAACGCGCCATTGCAGATCGACACGACCCGCCGCCCCCGGTCGCGCGCTTCGGCCAGGGTGTCGAGCACGACTCCGGGCAGGGGCCGGAGACTCAGATCGAGCCCGGGCACGATCACCGTGTCCGCGGCGCGGACCTGATCGAGTCCGCCGTCGACGGCCACGGTGAGACCGCCCGTGGTGGCCACCTGGCCAGTCAGTCCGCACACCGTCAGGTGGTACGAAGTCTCCGGTCGGGGGCTGAAGATCTGCGCCGGGATGGCCAGGGCCATGGGGGTGACGCCGTCTAGCGCAAGCACTGCCACCCGGTGGGGAGTCATGGCAATATTCTATCGTAAATGGGCAATCTTGCCACTCGCGGGACGGATGCCCCGCACAGAGGCTAGATATATGGCTGAACCCGTTTCCCAGCAGAGCACCAAGCCGTCACCGGTGGGCCAGGCGAGCGATGCCGCCGCTGCCGGCTTCCAGCCCTCCGGCCTCGTCCGTCTGGCGCTGCCGGCGTCGATGGTCATGTCTTTCCTCGCCGCCTCCAGCGCGCCGACGCCGCTGTACGCCACATACGCGGCCGAGTGGCGCTTCTCGCCCATCACCACCACTGTCATCTTCGGAGCATATGCAATCGCCGTCCTGCTCGCCCTGCTCATCCTCGGACGGGTATCCGACCACACCGGCCGTCGGCCCGTGCTGCTGGCCGCACTCGCGGTGCAGCTGGCTGCGACGGTCGTCCTTGCCACCGCGGGCGGCGTCGATGCCCTGCTCGCCGGCCGAGTGCTTCAGGGCCTTGCCACCGGCGCGGCTGTCGGCGCTCTGGGGGCGGCGATGCTCGACGTGGACCCCGCGCGTGGCGCCCTGGCCAACGCCGCCGCCCCCGGAGTGGGCACCGGCGTCGGCTCACTGATGTCCGGGCTCCTGGTCCAGTATGTCCCGGCACCCACGCACGTCGTGTACCTGGTGCTCATCGGAGCGTTCGTCCTGCAGGGCATCGGCGTGGCCGTGTCGCCGGAAACGAGCGCCCGCAAGCCAGGCCTGCGCGCCGCACTCGTCCCGGAGCTTGCCGTGCCGCGAGGTACGCGCGGCCCGGTGCTCGCGGCGGCGCCGATCCTGTTCGCGGTGTGGGCACTCTCGGGGCTCTACGGCTCGCTCGGCCCGGCACTCGCCCGACAGCTGTCGGGGTCCGCGTCAGCGGTCATCGGCGGACTGCCCTTCTTCCTGCTGGCCGTCATCTCGTCCCTCACCGCGGTCACACTCAGCCGCATACCGCCCCGTACCGTGATGCTGTGCGGCATTGCGGCCACGGTGGCAGCCGCGGCAGGCACGCTGGCGGCCGCGGAGGAGTCCTCGGCGGGCGGGTTCTTCGCCAGCACCGTCGTGGCGGGCATCGGGTTCGGTGCCGGACTCCAGGGCGCCTTCCGTACCGTTATCCCCCTGGTGCCCCCGAGTGAGCGGGCCGGCGTCCTGTCGGTCCTCTACATCGTCTCGTACTGCGGCATGGGCGTGCCCGCCATCGCCGCCGGAATCCTCGTCGTGCACGGCGGCGGACTGATCAGTTCCGCCCGCGATTATGCCCAGTTCCTGATCGTGCTCGCCGTCGCGGCACTGGCGGGACTGCTGTTGACCACTCGTTCCGGGCGTCCCCACAAGGGCCAGTGAGACCAGTCACCTGGTGGAGGGCGGCTGCGCTTGCAGCAGAGACTTCCCGCCGGTCGACGAGATCGCCGGCCAGGTGGGCTTCGCCACCGGCGCATCCCTGCGCCAACACCTTCACGCGGCGATCGGAGTCTCGCCACTGGCCTACCGACGGACGTTCAGGGCTGGGTGCGTGCTCTGACATCGTGGTGACGGAAGGTGCACGCCAACTGGGATGATCGGTTTGCTGATGACTGTGCGATCCCCGCGCCGCATCGCCTCAGTGCACTGACCCCGGGCATTCAGCGGGCGGGGCCCGAATTAGACTGATACAGTGCCCTGAGATCCTAGTCGAGGAGCGGTTCGCCTTTCCGGCGCCGTCGGGGTTGGAGAGTGACCACGGTCAGTGGGATGTCGATGTTCAGGCGTGCGAGCATGGCGCTGAACTGTCGTGCCGGGTAGTCGGGGGTTTCGGTGACCAGGCCGACGATGGTTCCAGCGCCGTGCGTCGTCACGGGCGCTATGTCTCTGACCACCTTGTCGATGGGGTCGAGCAGCGTGAGGTCGGGGCGCGCGCGGGTGAAGTAGTCGCGCAGCCACGGCAGGTGGGTGCTGGACAGGGTCATCGCCGTGACATTGGGCAACTCGTCGGTGAGCGCGTCCAGGTAGGCGGCGACAGCGCTTTGAGTCCTGTCCCGAGCGAAGAGAAAGGCGCCGTTCTCGACGAGTTCCACCAGGGATGAAGCGTCGCGGGTGTGGATGCGGCCGGTTTCCGGGCCGGCCTCGCGTGCGATATAGCGGGCCAACTCGGTGCTGTGGATGAGAGCGCGGACCCCGAGGACGACGACGTCTCCGCCTGTCGTGCCCAGGGCCTGACGGATGGGTGGGACGATACGGCTGACGGGCAGTTTCCGTCCGGCAACAGCTTCGTCGAGGATCGTCACGGAGGGGACGTTGGAGGCCACGACGACTGCGGCCACGGGTAGCGCTTCGAGGTAGTCGAGAGTTCGGTCGATGACGGCGCGCAGTTCGGCAAGGGTTTTCATCCCGTAGGGGAAGCTGGCTCGGTCCGCGAGATAGACCAGGTCCTGGTCGGGGAAGCGGTCGTGGATGTGGGCGACGGCCGAGTAGCTGCCGATCCCGGCGTCGAAGACCGCTATCGGATCAGTGAGGGCACGGCCTGCGATGTGGACAGTGCGCATTTTCTTCCTTTGCTTCGGCCCGGGGTTGGGTGGACGGGTCGGGATCTCGACTCTCGCGCTTTTAGTTCTGGGTCCGTGCCGCGCTCGCCTACACCTGCGGCTTGGTGGCCCGGTAATAACCGCTGGCGCCCTCGTGCAGCGGGATCGGTTCGGTGAAGATCGCGGTCCGGATGTCCAATTGCGCCGCCTCGGGTACGCCCGCGCCGGCGATCCGGTCGGCATCGTCGAAAAGCGCCGTGGTCAGCGCGGTGACCTGGTCGGCGTCCGCGCCGCTCGTGGTCACGAGCATGGTCGGAACGGCGAGGGTACTGGTGGCGGCCACACCGGCGTAGGTGCCGGACAGGATCGTGCCGACCCGGTAGCACGGTCCGAACCGGGTGCGGATCTCGTCGGCCGCCGCGCTCAGGTCGACCAGCCGCAGCCGCCGAACCTTCGCCAGGTCGGAGACCCCCTGGGTAGGCACACCGCCGGACCAGAAGAAAGCGTCGATCTCGCCGCGTTCCAGCGCGGTCACCGAGTCGTTAATGCCGAGCGGCTTCTGAATGATCTCCTTGACGACGTCCGCGGCGCCGGCGGCGAGAATGCGATCGACGATGAGGCGGGTGCCGGATTCGTCCGGCCCCAGCGAGACTCGTCGCCCGGCCAGGCCGTTCAGGTCCGTGATCGGGCTGTCGCCCGGGACGACCAGGTGCAGGTACTCGTCGTAGAGCTGGGCGACGGCACGCAGCCGGGTCATCGGTGCCGCACTGTCCTGGTAGGCCCCGGCGGCGGCGTCGGCCGTCACGAAAGCGAAGCTCACCTCACCCCGGCCCAACCGGTTCAGGTTGTCCACCGATCCGGTCGTGATCACCGGGGGCCGCACGGGACCCAGCCGATGCCCGATCACGTCCATGAACGCTTGGGCGTACTGGTAGTACACGCCCTCGGTGTCGCCGGCGGCGATCACGATGGGCGACCGCGGCGGTGCCGAGCGGGACCGCGCGTCGCGCACGGCCAGAGCCCAGGCCCCGCCGACGGCGGCGGCCGCGCCGCCGCCGCCGATGAGGAGCGTACGCCGGGTGAGTCTCATGTCGGGCTCGCGACGCGCGGCGACGGGGATCAGCGGGCACGCGGAGGCAGCGGTGTCAACGAGCGCGAGGGGCGGGCGATCGAGCGGGAGTTCGGGATCGGCCCCGATCTCGGCAACGGCTTGCGGGCCGCTGTGGGCCCGGTTCTCGGCGCCGGCCACCGCCCGTGGCGCGGACAGCGACACACACAGGCCGCCTCCCTCGGCCAGGGCGAAGCCCAGCCGACCCCCGGTCGCGTCCAGGAGCGTGCGGGCGATACTCAGTCCCAGGCCGCAGCCGGGCACGTTCTGGCTTTCGGCACTGCGCCAGAACCGGTCGCCGACCCGGGCCAACTCCTGCGCCGTCAGGCCCGGGCCCTGGTCCCGGACGTCCACCCGGACATCCGCGCCGGCCGGGACGACCCCGACCTCGACCGTGCCGCCCGGCGGGCTGAACTTGATCGCGTTGTCCAGCACGGCGTCCAGGGCCGACCCGAACAGCACGGGGTCCACCAGGGCGGGTCCAGCGGCCGTCGGCGGCGAGCATAGGCGCACGCCGCGCCGGTCCCCCATCAGCCGCCACGCGTCGATGCGGCCACTGACCAGCACGTCCAGGTGAACTTCGACCGGGTCTGCCGGGACCTGCTGGGCGGTGGCGAGGTCGAGCAGTTCGTCGAGGATCTCGACCAGTCGGCCGGCCTCGTCCCGGACCAGGTCCAGCTCCTCGCGCTGCACCGGCTCGAGCCCGACGCCCAGCGCGTCCAGCCGCAGCAGCAGCGCGGACAGCGGGTTGCGCAGCTGGTGCGACGCGTCCGCGACGAACGCCCGCTGCCGTTCCATGGTCCTTTCCACGGCGTGGGCCATCTGGTTGAACGAGGTGCCGAGGCGGCGCAGCTCGACCGGACCCTGGTCAGCCGGGACCCGGGTGGTCAGCCGGCCGCTGCTGATCTCGTGGGCCGCGCCGTCGAGCACGTATACCGGGCGCAGCACCCACCGGGCCAGCCGCAGCGCCAGTGCCACGAGCAGGACCAGCGAGATCAACTCGATCAGTCCGATGCCCGCAAGACGCAGGCCGGCCGTGGCGCGCAGCCGCGCGGTGGACGACTCCGTCAGCGCGGCGCCTATCACGTCGTTGCCGCGGATGACCGGTACCACCACGACCATCGCCCGGGTCGACCACGGCCACACGATCGGCGGGTCGGCGCTCTGGTGTCCGGCCAGCCCTGCGGCGATCGCGTCCTGCACGTCAGCGCTGGTGAAGTGGATATCCGGACCGGCCGCCGCCTGGACCGTTCCGGTGCGGCTGATGATCGCGACGCCGATCCCGTACAGGCCGGCGTACCGGGAGATGTCATCATCGAGCTCTTGGTCGTCGACCGGGCTGACGTCGAGCTGTTCGGCGGCGGCCGTGGCGATCCCGATGGTGTCCTGCAGCCGGTCCGCGAACATCGTCTGCTGCCGCTGGCCTTCCATGTCCTGGGCGAACGGCACGGTCAGCGCGGCCAGCAGCGAGCCCATGAGCAGGACGAGGAGGGTGATCAGACGGTTGCGCACCGGACCTCACCGCCCGTCGCGCTCTTCGGCGGTGCCGAAGGCGTCCGCGCGGCCCGGGTGCGGGTCGGCGCGGGCCGGGCCGGGATTGAGCCGGTAGCCGACCCCGCGGATCGTCTCGATCAGGCCGGCGACGCCGAGCTTGTGGCGCAGCGATGCCATATGCACCTCGAGGGTGCGCCCGGTGCCTTCCCAGTCGGTGCCCCACACCTCGCTGAACAGCTGCTCGCGTCGATACACCACACCGGGGCGCCGCGCGAGCACGAGGAGCATGTGGAACTCCTTGCGGGTCAGGGTCACCGGCACGCCATCCACGGTCACCTCATAGCCGGTCCGGTCGATCCGCAGGGCGCCCACCTCCGTGACGTCGGGCCCGTCGGCCGGCACCGCCGCGCCCGCGGTGCGCCGGGTCACCGCGTGGATGCGCGCGATGAGCTCGGCGAAGTTGTAGGGCTTGACCAGGTAGTCGTCGGCGCCGATGTTCAGGCCGTGCACCCGGGACTGGAAGTCGGCCCGAGCGGTGACCACGATGATCGGCACCGACGACGCCTGCCGGATCCGCCGGCACAGCGTGAATCCGTCCTGGTCGGGCAGGCCGAGGTCGAGCAGGACGACCTCGGGGCCGTCCGGGAGCTGTTCCAGGGCCTGCCCGCCTGTTCGCGCACAGGAGACCTCGAAGCCATGCCGGCTCAACACCGCCCGAAGCGCGGACATCACCCGGTTGTCGTCCTCGACCACGAGTACACGCATGGATTCCTCGCTCTCCCGGTGAGGGGACCTTACCGTGCGTCAGTGGACGACGCTCTCCTCCGCGACAACGACCTCGGCGATCATCGCCTCGATGCGCGCGGTAGGCAGCGCCACCGCCTGAGCCCAGAAGTAGATCGCGAGGCTGAATACCGCCATGACTCCCATGTCATAGCCGAAGTGCAGCGGCGGCCTGCTCAGCGAGCCAGCGCCGCCCGTGTCGAAGGAGCTCACCCAGATGATCAGCAGCGAGCCGACGAGGTAGACGGGCAGCCACTGCGCGGCCTTGAAGTCCAGGACCGGCTTGATCGGGTTGAGGTTGAGCACCCTGGACAAGGCGAGCAGGAAGTATCCGATGAGTACCGTGACATCCACCTTATAGATGGTGTCGTAGCCGGACCAGAGCACGATCATGTTCGCGAGCACGAACGCGATCGGCGCCACGACCGCGCCGCCCGGGAGCTTGTACGGCCGCTCAAGACCGGGCAACCGGTTGCGGAAGACCCCGAAGGCCAGGGGGGCTCCGGCGTACATCAGCACGCTCGCCGACGTGGTCAGACCGACCATCGACTGCCAGCTCGGGAAGGGCAGGAAGAAGATACAGCCCGAGATGAACGCGGTGACCAGCCCGACCCACGGAACCCCGCGGCTGTTCGTCCTCGCGTAGGCCTCGGGCACGTAGCCGTTGCGGCTCAGGCCGTAGGAGATTCTCGAGGTCGCGGTCGCGTAGATCAACGCGGTTCCTCCGGGCGAGATCACCGCGTCGATGAACAGGATCGTCGCCAGCCAGCCGATGCTCAACAGCGTGGCGATGCCCGCGATCGGGTAGGCCAGGGCGGTGAACGGCGCGGAGCCCCAGCCGCCCTTGATCTGCGAGGCCGGCAGCGCCGCGATGAACACGACCTGCACCAGGATGTAGACCGCCGCACCGATCAGGATGGACAGAATCGTCGCGCGCGGCAGGTGCTTCTTCGGGTTCTCCGACTCGCCGGCGAGCTGGATCGCCTGCTCGAAGCCGAGCATGGAGAAGACGATCCCGGTGCCGGGAATCGCGAGCAGGATGTTCTTCCAGCCCGCCTCCATGAAGCCGCCGTCGGCGCTGAAGTTGCCGCTGTGCCAGGACGCGGCCGCGAACACGAAGATCGCCAGCAGCGGGACGCCGACCTTCCACCACGTCGCGACACTGTTGACGAGGGTCAGCCGGCGCACGCCCAGGAAATTGATCCCGACCATGATCGCGATCAGGATGACCGCGACGATGAGACCGGTGTGGCTCAGGATGTGCTGCGTACCCGTGATCGATGGCTTGGTGTACATCCAGCCGGACGTGAAATGCCAGTGCTGCGCGTACTGGATCATGGCGATCACCTCGACCGGAGCGACCGCGGCCGCTTGGATCCAGGAGAACCAGCCGAAGGACGCGCCGACCGCGCCGCCGAAGGAATAGTGCGGGAAACGGGCGGTTCCGCCGGCGATGGGGAACAAGCCACCGAGCTCCGCGTGAACCAACGCCAACACGATCACGATGACAGCGGCGATGCCCCACGACAGCAGGGCAGCGGGACCCGCGGTCGCGAGCGCACCCTGGGCGCCGAAGAGCCAACCGGAGCCGATGATCGATCCCTCAGAGGCCCAGAGCAGACCGATCAGGCCCACTTGGCGGTAGAGTTGGTTGTGCGACGACAATTGTGGCGGCACCGCCGATGTTTCAGTTGCCATAGGGAATCCTTCACTCGCTTCTGGTGATGGACCGGTGCTGCGGAACACGCGGCGGCCCGAAGTGCTTGTGCACTCCCTCAAGGACGGCCGATGGCGCCGTCATGGCGCAGATTTTAGGTAAGGCGCACGGTGTGACCCCGTTCATTTGAGGTACATCAGAGCTTGCTCGGTTCCCCGACGACGAAGACGGCGCTCCTGCTCGCCACCGAGCAAACAGGCCGACGGATGGCTCATCACAGAGGCACCGAACATCGAGATATCCCCGAGTACGGCAATGGCCGCTCTCCTGGCTCAAGCGTTCAGCCATCCGCCGACGCTGTGTGATCCGCATCGGCACGTACGGCGTGCCCGTCGTGTGCCCGTACCAGGCCGCAATGACGGTCAGCCGCGGTCAATGACGGCGAGTACGTTACGCAGCCGCAGGTCAGCGAGTTGAGCGTGATCATGGGTGATCCACTCGAAATCTTGTAAACAGGTGGCCGGGGGTTCGAGTCCCCTCGTCGGCTCTGAAGCAAGGCCATAAGGCCAGGTCAAACGACCAGCAGGAAGTCAAGAAATCCATGAGTTGATATCTTCCGGGGCCTGCGTGCCCGTTCCGTGCCCGATGTAGTCGGCCTGTACCTTCGCGCCCGCCCTTGGCAATGAAGTCGGAAATCGACGTGAGCTGCAGCAATTGCTTCCGCCCGGCTCGGTGGGCGCGCCGCCAAGCTGGGGATCATGGGCGAGAAACAGGTGGTAAGGACCCTCGACGATACCGATCATTAGCTCGAGACCGAGGAGCGGTTCGACCCTTCCGGCGCAAGAACTGGTCTCCTCACTGCCAGACCTCCGCCGAGGCCTGTCGGGCCTGGCAGCAGCATCCGGCAATTGCGGCAATACGACAGAGGCGTAGCGGAAACCGTGTGGGCTCCGCAGCCTGTCTGGCTGCGGAGCCCACAGAGGGCGCAGGCGGGCGCCTTTGCCTGCTACTGCCAGTCGGTCCCGTTATTCGAGGAGGCCGATGCGGCGATCAGCCGCGCACCGGAGTGGCTGACGGGCGCCTCCTCCTTGCCCCCGAGCAGCACTAACACCGCACAAGCGGCCAAAATGATGAGAAATTCTCGAAAAATGGCACGGTACATGATCACAGTTGCCCCGTCTGATGTGACCTTAGGCGTCGACAGCCTCGGACGAGCGGCCCCGCACCGCCGCCGTCAGAGAATAGACGACCGGACAACAGCCTGGCAACCAGTGGCAAATGTTTGGCGACACGCCAGCGTGAGACGGGGTTGGGCGGGTTTGGCCGCCTTGTGGGCAGTTCGCCGCGCCGCAATATAGGCAATATTGTTGCCAAATAGACTCCGGGCCTCGGTCAAGTCCGAGTTATTCTGGAGTAGGCACTTTTCCAGCGCGCTCGCCGCGGCGCACAGCTCTCGACGAATCCATGTGAGATCGCATTGCCAACTCTTCCTCCTCCTCGAACCGTGCCCCATGCCGTCGATGCCGGGCCCGGGGTGAGCATCACCTGGAGTCAGCTTCCGTTCGGGGCCAAGGTCCGGCAACTGCGCATCGAACACGGCCTCTCGCTGCGCGAACTCGCCGGCGACGGCATGTCGGTGGCCTACCTCTCGCGCCTGGAACGCGGTGAGCGTCGTCCGACGAGCCGCTCCGCCGAGTACCTGGCGGAGCGGCTCGGCATCTCCGCGCAGACCCTGGAGGACGGCGCCTTGGCTGTCGCCGATACTCCCGGGGTCCTCGCCCGGGCTGAGCTCGCGCTGGGATCCGCGCTGTCCAGAGAGGGCGAGGACGCGCTGCTGGACGAGCTGATGGACGCGGTGCGAACCGATCCCAAGGCTTCGGTCGAACTGCGCTGGCACGCGGCCTGGCGGATCGCCAAGCGGTGCGGCGACCAGGGCAAGTACGGCGAGGAACAGGACTGGCTGACCTGGCTGGTGGAGCTGAGCGCAGAGATCGACGACAGCCGCCTGCGCGCCCGCGCCCATGTCCAGCTGGCACGATGTCAGCTCGTCCTGGGGCAGACCGATCTCGCTCTCGCGTCTGCGGAACTCGCCTACCGGCTCGCCGCCGGGGAGGGTCTCGCGGCACACGAGGTCGCCGAAACCCTGATGGTCCTCGTCTCCGCCGAGACCGAGGCCGGCCACACGGCCCAAGCGGTCCGGCATGTCGTCGAACTTCTCGCGGTGGTGAGCTCGGGCAGTCCGGTGCTTCGGACCCGTGCCCTGTGGAACGGGGCGATGGCCCACGCGCACGCCGACGACGACGAGAAAGCCAGGGAGTTGATGAACGAGGCGCTCGAACTGTTGGACAGCCGGGACGACGTCATCCTCTGGCTTCGGCTGCGGATCGCCGCGCTGTCCCTCCATCTGCGGCTGGAACCTCTCGACGAGGCACTGTGCGAATCGCTCCTGGCGCAGATCAGCTCAGCCCTCGCACTCGTCGGCACCAAACGCCACCGGCAGGAGTCACAGTTGCTCGAGGCGCGCTACGCGTTCAAGCGGGGCCGGTACGAGCGGGCGGCGGAGCTGTGTACGGTGCTGGAGGCCGTGCCACTGATGTTCGGCTACCGTGATGCCGTGCAGCTGGTGATACTGCGCGGCCAGTTGCTCGTCCGCGGTGGGCGCACGCAGGAGGGAGTGGCGGCCTTGAAGGAGTTGGCCGAGCAGGCGCGCGCCCAGTCGAATTTCAAGCTCGCCGCGGAGATCTGGGAGGCGCTCGCCCTCGCGCTCTCCGCACCGGACGCAGGACACGCCCCCGGTTCGGCGTAGGACCGCTACCGCTGTGGACGGTGGACGGCTACCCCACCACGCCGACCTCATCCGGCTCCTCAACTGCCGTCCGGTCTTCCGCCGAAGCCGCGATCCAAGGCGTCGGCAGACAGGCGGCCAGCAGGATGAACCCGAAGACGATCCAGCCGGACGTCCCGTGGGTCAGGCAGAGAAAAGACACGACAGCCGGGGACACGACGCGTCCCACACCGCCGCCGAACGCGTAGAGCCCCATGTACTGTCCCTGCGCGGCGGCCGGCGCGAGTTCGAAGCTCAGCTCGTAGCCTACGGTCGCAGCGAGGATCTCGCCGAGGGTGAACACGACCACCGCGGCTACCAGAACGGTGATCGCCGCCCACCGGGGGAACCAGGGTACGACGGCCATCAGTGCCAGACCGGCGAGCAACAGCAGGCCGGCCCGGGGCATCAGTCGCGCCGCGGAGCGCGGCGAGTCGATGCCGCGGGACATCCGCACCTGGAGCGAGGCAACCATCAGGGTATTGATTGGGATGAGGGTGGCGATGACCCAGCGGGGCACGTCTGCGTGGCCGAGCACCCACAACGGCAGCACAAGTGTCAGAACCGGATACTGCAACATGATCAGCGCATTGACGGCGACCACGCCCAGGTAGGGCCGGTCGCGCAGGGCCTGCCAACGTCCGGGGAGCGCTCCGCCGGTGATCTTGGCGCCCTTGGGCAGCCTGCGCACGATGAGCGCGCACAACGCGAAGGAGGCCGCGTTGTCGAGTACCAGCAGCAGATAGCCGGTCCGCGTGTTCGCCGCGATCGCGCCGGCGGCGATGCCTCCGCCGAGCGCGATGCCGATGTTGGTCACGGAGCGGATCTGGGCGCGTAGCCGGGTGGGACGTTCTGAGGCGGTGGCCCGGATCAGCGGACCGCGTGCGGCGATGCTCGCTGCCGAGGCCAGGCTGGTGAGCGTGGTCAGGACGGCGAACTCGGCGAAACCGTGCGCCAGCGGCAACGCGGCCATCGAGACGGCCTCGGCCATGAGCGTGCACAGATAGACTTCACGCGCTCCGCGTCGGTCCGTGAGCCGTCCGACGGGGATTCCCGCGATCAGGCCCACCAGACCGCTTACGGTGAGGGCGAGTGCGACCTGGCTCTCCGGCAACGCCAGATAGCGGACGAAGAAGAGCGCGCTCGAGGTGAGGTACATTCCCGTGCCGGTCATGTTGACCAGGCTGGACCAGTAGAGGTCGCGGCCCTGCCCGTGCGGTGGGAGCAGGCCGGAGGACCAGGCGCGCAGAGCGCCGAATCGCGTCGTAGCCGCCGCGGGCACGCCGGTCCCGGTCATGCGCCCGCCTGTTCGGCCGGCTCGGTCGCGATGAGCACCGCGTCGTGGAACCACCGCGCGCACTGCATGGTGCGCTGCCGGAATTCAGCCTCGTCCGAGGCGTTCAACATGGCCTTGCCCGCCTTGTGATTCGACGCGGTGGCCGCGTCGGGCACAGCGTCGCCCACCCGCACATCGACCGACGCGTACTCGCATCCGGGTCTGGCCAGCAGTTCGGCCTCGGTCGGCGCGCTGAGCACACGGCCGGACGGGGCGCGCAACTGCACGAATCCGTGCACCTGCGGGTCCGGCGCCGGGTTCGGCAGCGGCGGCAGGCCCAACAGCGCACGCGCCCAAGCGTCGACCAAGTCCACGCCGAACTGGCGCTGCACCACCTCGTGGATCATCCCGCCGCCCACCCGGCCCGCGCATTCGCTGAACACGTATTCCTCCCCCGAGCGGAATACCTCGAGGTGGAAGATGCCCTCCCGGTGGCCGAGCGAGGCGAGCACGTCCCCGGACAGCCGGAGCAACCGCTCATAGACCTTCGGATGCCGTTCCTGGGCCAGTCCGCACGAGCCGACGAAGCCGCCCGACTTGATTGAGATCACGTTCTGCAGATACTGCGAGACCGCGAGGAACACCACCTCGCCCTCACGCACCACGCCGTCGCAGTGCAGTTCCTCGCCCGGCACGAACTCCTCCGCCAGCCACGGGCCCGCGGCCTCGGGGCTCGCGAGGGCGGCAGCGAACTCCTGCCGCGCCGCCGCGTCCTCGAGGATGTGCGTGTCCCTGGCTCCGGCTCCCGCCAGCGGCTTGACGACGATAGGTCCCTCGAAGGGCAGGGTGCGAAGCTCCTCGGGATCATCCACGACCCAGCACTGCGCGACCGGGACTCCAGCTTCGCGTACCAGCCGCTTCTGCACGAACTTGTCGCGCAAGGCCACCGCGACGGGCACCGGCATGCCGTCGACCCTCGCGGCCGCGGCCAACGAACTCATGGTGGCGAGCGCGAACTCACGCATCGTGGAGATCACGTCGAAGTGCTCTGGCGCCAAGCCCCGTCTCGCGAGCGCGGCGAGCACCTCCTCCACGCTCGTCGGGTCCGCGACCACGATGACGTCCTGGGCGGCTCCGTGAGCCAGCGCGGCCGAGCGGTCCTTCGGCGCCACCGCGCACACCACCCGCGAGCCGTGATCCTGCAGGGCTCTGACGGCCTTCACATGCCAGCCCGATAGCAGAACCCGGGTCTGTTCCTCCGTCATCAGTGCGTTTCCCTTCAGGCAGGCGCGTGTTCTTCGTATTCGGACAGTTGGACCCGGGTACGCAGATCCGTCTCCCGCAGCAGTTCGACGAGTGGCGCGCAGTCCGCGGGAACCGCGGACACCAGCGGCAGGAACCTCGCTCCGCGCAGCCGCTTGGTCTCCCGGTTGCCCGGGCCGAGCAGAATCCGGCTCAGGCCGTGTTCGTAGGCGTGCCGCAGCGGTGCATAGTAAGCGGCATTGAAATACCCTGCGACATGCCGGGTCTCGGGATGCCGCAGTCCGGCGCTGTATCCGAGCAGTGCATCGCCGCCTTGGAGCAGGCAGGTCGACGCGACCGTCTCGCCCTCGTACTCGACGAGCGCGAGCAGGAAGTCGTCGCCGTGCCCGGCCAGCAGTCCGCGGTAGACGCCCTCGACCTCTTCGGGCGCGATGTGCTGGCCGCGCTGAGCGTAGGCCGACGCGACCAGCCGCGCGGCGACGCGGATACTCGGGGCCGCCTGCGCACCCGTCAGCACACTGCCGGCGCCTCGTTGCGCCAGCGCCCCCATCTCCTCGCGGATCGTTTTGCGACGCCTCCTCGACTGCGCGGCGAGAAAGTCGTCAAGGCCGTCGCCCACCGGTTCGAGCACGGCGTACAGATCGGTCTGGCCAAAGACGAACCCGAACTCCGCGAGCGCCGCCAGGAGCGGATCCCCGGGCGGGCAGTGCAGGGCCACCGGCACCGCGTCGACGCTCCGCGCGGCAGCGAGCGCGCAGGAGACGAGTTCCCGCAACTGCTTGCCATCCACCGTCGGCTCGGCCGAGATCAACGGGGAGCAGTACCCGTTGGCGGCGAGCACGAACTGAGTTCCGCAGGCCATCGCGGCCGCTCGCTCGATCTGTTCGTCCGCGGGCAACCCCGCAGGCCGGCCCGCGCAGACGGCCACCGCGTCCATCCGGCGCGGCGGGTTCGGCGAGTCGAGCAGACGGACCCAGAGGGCGGGGCCGCTTTCCGCGCCGAGGAAGCGCTCGGTACCACCGCGCCGCGAGCCGGAGGCCCAGGCCGCCGAATGCCGGGGATCGGCGGGACGTCGTGGCCACCAGTGCGGAGCCTGCGCGGGATCGGCGATCAGCCGGTACGGCTCTTCGACGCGGACTCGGTCGGTGGGTGCGTCCCGGGCCCCCGCGTCATCCATATCCATGCCTTTCTCTGTGGAGCGTTCCTCGAAGCCGTTCAGTCGTAGAGCCTCTTCGTATACGAGGGTCCGTACCGCTCCTCCAAGTCGGCGAGGGAGCGCTCGGTCCACTCGGTCGCCTTCGCGATGCGGGCGCGGGACGGAGCCGCGTCGGGGCGCCAGGTATCCGGATCCCAGCACTGCGCGCGCAGGAAGGACTTGCCGCAGTGGAAGTAGATCTCCTCGGTCCGCACGACCAGGGCGAGCGGCGGCACGTGGCCGCGGACGCGCATCTCGGAGAGGAACGGCGCATCTCGCACCAGCCGTGCCCGGCCGTTGATCCGTAGTGTGTCCCCCCGCCCGGGGATGAGGAACAGCAGACCGACGCGCGGATTGGCCAGTACGTTGCGGAAGCTGTCGGCCCGTCGATTGCCCGGGCGGTCCGGGAGGGCCAGCGTCGAATCGTCAAGCACCCGGGCGAATCCGGGCGGATCGCCACGTGGCGACACGTCGCAGTTCCCCTCCGTGTCGGCCGTCGCGATCATGCAGAGCGGGCTGTGTTCGAGCCAGGCCCGGTGCATCGGCCCCAGTTTAGCGGCAACTTTGTCGAAGACGATCTGGTTCGGCGCGCCGATGACGTCTTCGAGTTCGGCGATATCGCGTATCTCGGCCCAGGATTCCGGGAAATGGTCAGAGGCCGTCATGCTCGACCCGTCTCGACCGGTTTTCGCCCGGCGAGGCTACGCCACCGCGCGTGGTCCAGATCGCCTGCCGCCGCCTCGACGAGAAGCCGTTCCAAGGCCGCCATCCAGTCGTCGGCCCCCGCGCGATCCCAGAGACGAGTGTCCACCTGGAGCAGGAAACGCGTGCCAGACGCGTACACGTCAGCGCTGAGATAGTGGGTCGACGTCCACCGCAGGGCTCCGTCGACCCACTCGGCACGCGATCGGCTCATCAGCGGAGCCAGGTCCTCGCCCGGCTCCGAACCGGACGGGACGGTGAAGGCCTGGTGCGGCCGGTAGTTCAGGGTGGGTGAGCAGTCGATCGACACGCCGCGCCGCCGGGCAACCGTCTCCTGAAGCCGCGTCATCTGCTCAGGCGGGTAACCGCCGCCACGCAGAGCCTTGAGCATGGCTGTCCCAGTGCGTTCGAGCAGTTGCCCGAAGGATGCGCCGTCGGTGTCGACGAGGCAGGGAACGGGCTGTGAAAGGGGGACCACCGCGCTCGTCGTGCCCGTACGGGTCCGGTTCGCCGAGAGCAGTTGCCTGAAGGCGAAGCGCTCCTCGGACCAGGAGGCGTCGACCGCCATGGCGGCCGCCGTCAGCACGGTCGAGCCGGTCATCCCGGTTCGCGAAGAAATGAAGGCCACGGCCATATCCAGCGCGGGCGAGGTCCAGGACAGCAATTCCCGGCAGGGAGCCGCCGCCCCCGGCCGCGGCGCGGCCGGCATCCGTTCGTAGACTTCGGCCGCTTGCGCGAGTGCCCGTGCGCCGCGCCGGGCTCCGGCGGCGCTCTGCTCCCACTCGGCCACCTCCCGGGGGCCGCGGGTCTCGATGGACGCGGCGTTCGATTCGTCGGCCGCTCCGGACTCGCCGGTCATTCCCAGGCGGGTGAGCAGGTCGGCGATCGGCGGCGTCGCGAACGCGTCTACAGCGGTGTGGCTCAGGACGAGGATCAGGAACCGTGGCCCGAAAGGGTTGAGGACGACGGCGGCCCGTACAGGCCACTCCGCTCGCGCATCGAAGGGTTCCGCAGCCATCGACACGGCCAGTTCCTCGGTGAACCGATCGATGTGGTTCGGGGACCGCGTGGGGGCTTCATACACCGCGATGTGCAGAGTTCCCTCCGCATACGAGCGCATCCGTGCGTCCGCGTCCGTACTGTTCATCCGGCTGCGCAGGGACTCGAAGGTCTCGACCAAGACGCGAACGGCGTCGACGAGACGGGCTTCGGTGACGTCTGGGTTCAGTTCGTAGCACCGGCGTAGAGCAAGGCTCCGCCCGGACCGGGCCGCCTGGGCCATCTCGGCAAGGTAGTACCGCTGGCTCCACGTCGGTGCGTACTCCCCGCACCGCGCCGCGCGGAACGCGACGGGGGCGGAGCGAAGCGGCGCCGGTGGCCGGGGACCGCACTCCCCGGCCACCGGGCCAAGCCGGCCGATCACACCGTCACCGGGTCGACCGCGCCGTCCCACACGAAGTCGAGCAGCTGCCCGGCGGCCTCGGCCCGTTCCATCGCCTCGACGGCGTTCGCCCCCTCGGCGAGGATCCAGGCGGCGCGGTCCCGGTTGGAGCCGTTGGGCTCGTAGGTCATGCCGACCTGCACGCCCGGCCGCAACCGGACCTCGTGCACTCCCGGCCGGCTCGCCGCCAGTTCAATGCCAAGGACGTCGGTGAGGGCGCCCGCAGGCGAGAGCAGGACGAAGTGCGCCACCGCGGTGCGTTCGCATTCGACCGTGAGATCCGGGGAGCCGCCCAACAGGGACTCCATGTGGATCGCACACAGATCCACCCCGCTCGCGATGCGCACCAGTTCAGGGATCCGGCCGCCGGCCACCCGGCCGTTGACCTCGATCACGCGCGCGTCCGTGCCCTCCGCCGTCAGTTTGAGCTCTACGTGCGCCGGGCCCCACACGATGCCCACGGCCTTCACCGCCTGTTCGGCCTTCGCCGTGAGCAGAGCGCTGATCGCCTCGTCGACGGCCGCCGGGAAGACATGGCCCATCTCGATGAAGTGCGGCGGCGGGCTCGAGATCTTCTGAGTCAGGCCGAGCACCCGACCGTGCATGACCTCGGCGGAGAACTCGGTACCCGGTACGCACTCCTCGACCATGACCTTCGCGACCACATCGTGCCCCAGGTACGAGCCGAGCCCGAGGATCGTCTCGGTGAGCTCCCGCACGGCGTCGGGCGAGTCGCAGCGGCGGACGTGGACACTGCCGGTCAGGTCCACCGGCTTGACCACGACCGGATAACCGAGACGTCCCGCGGCCAGGACCGCGGCCTCGGCGCCGGCGCAGATCTCGAACTCCGGATTGAGCCCGGGGACCGAGGCCATGGCTTGCCGGGAGGCCTGCTTGGACCGGCAGGCGTGGGCCGCCGCCGGGTCGGGACCCGGCAGCCCGAGTATGGCCGCGACCTCGGCGCCGATTCCGCAGTAGTACTCGTAAACCGATACGACGCCGACCAGCTCGCCCTCCCGCTTCAGCTCCGTGCATGCCGAGACGATGGCGTCCACCGAGTCGGTGTCGCATCGGTCGATCCGCACGCCGAGCTCGGCGAAGTCGGCGAGCAGTGCCGGATGTAGGTGAGCCGGGTCCTTGGACAGGATGATCGGGGTGACCTCGTGCTCGAGCAGGTAGCGAGCGCAGTCCTGGCCCGCTCCGGTCCAGGGCGTCTCGATGAAGGCGACTATTCGGGTGGCCATCTCTTCCTCACAGCGTCAGGGGCGTGCTCTCGCGCCACGGTTCGAGCGGTTCACATCGCAGCCCGTTTCGTCGACCAGATCCGGTACATGTACCGGTTGACCGACTCCGTAAGGTCGGCCCGCATGTCGATCGGCTTGACGGGGTGCTGGTCCTTGAACGCCGCCCTGGTGTGCAGGAAGCGGTCATCGGCGGAGACCAGCGTCTGGCCACGCTCCAGGCGCACTCGGTACTGCACCGAGGACTGGTCGTGCACAGCGTCGAAAAAGTCGAGGGCATTGCGCTGACGCGCCGTCAGCGGACGGCCCAGCTTCTCGTGCGCGACCTCGATGTAGGTGCGGAAATAGCGCACCAGCGGCTCGCCCTCGGGCGAGTAGCGGATGATCGGGGACCGGAAGAACTCGGGCTCCTCGGCCATGCCGCGCTTCTCGAACCAGAACTCCTCGGTGAGCACGTCCAGGATCTCGGGGTAGTTCCTCAGGAACCGGTGCACCGGCTTGGCGTCGACCAGGATGCTCTCGCCCCCGACGTAGGCGGCCTGGGCGCAGGAGAGCAGCAGATAGTCGATCGGCTCCACGTCGTTCACCGCGTCGTTATGCATGTACGAGCCCTGCTTAGTCTGGTGGTACCTCGCGCCCTCGGCGATCGTCTGCCCGGTGCCGCGGTCGTAGACCTCCACCAACCGCCAGCCCGAGGTGTTCTGCACCATCGGCCGGCCGAGGGCGTTGCCGAGCAGCCAGGCGTACAGGGCCTGGTCGAGCAGCGAGTCCACGCCCTCTATCCGGTCGTAGATCATGAAGTGCGCGGTCGAGTCGATCACCGGTCGGCCCGCGTTCACCTCGGCGAGGAAGGCGGGGCAACGCGCGAGGTCCACGCTCAGCTCGTCGACCCTTCCGTCGCCGGTCTCCTTGCCAAGCTCTCTGACGTAGTTGACAACCTCTGCCCGGGCCTCGCCGCTGAAGCGGTAGATCGCCTCAGCGGGCACTTCCAGGCTGCGCGGCTGATAAGCGGTCGCAGTGCTGCTCGACACGGGTCCCTCCCTGACGGACGCTTGACTCCGGCCCAGGCTAGCCAATCGCCATCCCCTTGGCAATTATTTGCCTATTCCTTTGACAGATTCGACAAGGCTTCACTAGGGTCGCTCGACATCGCCCCGACGGAGTGGCCTGGTGTCAGTGGTCGAGATTCATGAAAGGACTCGCACATGCGTAGGCTCAGTTACCCGTCCTTCCGGACGGTGCTCGGCGAGCACGAGGTGGTCCGGGTCGCCGGCGCCAACCACGCCCTCGGCGGGCTGCTCGCCGAGGAGGCCGGCTTCCAGGCGGTCTGGTCCTCCAGTCTGGAGGTCTCCGCCGCACGCGGACTGCCCGACGCCAGCCTGCTGAGCATGACCGAATATCTCGAGGCGGCGGCCAACACCCAGAAGGCGCTGCGGATCCCGGTGGTCGCCGACTGCGACACCGGCTACGGCGGCGCGATGAACATCGCCCACATGGTGCACGAGTTCGAGGCGGCCGGAATCACCGCGATCTGCGTCGAGGACAAGGTCTTCCCGAAGATGAACAGCTTCGCGGCAGGCGATCAGACGCTGCTCGCCACGCGCGATTTCGCGTCGCGGATCCAGATCGCCAAGCGGGCGCAGTCCGGTACCGAGCAGTTCTTCATCGCCCGGACCGAGGCGCTCATCAGCGGACTCGACGTCGCCGAGGCACTCGAGCGCTGCCGTGCCTACGCCGATGCCGGCGCCGACGCCGTGCTCGTGCACTCCAAGGCGAAGAACCGCGACCAGATCGTGGGCTTCCTCGACGGCTGGGACTTCCGGGTCCCCGTGGTGATCGTGCCGACGACCTATCCGGACTGGCACATAGACGACATCAAGGCGGCCGGGGTCTCCGTCGTGATCTACGCCAACCAGGGGCTGCGGGCGACGGTGCAGGCGCTGCGTGACACCTACCGCTCGGTGTACCAGACCGGCGACTCCACCGCCGTCGAGGACTCCATCGCGTCGGTGCAGGACGTCTTCCGGCTGCAGAGCCTCGAGGCCTGGCAGAAGCTCGACGCCTGAGCGGGACGCGGGTTCCGCGCGGGGATCGGATCATAAACCACGGGGAGGAGAAGGATGCCGGTCATCTCGGCAGCCGATCAGGTGCTCGATGACGAGGTCTACGTCGATCTGCGGCACTCGCTGGGGGTCAACCTCCGGCTCAAGTGCGAGGGGTTCAACTTCGCCGGTTCGGTGAAGCTGCGCGCGGCCGTCGCGCTCGTCGAGGCGGCGGCCCGGAACGGACAGATCGGCCCGCGAACCACTCTCGTCGAATCATCCTCGGGGAATCTCGGCGTGGCCTTGAGTGTGGTCGCGGCCGCCCGCTCGCTCGACTTCGTCTGCGTCACCGACCCCAAGTGCAATCCTGCCACCGTCAAGATGATCCGGCGGCTCGGCAGCAAGGTCATCGTGGTGGACCGGCCCGACGCCATCGGCGGCTACCTGGCTGCGCGCAAGGCCCTTGTGCGTGAACTGTGTGAACGCGAACCGGACTACGTCTGGCTCAACCAGTATGAGAACCCGGCGAACTGGCTGGCCCACTACGAGGCCACGGCGCCGTTGATCGCCAAGCGGTTCCCGGCGCTCGACGTGCTCTTCGTCGGAGTGGGTACCGGGGGCACCCTGGCCGGCTGCGCGCGCTACTTCGGTGACAACCACCCCGACGTACGCGTCGTCGCGGTGGACAGCGTCGGCTCGGTCAACTTCGGAAGGCCGGCGGGGGCGCGGCACATCCCCGGGCTCGGGGCCGGCGAACAGATGCCGTTCACCGAGCAGGCGCCGGTGCATGACGTGGTGAGCGTGCCCGAACCGGAGACCGTGCGCATGTGCAGACGGCTGGCCGCCCGGGGCTTCCTGTTCGGCGGCTCCACCGGAACCGTCGTCAGCGGCGCCGCGCAGTGGCTGGCCCGACACGATCCCGCGCAGCGGCTGACTGCCGTCGCCATAGCTCCGGACCTCGGCGAACGCTACCTGGACACGGTGTACGACGACAGTTGGCTGGCCGAGCACTACCCAGACCTCGAAGACCCCTCCGACTTCACGACCGGGGACCGCCCATGAGCCAGAACGGCACCGATCGACGCCCGCCGGCCTTCACCGTCGTACCGGGCTCCGCTGTCCACCGCGCCCTCGACGGGAGCCGCGCCGCGATCCTCGACGTGGTCGAGCAGGCCTACCGGCTGCACGGCGAACGGAACACTGTCAATCCGCCCTCCTACTTTCTGCGCTTTCCGGATCGGCCGAGCTCGCGGATCATCGCCCTGCCGGCCTCGATCGGCGGCCCACACCCGGTGGACGGCATCAAGTGGATCTCCAGCTTCCCCGGCAATCTGGGGCTAGGCCTGCCCCGCGCCTCCGCGGTGCTGCTGCTCAACGACCCGGATACCGGCTACCCGTTCGCCTGCCTCGAGTCCTCCATCGTCAGCGCGGTACGCACCGCGGCCTCCGCTGCGCTGGCGGCGCGGGCGCTGACTGAACACCGCGAGACGCCCCGGCGCGTCGGCTTCGTCGGCTGCGGGCTGATAGCCCGGTACATCCACGCCTATCTCGCCGAACTCGGTTGGCAGATCGACGAGTACGGCGTATTCGACCTCGATCCGGAGTACGCCGACTCCTACGCGCATCAGGTGCTCGCGCCGGGCGCCGCGAGCGGGACCGGCGTCGAAGTGCACGCGAGCGTCGAATCACTGATCAAGTCCAGTGATCTGGTGGTGTTCGCGACCACCGCCGCCACGCCGCACGTGCTGGCGCCCTCGTGGTTCGGGCACCATCCGGTCGTTCTGCACATCTCTCTGCGCGACCTGGGTACCGCCGTCATCGAGAGCGCGGTCAACGTGGTCGACGACGTGGAACACGTACTCAAGGCCGATACCTCGGTGCATCTGACCGAACAGCGGCGTGGAGACCGGGACTTCATCGACGGCACGCTCTACGACGTACTCAACGGCGATGTCCGGGTGCCGCCCGACCGCACTGTGGTCTTCTCGCCGTTCGGCCTCGGCGTGCTCGATCTCGCCGTGGGCGGCTACGCCTACCGGTCGGCGCTCGACGCGGGTACGGCGGAGTCCGTGCCCGGGTTCTTCCACGATCTCGACCGGCATCGCGGGGCTGAGTGAGATGGCGATCACAGCACGGCTCACCGTCCTGCCGCTGGACCCCGGAGCGGTCGAAAGCGCCAGGACCAACGCACTCAGCGCTCACGCCGGCTACGACACCTCCCGAGCGGTTCTGGCAGCGGTGCGCGAACACGCTCGTCTGCGCCCCGACCACATCGCGATCCGCGACGGCTCCCTCGCCACGACGTACGACGAGTTGTCGACCTCGGCTCACGCGCTCGCCGACACCCTCGCGGTCGCAGGGATCCGCGCAGGCTCGGTGGTCGCCGCGCTCGGGGAGCGTTCGGCCGACACCGTCCGGATTTTTCTCGCACTTGAGCGGTTGGGAGCCGTCTACCTCCCGGTGGACCCGCAGTGGCCCGCTGCTCGGATCGAGGAGGTGCTGCGTCGCGCGGAGGCGCGGTGCCTGCTCGACTACACCGAGCCCGTGGGCGCGGGAGCCGAACCGCGGGGTGTTCAGGCCGCTCAGGCGGCTGCCGCGGTCGACGTCGCCGTCATTGGCTTACGTTCCCTGATCCCGTCCGCCGTCGCGGAAGAACGGGGACCCGTCGATCGCGATCCTTCCCTCGAGGCGCGCTACGTCATCTTCACCTCCGGCACCACGGGTCGGCCCAAGGGCGCCGCCGTCGAGCACCGCGGCATGGTCAACCACCTGTGGGCCAAGATCGCCGAGTTGGGTCTCGGAGCGGGAGACGCCGTGGCCTTCACCGCGCCGCTCGTGTTCGACATCTCCATCTGGCAGATGCTCGCGCCATTGCTGGCGGGCGGAACCGTCGTGGTCGTCCGGCAGGCCGAACTGGAGTTCCCGCGTAAGCTCGTCGGCTGCCTGGAGCGGAACGGGGTCACGGTCGTCGAGCTCGTACCCACCCTCGTCAGCTGGCTGGTCGATCTCGCCGACCGCCGGGCTGAGCCGATACTGCCCGCTCTGCGCTGGCTGATCTCCACCGGAGAGGAACTGCCCGTCGTCCTGGCCGGCCGCGCGCTGGCCGGCCTGCCGCATGCCCGGCTGCTCAACGCCTACGGCCCGACCGAGTGCTCTGACGACGTCACACACCACGAGGTGACCGAGGCGGATCTCCGCGACGACCGGCTGCCGGTCGGCTCCCCCGTGCCCAACGCCGTTCTCTACCTGCTGGCCCGATCCGGCACCGGCCGGTGGCGCGCCGCGGCGGCGGGCGAGGCGGGAGAACTGTTCGTGGGCGGCCTCGTCGTCGGCCTCGGCTATGTGAACGACCCAGAGAACAACGACCGGGCCTTCTTTGTGGACGAATTCGAACCCGACTCGCCGACCGGCCGCCTCTACCGCACCGGCGACGCCGCCCGCTTCGATGACGGCGTGGTCCGATATCTCGGACGGGTGGACCGCCAGGTGAAGGTGGCCGGGGTGCGCATGGAGCTGGACGAGATCGAGGCGGTGCTGTGCCGCCATCCCGGGGTCGACCGGTGCGCGGCCCTCGTACGCGCGGAGGCGAACGCCACATTGACCGCCTTCTACACCGAGCGTGAGCCGGTGGACCAGGAGGAACTGCGGAGAAGCCTCAGCGCGACGCTGCCCGAGGCGATGATCCCGCGCCGCCTGGTGGTGTTGGACGCGATCCCGCTGACCGGCAACGGAAAGACCGACTACCGCGCCCTGACCGAACTTCAGATTGGCTGAGAATGACTGAAAACACCGACACCGGTGCCGGAATCGGCCTGCCCGCCCATGCCCGCCTGCTGCTCGCGATGGCCAGACCGCGGCTCGACCAAGCTCAACGTGCCGAAGTGCGTACCCTGGCCGCGCTGCCCGAGTTCTCCTGGCCCGACTTCCTGGACGCGGCGGCCTGGCACAAGCTGCTGCCGCTGATCGGCCGGCACGTGGACCGCTACCGCCTCGACCGCAAGCAGGGCGAACTGCCCGCCTTCCCCTATCCCTGGGTCTTCGTCAGCGCCTACGTGGGCAACCGGATCCGCAACCAGGCCCTCGCCGACGAGTTCGGCCGGGTCTTCGACGAGCTGAACGCCGCGGGGCTGCGCTTCGCCGTGCGCAAGGGCTTCTCCCTGGGCGAGGGCGAGTACCGGGATCCCGCGCTGCGGCGGATCGCCGATCTCGACGTCCTGCTGGCGCGCTCCGACACCAAGGCCGCGCACGAGGTCCTCAGCCGCCTCGGCTACGCCCAGGGCCGACTGGCCGAGGACGGCGAACGGATCGAGCCCTACAGCCGTGAAACCCAGGCGTTCTGGCGAATGAACCTGAGCAACCAGCTGCCCTACCGCCGGGTCGGCGGCCGCCCTGAGATCTCCGACTTCAACGTCGACATCTGCCACGACATCTTCCAGAAGAAGTCCGGGAACTCGGCCGACGCCGCCGAACTTCTGGGCCGCGCGGTCCCGGTCCACCTGTGCGGAACCGGGGCCTGGATCCCGGAGCCGGCCGACCGGCTGCTCGACCTCTGCTCGCACCTGCACAAGGAGGCGACCAGCCTGCACTTCGTGGAGGACAAGCAGGACCTTCAACTGAGCAAGTTCCTCGACCTCGCGGTTGTGGCCGCCTCGTACGGTCCGGCGGAATGGGACACCTTCCGCGAGCGGGTGCGAGACTACGAGGCCGAGAGCATCGCGTACTACTCGCTGCACTTCACGGCGATGCTCTATCCGGACTCCGTACCCGCCGAAGTGCTCGACACGCTGCGCCCGGAGGACACCGGTTATCTGGAGGAGTACGGCATTCTCGACGGGCAGCCGACGCGCTGGGGGCAGGGCTTCCCCGACCGGCTGTTCAACACCGGCCGGCATACGGCCGGGACCGTGTCGAATGTGCCCTTGCGATGAGCACGGCCCAGCGAGCGCACCCGGGTTCGACGCCGGGCCTCGTGGTACTCAAGGTCGGCGGCAGCCTGCTGTCCGGCAAGGGCCCGCAGGGCGGTTTGGACGACGAGGCCTTCGACGGCTACGCGACGCTCGTCGCGGACCTGGCCGAACGGTTCCCCGGTCGGCTGCTGCTGGTCACCGGAGGCGGCGCGCTGTGCCATCCGGTCGGTCTGCGGATAAATCAGGCCACTGATGATCCTTTCGCCGCCGTCGCATTGACCGAACCGGCTTTCGCCATGCGCTGGGAGTGGACCACCCGGCTGCGCGCCCGCGGCGTACGAGCCGTCCCGCTGCAGTCCACCGGCCTGCTCGACGAGGACGACGAGGGCGTTCCGCGGCCGCACGCGCACGTCGTGCGGAGGCTGCTGACGGTCGGCGCGCTCCCCGTGCTCTCCAGCGACTGCGTACTGACCGCGTCCGGGACCCTGCGCATCCTGAGCAGCGACGAGACTCCGGCCGTGGCGCTCGGACTCGGGTTCGGGCCGGTGCGGGTGGTCGCGCTGACCGACGTTCCCGGCATCATCGCCGGGCCTGACGGCGCGGGCCCCGTGCTGCCGTTCGTGGATCCGGACGCGCTCGACGCGGTTCGGCCCTGGTTCTGGGACCGCTCGGCGAACGCCACCGGCGCCATGGCGGGCAAGGTCGAGGCCCTCGCCGCACTCGCCCGCCGCGGTGCGGAGTGTGTGATCACCCGGGGCCGGCATGACGCGGGGAGCCTGCGTCACCTGTTCGCACCGATGGACCGCTGGCCCGCGGATCTCGAACGAACCCTGATATCCCGCGGCACCGAATCCCTTGACCTCACGGGAGGAACTGAAGTGAACGACCAGGTCGACGCCGTGCCCAGAGGGGAACGCACCGTCCTGCTCAACCCCGGCCCGGTGAACGTGCACGACCGCGTCCGCGCCGCCATCGCGTCAGCTGACGAGTGCCACCGGGAGCCGGAGGCCGCCGCACTGTTCCAGCGTGTCGGCAGCAAGCTGATCCAGGTGTGCGGAGGCACCGGACAGCACGCGGCGGTACTGCTGACCGGATCCGGCACCGCCGCCCTCGAATCGGTCATCAGCTCCGTCATCCCGGATTCGGGGCGGCTGCTCGTCCTCGGAAACGGGCACTACGCGGAGCGGCTCGCCGAGATGGCCCGAGTGCACGGGATCTCCCACTCCTACCTGGACTTCGGGTGGGCCGAGCCGATCGATCCCACCGCGGTCGAACAGGCCTTGCGCGACGACCCCGCTATCACCCACGTCGCGATGGTGCACCACGAGACCAGCACCGGCATGCTCAACCCGGTCGCCGAGATCGGCCGGATCGCCCGACACAGCCACCGATCCGTCATCGTGGACGCGATCAGCAGCCTGGGCGCGGAGGATCTCGACCTCGAGGCGGACGGGATCGACTGGTGCGTGGGCACCGCGAACAAGTGCCTTGAAGGGCTGCCGGGGATCAGTTTCGTGTGCGCTCCGATCCAAAGGTACGAGGAGTTGGCCGACGGACCCCGACGGACGATGTACCTGGACTTGCACGGAAACTACGTGGCCCAGCACCTCAAGCAGAGCACGCGGTTCACACCCGCGATGCAGGTGCTGCGCGCACTGGACGTCGCACTCGACCTGATGCTCGAGGAGGGCGTGCCGACCCGCAAGTCGCGTTACCGGGCGCTTGCCGCCATGATCCGCGACGGTCTGAGCGAACGCGGAATCGGGCTGCTGCTCGAACCGGATCACCGGGCCGGCTCGATCACGAACGCGCACCTGTGGGGGTCGCTCGACTATCAGGAGCTACACGACCGTCTCAAGGATCGCGGATACGTCATCTACGCGACCCAGGACAAGTCAGCCGGGTCCTTCCGGCTCGCCAACATGGGGCAACTGACCGCCTCGGACGTCACCGGGCTGTTCGGCGCGCTCGACGAGGTGATCGCGGATCATCCCGTGGCGCCGGGGGCCGCGTACGCCGCCTCGGAATCCGGAGCGGCCCGATGAACTCGGAGCGAACCGCGCCTGAGCCGCTTCGGCTCGCCCTCGTCGGCGGCGGGCCGACCTGTACCTACGTCCTCGAACGGCTGGCGGCGCTGACCCGTGAGATCGGCGTCGAGCGCCCGCTGGAGATCACCGTCTTCGACCTGTCGGGTGAGTTCGGCTCCGGCCAGGTCCACAGCCCCGGACAGACCAAGACCAGCTACCTCAACCGCATCGTGGGTCAGGTCGCCTTCGCGGCCGACGAGAGCGTCGTCGACGCCGGTCCGTTGCTGCCCGCGGTCGAACGGCCGACCCTGCTCGAGTGGTGCCGGGCGCGATTCGAGGAGACCGGCGATCCGGTCTTCGACCTGGTCGCGGAGGACTGGCCCAAGCGCTACCTGCACGGCCTGGCCCTCAACGACCAGTTCCGGCGGTACCTGGAGATCCTCACCCGCAAGCCCGGAGTGACGGTGACGCTGCGTCAGGCCGAGGTCGTCGACCTCGAAGACCGCGGCGGCCTTCTCACAGTGGTCACGGCTGACGGCGCCGACCCTCTGGTGGCCGACTACGTGCTCCTGCTGACCGGGCACTCCGCCAACCGGCCTGAGCTCAACCCGCGCCAGAAGGCGTGGGCCGAGTTCGCCACCAGGCATCCGGTGCGCCTCGTGCCCAACGCCTATCCGCTGGAGAAGGCGCTCGAACCGGTCTCCACCGGCCCCGGCACCTCCGTCGGCTGCCTGGGCATGGGACTGACCGGGATCGACGTGCTGCTCTACCTCACCGAGGGGCGCGGCGGAAGGTTCGAGCGCGGCGCGGACGGCCGGCTGGAGTACCGACCCTGCGGAGCCGAGCCGGATGTGATCGTTCCGTTCAGCCGGACCGGGCTGTTCACTTTCGCCCGCCCGTACAACGAGAAGGAACGGGACATCGCGAACCTCGAGTACCGCGGCAGGTTCCTGACGATCCAGGCCGTACACCGGCTCCGCTCGAGCGCCGGGCGGCCGAACACGATCAGTGGCCTGCCTCAGCTGCAGTTGGACTTCGAGGCGCACGTCCTCCCGCTCATCATCCTCGAGATGGACCTGATCTATCACAGCACCCTGCTGGGGCCGGAATTCCGCGCCGAGGCGATCAGGCTCGTCGAGCCCGCATACCAGCGCTTCCTGTCCGCACCGGGCGCGGCCGGATCGTGGCGGGCGGCCCGGGATCTGCTCACCGAGCCGATCCAGCGGCTCGCCACGCGGCTGGCCGAGGAGATCGACCGGGTGCTCGACGGACCGGGTTTCGCCGAGGGCGCGATCGTCGATAACGTTCCGCTCGACTCGGCCCTCGCCGCCTTCCTGACCGTGGTCCATGGCGCGGAGCAGGCGGAGAAGCTGTTGACGGAGCGCGGCGAGCCCGAACAGTTCGCCGCCGCGGTCGCCCGGGCCGTCTCGCCCTGGTCCCATAGGATGAGGGCCACCGAGCACGGTTTCTCCTGGGAGCGCACCATCGACCCGCTCGCCGGGAAGAGCTACCGGGACGCGGCGGAGTACCGGGAGGCGTTCCTGGAATTCCTCGACGCCGACATCCGGCAGGCGTCGCAGGGCAATCTGCGCAACCCGGCCAAGGCGGCGGCGGACGCGGCGTGGCGCGACCTGCGCGGCGTGGTCATCGAGGCGGTGGACTTCGGCGGTTTGCTCGCCGGGTCCCACCGGACCTTCCTCGAGGTCTACACGCCGCACCACAACCGCCTGTGCCAGGGCGCCTCGCGCGAGGCGATGGAGAAGGTCGCGGCGCTGGTCCGGGCCGGCATCGTCGACGTGACCGCGGGGCCCGACGCACGGGTCGCGGGTGACGAGGCGCTCGGTCGCTTCGCCGTCGAGGGCCCGGCCACCGGCGTACGTCGCCCGATCGACGTCCTGGTGGACGCCCGGGTGCACTCGTTCGATGCCGAGCGGGACGTCATGGCCGTCTACCCCAACCTGCTGCGCCGGGGCCTCGTACGCAAGTGGGCCAACCCCGGCCTGGACGAGCCCGACTTCGTCCCCGGCGGACTCGATCTGACCCGCGGCTTCCATCCGGTGCGAGCGGATGGACGGGTCGAGGAGCGGATCACCGTGCTCGGCCCACCGAGCGAGGGCGTGATGTACCACCAGATCGGCGCGTTGCGGCCGAACAAGGACCATCATGTGATCCGCGACATCCTCGCCTGGATGAACGCGTTTCTACCCCACGAGGCGCCGGGGTCCCATCCCGCGCCGACGGAACGGAGAGTTGAGACGGATGCCTGAGATCAGTACGGCGAGCGCGACGGACGCCGAGATGGCCGGGAGGCTCGGCGAGATCGCCGCGGCGCACGCCCGGCTCCGCGCCCAAGCCGCGGAGATCACCGAGTCGGCGGCGCGCGAGCCGATCGCCCTGCCCGGCTGGACCCGCGCACATGTGCTGTTCCACGTCGGCGACCTCGCCCGCGCCTTCGCCCGCCAGGCAGAGTACGCGGTGGCCGGGAAGGCCATCGAGGTCTACGACGGTGGCCGGCCCACCCGGGACCGCCGTATCGAGGAGAACCACGCTCGGCCGATCGAGTGGCTCAGAGAGAGTCTCGAGGACGGGCTCGACTCGCTCGAGAAGGCCTGGTCCGGGCTCTCAGCCGCCGACTGGGAGCTGCCGTGCTCCTATCGGAACTCGAGCCTGACGGCCACTCAGCTCGCCTGGTGGCGGGAGACCGAACTGCACTCGGTGGACCTGATGGCCGGGTATCGCACGGAGAACTGGAGCACGGCGCTTTCGGCTCACGTCGTCGCCTTCCTGCGCTCCAGGCTCGCCGCGGAGCCGGGTGTCGAACTGAGAGCCACCGACACCGGCGAGATCTGGACGGTCGGCCAGGGCACGCCGAGCGTCATCCGGGCCGAGGTCCGGGTGCTGGCGGGCTGGCTCAGCGGTCGGCCCGCGGCCGTGTCGCCCACCACCGACAGCGGGGCCGGACTGCCCGAACCCGGCACCTGGCCTTAGCCGACCTGCTGCCGCCGAAACAACCCAGGGGAAGGGAAGACTACGATGACGGAGCAGTCCCACGGCGCCGCCGTTCTGGCGCGCGACGAGGAGAGCGCGGGTCACGGGCTCGTGCGCAGTTTCATCGAACACGGATACACTCGGTTCACCGGAGTGCCATGTTCGCTGCTCAAGGGCGCGTTCCGCGAGCTCGAGCAGCCCTCGCCGGAGTTGTCCGGGCGATTCGGCTATGTCACCGCGCCGCGCGAGGACTCGGCGCTCGGGCTCGCCGTGGGCTGGTCCGTCGCGGGGTTCAAGCCGGTGGTGCTCATGCAGAACTCCGGGCTCGGCTACTGCCTGAACGTGATCACCTCGCTCAACCTCATCTACGACGTGCACGTACCGCTCGTGGTCAGTTGGCGTGGCCACGACGGCAACGATGCGGTGGAGCACGACGTCATCGGGCGCGAGCTGACCAATCTGCTCGACGTGTTCGGACTCGCCCACCGGCTGTTCGAGCCCGAGGATCCGGATGCCTCGGTGCGCGCCTGCCTCGCCGACGCGCACGACGGACGGCGCACCTCCGTGTTGATCGTGAAGGAAGGCATCTGACCATGCTGCCGATCGCCGCGGCCATCGCCGCAGTCCTGGATCGCTTTCCCAACTCGCTCTATGTCTCCACGTGCGGGTTCATCACCCGCGACCTCTACAACGCCGCCGACCGGGCGGAGAACTTCTATCTGGTCGGCTCGATGGGCATGGCCGCCCCGGTGGGTCTCGGCGTGGCCCTTGCCCGCCCGGACAAGCACGTCGTGGTGCTGGACGGCGACGGCTCCTTCGCCATGAATCTCAGTGTCCTGCCGATGATCGCCCAGCAGCGCCCACGGCTCGCGCACATCGTGCTGGACAACGGCGCGCACGAGAGCACCGGCGGGCAGGCGCCGGTGGCGGTGGTCGATCCGGCCGGCCTCGCCCGGGCGGCCGGCTATGGGCGGGCGAGCAGCGTGGAGACGGTGGACGGACTGCTGCGCGCGCCCTGCTCCGACGATGGGCCGAGCCTGATCCACGTCAAGTGTGCCAAGCGCGGCAAGGCGGCAGGCAAGCGGGTGGAGCTCACACCGCAGCAGTTGGTGGCACGTTTCCGCGCCGCCGCCACCGCATGAGAGAACGACCGTTCGGCGAAAGGGAGGTCCGTCGATGGTAGACGGCGATGAGTCCGTAGAAGCGCGGGTGCGAGAGATCGTACGCGAGGTGCTCGAACCCACCGACGCGAACCGGCTGCCGCCGGACGCGGACCTGTGGGCCAACGGACTGAACTCACTCGGCAGCGTATCGCTCCTGGTGCGGTTGGAAGAGGAGTTCGAGGTCGAATTCCCAGACGAGGCGCTGAACCGAACCACGTTCGCCTCGGTGCGCTCCATCCTTGACACAATGCTCGAACTTCTCCGGTAGGCGCCGCGATGACGACACGAGTGCCCACGCTCCCCGTGCGCGCCTCACGGGTGGTGGACCTGAACCTGCTCAAGGTTCGCATCGCGACGAACCTCGAGGAGTTCGACGGCTACGCCTATTTCGCCCGCGAGGTCGCGGAGCCGGCCGAAGCGGACTACGAGATCTACTGCATGGATCTCGACCGTGACCCCTTCGATACGGCCGCGCTGGCGTCGCAGGTGGATCGGACACTCCGCGCCAAGAGGTTCCAGGCCGGCTACTACCTGAGCCACATGTTCGGCGATCCGGCCTACCTGATCACGGAGGGCCGCACGTCGTACGTGTTCGGACGCCGCCTCGAGCGCACGGTGTGGCCCTACTTCGTCAAGCGCATCCTGACCGACTACGCCGCCGACCATGGCCTTCTCCACCTCAAGGCCGCGGGCTTGGTCGCCGAGGACGGCGCGGCGACCTTGCTCGTGGGGCCCAACGGAGGCGGCAAGACGGTGTTCCTGGCTCAGGCGTGCGCGCACGGCGCACGGTTTCTCAGCAATACGCACATGCTCGTCCGCGCCGACACGGGTGTGGCCCATGGCATCCCGGCCGCGGTACGGGTACGCCCGGACGCCGCTTTTCGTGAGCTGATCGCCGCGGGCAAACTCGTGCCGCATCTGGAGAGCGGGGACTACGTGGCCGACCCGGCGTTGGTCTTTCCCCACGGCGGCGTCGAGCGAGGGGTGGTGCGCAACATCGTCATCACGGACTTCCGGCCCGGAACGCACGGCGGACTCGAGCCGCTCGATCCGGACCGGGCCGAGCTCTTTCTCGACCAGTTCGCCTCCGCCGTCACGACCTATGGCCTCAAGGACGACCTGATGACCCATTGCCATGGCGATATCCGGTCGTTCACGGACAGGCTCCTGGACTGGCGCCGACAGTTGTCCGCGCTGGTACGTCAGGCGACGTGTTTCCGCGCGAACGTGGACATGCTCGACCCGAGCGCCCGGCAGGCGGCTCTCGCCGAACTCGGCGTGTCCGCGGTCCGCTGATGAGCCCGCCCGTAGTACTCGTCCTCCTGCTTGCCGCAGTCACCCACGCGACGTGGAACGCCCTGACGCACACGATCAAGGACGCTCGGAAAGCGCTGTTCCTAGTCGGGACCGGGAGGCTGGCATGCGGCCTGTGCGTTCTGCTGCTCGCGCCGTCGCCGGCCTTGCGCGCCGTACCGTACCTGGCCGCATCCATCGGCATCCACATCGCCTACCAGATCATCCTGGTCCGCTCGTTCCAGCTCGGCGACTTCGGCCAGATGTATCCGGTGGCCCGCGGCACTTCGCCCCTGGCGGTCACGCTCTTCGCGGGAGCCGTCCTGGGCCAGTGGCCGCATGGCTGGAACGCGATGGGCGCGGCACTCGGAGCGTCGGGATTGATCGTGCTGGCCGCTTGGGGCGTAAGACAGGGAGCCGGCGGCCGGCCGATCGCGTTGGCCGCGGCGGTCGTCACCGGTCTGACGATCGCCGCGTACACGGTGGTGGACGGCGTCGGTGTCAGGAACGCGGGCGTCGGCCTGGGCTGGCTCGGATACGTCGGTTGGCTGATGACGGGCGACGGCAGCATGGTCACCTGTTTCGCGCTGTGGCAAGCACGTGGCACGGGCACGCTGAAACCCCTCGAATCGAGGCGGATCGCGTTGCGCGGCTGGGCGGCCGGCAGCCTGTCCGTGGTGGCGTACGGTCTTGTCCTCTGGGCGCAGACACGAGCGCCGCTGGCGCTGGTCGCCGTGCTTCGGGAGTCAAGCGTCTTCGTCGGAGCGGCCATAGCCGCTCTGTGCTTCAAGGAACGGTTCGGCCTTCCCCGCGCCGTGGCCGGCGCCTGCATGGCCTGCGGCATCATGCTGATGCTCAAACCTGCCTGAACGTCGGTACGTCGTGGACGCCGAAACCGGAGTCTGCACCGGTATTCGACACATCGGAGTTGTCGACGGCCGCTTTCCCGTCTCGGACGTCCAGCCAACTGCCGATGCTAAAAGATCCACATCGCTACGCACTCCGTGCCCGCCGCGTGCCCGTACCAGGCCGCAATGGCGGTCAGCCGCGGTCAACGGCGGCGAGCGAGCCGGTCGGCCGCAGGTCAACGAGCCGAGCATGATCGCGGGTGATCCACTCGAAATCTTGTAATCCGTGCCGGTGGTGAAATCCAGAACCCAGCGGAGTGCCCGATGGGCCTTTGGATGCTGCGGCGCGGATCCCTATCGCGGATGGCAACGGCAACACTCTCCTGGCTTAGAGAACGTGGCACCGAGCAGGCGGACGGTCGGCGTGCCGTGGGCGCTCCCCGGATAGGTCCAGCATGCTCAGATACGCAACGTATCCGGAGTCTTGCCACCGTGTGACCGGTGTGCCACATTCCTGTTACATGCCGGACCCACCCGGCGAGGGGGAAGCAGGGAACCAAGGAGGCCATCGTGCCCGCTGCCCACCCGCCCGCCGGTGCCCGGCTTGAGGACGTGGCGTTGCTCGCGGGCGTCTCCCCCGCGACCGCCTCCCGCGTGCTGACCGGGTCCGCCCGGGTCAAGCCGGAGACGCGGCGCCAGGTGGAGCGTGCCATCAGGGAACTGGGATACGTCAGGAACCGGGCCGCGCGCACCGGCGGACGCAAAGCCGGATCGATCGCCATGGTCGTGTTCGAAGACAGCCTGCGCATGTTCACAGACCCTTTCTTCGCCAGGCTGATGCGCGGCGTCGGCGGGGCCTCCGCCACGACAGACGTGCAGCTCGTGCTGTTGAGCGTGCATTCGGCCACGCAGCGTCGGCGCTGCGCGCGCTATCTGCGGGAAGGACACGTGGACGGCGCCGTGTTCGTGAGCCTGCACGGTCAGATGCCGGCGGATGTGCGCGGTCTGGGCATTCCCGTGGTGTATGTCGGGCGGCCGGTGCGCGACGCGGAGGCCGCCTCGTATGTGGACGCGGACAACGTCGGCGGCGCTGAGGCGGCGGTGCGGCACGCGCTGGCCGCCGGCCGGCACGCGGTGGCCACGATCGCCGGGCCGCCGGACATGGCCGTGGGCCTCGACCGCTTGCACGGCTACCGCAAGGCGCTGGCGCAGGACGGTCCCGGGCGCGGGGATCTCGTGGCGTACGGGGATTTCTCCGCCGCCTCCGCCGAGCACGCCGTGTACCGGCTGCTCGACCGTCGTCCGGATGTGGACGCCGTCTTCGCCACCTCCGACCTGATGGCCACCGGCGTCTTGCGGGCGCTGCGGCGCAGCGGCCGTCGGGTGCCGGGCGACGTGGCCGTCATCGGTTTCGACGACGCCCCGCTCGCCCTGCACACCAGCCCGCCGCTGACCACGGTTCGGCAGCCGGTCGAGGAGATCGGCGCGCGTGCCGTGGACGAGCTGCTCGGCCTGATCGGCGAGGAGAGGTCCACGGCGCACCCGCCGCGCCACGCGGTGTTCGCCACCGAGCTGATCGTCCGCGCGTCCGGCTGAATCGCGCGCTACCTGGCGCGCGGCGGGTTCTTCCGGTCCGAGGAGTCGACGTCGGAGTCGGGGGCTTCCTCGGCCGTCGCCCCCTCCAGCTCCCACGAGGCCTTCAGGTCCGAGCCCGGGTCGCGCACGCAGTCAGGGTCGACGTCCTTCTGCATGTGCCGCCAGTGCTCCCCGAACAGCTCGGCCGGAGTGTCCGGCACACGCGGGGCCTCGAGCGTGTCGCCGTGTGCGCGGTGGTGATGCCTGAATGGATTCTTCATCGTTGAATCAATCCTTGTTTCTTCAGTACCATCCCCCGATTTCAGACTAGCCCAGCCCCTGCAAGATCGCCTTGTACGCGGCGCCGTACGCGGTCGGGGTGCCGGAGTAGTCGGTGATCAGCACGGGGCCGCTGGAGCAGCCGCCGGTCCAGTCGTCCCAGGTCCAGGCGAGGAAGCCGGTGGACTCGGTCTCCAGCCAGCTGGTCAGCGAGTCGAGGTAGGAGCCGGCGCAGTCGTTCTCGCCGATCTCGCCGGGGACGACCGGCACCTTCGCGATCACCGGCGCGACCTCGGACGTCCAGCAGGATTGATTGCCGCAGGTGTTGAAGTTGTAGGAGTGCCAGGAGGCGACGAGGTTGTTGTCGGGATCGGTCGGCTCGTACTGCAACCAGCCGGTGAGGTCGTTCGAGTACTCCTCACCACCGAGCATCAATACATTGGTAGCACCGGTGGAGCGGACGGCGTTGACCATGCTTTGCATGCCCGCGACCTGGTAGCCGATGCCGTTGCAGGTGCCGCCGTCGCGCCAGCAGATCCAACCGGAGGTCGTGTCGCCGGTGGCGCGGGAGGCGTAGGGCTCGTTGAAGAGGTCGAAGATGACCGCGTCGTCGCCTTTGAACGTCTGGGCTACGGAGGTCCAGAAGGGGATGGCCTGGGCCGCGTCGGGCATCGGCTTCTGGCACACGGCTTCGGCGGACGAGCAGCCCGAGGAGTTGCCGGTGTACGCGCCGTCGGTCCAGTGCAGGTCGAGGATCGCGACGATCCCGTTGGCGTTCAGCAGGTTGACGTAGTTCACGATCGCCTGCTGGTACGCCGCGCCCGAGTAGGCCGCGTCCACGTACGACTCGCCGTTCCAGCAGGCCTCGTTCAGCGGCACGCGCACTGCGTTGACCGGGCCCCAGCTCTTCATGGCTGTGATCGAGGCCTGATCGTTCGGCCCGTCGAAGATGCCGTAACCCTGTACGCACTCGTATGTGGTGGGGAGATCAAGGGATTCCTCCTTCAGGAGCGCGGGTGCGAGTGCGGTCAACGTAGGCGGGGCGCGCGGTGAGGTGAAGGAAATGCGGGCGGAGCGACGCTCTGATGCAGGCAGACGCGTCGCCGAGTCACTTACTTTCATTTCATGAGAATGCGGCGCGAGGCTTTGACCTGCTGCTCCGCCCCGATCGATGCCACCGTCGCGCGCTGCGAGCTGGACACACACCCCTCGGAGTTCCTACGTAGTGAATGCGCGGAGCGGGACCCACCCGCTCCGCCGTCAGCGAACTCGATGAGGAGTGTGCGTTGATGCTCCACCGCTCCATGCGCGCGGGCCACGCTCTTGTGCTTGCCACCGCGCTGGGTCTGGCCGCGGCCACCTCCGCCGCGCACGCTGCCGTGGCGGTAGCGGCCACACCGCAGGACGTCTCCAGCTCCGTCACCGTGGACGCCGCGGACGGCCTCGGCGCGATCCCGTCCGGCGCGATCGGCCTGAACACGGCCGTCTACGACCAGTACATGAACGACAGCACGATCCCGGCGCTGGTCAAGGCGGCCGGGATCGACGCGATGCGCTACCCCGGCGGCTCGTACTCCGACATCTACGACTGGCAGACGAATGTCGCGACCGGCGGATTCGACGCGCCGGACACGGACTTCGACCAGTTCATGGCCACGGACGAGGCGGCGGGCGCGAGCCCGATCGTCACCGTCAACTACGGCACCGGCACTCCGGCGCTGGCCGCGGCGTGGGTCCAGGACGCGAACGTGACGCACGACTACGGCGTGACGTACTGGGAGGTCGGCAACGAGGTCTACGGCAACGGCTTCTACGGCTCGCAGTGGGAGACCGACTCGCATTCGAGCAAGAGCCCTGACACGTACGCCGCGGACTTCCTGCAGTTCCGTTCGGCGATGAAGGCCGTGGACCCGAACATCAAGGTCTGCGCCGTCCTGACGACGCCGGGCTTCTGGCCGGACGGGGTCGTGGGCAGCGGCGACACGCTGGACTGGAACCACACCGTGCTGTCCGCGATCGGCAGCGACCTCGACTGCGTCATCGTGCACTACTACCCCGGCGGCAGCAGCACGGCGGGCATGCTCACCGACCCGACGGACATCGCGGGGATCGTGTCCACGCTGCACAGCGAGATCGGCGAGTACGCCGGGAGCGCCGCGTCCACGGCGAAGATCATCGTCACCGAGACCGACTCGTCGATCGACATGGACACCCAGCCCGGCGCGCTGTTCGCCGCCGACATGTACATGACCTGGCTGGAAAACGGCGTGGTCAATGTGGACTGGTGGGACGAGCACAACGGCATCGGCACCGCAGTCAGCACGGTGGACGGCGCGACCGACTTCGGCGACGAGGGCATCTTCTCGAACGCGTCGACCGGCAGCGGCTCGACCGAGCCCGCGGTCGAGACTCCGTTCGCGCCGTATTACGGCATCGAGATGCTTTCCAAGCTCGGTTCCCCGGGCGACGAGCTGGTGACGTCGAGTACGAATAACAGCCTTCTGAAGGTGCACGCGGTACTCCGCGCGGACGGCGGCCTGGATCTGCTGCTGGACAACGAGGATCCGGCCAACGCGGACGACATCTCGCTGAATCTGAGCGGGTTCACGGCCTCGGGCACGCCGACGGTCTTCACGCTCGGCAACGACGCGACGTCGATCACCAGCGCCTCGGGCAGTGCGTCCTCGGTCACGGTTCCGGCGTATTCGCTGGTCGTCGTGCAGATTCCGGGGAGCGGCGGGACCGGCGTGACCAATCCAGGGGCGCCCGGCCAACCGGTCGTCAGTGGCCTGACTTCCACCGGCGCGACGCTCACCTGGCCCGCCTCGACCGCGGGCAGCTATCCGGTGGCCGACTACAAGGTCTATCAGGAGTCTGGCTCGACGAGCACGCTCGTGGACACCACCTCCGCGACGACGGTGAATCTCAGTGGCCTGACCATTGGAGATACGTACACGTACAACGTGATCGCCGTTGACACGCAGGGCAATCAGTCGCTGCCCTCGCCACCTGTGACGTTCACCGTCCCGGCGCCGGCGAACGCCCCGTGTGCCGTGCACTACGCGGTGAGCAGCACGTGGCCGGGCGGCTTCGGCGCGGCGATCACCATCACCAACAGCGCGGCGACCGCGACCTCGTCGTGGACGCTCACCTGGGCCTGGCCCGCTCAGGGCGAGGCGGTCTCCGACGGCTGGGACGGCACGTTCACCCAGTCAGGGCTCGATGTGACGGTCACGAACGCCTCGTGGAACGGCGTGATCGCGGCGAACGGCGGCAGCACGAGCATCGGCTTCAACGGCACTGACACCGGTCAGGCTCCGTCGCCGACCGTCTTCGCGCTCAACGGAACCGTGTGCGACAACGACTAAGGAAGGTCCCCACTTCTATGCATCCCATATCCTCGACCCCTCCCTCGCCTCGTGCGCGGACGCGGCGGCGGACCTGGCTCGCGGTCTCCGCGACCGTGGGCCTCGCCGCGGCGACCACGCTCATCCCGACGATGTTGAGCTCGGCCTCGGCCGCCTCCCCCGGCTGTTCGGTCAGTTACGCGAACCAGAGCGAGTGGTCCGGTGGCTTTGTCGCGAACCTCGTGATCAGCAACACCGGCAGCACCGCGATCGACGGCTGGACCCTGACGTTCACGTTCCCCGGCGATCAGCAGATCACCAACGGATGGGACGCGACGGTGACTCAGTCCGGCGAGAACGTGACCGCGGTCGCAGAGTCCTACAACGCCGACATCGCCGCCGGAGCCACCACCAACTTCGGCTTCCAAGGCACCTGGACCACCAGCGACGCGCCCCCGACCAGCTTCGCCATCAACGGCGTCACCTGCGGAACCACCACCTCCACCAGTCCGAGCCCGAGCCCGACTCCCACGACCACTACCGCATCACCGACGCCCACGCCGACGCCGACCGGCACAGGTACCGGCACCGGAACCTCCGGCGGCTACCCCGCGCACGTGGCGGACCCGTTCACCGGCGCCACGCGGTATCTGAACCCTGATTACGTGGGCGAGGTGGACGCGCAGGCCACCGCGGACGGAAACAACGCCGCCGAGGCCTCCGTCGCCTCGTATCAGACCGCGATCTGGCTGGACCAGATCAGCCGGATCGCCGGCGACAGCACGCACACCGGACTCGCGGCGCAGCTGAACGACGCGGTCGCGAAAGAGCAGTCCGGCACGCCGGAGGTTGTCGAGCTGGTGATCTACGACCTGCCGGGACGCGACTGCGCCGCGCTCGCCTCGAACGGCGAGATCCCGGCGACCGCCGCCGGCCTGACCGAGTACGAGTCCCAGTACATCGACCCGATCGCCGCGATCCTGAACAACACCGCGTACGAGAACCTGCGGATCGTCGCGATCATCGAGCCGGACTCGCTGCCGAACGTGGTGACCAACCAGAGCCTGTCCGCGTGCGCCACGGCCACGCCGTACTACGAGTCGGGCATCGCCTACGCGCTGAACGAGCTGCACGCGATCCCGAACGTCTACAACTACCTGGACATCGCGCACTCGGCATGGCTCGGATGGCCCAGCAATATGAGCGCGACTCCGGCCGTGTACCAAAAGGTCGTGCTCGGTACGACCGCCGGATACGCGAGCATCGACGGCTTTATCAGCGACACGGCGAACTACACCCCGGTCCAGGAGCCGTTCCTGACGAACCCGACGCTGCAGGTCGGCGGCCAGCCGGTCGATTCGGCCACGTTCTACCAGTACAACCCGACCTTCGACGAGCTGACGTACGACACTGATATGTACAACACGCTGGTCGCGGCCGGTTTCCCAACCAGCGACAGGTTCCTGATCGACACCTCGCGCGACGGCTGGGGCGGCTCGGGGCGGCCGACCGCGCTGAACAGCTCGCCGACCACGGTCGGCGCGTACGTGGCCGCGAACAAGATCGACGAGCGTCCGTTCCGCGGCGACTGGTGCAACCAGAACAACGCGGGCATCGGCGCCCGGCCGCAGGACGAGCCCCTCGGCACCAGCAGCCCGATCGAGGCATTCGTATGGATCAAGCCGCCGGGCGAGTCGGATGGCGACTACCCCACATCCACGCATGCGCACGGCGATCCGCACTGCGACCCGAGCGGCACCAACACGGACGGCGACGGGAATACGTACTCGACGGGGTCGATACCGGGCTATGACGTCCCGGCCGGCCAGTGGTTCGCGTACGAATTCCAGATGCTCGTCGCCAACGCCTACCCGGCGCTGTAGAGACTCCCCGAACCCGGCCCGGCTATTCGGGCCAGTGCTCGACCATGCTCCGTACGGCCGCCTCGATCGCGGGGCGGCCCTCGGCGCTGGCGCGCCATACCGCGTAGACGGTGCGGGCCGGTTCGGGGCGCAGGTCCTGATGCCGCGCCAGATCCGCGAGCACCCCGGGAGATGGAACCGTGCACCGCCACGGCGCGCACGGCTTGGAGCCGACCAAGATCCCACATACCGCCATGGTAGGTGAAGCGTCGCTTAACGCTGCCGTTCAGTAATCATCGCTGGCGCCGGCTCCGGACACGCTGCTGTCATGGACGCATCATGACACTGTCGACGCGCGCGCGATCAGCGCAGCAGAACACTTCCAACGGGACGGTCCGGATGCCGGGCTGCCACATCGCCCTCGCCCTGGTGGTGGTGGCGGTCTGGGGGGCCAACTTCGTCGTCATCGACGTCGGCCTGGCGAACTTCCCCCCGTTGTTCTTCTCCGCGCTGCGCTTCCTGCTGGCCGCGTTCCCGGCGGTGCTGTTCGTCGGCAGGCCGCAGGTGCGGTGGCGTTGGGTCCTGATAGTCGGCGTGGTGCTCGGCATCGCCAAGTTCAGCCTGCTGTTCATCGGCATGAAGGACGGCATGCCCTCCGGACTCTCCTCGCTGGTGCTGCAAGCGCAGGCGATCTTCACCGTCGCCTTCGCCTCGGTGCTGCTCGGCGAGCAGCCTCGGCGGGCGCAGGCGATCGGGCTCGGCACGGCGATCTGCGGGATCGTCGTGGTCGGCCTCGACTCCGGCTCGTACGCCCCGTTCTCCGCCTTCCTGCTGATCATCGGGGCCGCGGTGTGCTGGGGTCTGGCCAACGTCGCCGTCCGCCGGGCCAGCCCGCCGGACATGTAGTCGTCGAAGGCCGCCGGGGCGTCCTCGGCCTGGCGCGGCTCACTCACCGGCGTCCTGCCCGTCTTCCTCGGTCATTCCCGGCGCGTCGTACTCCGGCAGATAGACCGGCTCCCATTCCGCCGAATCAGCATTCTGCGCTTTTGGTGCGGCCTCGCCGTGATCGCCGGCGTCGGGTGCGATACCCCGGCTTGCGAGGACCGCCCACAGCGGCTCGAGGGCGCGGTCCGGGTCGAAGTGGAACTCGCTGTCCCGAACGCGCCAGAACTTCCATCCGGCCCGGATCAGCTCGCGTTCCCGGTCCAGATCCCGCAACCGCTGCTCCGGGCTCGTGTGCCAGGCGCGTCCGTCGCATTCGACGGCGAGCCGGCTGCCCGCACCGATCACCACCAGGTCGATCCGCCTGCCCTCCACCTGAAACTGCGGCACGACATGGTAACCGCGTTCCTTGATACGCAGGTAGACACGCTGTTCGAAGAGCGATTCGAAGGGTGCCCGCAGAGTGTCGGGCGATACCGGCCCGATCTCCCCGGCGTGCGGGATCCGATGCCGTTCCGGCGGATTGGTCAGGTAGGACAGCAGGGACCGACGCAGGTCCCCGGACTTGAGCTGCTCCAGCGGCGGGGAGTGGAACAGCCACATCTGGTCCTTCGCGCGGCTGGCCGCGACGTTGAACCGCCGCTGGTCCTCCAGTCCGGTGAGCGCTTTGGGGGCGTTGACCGTCACCATGGAAAGCAGCATCACGTCCCGCTCGTCGCCCTGGAAGTCCGCGGGTGTGCCGACCCTGATGCTGTGCCGTTCGGCGATGGCGGGATCGACGGACTCGACGATCAGATTCTCGATGAGCGCGGCCTGACCGCGTCCCTGGAGCGTCACCACGCCGAAGGAACGCCTCGCGTACGCCGGGTCCGCCAGCAGTCGCTGGAGGGTTTCCACGAGTTCCTTGGCCTCGACCGGGTTGCGAATGCTCGGCCCGTTGCCCTCGGTGTAAGCCCCCTCCACCCGGACGGTCTTGATCGGTTCGAGGCGGTCCGAACCGAACTGGCGCAACGGGACCAGCCGCTTGTCGTAGAACTGGTCGGAGGACCAGCCGATGATCTCGGGCATGCAACGGAAGTGCTCGCTGAGCCGGATGGTGTCGGCGAACCGCGAGGACAGCAGCTCGTAGAGACTCGCGTTGGGCCGCAGGCCGTCCCGCAGCCACCGGGGCATGTCGGGCAGCGCGGCGCGGTCTCCGCCTCGCGCAAGGCCCTGATCTGTTTGATCAGCAGCGACTGCCGCCGCCTCAGCTCGTCGCGCTGCCGCCCCAGCTCGCCGATCTCCTCCGCCAGCCGCTCCGGGCGCGTCGAGGGCTACGGCCGTTCGCCGAACGAGACCAGGGAACACGCGTGGAACGTGGAGATGTGGCCGGTCCGCGACGCGGCAGTTGACGCGGTGGGATCTGGACGAGGCCGCGTTCGTGACTGAGCTGGTCGTCAGCGAACTGGTCACCAACGCGATCCGCTACGGCGCCCCGCCGATCCAGCTGCGGCTCATCCGCGATCGAACACTGATATGCGAGGTCTCCGACGGCAGCTCCACCTCGCCGCATCTGCGGCGGGCGCACGTCTTCGACGAGGGAGGCCGCGGCCTGCTGCTCGTCGCCCAGCTCACCGGGCGCTGGGGCGCGCGGCAGACCGAGGCGGGCAAGACCATCTGGGCCGAGCAGCCGCTGCCGCCGACCCGCGGTCCGGGCTGAGGAACCTGGTACGCGGATCGGTTTTATCCTCGGCCGACGCGGCGGCCACCGGGTTATCCTTCCGCCATGGCACGTGACGAGCGCGGGGTCACCCCGCAGAGCGAGGACTTCTCCTCCTGGTACAACGAGTTGGTGACCAAGGCTCAGCTGGTCGAGCGCGGCCCGGCCAAGGGGACCATGGTCATCCGACCGTATGGCTACCGGGTCTGGGAGCTGATCCAAGCCGAGCTCGATCGCCGCATCAAGGACACCGGCCATGAGAACGCGTACTTCCCGCTGTTCATCCCGGAGTCCTACCTCAAGCGCGAGGCGGAGCACGTCAAGGGCTTCGCACCCGAGCTCGCCGTCGTCACCCACGCCGGCGGCAAGGAACTGGAGGAGCCGCTGATCGTGCGGCCGACCTCGGAGACCGTCATCGGCGAGATGATGGCCAAGTGGATCTCGTCCTACCGGGACCTTCCGCTGCTGCTCAACCAGTGGGCGAACGTCGTGCGCTGGGAGCTGCGGCCGCGCCTGTTCCTGCGCACGACCGAGTTCCTCTGGCAGGAGGGCCACACCGCGCACGCCGACGGGGCCGACGCGAAGCGCGAGACCATGCAGATGCTCGACGTCTACACCGAGGTCGCCCGGGACATCGCCGCGATTCCGGTCGTGCCCGGCGAGAAGACGCCCGGCGAACGGTTCGCCGGAGCGATGCAGACCTTCTCCATCGAAGCCATGATGCGCGACGGCAAGGCTCTTCAGGCCGGCACCTCGCACTACATGGGCACGAACTTCGCCAATGCATTCGGGATCGAGTACTCGAACGGCGCCGGCCGACTGGAGCTGTGCCACACCACGTCGTGGGGCATGTCCACGCGCATGATCGGCGGGGTCATCATGACCCACGGCGACGACAAGGGCCTGGTCCTTCCGCCGAAGCTGGCTCCACACCAGGTGGTGATCGTGCCGATCGCCCGCGGCGAGCAGGGCGAGGCCGTGCTGGACGCGGTACGGGAGCTGGCCGCGCGGCTGAAGGCCGCCGGGATCCGCGTCCACGTCGATGACCGCCCGCAGGTCTCGCCGGGCTTCAAGTTCAACGAGTGGGAGCTGCGCGGCGTCCCGCTGCGCCTGGAGATCGGCCCGCGCGATCTGGCGGCCGGAACAGCGCTGATGGCCAGGCGTCTCGGGGACGAGGGCAAGACCGCGATCGGCCTCGACGACGCACCGGCGACCTTGACCGCCGCGCTGGAGGACTTCCAGCAGTTCCTGCTCCAGCGCGCGATCGACTTCCGGGAGTCGCGGACTGTCACCGTGGACTCGTGGACGGAATTCACCGAGGCTGTCGCCACCGGTTGGGCCCGCACCCTGCACTGCGGCCAGCCGCGATGCGAGGACGAGATCAAGGCGGAGACCGCGGCGACGCCGCGCTGCATCCCGCTGGAGGCCCCGGCCGAATCCGGAAACTGCGTGCGCTGCGATGCGCCGTCGGCCTACGGCAAGCGAGTGCTGTTCGGTCGCGCGTACTGAGAGACGCGTCCGGCGCCCCGGGCGGAAAAGCCCGGGGCGCCGGAAGTCGAGGTGCGCAGCGTCAGCTGAAGTAGCCGAACAGGTCCGCGATCAGGTCCACTGTGCCGGTGGAACCGTTGTGCCGGTTGACCGGCGTGCCGCCGTCGGTCGCGACCATCACCAGGTTCGGCACGGTCTGGCCGGTGTAGTAGTTGAGGTTCGAGGCGTCGGGCAGCGTGGCGCCGGTGAACTCCTCGACCGCGACGGCACCGCGGTCGGGGGCGGTGCCCGGCCAGGTGTTGCCGTAAAGGTCGGTGCTCAGCTCACCTGGCGCGCTCGGATTGGCGTCGGCGACGCCCGCACCGGTGGGCTCCGTGTCCGTCATCGGGTCGATGTACTGCTCTACCTCGTCGTGCGCGCCCTGCCCGGAGGCCGAGTTGAACGCGGACTGCGTCGTATAGATCTTCCCGGCCCATGAGTACGGGTTGGCGGTCGAGGCCATCTGCGAGAGCTCGTTGTAGTCGGCCGTCGTTGTATCCGCGACAATGTTACTCCCCGAGAAGTAGCAGCGACAGTGATCGTCGCACGGCAGCGGGGCGTAGAACGAGGTCATCAATATCTCGCTCTTGTCACAGGACGGAACTAGGCATCACATTGACCTGCTTGACCTCGGAGATGACGCGCGCTACGGCTGCGAAGTCCTTGTCGTCGTTCAGGATGATCAAGCCGTCCCTGACCGCCACCGCGACGAGCATCAGGTCGATCACACCCGCGCCGCGCTGGCTGCGTTCGGCCAGACGCTGCTGAGCGGCATCCACCCAGTCCCACAGGTCCGCCGTGAAGCTAACCTGCGGGAAGAGCGTGTCGAGTACCGCGGCCATCTCCATACGCTCAGAGCCGTTGCGCGCGCTGTAGAGAATCTCGCACCGGGTGGCTTCAGTCAGAGCGATAGCGCCCTCGGTGATCTCGCGGCTCCAGGCCTTCCTGGTCCCCTCGTCGCGCCAGATGCGCCAGTAGGCGCTGGTATCGAGCACGTAACTGCCTGCCATAGCCGTTCCTTCACGCAGGTGAATCAGGGCCGGTTCTCGGTACTACTCCGTGTCGCCGCTGGACGAGTCCACACCCTTGCGGGAACGCCAGACTTCAAGGCCGACCTCCGGATCGCCGAGCTGGAGTAGACGCTCAAGTGCGCGCTGCCGGCTGTTTCGGGCAGCGATCTCTCGCAAGGCGGTGTTGACGGTGTCCTTCTTCGTGGAGGTGCCGAGCTCCGCCATGGCGGCGGCCAGCGCTTCCTCATCGAGGTCAATCGGCGTGACGCTCATTCCGTGTTCCTCTCTCACCCAGGGGCATGTATATAGCCTACCCGAGTCTTATACATGACGCCATCATCACGCTGGGAACCGGCCACGCCCCGGACCCCGAGTTGCGGCAGACTGGGGGGGTGCCCGACGAAACGCCCGCGCAGCCCGCGTCCCCCGCCTCCACTGTGCCCGCCGCGTCCGCCTCGGCCCAGGCATCAGCCCAGGTCTCGGGCGACGGGGCCGCCTGGCTGCTGCTGATCTACCGGATCCCCTCCGAGCCGACGCGGCTGCGGGCCACCGTGTGGCGGCGGCTCAAGGGGCTGGGGGCGGTGTACCTGCAGAACTCGGTGGCGGCGCTGCCTGCAGGGTCGGCGTCGGAGCGGGCGCTGCGGAAGCTGCGGCGGGAGATCTTGGACATGGGGGGCACCGCGCAGCTGCTCGCCAGCCAGGCGCTGGCGGGGCAGCAGGACATCCTCGGCGTGTTCCAGGCCGCTCGGGATGACGAGTACGAGGAGATCGTCGACAAGTGCCAGGACTTCCACGGCCAACTCCAGAAGGAGTACGACGCCGGGCACTACACGTACGCCGAGCTTGAGGAGAACGAGGAGGACCTCGTCAAGCTGCGCAACTGGCTGGCGAAGATCACCGAGCGGGACGTGTTCGGGGCACCGCGAAGGGCCGCGACCCTCGAGGCGATCGCTTCGTGCGAACTGGCCCTCGAGGAGTACGCGGCCCGGGTTTACGCGGAGGAGGCCGAGGGGCACTGACGCCCCCGGTCCTCGCTGAGGCTGCTCAGCGGCGGCGGGCCCGCCACAGGCTCAGCGGGAAGATCACGGCGACGGCCGCGGGCATCAGCCACCAGGCGGCCACCGAGGTCTTGGACAGGCCGAAGGTCGCCGCCAGTGCTACCAGTACGACGATCGCCACCCGCCAGTCGTCGCCGACCACGAAGTCGTACCAGAACGCGCCGAAGTCCTTCAGCCGCTTGATCAGAGTGTTCATCTAGACCCCTTCAGCGATCAGTTCGGGCGACGGCGCCGCGGGCTTGGGAGCGCTGCGGCGCATCACCGCGACCATCGCCAGGGCGTAGAGCGCCACGCACGGGACCACGACGAGCAGCGCCGCGTCACTGCCGGGCCAGTGCGCGTCGGCGCCCTCCGCGCCCCAGAACACGCCGAAGCTGGTCAGCATCACGCCGACGACGAACTTCATCGTGTTCTCGGGGACCTTCGCCAGCGGGGCCTTGATCGCGAGGCCGAGCAGTACGACCAGTACGACGGCGATGACCGCGGCCAGCGACGCCAGGGGGACGTCGTGGGCGTTGGCGCCGAAGGTCAGCACGATGAAGATGACCTCGAGCCCCTCGAGCACCACGCCCTTGAAGCTCAGGGTGAACGCGTACCAGTCGGGGACCGCGAACCGCCCCTGCGACTCGGCCGCCTTGGCCGCGGCCAGTTCGCGGGCGAAGATCGCTTCCTCGTCGTGCAGGTCCTTGTGCCCGCTGGCCCGCAGTACCGCCTTGCGCAGCCACTGCAGTCCGAAGATCAGCAGCAGTCCGCCCACCACCAGGCGCAGCGCGCCCAGCGGGATCGCGGTGACGGCGGGGCCGAGCGCGGCGGTGATCACGGCAAGCACGGCCAGGCCGGCGCCCACCCCGTAGCCCGCCGACTTCCAGTCCCGCGCGGTCCCGGCGGCGAGCACGATGGTCACCGCCTCGACCGCCTCCACCGCGCAGGCCAGGAACACGGCGGCGAACAGTGCGCCCCCAGTGCCGGTCATTCGGTGACTCCTCGATTGCTCGTGGCGGCCGACTGCCCCGCCATAACCGTTGTTACTTCTTCATCGTAACTGATCTCGCCTTGGGCGTTAAGGGGGAAGGCGATGCAGCCCTCGGCGTCCAACGAAAGCTTTGCCTGCACACCCCTGCCCCACGGCCTCGGAGAGAAGACCGATGTCAAGGTGCTTTCTCCGCACGCGATGACGTGGTCGTAGCCGCGCCCCCGGTACGCGACGTCGATCACGGTGCCCTCCACCACGCCGACGGACGCGGATGACTCGGCGTCAGCCGCGGCGAACGCGGTGGCCGCCGGGCGGATCAGGACGCGCACCTGGTCGCCGGCCTTGAGGGCGTGGGCGGAGCGGGTGCGCAGCCGCCAGGGGCCGACCTCGACGATGAAGAACTCGTCCGTGTCGCGGCCGACGACGGTCCCGGCGAGTTCCCCGCTCAGGCCGGTGAAGCGGGCGACGAACGGGGTGGCGGGCTTGTGGTACAGCGTCTCGGGGTCGGCGAGCTGCACGAGACGGCCCTGGTCGAGCACGCCGATGACGTCCGCGAGCGCGAAGGCCTCGGCCTGGTCGTGCGTGATGTACACGGCCGTCGCGCCGCACTGCCGGGTCAGCGTCGCGATCTCCACGCGCAGCCGTTCCCGCAGGTCCGTGTCCAGGTTCGAGAGCGGCTCGTCGAACAGCAGCAGTCCCGGCTTGGCCACGATCGCCCGAGCCAGGGCGACGCGCTGCTGCTGACCGCCCGACAGCTCGTGCGGGTAGCGGGTGGCCAGACCCTCAAGGCCGACCCGCTCCAGCGCCTCCAGCGACCTCGTCTTCGCCTGATCCACCGCCAGTTTCCGCCGCCGCAGCGCGTATCCGACGTTGCCGAGGGCGGTCAGGTGCGGCCAGAGCGCGTAGTCCTGGAAGACCATCGCGAGGTCACGCCGCTCCGGCGGGACGTGCTTGCCCGGGCCGCTGACGAGCCGGCTCCCTACGTGGATCTCGCCCTCGTCCAGGCGTTCGATCCCGGCCAGCGCGCGGACCAGCGTGGTCTTGCCGGAGCCGGAGGGGCCGAGCAGCACCAGGAAGCGGCCTGCCTCGACCTCCAGGTCCACGCCGGCCAACGCGCGTACGGCGCCGTACCGCTTGCCCGCGCCGGTGAACGTGACGCGGTGGCCGCCGAGGTCCGGCAGGCTGTCGGCCGCGGACGATCGCAGGGTCCTCATGACGTCCTTCCCAGTCTGCGCCAACCGGCCGGGGCGACCAGTTGGAAGATGCCCCACACCAGGCCGATCACGGCCAGCGCGGCGAGCACGGCGAGCACTTCCATCGCGGTGCCGCCGCCGTAGTCGTAGTTCGACAGAGCCTTCTCGATGCCCACCGACACCGTCGGGTCGTTCGGCGGGTAGAGCAGTTGCGAGACCGGCAGCTCCAGCAGCGTCGCGCCGAAGGTGAGCGACCAGGCGGACAGCAGCGGCCGGGCGAGCAGCGGCATCATCACGCGCAGCCAGGAGGCCGGGGCGTTCGAACCGTGCACGCGGGCCGCCTCGCGCAGCGACTCCTGGACCTGGCCGACGCTGCCGAACAGCACGCGCGAGGCGGGCGGCAGCGCGGTGGCGATGTAGCCGAGCACCAGCAGCGTGGTGGTCTCGTAGAGGTGGATGCCGAGGTCGTTGGTCAGCGGCAGGTTGTAGGTGAAGATGTAGCCCGCCGCGAAGACGATGCCGGGCAGCGCCACGGCCGTGAGCAGCAGCAGGTCGAGCATCCGCGCCGAGGTCCGGCCGCGCCGCGAGGTCAGCATCCGTGCGACGACCAGGCCGAGCAGCACGACGACCGTGGCGGTGATCGTGGCCAGCAGCGCCGAGTAGAGCAGCGGCTGGTACAGCTCTGGCGACGTCAGGGCCCGCTGGTAGTTGCTCAGGCTGAAGGCGGCGCCGCCCTCCAGCGTGCCGAGTCCGGTGATCAGCGAGGCGGAGAGGGCGCCGAAGGTCGGTACACCCAGGCTGAGCAGCAGCAGGACGAACATTCCTACGAATACGCCGGACGTGGCGGGGCGGGACAGCTCGCGGCGGCGCGCGGGGCGGGTGCGTCCGCCGAGCACGCGGTAGCTGCGTCCGCGCAGGGCCGCGTTCTGGGCCAGCAGCGCGATCCCGGCCATCGCCAGCAGCAGCCAGCCGACCGCGGCGGCCACCGGGAACTGCACCGGGAAGTTGTCCACGGCGTTGTAGAGCTCGAAGGTGGCGACCGGGAAGTGCGCGTCGTTGGCCAGGGTCGAGGCGACGCCGAAGTCGCTGATGGACTCGGCGAAGACGATCGCGAGCGAGGACCAGATCGCCGGGGCCAGCAGCGCGATCACGGTCCGGGCCACGTCCACCTTCCCGCCCCCGTGCACGCGGACCGCGGCCTCGAACTCCTCGCCGAGGCCGCGAAGACCGGCCAAGATCGCCAGGTACGCGAAGGGGATCCCCTTGACCGTGAGCACGCCGATCACGCCGACCGGACCGAACAGCAGGCTGCGGGCGAAGCTGTCCGGCACGTGCAGCAGGTCGAGCACGCCGTCCGGCTCGAGCAGCCGCTCCCAGCCGAGCGCGATCAGGTAGGAGGGCACGAGCAGCAGCGCGAACATGCTGCCCGACCACAGCCGGCGTCCGGGCACGCGGGTGCGCTGGACGACCCAGGCCACCGCGAAGCCGACGGCGGCCGAGGCCAGCGCGCTGACCGCGCCGATCAGCAGCGTGTCCAGGATGCCCTGCAGCATCGGGCCCTGGAACGCGCCCTGAAAACCGCTCAGGCTGAACCACTGCGGCCCCTGGTCGAACAGACGCGGGCTGAAGGCAACCATCAGAAACAGCAGAATCGGCAGCAACAGTATTGCGGCCACCAGAAGCCAGAACAGCGCGAAGGGCGCCTTGCGCGCCCAGCCGGCCGCCGCGTGGGTGCGCACGGCGGCCGGCTCGATGATCGTGGACACGGCCATGTTCGGTCGGTCGCCTAACTACTTGATGTTCTCGTCGAAGAAGGTGTTGACCTCGGTCTCCAGCGGACCCCAGTAGTAGGGGTCGATCCGCTGGTACTTGGTCGGCATGGCACCGATGTCGGCGACCGGGTCGACGCCCGGGACGATCGGCCAGTAGAGCGAGTCGCCCGTCGGGTCCCCCGTTTGCATCACGTGCTGCCCCGCGGCCGAGAGCACGTACTGGACGAACTTCTCAGCCTCCTGCTGCATCTTGGCCGAGGCGCCCTTGTCGATGCCGATCACGCCGGGCAGCAGCGTGGTGGTGCCGAGGTAGACGACCTTCGGGTCGTAGTTCGCGCTCTTCTTCGCGGTGGCGACCTCGCCGGCCGCGGCGGAGGACTGGATCAGGCCGTAGTCGATCTGGCCGGTCTCCAGCGCGTGCAGCGTGTCGCCGTTGACGTTGTGGATCTGCAGGCCGTTGGCCTTGAGCTCGGTCAGGTACTTCTCGCCCGCGGCCACGCCGCCGGACTCGCCGCCGAGCTCGTTCATCAGACCGGCGATCAGCGGGTAGGTCGGGCCGGACTGCGAGGGGTCGTTCATCCCGACCTTGCCCTTGTACTGCGGCTCGAGCAGGTCCTGCCAGGTGGTGGGCACGGAGCCGACCTTGGCGGCGTTGTAGACCAGCGCCGGGACGGCCGTGGTGCTCACCGGGATGTAGGAGTGGTCGGTCGGGACGAGCGTCTCGCCGGCCGCGGTCAGCGTGACGCCCGGGTTGTAGTCGAGCAGCTGGCCCTGCTTGTCGAGCTCGGCGAAGGCGGTGTCGCCGTCCACCCAGAGCAGGCCCCACTGCGGGTTGTTGCGCTCGGCGGCGACCTTGGCCAGCAGCGGGCCGGTGCTGTCGTCGTCGAGGGAGACGGGGATGCCGGTGGCCTTGGTGAAGGCCTTGGTGATGGCCGAGTCGTAGCCCTGGGAGGAGTACACGACCAAGGTGACGTCGCCAGACCCTGACACGGAGGCTGAGCTGTTCGAGGAGCTACTGCACCCGGCCAGTGTGCCGAGCAGCAGGGCACCGGCCACGGCGCCGCCGAGGGCCGGCCGCCGATTCCACGCGTTCATCAAGATCTCCAGCCATAGTCATGAGCGAGATGTAACGACAGTTAGAAATGCTGAGTGACAGAACTGGAATCGGAACGAGCCTTGGGTGGCTTTTCGGTGAACACGCGGCAGCGGAGAGGAACACCACGCCCAAGGATCTTCGCGGCTATAGCAGCCACTTGCGGGGCATATACCTGGCAAGAGTCTCGATCCGACCCGGCTGCCGAACGTATGCTTCGGATCACCAACCGGCCCACGGACCGTTCGGACAGGAGTGCAGATGGCCGACGCCGCGGAGGCGAAGTACCAGCAAGCGCCGGACGAGACCGATGTGGTCGTCCTCGGCGCGGGCCACAACGGGCTGGTCACCGCCGCGTACCTGGCCAGATTCGGGCTGCGGGTCACCGTGCTCGAGCGCCTCGACCACGTCGGCGGCGCCGCGGTCAGCGAGCAGTTGTTCCCGGGGATCGAGGCGCGCCTGTCCTGCTTCTCCTACCTCGTCGCGCTGATGCCGTACGCGGTGGTGCGCGACCTCGAACTCGACCTCGAGCTGCGGTCCCGGCCGGTCGCCTCGTACACCCCGCTGCTGCGCGGGGGCCGGGCCGACGGCCTGCTCGTCGAACGCAAGCCGGGCGCGGCGACGGTGGACTCGTTCCGCCGGGTGACCGGTTCGGACCGGGACTGGCGGGCGTGGCAGCGCTTCTACGACCAGATCGGCAAGGCGGCCAGGGTGATCGCGCCGACGCTGCTCGAGCCGGTGCCCGCCAGGGGCGTGCTGATGAAGGCGCTGCGCGAGGCCTGCGGTTCGAGCTTCTGGCACGAGTTCATGGAGGAGCCGCTCGGCACGATCGTCGACCGCACCTTCGAGAACGACGACGTGCGCGGCATCGTGCTGACCGACGCGCTGATCGGCACGCAGACCTGGGCCTACGATCCGACACTGATTCAGAACAAGTGCTTCCTGTACCACGTGATGGCCAGCGCCTCGGGCGAGTGGCGGGTGCCGATCGGCGGCATGGGCGCGGTGACCGGTTCGCTGGAGCGGGCCGCGGTCAAGGCGGGCACGGTGATCCGCACCGGCGCGACGGTGACGCTGGTCGAGTCGGACGGCCGCAGGGCCAGCGTGCTCTACCGCACCGCCGACGGCAATGAGCATCGGATCGACGCGAAATACGTGGCGGCGAACGTGGCGCCGCCGATCCTCGCGGACCTGCTGGGGCAGCAGAGCGGGCCCAAGCCCGAGGGCAACCAGCTGAAGGTGAACCTCGTAGTCCACCGGCTGCCGAAGCTGCGCAGCGCGATCGCGGCCGAGACGGCGTTCGCGGGCACCCTGCACGTGGACGAGTCAGCTTCAAGGCTGGCCGCCGCGTATCAGGAGTCGGAGTCCGGCCGGCTGCCGGACCCGCTGCCCTTCGAGGCGTACTGCCACACGCTGACCGACCGCACGATCCTCAGCCCCGAGGCCGCGCGCAGCGGCATGCACACGATTACGCTGTTCGGCCTACACACCCCCGCCCGCCTCTTCGCCGGAGACGGCGCGGCCGTCAAGGAGCGCGCGGTGAAGCTGGCGCTGGCCGGCCTGAACCGATACCTCGAGGAGCCGATCGAGGACTGCCTGGCCATGGATGCGGAGGGCAGGCCGTGCATCGAGGCGCTGAGCCCGCTGGACGTCGAGGCCCAGTTGGCGATGCCCGGCGGCCACATCTTCCACGGAGACCTGTCCTGGCCGTGGGCGACGAGCAGCGGCATGGCCGGGACCTGGGGTGTCGAGACGCCGATCCCGAACGTCGTCCTCTGCGGCTCCGGCGCCCTGCGCGGCGGCGCCGTCAGCGGCATCCCAGGACGCGCGGCAGCCCTGAGCATCGCGGCCCAGATCCAGCGGTCGCGCGGGCGGGCTTTGATGCGGTGAGAAAGAGGCGCTCGCTGATGGCTGGTCAGTGGATGCGTCTGACTTCCAGAATAGTCCGGTAGACGATGGCGACCGTCTGACGCGTTGGGGTGCGGCCTCTCAGCGCTGTGTCCGGTGCCCGTGCATGGATCGCGGGTTCGTTACCCGCCCGCCCTGCGCGTAGCTCGCAGCTTCCTTCAGACGCGTCGGCGTCCTGCGAAGCCCGTGAATCGCACATCGTGGACGGAAAGATCCTTTACCCGCTTCAAGGCGCGCCTAGTGGGTGCACGGCTCACCCGGTGGACCACCAGATGCCTGCCGACGTATCAGGACGAAGAGCGCGTCTTGCGGCCACCGCCCGACATCGTAGAACCTAACCGACCATGAAGATACCGGGCGACCTAAGTCCTGTTCCTTTGTGCATGGCCATCCCATATCAATTCACTGGATCGATATTCAGCCTGGCATATCTTCATCTACCCACAAAGCATCTTCCTGCGAATTAGACGATGCACGGGAGATACGTTTCTTGATCTTCGCCTTGGGAAAGGATGGCCCTGGACCATACCGCACCGCTGTTCCCCTCGCCTGCACAGAGACCCGCGTGATTACTTCTCGCCCCACGAGATCACGCAGAATATCACGAGCTTGGTATACATTAACATCGAAAAGGCGTTGAATCGTCCTGCTGTTGACGTCACCATAGTCGCCGATATGTTCAATAATTTTGCGATCAATATCATCTACGGCTCGGCCGTGGTACGTTACGGCACTGCCGAGTTGTGCGACGACGTTAGCGCGAAGCCTGTAAGTTGGAAATCTTCTATTCATCGTAGCGCGGGTTGGTTCAAGGATGTCTACAGGCACGCCACCTAAACGACGAAGAGCGTCCTGGGCCTCGCCCTCCGACCGTTGAATCACCGATGCTAGCGCATTTGCTTGAACAGTGCGCCGACTGCACAGGTATCTAATAATCAGCAAGGTGTCCGTGTCTTCCCGCTCATCCGCTGGGAGTGAGCTCACGAACTTAGCGATCCTCGTGTTGGGAGGCTGGCCGCGGAAGAGAACTGAAACTTGCGCAGCGTCTTCCGTGATATCCGGAACATCCCGACCTGACCTATGGCGTTCGCGAAGCACACAGCTGCTTCAGCAAGGTCGGTCCAGGCTTCCTTCGGGACGGTCTTCTCCCGCTTAAAATCGAGTGTATCCGTCTCACATTTGCCTGCTGAACTGCCGCTAAGCACTGCATCGAGCGCTTGCTGGAGTGACATCTTTGACGGCCCCTTTGGGGATGGTGTTACTTTAAGGGTAGCCCCAAAGTCGCCTCAAAGGACAGCTCTCGAGGCGACGAACTGGCTGCCGCGCGGGGTAGTCGAGCGAGGTAGGCTGTAGTTGGTCTATCGCTGGGTTGAGCCCGGGGTTTCCGGGTGCCGGGCTACTTTTACTCGTGTCGTTCTTGTGCCGTCTTCCTGCAAGGCAAGCTTCGTCCAGTACAGCGAAGCCAGGGAAGGAGACGCGCATGAAGACGATCAAGGAGGCCTTCAGGCGAGGCGGGGATGCTGTGCGATCGGTGAGCGGTGATGTCCTAGGAGGACTGGCCAGTTCGATCATCTACATCCACCTGACGAGCGCGGTAGCTCCGGGCTGAGCCCAGCGGTAGAAAGGTGTCCGGCTGCCACCAGCCGCTAACACTAGCCACAACGGATTGCAGTGAAAAATCGCAGTTCAGCAGGTCAAGCGGCCCTGCGGGCTTGATCGTCAACTCCCCGTCTCAGCACAAGGCCGCCAGCGCTATAACAGCACGCTGGAACATGCGCGCGGGGCGGGTGGGTGGGTAACGAACCCGCGGCCCAAGCACGGGCACCGGACACCGGAGTACGAGGCGGCAGCCCTAGAAAACGTCAGCGGCCACACTCACTAATCGTTGATCGGCTCCGCGTGCGCTTCCTCGAACCCGGCGGCTGCCAGTGCGTCCAGCGCCCTCACCAAGGCCTGCGTGTCCTCCGAGGTGCGCATCCGCGTCACGCGGCCCCACTTCATGTGGATGAGCTGGTGGACGTGGTTCTCGTAGTGGGAGCCGTCGGAGAGTTGGCCGTGCACGAGTTCGCTGGTGGCGATGCGGGTGTTCCACGGCCAGCCGGTGACGAGGACCTCGTCGAGGTCGAATTGGATGTCCGGCATCAGGCGGAAGGCGCGCTGCCACCACATGCGCATCGAGGCCTGCGTCGTGCGACGGCCGCCGAGCGCGTGGTCGCCGTAGAAGACGTACTCGAACTCGGGCGCTAAGCCCTTGAGCATGATCTCGTAGTTGCCCGCGTTGATCTGCTCGAAGATGGAGCGGACCTTGGATTCGACGATGCGGTGATACATGAGCGCCCCCTGCGCTGGCTGTCACAGACCCCGTACACCACTCAGGATACGCGCGGGCGACGCCGGGTCACTCGGCGGGGAAGACCACCGCGGTGGCGATGCCGGTCAGGCCCTCGCCGCGGCCGGTGAAGCCCAGTCCGTCGGTCGTCGCGGCGCTCAGGCGCACGGGGGCGCCGACGGCCTCGGTGAGCACGGCCTCGGCCTCGGCGCGGCGCGGGCCGATCTTCGGGCGGACGCCGATCAGTTGGACGGCGACGTTGCCGATGGCGAATCCCGCCTCGCGGACCCGGCGCGCGGACTCGGCGAGCAGGGCGGTGCCCGCGGCGCCCTTCCACTCGGGCTGGTCGGTGCCGAAGTTCGAGCCGAGGTCGCCTAGGCCGGCCGCTGAGAACAGCGCGTTGCAGGCGGCGTGGGCGACGACGTCGGCGTCCGAGTGGCCCAGCAGGCCGGTCTGTCCCGGCCAGTCCAGGCCGGCCAGACGCAGCGGATGCGGCTCGACCTCGGACTCCTGCTCGGAGGCGAAGGCGTGCACGTCGACGCCGATGCCGACCAGGGGAAGGGGGGAAGTCACGGGCGGAGGCTCCGATTCAGCGGGCCGGGCGAGTACCGTCAACGCGCGCGAGTTCAGTACAGCTTCGGCCAGGACCAGGTCGAAGGGGGTGGTGACCTTGAAGGCCTCGACGTGCCCGGGGATCATGCCGACGCTCTCGCCGAGGCTCTCCACCAGGCCCGCGTCGTCCGTGGCGTCGTGGCCGGCGGCGGCGTGCGCCCTGGCCAGCACCTCGCGACGGAAACCCTGCGGCGTCTGAATCGCGCGTAGGCCGCTGCGATCCACGGTGCGGTCTACGGAGGTGCTGCCATCGTCGGCCACGACGGCGGACTTGATCGTGTCGGCCACGGGGAGGACCGGGACTACGGCCGGAAGGCCTGCGAGCACTGCTTCGATCACGGCCGCGATCGTGGCGGGAGGGGTGAGGGCGCGGGCGGCGTCGTGCACGAGGATGACCTCGTAACCCTGCTCGGGCACGGCGGCGAGGGCGAGGGCCACCGATTGCTGGCGGGTGGCGCCGCCGGGGACGACGATCACCGAATGCTCAAGCCCGGCGAGGATCCGTCGGACCTCGGCGACCCCTTCGTCCGAGGGCGGGGCCGCGACCACGACGAGGTCGACGCGGCCGGAGGCGAGCAGCCCGCGCACCGCGTGCAGCAGAATCGGCTCACCGCCGATCTCGCGCAGCGCCTTGGGGGCGCCCGGGCCGAGCCGCTCGCCGCGCCCGGCCGCCGGAACTAGCGCGGCGGTCCGCGCGGGAGTGGACTCGATCACCTGAGTGGACGTTCAGTCAGCGTTCGTGCGAACCGAAGGGGTATCAGGCGGTCGCGGTCTTGTCGACGACCTGCACGGTGCCGACCTGGGAGTTGAGCACCTCGTCGAGGATGGACTCCGCCTTGTCCTCGTTGGTGCACTCGGCCAGAGCCAGTTCGCTCACCAGGATCTGCCGGGCCTTGCCGAGCATCCGCTTCTCGCCGGCGGACAGGCCGCGCTCGCGGTCGCGGCGCCACAGGTCGCGGACGACCTCGGCGACCTTGATCACGTCACCCGATGCGAGCTTCTCGAGGTTGGCCTTGTAACGCCGGGACCAGTTGGTCGGCTCCTCGGTGTACTCGGCACGCAGCACCTCGAACACCTTGTCGAGGCCGTTCTGGTCGACGACGTCGCGCACGCCGACATACTCGACCTTGTCCGTGGGAACCATGAGGGTGAGGTCGCCCTGGGCGACCTTCAGCCGGAGGTAGGGCCTCTCCTCGCCTTTGACGACCCTGGTCTCGATCGCCTCGATGAGAGCTGCCCCGTGGTGGGGATAGACGACGGTCTCGCCAACCTTGAACGTCATGTGATGCGTACCCCTTCCGTGGGTAACCAGGATAACACGGTTCGGGCTGATTCTGAAGGGTGTTTGCCCAGGTCAGATAGGTGATGCCCACTTGACAAGACGTCCATGGGCATACTCGCCCCTGGTCAGCGCGGCGTGGCGGACGTCTCAGCATGCCCAAGAATCTTCCGGTCTACCCCTGGCGAAGGGCCCGGATCCGTCTACCGACCGCACGTCCGCCGGCCCGCGGGGGTTTCGTCGTATCAGGAGCGGCAACAACTCTGGGCAAGCGCGACTTGCGGGCGCACAATGACTCGTACCAGCGCGAGTATGGACTGGCAGCCCTCTTCAGGCGGGGTGATGGATCAGTGGATTCGAGTAGCGACCATTCGTCCTCGTGGGACGCGGCACACGAGGAACCCGAGGCGGCGATCGTGGCGCATTGGCCGGACGGCACCGCGATCACCGAGGCCCAGTGGCGGGCCCCGGCCGACCCGCGCGAACTGATCCCGGACCGTCGGCGCTATCAGCGTGAGCTGCGCTGGGCACGCCGGCGCGGTCGGGCGGCCCGCATACTGCGGTCGATCGGCTCGCCACGCGGTGTCATAGCCGTGCTGCTCGCGGGTGTCCTGCTCGCGGCCTCCGTGGTGACGGCGCTCGGCGCGGTCAGGTAGCCGCTCCGACGGCACAAGGCACTCTCAACAAGGCGGGGACGACGTTCGCCGTCGCCGCCTCCTCGCTCTCCCGTGGCCTGAGCGGCTCTGCTGCTGGGCCGGTCCCAGATCAGAGGCGTCCGGACCACGGGAGAACGCGGCCGAGCGATCTTTCATGCCCGTATCCGGTCCATCCCGGTGACCTAAACCAGCATCCCGGTGAGTCGCCGTCAATCGCGGTCAGTACGCTGTGGCTAAATGATTCCTGAGTAGCGACCACAGTCACCGCGAGGAGCCTGACCCACCGTGAGCAGCAACCCCACCTCGACGTCCACCGGGCGGGCCGGCCGCCGCATCCCGCTGCGCTCCAGCCGGGGCCGGGCCGCGCTGGCCGGGGCCGCGCTCCTGGTCGCCATGCCGCTGCTGTCCGCCTGCGCGGCGGGCAGCGACCCCGAGGTCTACCAGATCCAGCCGGACAACGGCGAGGGCAAGGTCGGCTTCATGTACATCAGCAACGTCTGGGTGGTGCTGGACTCGACCTCCGGCGACGCCGAGGTGATCGGCCAGGTGGCGAACACCGACCCGACGCTCACCGACAGCAACGCGCTGACCTCGGTCACCGTCGGCGGCGCCGCGGCGACGATCGTGCCGCCGAGCGACACCTCGCAGCTGGCCCCCGGCGTCCAGGTGAGCTCAAGCGCGGTGACCATCCCGGGCATGAAGTCGGTGCAGTTCGGCGAGAGCGGCCAGCCGGAGCTCGAGCTGCCGAACGCGGACCTGACCGTCGGCGCCAACACCCAGGTCACCTACACCTTCTCGAACGGGCAGTCGGTCAACGTGACCGCGATCGTCGAGCCGAACGGCGGGACCTGGGCCACCTACAGCCCGGGCGTGGTCAACGGCGCGAGCCCGTCGGCCGGCGCGTCCGCCTCGGCCTCCGCGAGCGGCACGGCGACCGCCAAGGCCACCGGCACGGCGAAGGCCTCGGGCACCGCGACGGCGTCCGGCACCGCGACGGCCACCGCCTCGGTGACCGCGACCCCGTAACCGCGTACACCGGTCATACCAACACGAGACGGCCCCCGCGCGGTGCGGGGGCCGTCTCGTGTTCCGGCCTCAGCCGGGCGTCGATCAGGGCTCGAACTTGTAGCCGAGGCCGCGCACGGTCACCAGGTAGCGGGGCAGCGCCGGGTCCGGCTCTATCTTCGCCCGCAGCCGCTTGACGTGCACGTCCAGCGTCTTGGTGTCGCCCACGTAGTCGGCTCCCCAGACCCGGTCGATCAGCTGCATCCGGGTCAGCACCCGGCCCGCGTTGCGCAGCAGCATCTCGAGCAGCTCGAACTCCTTGAGCGGCAGCTGCACGCCGTTGCCGCCGACGCTCACCGTGTGCCGCTCC
>Ga0302314_10000634_pt1 | contig 64844 bp, 59 predicted proteins | sample III_Palsa_N2_3_FD_200533 | JGI IMG/M metagenome (GOLD analysis project Ga0302314, IMG submission 200533) | Peat permafrost microbial communities from Stordalen Mire near Abisko, Sweden - III_Palsa_N2_3 | ecosystem: Environmental > Terrestrial > Soil > Palsa > Peat permafrost | place: Sweden...
CGGGCCGGGCCGGAAGGCCGAGCATCCGCATCAGCGGCTTGCGCACCACGACGTCCTCGTCGAAGACCGCGAGGGACCGGCGGGGGCCGAGGGAGGTGACGGTCCACCGGGTCAGACCCTCCAGATCACCGTCCAGCCGGGCTTCCAGCACGCCCGCCTCCGGGTCCTGCCGAGCCTCGGTGGCGACCACCGCCAGCTCGTACGGCAGCACCGAACGGAATCTCATCTCCCCGCTGACCTGCGATAGTTGGCGTACCTCGCGAATCTCCGGCCACCACACCGGATAGCCGATCGGGTCGGCCAACACCTGGTAAACACGCGGACCCGCCGCGGCCAGCTCCCAGCTGCTGCGGAACCGGTAGCGGTGCAGGTCGGGCCATAAGGATGGAGCGGCGTTATCCGTCATATCAGGCATAGAATACGGCATGGACATGTCCTAAGTCAGCCCGTGGGCCATTCGGCGCCGACAGCGCGGGCACGGCTGACACTACGTCAGATGGGCCGATTCCGGTGGCCGGACGGCTCTGGGCGGCGACATACCCGCTGATAGATTTAATTAAGTCTTAACAGAAAAGGAGCTCATCATGTCCGAACCCCAGGCGTTGATCGCCCCCGTCTGCGGGCGCACGCCCGAGGTGCATCCGGACGCCTTCGTCGCGCCGACCGCCGTGGTGCTGGGCTCGGTGACCCTGGCCGCCGGGGCCGGGGTCTGGTACCACGCCGTACTGCGCGGCGACTGCGAGTCGATCAGCATTGGCCCGGACAGCAACATCCAGGACAACTGCACCGTGCACGCCGACCCCGGGTTCCCGGTGACCGTCGGCCGCGGGGTCTCGGTCGGCCACAACGCGGTGCTGCACGGCTGCACGGTCGAGGACGAGGTGCTGGTCGGCATGGGCGCGACCGTGCTCAACGGCGCCAGGATCGGCACGGGTTCGCTGGTCGGGGCGGGCGCGGTGGTCCCGCAGGGGATGACCGTCCCGCCGAACTCACTGGTCGCGGGCGTGCCGGCGAAGGTCAGGCGCGAACTCACCGAGGACGACCGGGCCGCGATCCGGCTCAACGGCGAGGGCTATGTGCTGCTGAGCGGCGAGCACCGCAAGGCCTTCGGCTGACCCTCAGCCCTATGTGACCAGCTCTACTTGACGACCCCCTGACCGTCGGACCCTTCGCCGTCGGACGCGTCCGCCGCGGCCCGCTCCCGGGCCGCGGCGAGACCGCGCAGCCAGGCCGCGTGCCGGGGATCGCCCGCCGGGTACGGGCATTCGGCCGCGCCCGCGCCAAACCCGTACGCCTCGCGCCCCGCCTTCAGCGCCGCCACCAGTTCACCCTGCGCCACCACCGCGCTCACCTCTCTCGCTGGATCCCCACTGGACCGGATGGTCCGAGCTTAGCGTCCTTGACGAGTCATATTGAAAATGATTATCGTTTTGCCACGCCCACCGCACCGCCGTGCGGTGGGTCACGACCAGGTGGGGAGCGGATCAGCATGCCAACACAGAGGGCACCACGTCGGCGGGGGGCCGCGGCCACCGCCGCAGCCGTGACGGTGGCACTGCTCGCGGCCGGATGCTCGTCCTCGGCGAGTGCGAGTGCGAGTGCGAGTGCCAGTGCCAGTGCCCGCGTCGGTGCGAAGGGCGGCGGGCCGACGATCACCGTGGTCGGCGCGGAGAACGAGTACGCCAACGTGATCGCGCAGATCGGCGGGAAGTACGTCCGGACTGACGCGATCATGAGTGACCCCAACACCGACCCGCACACCTTCGAGGCCAGCCCCGCCGTCACCCAGGAGGTCAGCTCCGCCCAGCTGGTGGTGCAGAACGGCGTCGGCTACGACACCTTCATGGACGACATCGAGAAGGCGGCCCCGAGTTCGTCCCGCACGGTGATCGACGTCCAGAAGCTGCTGGGGCTGCCGGACAGCACCGTCAATCCGCACCTCTGGTACCGGTCCGGCACCATGCCGGCCGTCGCCGAGGCCGTTGCCGCCGACCTGTCCCGGCTCCAACCCGCCGACGCCGACTACTTCCAGGCCAACCTGACCGCCTTCGACCACTCGCTGTCGGCCTGGACCACCGCCGTCGCCGCACTGAAGGCGGCCCACCCGGACACCCCGGTGGCCACCACCGAACCGGTGGCCGACTACCTGCTCCAGGCCGCCGGGACGGACAACCTCACCCCGTGGTCGCTCCAGGCGGACATCATGAACGGGGTCGACCCCTCGCCCCAGGACGTGACCTTCCAGGAGCAGTTGTTCACCCAGCACAAGGTGCAGCTCTTCCTCTACAACCAGCAGGTCACCGACGCGCTGACGCAGACGTTCCTGGCCCTGGCCAAGCAGGACGGGATACCCGTGGTGGGTGTCTACGAGACCATGCCCACCGACGGCTACGACTACCAGAGTTGGATGCTGGCCGAGGTCGACGCGATCGACCGGGCGCTGTCCTCCGGCCAGTCGACGGAGAAACTCTGATGCCCGAAGAGGTCCTGCCCGAAGAAGTCCTGCCCGAAGAAGTCCTCGGCGTGGACGGGATCAGCGTCTCCCGCTCCGGCCGTCGGGTCCTGGACGACGTCCGATTCTCCATCCGCTCCGGCGAGTTGACCGGTCTGATCGGCTCCAACGGCGCGGGCAAGACCACGCTGCTGCGGGCCGTGCTCGGACTGCAACCGGTGACCGGCGGCCGGGTGCTGGTCGCCGGTCGGCCACGCCGCCGCCGCGGCAGGCTGATCGGCTACGTCCCGCAGAAGACCGTGCTCGACCCCGACGTCCCGATGCGCGCCCGGGACGTGGTGGCGCTGGGGCTGGAGGGGCACCGGCTCGGCATGCCGCTGCCCAACGCCCAACGCCGCCTGCTGGTGGACCGGATGCTGCGGGCCGTGGGCGCGCAGGAGTTCGCCGACGCCCGGGTGGGCCACCTCTCCGGCGGTGAGCAGCAGCGGGTGCTGATCGCGCACGCGCTGGTCAGCAGGCCGAAGTTGCTGCTGATGGACGAGCCGCTGGCCAACCTGGACCTGCGCAGCGAGCAGGAGGTGGTGGACCTGCTCGCCCGGATCGCGACCGAGCAGCGGATCGCGGTGCTGATCTCCGCGCACGACATGAACCCGCTGCTGCCGGTGACGGATCGGATCGTCTACCTGGCGGACGGGCGGGCGGTGAGCGGCAGGGTGGACGAGGTGGTCCGCTCCGAGGTGCTCAGCGGCCTGTACCGGCATCCGGTCGAGGTGCTGCGGGTGCACGGCCGGGTGCTGGTCCTCGGCGCCCCCGCCGTATCAGCCCCCGCCGTATCAGCCCCTGCGGCTTCGGCCGACGAGGGGGTGCGGTCGTGAGCGCGCTGCCGGCCTGGGTCTTCGAGCCGGGTCTGTTCAGCAGCGAAGCGGTCCACGTGGCCGCGCTGGTGGGCGGGTTGGTCGCGGTGGTGTCCGGTCTGGTGGGGGTGCTCACGGTGATCCGCGGGCAGTCCTTCGCCGGCCACGCGCTGGCCGACGTCGGCGCGGCCGGGGGCTCCGGCGCCTTCCTGATCGGTCTTGACCCGCTGTGGGGTTTCGTCGGGATCGCCGTGGTCGCGGCCGGGATCATCGAGGCGGTCGGCCTGCACCGTCCGCGCGGGCGGGATCTGGCGACCGGCGTGGTGCTCGGCGCGGGGCTGGGCCTGGCGGCGCTGTTCCTCTACTGGGACACGACCTGGTCCAACACCACCGGCGCGTCGATGACCATCCTGTTCGGCTCCATGTTCGCGATCAACGGCTCCATGGTGCCGGTGGTGACCGGCTTCAGCGTGTTCGTGCTGGCCCTGGTCGTCCTGCTGTACCGGATGCTGCTGCTCAGTTCGGTCCACCCGGATCTGGCCGCCGCGCGCGGGGTGCCGGTGCGGCTGGTCGGCGTCGGCTACCTGGTGGCGCTGGCGGTCGCGGTCTCGCTCTCGGCGATGACCATCGGCGCGGTGCTCAGCACCGCGCTGCTGATCGGTCCGGCCGCCGCCGCGCTGCGGCTGACCCGTCGGCCCGGCTGGGCGATGGCCGTCGCGAGCGCGATCGGGCTCGGAGCGACCTGGTTGGGCATCCTGCTCGCCTACGACAGCTACTACTGGCCGCCGGTCAACCGTGGTTGGCCGGTCAGCTTCTTCGTGGTGGTGCTGGTCTTCCTCTGCTACCTGCTGACCCACCTGTCCGCGCCGAACCGGTCCACCCGGTCCACCCGGTCCACCCGGTCCAAGGGGGCGTGATGTTCTCCGGATTCATGGTGGACACCTGGCTGGCCGCGTCCATGGTCGCGGTGGTCGCCGGGGTGGTGGGCTTCTTCGCGGTGCTGCGCGGATCGGCCTTCGTCGCCCACGCCGTCCCGCAGGGCGCGTTCGCCGGGGCCGCCGGGGCCGCCCTGATCGGCGCGAACCCGGTTCTCGGCCTGGGGGTGTTCTCGGCGGCCGGGGCGCTGGGCATCGGCTGGCTCGGCCGACGCGGACGCCACGACGTGGCCACCGCCCTGGCCCTGGTGGTGCTGCTCGGGCTGGGCGCGCTGTTCCTCGGCATGAGCGTGGAGTACACCCCGGAGGTCTACTCGCTGCTCTTCGGCGAGGTGTTCGGCGTCAGCGCCGCCGAACTCGGGCCGATGGCCGTGCTCGGCGTGCTGTGCCTGGCCGCCGTGGCCCTGCTGTACCGGCCGCTGCTGTTCAGCTCGGTCCTCCCGGAGACGGCCGAGGCGCGCGGGCTGCGCCCGCAGCTGCTGGAGACGGGCTTCCTGGTCGTGGTCGCGGCGGCCACCAGCATGACCGTGCCGGTGGTCGGGGCCTTTCTGATGTTCAGCCTGATGATCGCACCGGCGGGCACCGCCCGGTCGCTCACCGACCGACCGCTGCCGGCCATGGCGCTGTCGGTCGCCGTCGCGCTGGCCACCGTCTGGGCGGCGGTCGCCGCCTCCTACGAGACCCAGTGGCCGCTCGGTTTCTTCGTCGGCACCGGTGGAGCCCTGGCCTACGGCCTGGGCCGGGGCTGGGAGCTGCGCCGCCGGAGGGCGAGCCGACCGAGAGTAAGAGGACGGTAAGGGCCAGCTTTCGATATTCAACAAGATGTTGACGCGGGCTGCGGCTGCTCCTACCTTTTCCTCCGGGCGAAAAACTATTTTCGCATGGCGGAAAAGTGTGCGCATGAGGAGGTCCCGGTGAATCTCTCTCCCCGGGAGATCGACAAGCTGTACGTCTATGTGGTGGCCGACCTGGCCCGGAAACGCCGCGACCGCGGCGTCAAGCTGAACTACAGCGAGGCCGTCGCCCTGATCAGCGAGGCCGTCCTGGAGTCGGCCCGGGACGGCCGGACCTTCGCTGAGTGCACCGAGATCGGCCGGACGGCGGTCAGCGCCGCGGACGTGATGCCCGGAGTACGCGCCATGCTCCCGCTGCTCCAGGTCGAGGCCGCTTTCCTGGACGGCACCAAGCTGGTCTCCTGCCACGACCCCGTGGGTGCCTGAGTGACTCCGCCGGCCATCGGCCCGCTCGGTGCCACCACCGTCCTGGTCGGCGGACACGAGAGCGCGGCCGGACACGAGTTGCTGCCCTGGGTCGCCGCCGGGCCCGCGTTCCGCGCGGTCGGCGGCGGCCGGGAGCTCACCGAGGCGGTGGAGCGGGCACTGACCCGATCCGGGCCGTCCGGACCGCCGGTCTGCGTGGTGCCGATGACGCTCGGCCGCGACCCCCGGTTGACCGCCGACGCCGCCCGGGCCCTGCGCTGGCTGGCCCGCACCGCCGGTCCCGGCCGGCTCGCGCTGGCCGCGCCCTTCGGCACCGCCGACCACCTGGTCGGCTGGCTCCGCGCCGCCGCCGCCCGCGAACACCCGCCCGGCCCCGACTCCAAGCCCCAAACCGCGCTGCTGGTCACCGCCCCGGCGGCGGACCCGTTCGCGGACGCCGAGCTGTTCCGGATCGCCCGGCTGGTCCGCCAGTACGGCCGCCGCCACCGGGTGGAGGTGGCCTTCACCGGAGCCGGGGCCGACCCCGACCCCGAGGGCGGCGTGGACCGCTGCCGCCGCCTCGGCGCGGACCGGGTGCTGCTACTGCCCGCCGGCTTCGGGCCGCCGGTCCCCCGACCCGTCCCGGGCGCGGAATCCGCCCGGCCGCTGCTCGGCCCGCAGGCCGCGGCCCGGGTGCTGGCCGCCCGGGTCGACGCCGCACTGCACCGGCTCGGACACGGCGACGACGGCATCGCCGCCGGTCTCGACGCCGAGCACGGCCACGGCCTGGCGCACTCCCACGGCCCCGGCCGGCCCCACGGCCACAGCCACGCACAGCACTGACGCCCACCCGAACGAGAGCGAGACACCCATGTCAGGCGGAGCCGCCTATCTCTACGGAGAGGACCCGATCGAGATCAACGCCGGTCGGGCGAAGGCCCGGGTGGTCGTCCGCAACACCGGCGACCGCGCCGTCCAGGTCGGATCGCACTACCACTTCTTCGAGGTGAACCGCGCGCTGGAGTTCGACCGCGAGGCCGCCTACGGAATGCACCTGGACCTGCCGGCCGGGACCTCCGCCCGGTTCGAGCCCGGCGACACCCGCGAGGTGGAGCTGTGCGGGTACGCCGGGCACCGCCGACTCGTCGGCTTCGCCGGACTGGTCGACGGCGGCCTCGGCGCCGCCGACACCCGCGCCCGGGCGCTGCGCCGAGCCGCCGCCCTCGGCTTCAGCAGGAGCAACGAGCAGAAGGGCGACCGCTGATGGCCGTCATCCCGCGCAGGCAGTACACCGATCTCTTCGGCCCGACCGTCGGCGACCGGTTCCACCTCGCCGACACCAACCTGCTGGTCGAGGTCGAGCAGGACTTCAACGCCGGCCACTACGGCGACGAGGCGGTCTACGGCGGCGGCAAGACCATCCGCGACGGCATGGCGCAGGACCCGGCCGCCACCTCGGCGCAGGGCGCGCTGGACCTGGTGATCACCAACGTGGTGGTGCTGGACCCGGTGCTCGGCGTGGTCAAGGGCGACATCGGCGTCAAGGACGGCTTCATCGCCGGGGTCGGCAAGGCCGGCAACCCCCGGTTGCAGAGCGGTGTGCACCCCAAGCTGGTGATCGGCCCCGGCACCGAGGTGGTCTCCGGAGAGCACCTGATCGCCACCCCCGGCGGCATCGACACCCATATCCACTTCATCGCCCCGCAGCAGGTCCAGGAGGGCCTGACCAACGGCATCACCACGCTGATCGGCGGCGGCACCGGCCCCTCGGACGGAACCAACGGCACCACCTGTACGCCGGGGCCCTGGAACCTCGGCCGGATGTACCAGGCGGTGGAGGAACTACCGGTCAACGTGGGCCTGCTGGGCAAGGGCAACGGCTCGCTGCCGGAGGCGCTGCGGGAGCAGGTCGAGGCCGGCGCGTGCGGGCTGAAGATCCACGAGGACTGGGGAGCCACCCCGGCCACCATCGACACCGCGCTGCGGGTCGCCGACGAGTACGACGTCCAGGTCGCGATCCACACCGACACCCTGAACGAGGGCGGCTTCTACGAGGACACCCTGTCCGCGGTCGACGGCCGGACCATCCACACCTTCCACACCGAGGGCGCCGGCGGTGGCCACGCCCCGGACATCATGCGGATCGCCGGGGAGCCCAACGTGCTTCCCTCGTCCACCAATCCGACGCTGCCGTACACCGTCCACTCGGTGGACGAGCTGCTGGACATGGTGATGGTCTGCCACCACCTGAGCCACCACATCCCGGAGGACGTCTCCTTCGCCGACTCCCGGGTCCGGGCCGAGACCATCGCCGCCGAGACGGTGCTCCACGACGAGGGCGTGATCAGCATTCTCTCCTCGGACTCGCAGGCCATGGGCCGGATCGGCGAATCCTTCGCCCGGGCTTTCCAGACCGCGCACCACTGCAAGGACCAGCGCGGCAAGCTCGGTATCGACAGCGAACGCAACGACAACCAGCGGGTGCTGCGCTACCTGGCCAAGCTGACCATCAACCCGGCCATCGCCTCCGGCACGGCCGAGTACCTGGGCTCGCTGGAGCCGGGCAAGCTGGCCGACATCGTGCTGTGGCCGATCAACTCCTTCGGCGCCAAGCCCAAGTTGGTGATCAAGGGCGGCCTGATCAACTGGGCGCTGATGGGCGACCCCAACGCCTCGCTGCCGACCACCCAGCCGATCTACTACCGGCCGATGTTCGGATCGATGGGCCGGGCCCGGACCGCGACCCGGGTCTCGTTCATGTCGCAGGCCGCCATCGACCTCGGCGTGCCGGCCCGACTCGGCCTGGACAGCCGGGTCCTGCCGGTCCGGCACTGCCGCAGTGTGGGCAAGCAGCACATGGTGCGCAACAACGCCACGCCCCGGATCGAGGTGGATCCGGAGACCTACCGGGTGACCCTGGACGGAACCCCGGCCACCATCGAACCGGCCCGCGAGCTGCCGCTGAACCACCTCTTCTACCTCGCATGAACGCCACCGCCGCCACCGCCACCGCCGCCACCACCTCCACCGAGGCGGACGGCCTGGACACCCTGCTGGTCAGCCTCCAGCTGACCGACTCGGCCTTCCCCAGCGGCATGTACACCCTCTCGCACGGCCTCGAAGGCTTCGCCCAGGCCCGGGCCGTGGGCCCGGACAGCATTCCGGTGCTACTGGCCGACCTGCTCCGGCACGCGGTCGGCCCGGCCGACGCCACCGCGCTGGCGCTGGCGCACCGGGCGGCCTGCGCGGGCGACTGGGACGCCCTGGTCGAGGTCGACCAGCGGCTGTACGCCGGCAAGCTCAACCGCGAGCTGCGGCAGGCGGCGACCCGCACCGGGCGGCAACTGCTGGACACCGCCGTACTCGCCCTGGACGGCAGCGGGCTGGTGAAGCAGTACGCCGCGCTGGTGGCGGAGAAGCGGGCGCCGGGCTGCCAGCCGGTGGCGGTCGGGGTGGTGCACGCGGCCAACGGGGTGCCGGTCGACCGGGCGGTGGCCAGCGACCTGTTCGGCTTCTGCGCGGGCTTCGTCGGCGCGGCGCTGCGGCTGCGGCTGACCGACCACCGCCGGGCCCAGGTCGCGCTGCGCGCCGTCGCCCCGGTGATCCGCGAGGTCACCGCCGCCGCCCTGGCCCGCGAGCCGGCCGACCTCGGCGGCTGCGTGCCGATGGCGGACGTCATGTCGGCGCGCCACGAGCGGGCGCAGGCCCGGCTGTTCGCGACCTGAAGACCTCACACACAGGACCCCGAATCACTGACAAGGAGACGAGACATGGCGGACGACGTACTGCGCATCGGCGTCGGCGGCCCGGTGGGCTCCGGCAAGACCGCGCTGATCGAGGCCTTGGTGCCGGTACTGCTGGGCCGGGGCCGCCGACCCGCGGTGATCACCAACGACATCTACACCCAGGAGGACGCCGAGCACGTCCGGCGCAGCCTCGCCGGGCTGTTGGCCCCCGAGCGGGTGGTCGGCGTGGAGACCGGCGCCTGCCCGCACACGGCGGTCCGCGACGACCCGACCATGAACCTGGCCGCCGGCGCGGAGCTGCTGGAGCGGTTCCCGGACATCGACACCCTGCTGTACGAGTCGGGCGGGGACAACCTGACGCTGACCTTCAGCCCGGTGCTGGTCGACATGTTCTTCTTCGTGCTGGACACCGCCGAGGGCGAGAAGATGCCGCGCAAGCGCGGACCCGGCATCACCGAGTCCGAGGTACTGGTGATCAACAAGATCGACATCGCCCAGTACGTCCGCACCGACATCGCGGTGATGGAGTCCGACGCGTACCGGGTCCGCGACGGGCGGCCGGTGGTGCTCACCAACAGCCTTACCGGCGAGGGCATCGAGCGAGTGGCGGACCTGCTGGAGAGCTACCGCCGGGTCCCGGCATGACCCCCGCCGCCACCGCCACCGCCACCGGTACCGTCGCGGAGCGGCTGGACCCCGCGCACTACCAGCCCGCCCGGGTGCCGGCCGAGGTGCTGCGGCATGCCGGGCGCCCCGACACGCTGGGCGTCGGCAGCCCCGGCAAGGTCGGCCTGCTGGAGCTCGGGTTCGAGCAACTGGGCGGCCGGACGGAGTTGGTGACGCACTATCAGAAGTCGCCGCTACAGATCATGCGACCGCTGTACATCGACCCGGCCCGACCCGACCTGGCGGTCACCTATCTGATGTCCACCGGCGGCGGCATCGTCCAGGCCGACCGGCTCCGCACCGACCTGCGCTTCGGCGCCGGCACGGCGGCGCACGTCACCACCCAGGCCGCCACCAAGGTGCACCGGATGGACGCGGACTACGCGGCCCAGCAACTGCTGCTCACCGCCGACCGCGACAGCTACGCCGAGTACCTGCCGGACGCCACCATCCCCTACGCCGGCTCGCGCTTCTACCAGCGGACGCTGGTCACCGTGGCGGAGTCGGCCACGGTGCTGCTCGGTGAGACGCTCGCCGGCGGACGCCTGGCGCGCGGCGAACGCAACGCGTACCAGGTGTTCGCCTCCGACCTGGAGTGGCGACGGCCGGACGGGCGGCTGCTGGCGCTGGACACGGTCCGGCTGGAGCCCGGCGCGCACGGCGTCGACGGACCGGCCGTGCTGGCCGGGCACGGTCTGATGTCCAGCTTCTACGCGGTCACCCCGCTGGCCCCGGCCACCGAGGTGGCCGACGCCCTGCACGCGGCCCTGGACGGCAGCGGCCTGGCGTTCGGCGTGAGCGTGCTGCCGTACGAAGCCGGGGCCTGGCTGCGGATCCTCGGCGACGACTCCCCCGCCGTGACCGCGGCGGTCCGCCGCGCCTGGGACGCCGTCCGCCGACTCCTGCTCGGCGTCCCCGCCCCACCCCTGCGCAAATCCTGACCCCCGGGAAACCCCCCAGAGGAGAGAGAACCCGCCAATGCCACACGCTCTTGATACGGGCAACACCGCCTGGCTCATGGGCAGCACCGCCATGGTGCTGCTGATGACCCCCGGTCTGGCCTTCTTCTACGGCGGCATGGTCAAGACCAAACACGTCCTGGTCATGCTGAAGATGAGCTTCGTCTGCCTGGCCATCGTCACCCTGCTGTGGGTGGCCATCGGCTACAGCCTCGCCTTCGGCACGGACGTCGGCGGCTGGGGCCTGATCGGCAGCCCGGCCGACTGGTTCATGCACGACGTCGGGATGACCAGCCTGCACGGCTCCATCCCCACCGTCGTCTTCTCCTGCTTCCAGATGGCCTTCGCCATCATCACCGTCGCCCTGATCAGCGGCTCGATAGCCGGGCGCGCCACCATGCGCGGCTGGCTGTGGTTCGTCGTCGCCTGGACGCTGTTCGTCTACGTGCCGATGGCGCACTGGGTGTTCGACCCGAGCGGCTGGGTCACCGCGCACCTCGGCGCGCTGGACTTCGCCGGCGGCCTGCCGGTCGAGCTGAACTCCGGCGCGGCCGGGCTCGCGGTCGCGATCGTGGTCCGCAAGCGCCGGGACTTCGAGCGGGAGACCATCCGGCCGCACAACCTGCCGCTGGTCGTGGTCGGCCTGGCGCTGCTCTGGTTCGGCTGGTTCGGCTTCAACGCCGGCTCCGCCCTCCAGGACGGCGGCACCGCGCCGATGGCCTTCCTCAACACCCAACTCGCGGCCTGCGGAGCGATGGTCGGCTGGCCGCTGATCGAGAAGTGGCGGCTGGGCCATGTGGAGATGCTGGGGGTGGCCTCGGCGGCCGTGGCCGGGATGGTCGCGATCACCCCGGCCTGCGGCGAGGTCTCCCCGCTCGGCGCGCTGACCATCGGCTTCGTGGCCGGGGTGGTCTGCGCGTTCGCGATCAACCTCAAGTACCGGATGCGCTACGACGACACCCTCGACGTGGTCGGCGTGCACGGCTGGGGCGGGATCGTCGGCGTGCTGGCCATCGGACTGTTCGCGACCGCGCAGATGAGCGGCAAGCGGGGGCTGTTCTACGGCGGCGGGGTCGGCCTGCTGTGGCGTCAGGCGGTGGCGGTGGTCGCCTGCGGCGCGTTCTCCTTCGGGATGACCTGGCTGATCGCCAAGGCCGTGGAGAAGACCGTCGGGTTCCGCGCCGCCGAGGACTACGAGGACGTCCCCGGCGAGCAGGAGGAGCAGGCGTACGACGACGAGACCATCGCCGAGATCCGCAGGCGGCTGGTCGAGGCCCAGGTCCCAGTCAGCGCCGGGACGGTCAGCGTGGCCGCGCGAGCGGGCTCCGGCTCCGGCTCCGGGTCCGGCTCCGGGGACTCCGAGCTGCTGGCCGAGATCCGGCTGGTCCTGGAGCGACGGGAGCAGGAGAAGTGACCCCGTTCGACACCGGCGACTCCGCCTGGCTGATGATGGCCTCGGCCATGGTCCTGCTGATGGCACCGGGCCTGGCCTTCTTCTACGGCGGCATGGTGAAGACCAGCCAGGTCATCGCGATGCTGAAGATGTGCTTCGTCTGCGTGGTGCTGGTCAGCATCATCTGGTTCGCGGTCGGCTACACCCTGGCCTTCGGCCCGGACGTCGGCGGCCTCGGGCTGATCGGCAACCTGGACCACGCCTTCATGTCCGGCGTCGGCCTGAACAGCCGTACCGGCGACACCCCGACCGTGATCTTCTCGGTCTTCCACATGTCCTTCGCCGTCGTCACCGTCGCGCTGATCAGCGGCTCGGTCGCGGGCCGGGCCCGGATGAACGGCTGGATCGCCTTCGTCTGCGCCTGGACGCTGCTGGTCTACGTCCCGATGGCGCACTGGGTGTTCGACCCGAGCGGCTGGGTGTCCAAGCAGGTCGGCGCGGTCGACTTCTCCGGCGGCACGGTGGTCGAGCTCAGCTCCGGCGCGGCCGGACTGGCGCTGGCGCTGGTCGCCGGAAAGCGCGAGGACTTCGAGCGGCGGCCGATCCGGCCGCACAACCTGCCGCTGGTGGTCATCGGTCTGTCGCTGCTCTGGTTCGGCTGGTTCGGCTTCAACACCGGCTCCTCGCTGGGCTCCCCGGGCGCGGCGGCGATGGGTGTCTTCAACACCCAGATCGCGGCCGGCGCGGCCATGGCGGGCTGGGCGGCCACCGTCTACTGGCGCACCCGGCAGGTCGGCCTGCTCGACATGTGCATGGGCGCGGTCACCGGCATGGTCGCGATGACCCCGCTGGCCGGGGGCGTCTCCCCGATGTGGGCCGCGATCATCGGTTTCCTGGCCGGCCTCAGCTGCGCCTTCGCGATCAGCTGGAAGTACCGCTTCGGCGTCGATGACACCCTGGACGTGGTCGGCATCCACGGCTGGGGCGGGCTGTTCGGCATGGTGATGGTCGGCCTGGCCGCGACCGGCGCGATGACCGGCAAGAGGGGCGTGTTCTACGGCGGCGGCTGGGACCTGCTGGGCAGGCAGCTGGTCGCGGTGCTGCTGCTCGGCCTGTTCTCGTTCGCGATGACCGCGATCATCGGCAAGGTGGTCGACCTCACGGTCGGCCTGCGGCAGCCGGGTGGCGGCCCGGGCGAGGAGCAGCACGAGCAGGTGTACCAGAACGACTGGGACGCCCAGTTCCGGGAGATCGCCGACGCCCTGCGCGGCGTCGGACTCGACGCCGAAGCCGAAGCGGCCTCCGGCGTCAGCCCCAGCCCGAGCCCCCGGGAGCAGGACGCGACCGCGCTGCTCGACCGGATCCGCCAGGTGATGGCCCAGGACCGCGACCGACCCGGCGGCGAGGGATCTGACGCCTGACCCGAGGGCGTCGGCGCACGTCAGAGCGGATGGGGTCGGTGTTCCCGGCCCCAGCCGGTCTGGCAGGCTGTTCCCAGTGACAGTGCTGATACTCAAACTGGTACTCGCTCCACTGCTCGTGGTCGGGTCGTCGCTGGCGGGGCGCCGGTGGGGCCCCTCGGTGACCGGCATGCTGGTGACCCTGCCGATCGTGGCCGGCCCGATCCTGTTCATCACCTACCTGGAGCACGGACAGCGGTTCGTGGCCCGCGCCGCCTCCGCCTCACTGCTCGGCCTGGTCTCGCTCGCCCTGTTCGCCGTGGTCTTCGCCCGGCTGGCGCGGACCCGCGCCTGGCCCGCCACCCTGCTCACCGGCTGGCTGGCCTGCCTGGCCTGCGACCTGGTGCTGTCGGCCACCGGCCTGCCCGCGCCGGCCGGGCTCGGCCTGGCACTGGCGGCCACCGGCCTCGCGGTCAGGTCCGGATCACGGACACCCACGACCCAGCACGCGACCCAGCACGCGACCCAGCACGCGCCCACCGCGCCGTCCGCCCAGCTGTCCGCCCAGTCGTCCGCCGCGCCGCGCCCGCCCTGGTGGGACCTGCCCGCCCGGGCGGCGGTGACCGCCGTCCTGGTGATCGCGCTGACCAGCGCCGCCGCCCACCTGGGCCCCGCGCTCACCGGCGTCCTCGCGCCGTTCCCGATCGGCACCAGCGTGGTGGCCGTCTTCGCGCTCGCCCAGGGCGGAGCGGCGACGGCGAACGCGACCCTGACCGGCGTGCTGCGGGGCCTGCCGGGATTCGCGGTGTTCTGCTTCCTGGTGGCGGTCCTCGCCGAGCCGATGGGCGGTGGCCCGGCGTTCGCCGTCGCCACGGTCGGCGCCCTCGCCGTACCGCTGCTGCTCCGCCGGCGGCTGGGGGCCCGCGCCGGGGCCGCTGCGGTTGCCCCGCTCCCGGCACCGGGCGAAGCTGGCTGAGAAGGCGGACCCGGTGGCCCGGTCCGCCACCGCGAGGTGCGACCACGGACGGGTGCAGGCATGGACCACGCTTCCAGCGTCACCGTGGCCCTCACCGGGGACAACCACGGGGTCGCCTCCTGGATGCTGCTGGCCTTCGTCGTCACCTTCCTGCTCACCCGCCTGATCACTCGTCTGATCCGCGCGGGCAAGGGACCCTTCCACGACATGGCGGTCGGCGGAACCCATGTGCACCACGAGGTGTACGGGATCATGGCCATGCTCATCTCCGGGGCGATCGAGTTCGCCTACCGGCCGCAGACACCGGGCGCGCAACTCCTCGGCGCGCTGTTCGGGGCCGGTGCCGCGCTGACCCTGGACGAGTTCGCGCTCTGGCTGCACCTGGAGGACGTCTACTGGGCGCGTGAGGGCCGCAAGTCCGTCGACGCGGTGTTCGTCGCGGCGGCCGCCGGGCTGTTCCTGCTGATCAGCGGCAACCCGTTCAGCAACCCGGGCGGTGAGAGCCACCTGGTCTTCGGCATCGCCCTCGGCGTCAACCTGCTGCTGTGTCTGGGCGCGATCCTCAAGGGCAAGACGGTCTTCGGAATCATCGGCCTGTTCCTGCCGTTCCTCGCCCTGATCGGCTGCCTGCGGCTGGCCAAGCCGCGCTCGCCCTGGGCCCGCTGGCGCTACCGCCCGGACTCCCGCAGCGCCCGCCGGGCGCTGCGCCGTTACCCGCCCGGACGGCGCACCCGGATGGACTCGCTCAAGGACTTCCTCGGCGGCACCCCCCAGGGCTAGCGGCGGCGCGAACCGGGCCGATCCCAGGCCGCTTCGGACCGGGTCGGGCCGGTTCGGGCCGCTTCGGACCGGTTCGGGCTGGGTCGGGCCGGGTCGCCGTCTGGTAGACGTATTGCCATGCGGACCTCCGAGCTCAGCCGACCCGTGACCGAGATTCTGCGTGAGGCGGCCGAGAGCGCCGTGCTGCCCAGGTTCCGGGCGCTCGCGGCGGGTGACGTCTCGGAGAAGTCCCCCGGGGAGGTGGTCACCGCGGCCGACCGCGATGCCGAGCGGCTGATCACCCGCCGCCTGCGCGAGCTGCTCGACATCCCGGTGGTGGGCGAGGAGGCCGCGGCCGCCGACCCCGGGATCACCGCCGCCCTGCACGACGCCCCCCGGGCGTGGCTGGTCGATCCGCTGGACGGCACCTCCAACTTTGTCCGCGGCAGCACCGACTTCGCGGTCATGGCAGCCCTGGTCCAGGGCGGCGAGACGGTCGCCGCCTGGATCATCCAGCCAATGTCCGGCGTCTCCTATGTGGCCGAGCTCGGGGCCGGGGCGTGGCGGGACGGCGTCCGGCTGCGGCGCGAACCGGCGCCGTCCAGCCTGGCCGACCTGCGCGGTGCCGCGCTCACCGGTTTCCTGAGCCCCCGGGCCCGCGCCCGGATCGCCGCGTCGGCGAGCCGCTTCGCCGCCCTGACGCCGGGCACCGGCTGCGCGGGCGTCGACTATCCCCGGCTCGCCGAGGGCGGACAGGACTTCGTCCGGTACGAGCGGACGCTGGCGTGGGACCACGCCCCGGGCGCGCTGCTGCTGACCGAGGCCGGCGGGGTAGCCCAGCGCCTCGACGGGAGCCGCTACCGTCCGGACGACGAGCGTCGCGGCCTGCTCAACGCGGCCGACCCGGCCTGCTGGGCCACCGTCCTTCCGCTGCTGGTGGGGTGATCGCCGGAGTGAACCGGCCGCCTCCGGGCAGGGACTCCGGTGCATACGCCGAGAGTGCCGAGAGTGAGGATGTGCGCACGTGAGCGGATTTCGGGTGACCACGACGGTCGAGGTGGCGAAGGAGCTGGGGGCCTACGCGGAGGAGCGGCGGCAGCAGGTGCAGCAGGCGCTGGACCAGCTGTCGGAGTCCTTCCCGGTCCCCGGCACGCCCCTGGTCGCGCCCAACGGGGCCGGCTGGCAGGCCGAGTTGATGCCCGGTGTCGTCTTCTCCTGGGTGGTGGTCCCACAGGCCAGACTGGTGATCGTCTGGCAGGCCGTCCACTCGCTCGAACCGTCCCAGTGATCCCCTGGCGGCGGGGCGTCCTGGGGCCTCCGGGGGAAACCGCACCCCCGCGCGGCAACCTCGGTGGATACTGGTGGGCCAGCCGTTCTCGCCCCCTCGAAGGGAGTTCCATTGCCAGTCACTCCCGAACCTGCCAAACCGAGCAAAGCAAGCAAAACGAGCAAGGCAAGCAAGCCGGGCAAGCGGCGCAAGGCGCGACCGGTGACGGCCCACGACCTGTTCCGCGCCGCCGCCGACCTGCTGCCCGTGGACGCCGCCACCAGCGGCGGCGTCACCGTCTCGGGCGTGCTCGCCCAGTTCGGCACCTGCGTCCCGGACTACCTGCTGGACCGCCTGGTCGAGCTCGGCAACGCCAACCCGGTGCCCGACACCTACTGGTTGCTGCTGCGCCGGGCCGCCTGGTTGCTGCCGGACGTGTCGGCCGGCGCGTACCACCGCCGCCACGCCCTGCCCCGGCTCGGCATCGTCCGCCAGGAGCCCGGCCCCGGCGCCACCGCGCAGTCCCTGCTGCTGGCCCGCCGCCGCAGCGAGGCTCCCTGACGGACGTCAGTCCCTCGCGTCAGTCCTGAACGATGCGGTAGATGCCGTAGATCACCCCGGGGACGTGCCCGCACAGCTGGAGCAGAAAGGCCCAGAGCACCCGCAGGCTGAGCCCTTCCTTGATCAGCACGGCGACGAACGGCAGAAAGAAACACAGGATAATCAGCAGTGTCTTGACCATGGGACAGCTCCTCCGAGGTTCGCGGATAGTGCAACCCCCGCCTACCCCGGCCCCGCCGCCGTAGCCGGTCGCCGGCTCGGCGGTCAGCAGCTCAACGATCACCGGCTCAACGATCACCGGCTCAACAGCCAGACGACCAGGCCGTCCGCGGCACCGCCGACCGCCACGAGGACGACGTTGGCGGTCATGGTGCGCAGGGCTCGAATGGTGCGCACCGAGGTCAACTTGCTCATGGCGGTCTCCTGCCGGACGTCGCGGCCACTCGTTCGCGGCCGGTGCTGGTGTCACCCCCATGACGCCGCTCCCCACGGGTTTCCAGCGAGGCGGCCTTTCCTTCCGTTCCGGCGGTGAACCTGGTCCGACTGGGTTTCAGGGCATTTCCAGGAGTCACCATTACCTGGAAATGCCTGGACGTACCCGGAAGGGGGAGGGCGGTTGAACGAGGAGACGGACCGGTTCCACGCGGCACTGCGATCGCTGCACCAGGCCGCGGGGCGTCCGACGCTGAGTCGCCTGGTACGCCTGGGACTTGCGCAACGTCCGCCGGCCACCGTCACCGACTCGACCATCAGCAACTGGCTCAACGGGACCGCCGTGCCCGGGCCGGCCCAGCTCCGCTACTTCCTCGTCCTCACCGCCTTCCTCGAAGGCCAGGCAGCCCAACGGGCACCGGGCAGGTACGCTCCCCGGTCGCAGGCCACCTGGCGGAACCTGCTCGCGGGCGCGCGCCGCGAGCGCGACGCGGCCCGTGGCGGCCGACCTCGTACCGGTACCGGCGGGCCGCGTCCCCGGCCGGAACCGCCCGGGCCGGAACCTCGGAGAGCCGTGCCGCGGCAGCTGCCGCGCCCGGCGCCCTTCCTCGTCGGCCGGGAACGCGAGCTGGCCGCGCTGGAGACGGCCCGCAGCGGGCCCCGTCCGCCGGGGTCGCCGCTGGTGGTGATCACCGGCCCGGCCGGGTCAGGGAAGACCGGGCTCGCACTGTGGTGGCTGCACCAGCTCGCGGCGGAGTACCCGGACGGTCAGCTCTTCGTGGACCTGCGCGGGTTCGCCCAGGAGCCCCCGGTCGAACCGGTCGACGCCCTCGGTCAGCTGCTCCGTGCCACCACCACCGGACCGGTTCCGGCCTCGGGCGAGGAGGCGGCGGCGCTCTGGCGCTCGACGACGCAGTCACGGCGGCTGATCCTGTTCCTGGACAACGTCCGTGACGCCGGCCAGGTCCGCCCGCTGCTCCTCGGCTCGTCGGCCGCACTGGTCGTGGTCACCAGCAGATCGCGGCTGACCGGGCTGGTCCCCGACGGCGCGGTGTCCCGGGCGATCGGGCCGCTGGACGCCTCGGCCTCGGCCCGGCTGCTGGCGTCCGTGCTCGGCGAACCACGCGTCGCCGCCGAACCGGCGGCCGCCGACCAGCTGGTCACCCACTGCGCGGGGCTGCCGCTGGCCCTGTGGATCACCGCCGCCAGGCTGGCGACCAGGCCCGGGGCCCGGCTGGCCGACGCGATCGTCCCGCTGGACCACGCGGCCGAGCGGCTGGCGTTGCTGCACCTCGACAGCGAGTACAGCGTGCCGGCCGCGCTGGAGGCGTCCTTCCGCTCGCTGTCGTGGGAGGCCGCGCGCCACTACCGGGTCCTGGGCGGCCTGCCGTTCGCCGACTTCACCGCCGAAGCGGCCGGGGCCGCGGTCGGTTCCGGCGCGGCGGCGGCCCGCGGGGCGATCGACGAGCTGGTCGAGTACCACCTGCTCGAACCGGCCGGTCCGGGTCGGCACCGGTTCCACGACCTCGTCCGGCTGCACGCGCGCGGCTCGGGAGCGGACCTCGCGCGGGGCGACGGCCGCCCCCTGCGCCGAGTCGTGGACTGGTATCTGGCGACGGCGACCGAGGCGGAACGCATCCTCTGTCCGACCCATCGCACCCTGGGGCGCGACTACCCGGAGGCAGCCACGGCGCTCCCGGTTCCGCCCTTCCACGACGACGGCGGCGCGCTGCTCTGGCTCCGCCAGGAGTGCCCGAACCTGATGGCGGCACTGCGGGCGGCGGAGGCGTCCGGCTGGCAGAGCACCGTATGGCAGCTGGTGGACGCCATGTGGCCGCTCTTCCTGCGGCTCCGCCCCTACGACCTCTGGATCCAGGCCCACGAGGTCGGCCTGGAGGCCGCCCGGCGGGTCGGCGACCGGGCGGCCGAGAGCCGGATGCTCACCTCGGGCGGGGTCGGCCTGCGCAACTCGGGCAGGCCGGAGCAGGCCATCCGCTGGTTCGAGCAGGCGCTCGCCCTCGCCCTGGCAGGCAACGAGGGCAGGGAGGCCGCTCAGGCACTGCACGGCCTCGGCCAGTCGCACCGGCTGGCGGGTCGGCTGGCCGAGGCCGAGGCCCTCTTCCGGGAGGCGCTGGAACTGCGGACCGCTGTCGGCTATCCGCGCGGCGCCGCCCTGTCCCGACTGTGCCTGGGCGATGTGGCGCTGGCCACCGGCCGGTTCCAGGAGGCCGTGGGCGCGCTGGGGCAGGCCCGCGCGGAACTCGTCGGGCTCCGCGACCCGTACGACGCCGCCCGGGCCCTCGCCCTGCTGGGCCGCGCCCAGGCCGCCGCCGGAGACCGTGGCCGGGGGTGCCGCTCCCTGTTCCAGGCCCTGGCCGAGTTCCAGGCCACCGGCTCCGCCCACTGGCGGGCCCATGTGCTGGAGCTGCTGGGCGAGGTCGCCGACGAACAGGGCGAGCCCGACCGGGCCGCGGCCTGGTACCGGCAGGCGCTCGCCGGGTACCGCGCGCTCCAGGCTCCCGACGCGCGCCGCGTCGAGAGCCTGCTGGCCGGGCCGGCCGCGGGTCCGGGGGCCGGTCCGTCAGCGCAGTAGGCTCCCGGTCAACCGGGCCGGTGGCATCGGCGGCTCGATCGGGATCTCGTACGCCGGGCGTCCGAGTCCGATCACCTGGTAGAGCAGCTTCCGCATGTTGCGGTTGAAGCGGCCGGGCTCCGAGGAGATCCCGGCGGCGATGCCGGCGTAGTCCTCCGGGCGGTGCTGCTCGACGGCGTAGGCCAGTTGGTCCGCGAGCGGGCGGCCGGGCATCAGCGCGGGGGCGGTCCAGGCGAGCCGCGCGCCCGGGGAGCGCGGATTGACGTCCTGGTGGGGGTACCTGGCCACCAGGATGGGCACACCGACCATGGACGCGTACAGGGTCACCGACCCGTGGTCGCCGATCACCAGGTCGGCGGCGATCAGCAGCGGTCGCCAGTCGTCGCAGGGCGGCACCAGCGCCACCCCGGGAGCGGTCCCCGCCACCCACGAACGCACCTGCCAAGCGCCGTGCAGAGCCCAGACGTTGGGGTGGACGAGGACCGCCGTCCGGTACCGGTCGGCCGGCAGTTCGGCGGCGATCCTCGGCAGCAGGGCGTCCAGCCGGTTGAAGGAGGAGCCGGTGCCCCAGGTCGAGCACACCAGCACCAACTGCTCACCGGACGCCAGCCCGAGCGAGTCCCGGTAGGCGGCCCGCAGCCCCAACCCCTCAGTGATCCGGTCATAGCTGGCGTCGCCGACGACCCTCGCCACCGGCACCGCCTCCGGACACCAGCGTTCGAGTTCGTCCACGTCGTCCCGGTGAGCCAGGGCGATGACCTGCGGCATCAACGTCCCCTGCCAGGTGAGGTAGTCGCGGCCCAGGCCGCCGACGCTCCGCTCCTTGCCGTCGTGCGGCCGCGACAGCTTCATGTGCCCGGCGCCGTGCGGCATCCGCACGATCGGCCCGCTCAGCTGCTCCAGCCCCTGCGAACCGGCCGCCAGCACCAGGTCGAACTCCATCCCGACGGCGAGGTCCCACGGCAGCACGGCGCCGCCCAGACTGGCGAGGAACGCGTGGGCGCCGGCGTTGAAGGCGTGCGGGGCGACGGTGAACACCACCCGGATCCGCAGATCCGCCCGCAACAGCACGATGACCTCCTGGAGCCGCTGCCCGTACACCACAGTGTGGACCACGACCAGCACTTTCTTGCAGCCGGACAGGGTCACCCACTGCCTCGGGTCGCGAACCGCGGGCTGGCCTGCGGGCTGGTCTGCGGGTTGGCCTGCGGGTTTTTCGACGGGTTGGACGGGGGTGCACGCTGCGGGCATGGTCGTTCTCCTTCGTACGGGATGCGCTGTACAGGGGCGGACTGAAGCCGAAGGTGAGTTGAACCGCGCTGTCGTCCTGGTGCTGCCTACGGGCTGAATCACCTGACGGAGCGCCCAGATTGACGATGCCTCTCATGGGGGCGGACACCATGAGAGCAGCGGCTGTGAATCAAGTCAACCAGAAATAGTGACGTGTAGTAGTCTGCCATGAACTGCCCGTAGCGATGAGCCCCCGTCGCGGTGCGAACCGGCACAGGAGTCACAGGAGTAACGATGGACATGGGTGCAGTGGTAACGGCCACCGAGATCGCCCGGATCGCGGGCGTGGGTCCGGCCGCGGTGAGCAACTGGCGGAGGCGGCATCCGGACTTCCCCGCCCCGGTCGGCGGAACGGCGGCCAGCCCGCAGTTCTCCCTGGAGACGGTCACGGACTGGCTCCGGAGCCAGGGCAAGAACGCGGCGGTGCCGCCGGCGGAGGAGGTCTGGCGGCGGCTGGAGGCACTCCGCGATCCCGCGCGCCCCGCGGCGGTCCTGGTCTCGGCCGGCCTGGCGCTGCTGGGGGCGGCCGCCGGGGTCTGCCTGCCCGAGGCGGCGGACCGGCAGCCGCTGCCGGAGGAGGTGCTGGGCTCACTCCGCGCGCTCGGGGCGGAGACCGGTGCCTCCGAGGCGATGGAGGAACTGCTCGGCTACTGGGTCGAGGCCCACTTCCGGCAGACCGAGGTCACCCCGAAGCCACTCGCCGCCCTGATGGCCGAGCTGGTCAGCCCCGACGGCGCGGCGCTGACCGGTCCGGTGCTCGACCCCGCCTGCGGCACCGGGACGCTGCTGCTGGCCGCCGCCGAGGCCGGCGCGCCGAGCGCGCTAGGCCAGGACGTCGATCCGGAGCTCGCCGCCGTCGCCGCCCTTCGCCTGCTGCTCGACGGCAGGGCCGAGTCCTCGGTGACCGGTGGCGACGCCCTGCTGGCGGACGCCTTCGGGCTGGGCACCGCCGAGGCCGCCCTGTGCAATCCACCGTTCGGCCAACGCGACTGGGGCCGCGACGAGTTGGGCTACGACGCGCGCTGGGGGTTCAGCCTGCCGCCGAACAGCGAACCGGAACTGGCCTGGGTGCAGCACACCCTGGCCCATGTGGCCCCCGGCGGACACGCCGCCGTCCTGATGCCCCCGGCCGCCGCCACCCGCCCCACCGGCCGCCGGGTCCGCGCGGAACTGGTGCGGCAGGGGGCCCTGCGCGCCGTGATAGCCATGCCTCCCGGGGCCGCCGCCGCCCACGCCCTCGGCGTCCAGCTGTGGCTGCTCCGGGCGCGGGCGGTCCGGGTGCGGGCGGTGCGGAGGCGGGCGTGCTCTTCGTGGACGTGGAGAAGGCCCTGGCGGAGGGCGGCGGTTCGGCCCGCCAGGGAGTCAACTGGTCCCTGGTGCGCGAGACCGTGCTGCCGTACTGGCGGGCGCACCAGCGTGGGCCGGTCGCCTCGGTACCGGGCCTGTGCCATACCGTGCCGGCCACCGACCTGCTCACCGAGGACGTCGATCTGACGCCGCTTCGGAACATTCCGGACGACGAGGAGCTACCGGCGAACCAGGGGCTGCTCGCCGCCGACCGCGACGTCTTCGTGGCGAAGCTCGCGGTGCTGGCGGCGGGCCTGCCCGAGGTCTCGTCCGCCGCGGAGCAGGCCGGGCCGGGGGCCCAGGAGGGCGCGGAGCCGCCCGCGGTGACGCTGGAGAACCTGGTGCGCACGGGCATGGTCACGTTGTGGCGCGGCGGCTCGCGGCGCGACCGTGGCCCCGTGGGCGGCGTCGACCTGCCGCTGCTCTCGCTCCGCGAGGCCATCCTGAACGAGCCGCCGAGCGGCCGCGCCGCCGACGGGTCCGCCGCTCCGATCGAGGAGGGGGACGTCCTGCTCCTGGGCGGGGCGGCCGAAGGGGCCAGGCTGGCGTCGCCCGCCGAACTCGGCGCCGTCCCCGGTCCCGGCATCACCGTGCTCCGCCCGGACCCGCGGGTGCTGGACAGCTGGTTCCTCGCCGGGTGCCTGGGCGCCTCCCCGAACACCCGCCGGACCGCCCGTTCACGCGGCATCGGCAGCCGGTCGGCCTCGCTGGACACCGGCCGGCTGCGGATTCCGGTACTGCCACTGAGCCGGCAGCGGTCGGTCGCCGCCGTCTTCCGGCAGCTGTCCTCCTTCAGCTCGGCCCTGGCGGACGCGGAGCAGTTCGGCCAGGAGACGGCCCGGCGGCTGGTGGACGCGCTCGCCGCCGGGACGGTCGTGCCGTTGTCGTCCGACCCATCGGACCACCCATGACCTCGCCGAAGACCAACGTCCCGAGGCACAGCCGGGTGGACCCGGTGGAAGCAGCGGAAATGGTGTACCCGGTACGCGAGTTGCGCGCGGGCGCGCTCATCGTCGGCCGCTACCGGCTCGACTGCCGGCTGGACGACCTCGACCGCGGTGCCATGGGCGAGGTCTGGCGCGCCTACGACCCGCGCCTGGAAAGGCCGGTGGCGGTCAAGTTCCCACTGCTGACCGCGGCGGAGCACCCGCAGGCGCGCGCGGACGCGGTACGCAGGTTCCTCCGGGAGGCGGGGGTGACCGGGCGGCTGTGCCATGCCGGGGTACCGGCCGTCTACGACGCCGGTGAGGAGGGCGGCACCTACTTCATCGTCATGGAGCTGGTCCGGGGCCTGTCCCTGCGCACCTTCCTGGTCGAGAACGGCCCGCTCGACCCGTCGGTCGCGGCGGCGGTCGGCGTCAGGATCTGCGACCTGCTGTCCGTGGCGCACCACCTCGGCGTGGTCCACCGGGACCTCAAGCCGACGAACATCATGATCTCCTACGACGGCGCGGTGAAGGTCCTGGACTTCGGCATCGCCTCCGTCGCCGAGATCGAGGCGACCCGGCTGACCCGGATCGGCCAGCAGATCGGCTCCGCCCCCTACATGGCTCCGGAGCAGATCCAGGAGGGCCCGGGGATCAGCGCCCGGACCGACCTCTACTCCCTGGGGTGCGTGCTCTACGAGATGCTGGCCGGGCGGCCCCCCTTCCCCGGTCCTGGACCGTTCGACCTGTACCTGCAACACGTCAGCGTGGCACCGGACCCGCTGTCACGCTGGCGCCCGGACGTCCCCCGGCCGATCTCCGACCTGATCGACCGGCTGCTGGCCAAGCACCCCGGGGACCGCCCGGGCACGGCCGCCGACGTCAACCGGGCGCTGCGGCCCTTCCTGCCGGCTCCCTCGTCGGCTCCGCCCAGACCCCGGCTGCTGCCCGACCCCACCTGGCCGTTCCGGGTCCCCTTCGCCCCCTTCGCCTCCGAACGGGCCGGCCACACCTCGGCCGGGGACTGCCGCTCGGCCGCCGAGGGGGCCCTGTTCATCGACCGGCAGCAGGTCCGCCGGATCCGGCACACGGCCCAGGGCCTCAGGGTCGAGGGCCGGAACAGCGAGGCGGCGCTGATGCTCGCGGGCCTGCTGCCGCTCGCCGCCCTCGCCTTCGGCGAGCGGGCGCCGGAGGTACTGGACGTGCGCGTCGAGCACGCCTACGCGCTGACAGCCGCGGACCGCAGGTCGGATGCCCGGTCCGTCTTCACGGCCATCGCCGAGACCGTGCGCGGGATTCCCGGCCTGGAGCTCTACGCGCGACTGGCGGCCGAGGGCATAGCCGGGACCGGCTGACCGGGGGTCCCCGGGCAACGCCGGGCCATGGCGGGTGCGCTCCTCAGGCGGCGCCCGCGTTGAAGCTGCTCGGGTCCTGGTAGACCTGATCCAGTGCCAGGTACGCCCCGCCGCGGGCGGGCGCCGCGAATCCGAGGGTCGAGAGCAGGACCTCGCAGCCACCGGCGTCGGGCGCCATCACCCTTTCCTGGACGCCGGCTTGGACCCGGCCGAGCAGGTGCTCGCCGAGGTGGGCGAAGTAGCCGCCGAGTACCACGGCCCGCGGGTTGAGCACGTCGACCAGCAGGGCCAGGCCGAGCGCCAGGTCGTCCGCCACCTGCCGCAGTGCCCGCAGGGTGCGCGCGTCGCCCGCCAGCGCGCGGGCGGCCACCTCGGTCAGCCTGGTATCGAGGTCGAGGGACGGATCGTGGATCGCGTCGCTGGGATCCGCGGCCCGGCGCAGCAGCGCGGCCATCCCGACCATGGTCTCCCAGCAGCCGCTGCGTCCGCAGGCGCACGGGTGCCCGTTCGGGTTCAGCGGCATGTGGCCGATCTCGCCCGCGTAGCCGGTGGATCCGCGGAGCAGTCGTCCGCCGGAGATGACGCCCCCGCCGACGCCGACCGCTCCGGTGACGTAGAGCATGTCGTGGATGTCCTGGTCCTGAACGACCAGGTACTCCGCGATCGCGCCCAGCTTCGCGTCGTTCTCCAGGCCGAGCGGTGGGACGTCGGCTCCGAGCCGGCGGCGCAGCCCTGGGATCGCGGCGACGTCGCGCCAGCCGATGTTCGGCGCGTACCTGACCACGCCCTCGGTCAGGTCCACCACGCCGGTCGCGGCGAGGGTCACGCCGACGCACCGCACGCCGATCGATCCGATCGCGTCCAGGGCCTCGCGGATCAGTCGCGCCACGGCGTCGAGTACTGCCCCGGGTTCGGCGGCGGCGACGTCCAGGGCGATCCGCTGCTGGTGGACGGTGTCTCCGCGCAGGGTCAGCGCGACGACGCTGAGGTAGTCCACGCTCACCTCGACGCCCATGCCGCAGAACCTCCGGCCGTCGATCTCCACCAGCAGTCCGGGCCTGCCCACCGAGCCGGAGCGCACCTCCTGGGCCTCGCGCACCAGGCCGAGCTCCGCCAGTTCGGCGATCAGGTTCGTGATCGTCGGCTTCGGCAGTCCGGTGTCCGTGGCGATCCGGCTCCGCGAGCGGGGGCCGGAGTCGCGCAGCAGCCGCAGTACCAGGCCGAGGTTGCCGCGCCGGATCGACGCGCGGTCGCTCGGCTTCGACGGGCCGGCGATCGCGACGGTCCCGATCGCCGCGTCGCGCAGGTCTGCCTTCACCTGATCTCCTTCACTGCTGTTCGCAAGCCTGCGAACCCACGTGGCGTGATTCTCGTCGAGTCCGGGCCGGACTGGGCCCTTGACGCCGATCACATTAGTTTGGATCCTACTTTAACTAATGGAGTCCAGCCACTGCATGTTGGAAGGATCATCATGAAACGGATAGGCACGCCATCGGCCAGGGCCGCCTGGCGGCGCACCGCGGTGGCGACGGCGCTGATCGTCGTCGCGGCGACCGTCACCGGCGTGGCCGACGGCCCGGTCGCGAGCGCGGCGTCGCCCGGCCCGGCCAGGGCCACGACCTCCGCACCGGGGACGGTGACCATCGGCGGTCTGTGCCTGGACGGTCAGAACTCCGGCGCGTCCGCCGGGAGCACGGTCCAGGTCGACGCCTGCGACGGGACGAAGGACCAGAGTTGGACCTGGCACAGCGACGGTGAGGTCACCGGGTCCGGCCGATGCCTGGACGTGACCGGCGGCTCCAACGCCACCGGAGCGCTGGTGCGCCTCAGTTCGTGCGAGCCCGGCTCCGAGCAGCAGCTGTTCGCCGACCTCCCGGACGGCACGGTCTACGCGGCGAAGTCGGGCAAGTGCCTGGCCGTGCAGGGGAGTTCGATCGCGGCTGACGCGCCTGTCGGGCTGGCCTCCTGTGACCCGACCCAGGCGGCGCAGGAGTGGGACGCGACCACCGCGGCGCCGGCCGAGTACACGCTGTCCTCGACCGCGCCGGTCGAGTTCGACAACCTGGACGACACCCCGGCCTCGACCTTCATCAGCCGGAGCGGGCAGTTCTACTACCAGTCCTCGTACTCGCTCTACGGGCCGACCGACGGACGGGTCTGGAACTTCTACACCGGCTCGAACTTCGACACCGCCACCGCCGACAGCGCGCTGGACAACGCGGTGAACCCGGACAACTCCAAGGACAGCAACGCCGACACGACCTGGCGCTGCAACAACAGCCCCACCGGCCTCGAATCCACCCCGGCTCCGGCCAACCCCGGATACGCCGAAAGCAACTACTGCGACCTGCTCGGCACCTGGGTCGATCCGGACACCGGGTACTGGTACGGCCTGGTGCACGACGAGTTCACCCCGGCTCCGTTCGGCGACGGGCTGCACTACGACTCCATCGACTACGCGGTCTCCAAGGACCAGGGCAAGGTGTGGACCATCGAGGGCCATGCCATCACCTCGCCGTTCAGCACCACGCGGGACGACACCACGGCGTTCCCCGGCTCCACGTACTACTACGGCGACGGTGACCCCCGGCTGTTCGTGGACAACGCCTCCGGCTACTTCTACGTCTTCTACGCCACCCGGGTCCTGGACAAGTCCACCGACACGCCGGTGTGGCTCCAGCACGTCGCCCGGGCGCCGCTGGCCGACAAGATGGCCGGCGGATCGTGGGAGAAGTGGTACGACGGCAGCTGGCAGAGCCCCGGCATCGGCGGCAAGGAGAGCGACATCCTCCCCTCGGACGGGGTGGGACAGGGCTACGTCGACCCGAGCGGCGACTACTCCCCCAGCAACACCGGCACCGTCGAGAGCCAGGTCGCCGCGGGCACCATGCCCGACAACTCGCAACTGGCCGTGCTGAACGTGACCTATGACGCCTACCTCGGCGAGTACATCGGCACCGCGCAGAACACCATCGCGCAGAACACCGGAACGAACGCGCCGCTCCACTTCTACGAGACCAAGGACCTGGCCACGCAGAAGTGGACCGACATGGGCCTGGTCACCGGCGAGCAGAACGCGGCCTGGTACCGGTGGTTCCTCGACACCGGAAACCTGACCAGTGAGAATGTGGTCGGCAAGACCTTCCGCTCCTACTGCGAGTACAACTGCTCGACCTACGACGGCGAGTACGTGGACGTCACGATCACGCCGACCTCGCCCTCGCAACTGCCGGCGCAGCCCGTCACCGGCGGTCGGCCCTACCGAATCACCGCCGCCGACGGCCGGCTCCTCGCGCAGCACGGTGCGACGCTGGGCACGGCCGCCCGGGCCGCCGACTCGACGTCTCAGGAGTGGGACTTCACCCCGACCGGCGACGGGTTCTTCACGGTGACCAACGCGGCGACCGGACAGGCCCTGGGCGTCGACTCCAGCAGCGACGCCGGTCGCGCCTGGGACTCCGCGGTCACCCCCGGCACCCTCGGCAGCACCCCGACCGACGGACAGGAATGGTCCGTCCAGCAGATCGTCCGGGCCCCGGCAAAGGGCGGCCCGTCCGTGCCGACAGGTGGATACCGGCTGGTCAACCGCTACAGCGGGCTGGCCCTGAGCCTGACCGCCCAGGGTTCGGACTCGGTGGAGACCGCGCCGCAGCGCAGCTGGAACAACAGCGGTTCCCTGGCCGACACCCGCTCCACCGCCGCCCAGACGCTGGCCTTCGCCGCGGCCGGGTAGGAGCGTCGGGGGGCGGTTCAACCCGCCGCGCGACGCGGTCAGCACCCGCGCCGCGCGGCGGTGTCCGCTCTGATCGGTCCGGTCGTGGGCCAGAACTAGAGTGGCCCCATGGAATATCGAACGCTGGGCAACAGCGGACTCCTGGTCTCGGTGGTCGGTCTCGGCTGCAACAACTTCGGCGGCCGTCTCGACGCGGCGCAGACACTCGCGGTGGTCGACGCGGCGCTCGACGCCGGGGTGACGCTCTTCGACACCGCCGACATGTACGGCGCCGGGGGCGGCTCCGAGACGCTGCTCGGCCAGGCGTTGAAGGGGCGGCGGGACGAGGTCGTGCTGGCCACCAAGTTCGGCCATCAGCAGGCGGACCTGGGGTACGGGCCCGCGGCGGGATCGAAGGGCGGCCGGGCCTACATCCGGCGCGCGGTCGAGGAGTCGCTGCGACGCCTCCAGACCGACCACATTGACCTCTACCAGCTGCACACCCCCGACCCGAGCACACCGATCGCCGAGACCCTCGCCGCGCTCAGCGAGCTGGTACGCGAGGGCAAGGTGCGCTACCTCGGGCACTCCAACTTCACCGGCTGGCAGCTCGCCGAGGCCGCGCACGTCGCCCGGGAGATCGGGGCGGTCCCGTTCGTCTCGGCCCAGAACGAATGGTCGTTGCTCGAACGCGACGCGGAGCGCGAGGTCGTGCCGGCCGCGCTGCACTACGGCCTCGGCGTGCTGCCGTACTTCCCGCTCGCCAACGGCCTGCTGACCGGCAAGGTGCGCCGGGCCACCGGCGTGCCCGAGGGCACGCGCCTGGCGTCGCGGCCCGAGCGGGTGACCGAGGCCGGCCTCGACACGGTCGAACGCCTCGCCGCCTGGGGCGAGGCGCACGGCCGGAGCGTCCTGGAGATCGGCGTGGGCGCGCTCGCCGCACGGCCCGGCTGCGGCTCGGTCATCGCCGGTGCGACCAAGGCCGAGCAGGTGCGCGCCAACGCCGCCGCCGGGCAGTGGGTGCCCACCGCAGGGGAGTTGGCCGAGATCGACGCGCTCCTCGACCCGCCGCCCGCCGAGGCCTGACCGGCGGAGGGGCCCTGAACAGCAGAAAGGCAAGGAGAACTCTCCTTGCCACTCCCAACATATAGCGCACCGGGGGGCTTGCGGCAAGGCCCCGGTCATCGCGCAGAATCGTCGGCCGAGGCCACTACCTGCGAAACCGAGGGCACAACGTGGGCGGTTCGACGGAGTACGGCTGCCCGGAGGCATGGCGATGAACGAGCGGTACGTGTGGGATCTGCAAGAGGTCGACCGGACCCGGGTCGCGGTCGTCGGCGGCAAGGGCGCGCACCTGGGCGAGCTGTCCCGGATCGAGGGCGTCCGCGTGCCGGGCGGCTTCTGCGTGACGACGGATGCCTTCCGGCGGATCATGGCGCAGGCGCCGTCGATCGAGGACCGGCTCGATCGGCTGTCGCGGGTGGACCCGGACGACCGGGAGGCGATCCGCACGCTCAGCGCGGAGCTTCGCCGGATCATCGAGGGGATCGCCGTCCCGGGCGAGCTCGCGGCGGCGATCACCCGCGCGCTCGCCCGGCTCGGCGAGCGGGCCGCCTACGCCGTCCGGTCCAGCGCGACGGCGGAGGACCTGCCGACGGCCTCCTTCGCCGGGCAGCAGGACAGCTACCTGAACGTGGTGGGGCCGACGGCGATCCTCCAGCACGTCAGCCGGTGCTGGGCCTCGCTGTTCACCGAGCGGGCCGTGACCTACCGCCGGCGGAACGGCATCGACCACCGTACGGTCCAGATGGCCGTGGTCGTGCAGCGGATGGTCTTCCCGGACGCGGCCGGGGTCCTGTTCACCGCCGACCCGGTCACCGGCAACCGGAAGGTGGCCACCGTGGACGCCGGCTTCGGCCTGGGCGAGGCCCTGGTCTCCGGCCTGGTGAACCCGGACGTCTTCACGGTGCGCGACGGCGAGGTCGTCGCCAGGACGGTCGCCGCCAAGGAGCGCGCCGTTCAGGCCCGGCCGGCCGGCGGTACGCGGGAGGTGGCGATCGACCCGGGACAGCAGCGACAGCCGGCGCTGACCGACGCGCAGGTCGTGCGGCTGGTGGAGCTCGGGCGGCGGATCGAGGCGCACTTCGGCCGCCCGCAGGACATCGAGTGGTGCCTGGTCGGCGATGACTTCCAGATCGTCCAGAGTCGGCCGATCACCACGCTGTTCCCCGTTCCGGAGAACGGCGACGGGGAGAACCACGTCTACGTCTCGGTCGGCCATCAGCAGATGATGACCGACCCGATGCGGCCCCTGGGCGTCTCCATGTGGCAGCTGACGGCCATGGTGCCGATGCACGAGGCCGGTGGGCGGCTGTTCGTCGACGTCACCCCGCGCCTGGCCGCGCCCGCGAGCCGCGCCGCCCTGCTGGACGTCATGGGCAGAGGCGATCCGCTGATCAGGGACGCGCTGGAGACCGTCCTCGACCGCGACGGCTTCGTCCCCTCGCTCCCGGACGCGGGCCCCGGCGGGCCGCCGGGCCCCCGCGCGTCCACCCCGATCGAGACCGATCCGGCCATCGTCACCGGGCTGATCGAGCGCAGCCGGGCGTCCACCGACGCGCTGCGGCGCGACATCCGGACGAAGACCGGACCGGCGCTGTTCGAATTCCTGCTGGAGGCCTTCGAGGAGCACGGGCGAGTCCTCCGTGATCCACTGAACCTCCCGGCGATCATGGCGGGAATGGAGGCCACCTGGTGGCTCAACGACAAGCTCCAGGAGTGGCTGGGCGAGAAGAACGCAGCCGACACGCTCACCCTGTCCGCCCCCGGCAACATCACCTCGGAGATGGGACTGGCGCTGCTCGACGTCGCCGACGTGATCCGCCCGCACCCGGAGGTGGTGGCGTTCCTCCAGGGCGTCGAGGACAATGATGTCGAGGACGAGGGCGTCCCGGACCAGGGCTTCCCGGACGAGGGCTTCCTGGACGAGCTGCCGAAGCACGCGGGCGGGACCGAGGCGCGCGCCGCCATCGAGGGCTACCTCGACCGGTACGGCATGCGCTGCGTCGGCGAGATCGACATCACCAGGCCGCGCTGGCGCGAGCGCCCCACCACGCTGGTGCCGGTGATCCTCGACAACGTCAGGCTGTTCGAGCCGGGCGCCGCCGAGCGGCGCTTCGAGCAGGGACGGCGGGCGGCGCGGCAGAAGGAGCAGGACGTGCTCTCACGCCTGCGGGCGCTGCCGGACGGGGACCGGAAAGCCGACCAGACCAAGCGGATGATCGACCGGGTCCGCACCTTCATCGGCTACCGGGAGTACCCGAAGTACAACATCGTCAGCCGCTACTTCGTCTACAAGCAGGCCCTGCTGGCGGAGGCCGAGCGCCAGGTCCGGGCCGGCCTGCTGGCCGATCCTGAGGACGTCTTCTACCTCACCTTCCAGGAGTTCCACGACGTCGCGCGCTCGAACCAGGTGGACGAGCAGCTCATCCAGCGGCGCAAGGAGGCGTTCCGGTCGTACCACGCGCTGACCCCGCCCCGGGTGCTCACCTCGGACGGCGAGGCCGTCACCGGGTCGTACCGGCGGGACGACGCGCCGACCGGCGCCCTGGTCGGCCTGCCGGTCTCCACCGGGACCGTCGAGGGCAGGGCACGGGTCATCCTCGACATGGCGGAGGCCGATCTGGAGGCCGGCGACATCCTGGTCACGACCTTCACGGACCCCAGCTGGTCACCGCTGTTCGTCGGAATCGCGGGCCTGGTGACGGAGGTGGGCGGCCTGATGACCCATGGCGCGGTGATCGCCCGGGAGTACGGCCTGCCGGCCGTCGTGGGCGTGGAGCGAGCCACTCGGCGGATCCGGGACGGGCAGCGGATCCGGGTGCACGGAACCGACGGGTACGTCGAGTTGCTGCCCTGACCGCCCGATCCCGATCCCGCCCGCGGCCGGGAGCGGCCGCGGGCGGGCGGGTGGCAGGGGGGCCGGTGGCTCAGTCGTAGATCAGGTCGAACTCCTCCCACTGGCCGATGGCAGACCGGTTGGCGATCAGCGGGTCGGCGCCCGCGCCGTCCGCGGTGACGATCTGGGCGTTGGCGTGGGCCCGGAGGCTGACGCTGCCGTCGGCGTTGTCGATGAGTTGGAACTCCTGCGCGTATCCGATCGAGGCGCTGTTGGCGATCAGCGCCGAGGCGCCGGCCGTGACGTACTCGTTGTTCGCCTGGGCGAGCAGGCTGACGCTGCCGTCGGGGTTGCTGACCAGGTCGAAGGTCTCCCAGGGGCCGACGGCGGTCCGGTTGGCGATCAGCGGTGAGGCGCCGGCGTTGTCCGCGGTGACGATGTCGCCGTTGGCGTGGGCCCGGAAACTGACGGGGACGGTGTCGCGGACGACGTCGAACTCCTCCCAGGGGCCGACGGCGGTCCGGTTGGCGATCAGCGGTGAGGTACCGGTGTTGTCCGCGGTGACGATGTCACCGTTGGCGTGGGCCCGGAAACTGACGCTTCCGTCCGAGTTGTTGATCAGGTCGAACGTCTCCCATTGTCCGATCGAGGTTCGGTTCGCGATCAGTGGCGAGGCCCCGGCGTCCTCCGCGGTGACGTAGTCGCCGTCCGAGTGCGCCCGCAGGCTCACCGTGCCGTCGGGGTTGGTGAGCAGGTCGAAGGTCTCGTTCGCGCCGTTGCTGGTCGAGTCGGCGATCAGCGAGGTGGTGCTGTTGGCGGAGTCGACGTAGTCGCCGTTGGCGTGGGCCTTGAGGCTGACCACGGACGCGGTGGTCGGCACGTCGGTGACGTTGTCGGAGTATCCGGCCGCGACCAGGCCGGCCTGGACCGCGTTCTCGGTCGCGTCGGACGGGTAGCCGGCGGTGACCGCGCCTTCGAAGAACTCCCCGTCGCCCCAGATGCTGTTGTCCCCGCCGGTGCCGAGCTCGATGGAGGGCTGCACCTTCATCGGGTCGTAGCCGCTCGGCAACGCTCCCGAATAGGACTCGGTCAGCCCGCCCTGCTGCCCGTTGCCGTACTTCAGGGTGAAGTTGGTCGTGCCGTTGTTCTTCTCCCAGGCCGAGACGAACGAGCCAGTCTCGGCGGAGATGGACGAGGGATTGGCACCGGTGTTGCTGAAGTACATGCCGTTCTCCAGGTCACCGCCCACCCACGGACCGGGGCCGCTGCAGTTCTGGGTCCAGCAGTCGGTGCCGTAGTAGATCGCGTTCATGGTGGCGTTGCCGTCGTCGCTGTCATTCGCCTCGGCCGAACCGAAGTCGAAGCAGCAGCCGTTGCTGGTGACGTTCGAGGAGGTCATCATGTAGATGCCCTCGGGCTGCGAGCCGGTGGGCACGTTCTTGGCGTCGTCGATGCGGTAGCCGGTGCCCTGGGTGTCGAACAGGGCGCCGTACGCCTGCTGGCCGTCGACCGTCACCGGCAGCGCCATCGCGGGCGAGCCAATGTCAGAGCCGCTCGGGCCGGGGCCCGAGATCCCGCTTGAGCAGCCCGAACAGGCGGTGCCCTGCGAGATGGGCATGTTGTTGCCGTTGGACGTCTGGTCGTAGATCTCGGTGATGGTGCAGCTCGTGCCCGAGCAGAACGAGACCTGCGGCGCGGAGTTGACCACCCCGCCGGTGGATCCCGGGGCGATGTTCAGGTAGCTGCCGTCGGAGGCGCGCTGGACCTGGTACAACGGGCCGTCATAAGCGGCGAACAGGGCCCGGGTCGTGCTGTACGCGGCCTCGCACGGGGTACCGCCGGCGGCGTAGACGTCGCACGGCAGCGACGACGACGCGGCCGACGCGGGTGCCGCCGCGCCGAGCGCCGGCACCGCGATCACCGCGACCAGCAGCAACACGACGGCCAGCCGCATCCTGCGCCAGGCTATGAGTAACGAGGGCATGTCGGGAACCTCCACTAGGTGCAGCCGCTCGGCGACTGCGGGCAGGTCGGCATCCTCATGCGGGCATGACCCGGTCGCGTCCGGACGCGGGGGCGCTCCAGACGCTGGCCGAGAGGTGCGAGCCGAAAACGCCGTCGGTGCGTACGGCGCGCTGAAGGGACGGCGGAGAGAATTCGCACGGGGGCCGTCCGGCATCCGGTGCGGCACACATATTCAGACTGCTACCGGAAGAAGTCAAGGGAAATCACCGGGGATCGCCACACCCGCCCGCACCGCCCTGGAAAGATCACTTGACCAACCAGGGCGCGCGGCGCGGGACTTGGCGCGGCAAACCCACAGCTCCAGATGTATGCGCTCGCACGGGACGACCCGAAGCCGCCGCAGCGAGGTCGCCCGCCCGCAGGCCTTCAGATCGAGAGCAAGATCTCCGATACGACTGAACCCGGACCCGAATCCAGATAGACTGGTACCAGAGGTCTTGACTTCTGCATAAAGCCAGAGCATTGTCAACGCGCGGGATTCACCTCGTCGTATCCTCGTGCGATGCGCCTGTTCCGTTCCGGTGCCTACCCGGGGAGTCCTCCATTTCGACGCATATGAACCTTCGGGACGAAGGGCGGCTGCGGGTCCTGCAGGCGCTGCACGCCACTGCCGGTACCAGCCGCCCGGAACTGGTGCGGCTGACCAAGCTCTCCCGGGCGACCGTCTCCGCCCTCGTCACCGACCTGGTCGCCTCGGGCCTGGTCCGGGAGGAGAGCGGGGCGGCCGAGTCGGAGAACCGTTCGCTCGGTCGGCGCGCGCAACTGCTGGTCCTGCGACCGACCGCCGCCTACGCGGTCGGGGCGGACATCGGCCACACGCATGTCCGCGTCGCGCTGTGCGACCTCTACGGCGTGCCGGTCTGGGACCACGTCGAGGCCGTCGAGGTCGACCGGGCCCCGCAGGCCACACTGGACCTGGCCGCCGACCTGATCCACCGGGCACTTCGGGAGTGCGCCGTCCCGATCGAGCGGGTGATCGGCCTCGGCGTCGGCATCGCCTCCCCGGTCGGCAGTGACGGCGCGCTGATCGCCGAGGGGATCATGCCGGGCTGGACCGATGTGCGGCCGGGCGGGGAGCTGGAGCAGCGCACCGGGATACCCACGCAGCTGATCAACGACGCCAACGCCGGAGCCCTGGCCGAACACCTCTACGGCGCCGGTCGCGGCATCAGCGACATGGTCTACGTACGCCTGTCGGCCGGCATCGGCGCGGGCATCGTGACCTCCGGTCAACTGCTGCTCGGCGTCGGCGGTCTGGCCGGGGAGATCGGCCATCTGCTCGCGATCGAGGACGGCCTGATCTGCCGCTGCGGCAACCGCGGCTGCCTGGAGACCGTTGCCAGCCCCGTGGCCATCGCCCGCCTGCTGCGCGACAGTTGGGACCAACCGGTGCTCCCCGACGACCTGCCCGGCCTGCTCAGGGAGGACCGGGTGGGGGCTCAGCGGGCCGTCGAGGACGCCGGGGCGGCGGTAGGACGCGCCCTGGCGGGCGTCGTCACCCTGATCAACCCCGAACTGATCGTCGTCGGCGGCGACCTCGCCGCGGTCGGCGAGCCGCTGTTCACCTCTATGCGCCGGGCCATCGACCGGCGTGCCCTGCCCCACGCCGGCGCCCAGGTGCGGATCGTGGCCGGCGAGCTCGGCCCGCGCGCGGAGGTCCGCGGCGCGGCGGGCCGGGTACTCGCCCGAGCACCGCACGCGCTGACCATGATGAACGCGACCGAACCGCACGAGCTCCCGGCCTGACTACCCAGTGGACGGCCGGGGGCCGTTCCGCGGCATGGTCGCCGTGGGCGACTCGGCCCGCGCGCCTTCCCGGATCTGTCCGGGCATCTCGACATCATGGTGTGCGAAGGGCGTTCTGTCCCTCTATGGGCCTGCCGAAGGGTGTCGGATGAGCGACGACGGTACTCCTCGGCGCGGGGAGGCCCGGCCGTCGTCCTCAGTGTCCGGGACTCAGCAGCACCCGCCGGCCGGGGAGCAGCACCCCGTGGACCGGGTGGTCTTCGGTATCGGGGCAGTGTCGGTGCTCGCGGTCGTGGGCTGGGGTGCTTTCGCCGGCGGCTCCCTGGAATCCGCCTCGTCCACCGGGCTGTCCTGGGTCCTGCACAACTTCGGCTGGTTGTTCGTGACGGCCGCGGACGCCTTCCTGGTGCTGTGCCCGGTGCTCGCCTTCAGCCGGTACGGGCGGATCCGCCTCGGTGCCGACGACGATGAGCCGGAGTTCTCCAACCTGGCCTGGATCGCCATGATGTTCAGCGCCGGCATGGGCATCGGCCTGATGTTCTACGGCGTCGGTGAACCGCTCCAGCACTACGCCTCACCCGCCCCGGGCACCGGGCTCACCCCGCGGACCCCGGCGGCCGCGCAGTCCGCCCTCGTGTTCTCACTGTTCCACTGGACCCTGACTCCCTGGGGCATCTACGCGGTCGCCGGACTGGCTCTGGCGTACACCACCTTCCGCAAGGGGCGTGGCAACCGGATCAGTTCCGCGTTCGTGTCCCTGCTCGGCGAGGACAGGGCGGCGGGCTGGCCGGGCCGGCTGATCGACCTGCTGGCGGTGTTCGCCACCGTCTTCGGTTCAGCGACGAGCCTGGGCCTGGGAGCGCTTCAGGTCGCCCGGGGCCTTGACGTGGTCGCCGGCGTCGGCGACACCCAATCGGTGCAGTTGATCATCATCGCCTCACTCACCGCGGCGTTCGTACTCTCCGCCTTCTCCGGAGTGCACCGCGGCATCAAGTGGCTGAGCACCACCAATGTCGTCCTCGCCGCCGTGATCATGTTCTTCGTGCTGGCGGTCGGGCCCACCGTGTTCGTCCTGGACGCGATCCCCTCAAGCGTCGGCGGCTACCTCAGCAGCCTGCTCACCCTGTCCACCCGCACCGGAGCCTTCACTGACGAGGCGTGGCTGGGCACCTGGACCATCTTCTACTGGGCGTGGTGGCTGTCCTGGGCTCCCTTCGTCGGCACCTTCATCGCCCGTATCTCCCGGGGCCGTACGGTCCGGCAGTTCCTGTTCGGGGTACTGCTCGTACCCAGCGGCGGCACCGCGCTCTGGTTCTGTGTGATGGGTGGCAGCGCGATCCGCCTGGACGCCACCGGGGCCTCCAACCTGGTCCGCAAGGCCGTCGACCAAGGCGCGGAGGAGGCGCTGTTCGGCCTGCTCAAGGCCCTTCCACTGGGCTCGGTCAGCACCGTGGTCGCCGCGCTGCTGGTGATGACCTACTTCATCACCAGCGCCGACTCGGCCTCCCTGGTCCTCGGCTCGCTCTCTCAGGGCGGTGCGCTGCACCCGCGCACCTGGCTGGTGGTCACCTGGGGTGTGCTGATGGGTGCGGTCGCCGCGGTCCTGCTGGTCGCCGGCGGCCTGGCCGCACTGCAACAGGCGACCATCCTCGTGGCGCTCCCCTTCGTACTGGTCATGCTCGCCCTGTGCTGGGCCCTGATCCTGGACCTGCGCACCGACCCCGCTGTGGTGTCCCTCTCCGGACACGGCCACCCCCAGGGGTTGACGGCGGCGGTCCGCGCGGCGGTCGGCGAAGCCCTCGCCTCCCGTGACTGACCCGAATACTGGCATCCCGCTTTCGGTAGGCGCTGTCAGCTCTGGAGTACCTTGGCCACCGCCTGGGTGCGGTCGGCGACGCCCAGCTTGCCGAAGATCGAGTGCAGGTGGTTCTTCACGGTGGCCTCGGCGATGAGCATGGTGCGGGCGATCTGGCGGTTCGACAGCCCCAGCAACAGGAGCTCCACGACATGGGACTCGCGCCGGGTCAGTCGGTAGCGCGTGGAGACCGCCCGCGCCGTAGGCGGATCGGCGGGAACCGAGTCGGTGCGGACCAGTGCGACCGGATCGGCGCTGTGCAGGAGGGCCTCCAGTCGCGAGACCAGTTCCCCGGCCTCGCGCACCAGCGTGCCGAGCGTCGTCTCGTACATGTCCTCGACCACAGACAGCCCTTCTGTTACGCGGTCCCCAGTCGGGGCTCCGCGTGCTCTCCTCCCCCTGGGCCGTGTCTATATGTCCTCGTAGCGCGATATCACCGGACCGAGTGAACCCTGTGCAGGGCATGCGTCAGGGGCGGCCGAGCAGGTGGCTGCCTGCCGCCGACTTGCCCGTGGCGGTGAAGAACTCGCGGAAGCCCACCACGAACTCCTCCGCGCTGATCCGCCCGTCGCCGTCGCGATCGAGCTGGCGGTAGCCGTGGTTGAGTTCGGCCGGGTGGGTGCGGTTGCCGAACGCTCTGCGGTACTCATCCTGGCCGATGAACCCGTCCGCGTCCGCGTCGATCGCGTTGAACAGGCCGCGGATCGCGCGGTCCAGGCCCTTGCCGAGGTAGTCGGGATCGTCGTCGAGACCGGCCAGCGTCGCAGCCACGAAGCCCGCCCGGTCGATCCGGCCGCTGTCGTCGGCTGCCCCCCGCAACTGCTCCCACCAGGCCCGGAAGCCCTCGTGGACGCTGTTCTCGGTCTCGGCGTCCAGTTCGAGGTCCCAGCACGCGGCCCGCGCCATCGCCTCCAGGTCGGCCCAGGTCAGGAAGCCGTCGCCGGTCTGGTCAAGGACATGGGTGAACAGCTGGTTCAGCTTGCGGATCCGCAGATCCCGGCGGAACCGGCCGAGCAGCGACGTGCTGTCGCGCGCCTCGCGGGGGCCGGACGTCCTGATCGCGTCGGCCGCGAAGGGCTGGTACGTCCAGGCCGTGCCGCTGTACGTGGCCAGCCGCCGCCAGCCGCGGTGCATCAGTCGGGAGAGCAGCCGGGCCGTCGGCGAACTGGCCAGCCCGAGCCGTTCCCGATAGGCAGCAGGCAGGTCGTCCACAATGACGGTGACGATCAGCGCTGCGGCTGCCGGGCGGACCAGTAGCCACAGCGGGGGGCACCAGCGCAGCCGGTGCGGGGCGACGGCGTGCCGGTAGAAGTCGCCGAGCAGCTCGCGGACGGACGGATTGTCCTCCAGGACCTCGCGCAGCACGGTGTCGAAATAGTCCCGGAACTCCGCCGCAGTGGCGGGCAGGGCGTCCGGCGGCAGCCCCAGTTCGGCGGCGATGGCACGCCACTCCCGGTAGAGCCGGACCTCGTCCGCCGCCGACAGCGGCTGCCCGGCCAGCTCGCACATGGAAACGATGGCCTCGTAGACGGTGGCCAGCACCCAGGCGCGGGCGGCCGGGTCGGCGGCTGTGTAGGAGCGGCCATGGGTGTCGACGCCGTTGATCCGACGGTGCTGGCGTCCGATCCGCTCGATCTCGCGGGCCCGGGCCGCAGGGGCCGCGTAGACCAACCGCTGCAGGCTGTCCAGGGTGTGCTGGGCCCGCCGCCAAGGATGGGCCCGGTAGGTCGAGTGGTCCGCGACGCCGGCCCCAACCACCGGGTGTGCGTTCTGTAGCACCAGCAGTCGGCCGAGCATCAGCAGAAAGCGCCACTCTCCGATATGACGCCAGGTCACCGAACCTGCGCCGGGGTACTGCTCGCCGGTCGTGGCCGCAGTCGCGGCCGTAGGCTCAGACATGGCGCACCTGCCCCTGGCCGGCCAGCAGCAGCCGGACGGTCGCCATCGCCGGATGGCCGACCCGTCGGTGCAGGACCCGGTCGCCGGAGCGCTCGATCGTCTCCAGGTGGAGAGCATGCATCCGCAAGAAGACGTGCATCATCGGACGGAGCTCCAGGGGGGTGAGGTCCAGCACAGGCTGGGCGGCGCGCAGCGCGGCGCGCGCGCGGGCGATCTGGTCGGCGAGCGCTTCCCGGGGCAGTCGGGCCCGCGCCGCGCGGGTGTCGTCGGCCAGGTCGGCGAGGAAGTCGATCCGCTGGCAGGCTGCGGCGAGCAACCGGAACGCCGGGATCTGCCCCTCCGCCCGGCAGCCGGGGTGCACGCTGAACAACAGCAGCAGGAAGGGCAGCGAGACCCGGTCCACATACCGCTCGAAGTCCTGCTCGTCGCTCAGGCCGGTGCAGGCGGTGTCGTCCCGCATGCCGGAGAGAAACCGGGCGATGTACTCGACCGGAATTCGACAATCCGTCACAGTTCTCAGGAACGAGGTCAGTCGGACCGGGTCGTCGGCCGCTGCGGCGCCGTGGTCGAGTGCGCTCCGAACGGACTCGGTCCAGCGGTCATAGCGTTCCCTGCGGCCTGGCAGTGGACCGCTGTCGGCCAGTTGGTCGGTCGCGTGTGCGAACCAGTAGGCGGCCAACAGATGCGGCTGGAGCGCGCTGGGCACCAGCAGTCGAACCGCGACAAAGTGCGAGGTGTCGGCCCTGAGCAGGCTGCGGGCGGCCGAGCGGTAGCTACGGCGCGACTCCTGATCCAGGATCCCAGCGTTGTCGAGCGTGCGGCCGAAGGGCGTCATCCGGCCTCCCGTACCGCGCCGAAGCGGCGGGTCCGCGCGGTGTACCCCTCGATCGCGCACCACAGGTCGCGCCGGTCGAAGTCCGGCCACAGCACGTCGGTGAAGAAGAGTTCCGCATAGGCGCACTGCCAGAGCAGGAAGTTGCTGAGCCGCTGCTCGCCAGAGGTGCGGATCAGCAAGTCGACGTCGGGCAGGTCCGGATGGAAGAGCCGTTGGCCGAACAGTTGGTCGGTGACGTCGGCCGGCATCAGGGTGCCGGCCAGGACCTCCTCGCACAGTCGCGCCGCCGCCCCCGCGAGCTCGTCCCGACTGCCGTAGTCGACGCAGACGGTGAGCGTCATGGTGTCGTTGCGCCGGGTCTTCTCCTCATAGGCCCGCAGCGTGTCGGCCAGCGGCTCGGAGAGCCGGTCGCGCCGCCCGCTCCAACGGATCCTGACCCCCTGGGCGCACCAGCCGTCCCCGTGGTCCAGCAACAGCCGGTGGATCGCCTCCAGCACACAGGCGACCTCGACCGGATCCCGGCCCCAGTTCTCAGTGGAGAAGGCAAAGATGGAGATCTGCCGCAGCCCGATCTCCAGTGATCCCTCGACGACGTCGACGATCGAGCGGACTCCGGCCAGGTGCCCAGCGGTTCTGGGCAGTCCGCGTCGCAGCGCCCAGCGCCCGTTGCCATCCATGATCACAGCCACATGGCGGGGCAGTCGTCCGGCCGCCACCGCCGGTGCACAGGCCCCCGAGGGATGCGGGATCGGGAGCCGTCGGCCTGCCTGCCTTTTCCGTGATGCTCCGACTTGGGTCACAGGAACTCCTCGGCAATCTCCAGGAGAAATGGTGGGCTGCAGAAATAATCAATGCCTGGATGTTACCGAGTCAATGATTTTCCGAATGATCGGACCAGGCCGTTCGAACCGGTTCCAATGGCCCATGGACAGCAGCTGAACGGCCACACATGCTGGATACGGGTGAGATCGGAAGGCCCTCGAATACACAGCCGAAGGAGTGGATGTCCATGGTTGGGCGCGAGGTGCGAACGGGGTTGACGAAATACTTGGGTGGCGTGATGGAAGCAGTGGAGGAACTCGTCGTCGACACCCGGGAATGCGTCGAGGGATTGCTTGAGCATTCGGGTTCTGTGCAGCACAGCGCCGTCAAGGCCGTACGGAGCGTCCTCCGCCCCGGCAGCGGGTGCAATGCCGCCGACGCCGGATCCGGGCCGACCGCCGGTTCCGACGCCGGTCCCAGCACCGAGGACCTGGTCACTGCGCTGCGGGCGGAGAACGCTCGGCTCACCGTCCGGTTGAACCGGTACGAGTCGGCGTCCGCGGCCGACCCCGCGTGAGCGCGGCCGGCGAGCGGGCGGCGCTGCGGGCAGGGCCGCTTTACCGGACCGGCGCGGGCGTTGTCCACGACCCGCGCCGCCCGGGCGTCGACGGCCCGACGGCGATCCGGGCCGGGCTGAGGACCGACCGGCGCTTCCGGGTCACCGACGAGGAGACCGGGGAGGACTGCACGGTGGAGGCGCTGGCGGAGTTCCTGTTCACCCGGCCGGTCAGGACGTCCGGGCTGCTGGACGGTTGCCGGTGAGGCAGCTGCGCGGCCACCAAGTCGTCGAACTGGTGGCCCTGCTGACTTCGGACGCCCTGGCCGCGCGCTCGGAAGCCGGGGTAGTCAGCGGAGGTCCCGGGACGGCGGGGGGCGACGAGGGCGGTGCCGAGGGCGATTCCGCCCGACGGCGGCACCGCCGGTCGGTCCGGATCAGGACGCTGATGGAGGAGCTAGGGCCGTTCTATGTGAAGCTCGGTCAGATGCTCTCCACCCGTCCGGACATCGCCACCACGGCGCTGACGGCGGAACTCGGCTGCCTGCACCAGGCGGTGAGCCCCACCCCGTTCGCGCAGTTCGTGCCGGTGCTGGACCAGGAGCTCGGGCGGGACTGGCGTCGCGAACTGCGCGACGTCGACGACGTGTCCCCCTTGGGGTCAGCCTCGCTCGCCCAGGTCTACCGGGCCACCCGGGCCGACGGAACGCCCGTGGTCATCAAGATCCAGCGGCCAGGCGCACGCTCCCGGGTGCTGGCCGACATGGCGGCACTGCGGCGGGCCGCGCGGGTAGTGGGGCGTTCCTTCCCCAAGCTCGACATGGTGTTCGACACCGATGCCACGCTCGCGGTGCTCTACGACGCCATGCAGCCGGAGCTCGACTTCCGAGTCGAGGCGCAGAACATGGAGTACGCGCGTCGAGCGGCAGCCGACTTCGATCTGATCTCGGTGCCGGGGGTGGTCAGGGCCACCCCACGGGTGCTGGTGCAGAGCCTGGCGCCGGGGCACTCGATCGGCTCCGCGCAGGCCGCGTCGCTCCCGGTGGAACTGCGTCGGGCGGCCGGCAGCCAACTGCTCGCCTTCATGTACCGCGGCTACTTCACCGACCGCTTCTTCCACGCCGATCCACACCCCGGCAACGTCCTGGTCGACCGCGACCACGGGGCCACCCTGATCGACTGGGGCATGGTCGGCAGGCTGGACCGCAACCTCAGCGGACTCGGTATGCTCACCCTCACCAGCCTCGCCCAGAATGACGCTCGGGGACTGGTCAGCGCATGGGTGGGGATGGGACGTGCAACTGGGTGGGCCGATCTGCCGGGCTTCCAGGAGGACATGAGCCGGCTGGTGCCGAGGCTCGCGGCGGCCTCCCTCGACAATCTCAACTTCGGAGTGGCGCTGGCCACGATCCTGCGACAGTCAGCGCGCCGCGGCATCCGCAGCAGTCCGATGATCGGACTGCTGGGCAAGTCCTTCGCCAATGTCGAGGGCTCGGTGCGACTGATCGCTCCCGAGCTTTCGATCGTCCAGGTGTTCCGCGAAGCACTGACCGACGTCATGGTCGAACTCGCCCGTGAGATGGTCTCCGTCGAGCAGGCGGCCCGCACCGCTCTGGACGGGATGGCGGGTGGCACCATCGCGCTCGACCAGGTCCGCAGCATCCTGCGGGACGTCTCGGGACGCGAGGGCACCATGCGGGTGGGCCTGCTGCCCGGCCACGGCATCGGCGGCGAAGGCGACAATCCGCTCCGGCAGTACTGGCCGCACCTCGCCGTGGCATCCGCAGCACTGTGGTTCCTCCGCAAGGAGGCCCGCCAGCGGGCCTGGCACCGCTGAGCCCGGTCTGCCAGTCCCCACCCGTGCGGGGGCTCGACAAGTCATCGCCAGGTGACTTTCGGCCGGCTTGCGATGCCGTCTGTGCACAACCCGAAGAGCTGGGTAGAGTCGAAGGAGTTAGATGGCTTTGCCAACTACCTCACCTCGTGCTGTCCGCGCCACGCGTGCCGCCCAGGCACAGGCGTCCTGCCCCGTTTCGGAAGGGAGCTTCTGTGTCCACGGAGTCTGCGTCCACGGAGTCCGGCGCACCGGCGCGCATCGTGGTGATCGGCGCGTCGGCGGCGGGGTTGAGCGTCGTCGAGGGACTGCGCAGGCTGGGCTTCAGCGGCCGGCTGAGCCTGGTCGGCGACGAGACCCGGTTGCCCTACGACCGGCCGCCGCTGTCCAAGCAACTACTGCGCGGTGAATGGGGGTTGGAGAAGATCCTGCTGCGCGGGCCGGCGGCCGTCGCCGCGCTCGACCTCGACCTGCGGCTCGGCGTACGGGCCATGGCCTTGGACGCCGGACAGCGCCGGATCCACCTCAGCGACGGCGCCTGCCTGGACTACGACGCCGCAGTGATCGCCACCGGCCTGACCCCGCGACAACTACCCGGTGCACCTGGTGCTTTCGGCCTTTCCGGCGTGCACACGCTGCGCACGGTCGAGGACGCGCTCGCCCTGCGGCAGGCGCTGCGCGGCGGACCACGACTGGTGGTGATCGGCTCCGGCTTCGTGGGGGCCGAAGCGGCGGCGGTGGCAAGCGAGTTGGGAGCTTCAGTGACCATGGTGTCACGGGGCCCGGCGCCGCTGGCGGACGTGCTCGGCGACGAACTCGGCTCGCTGCTGGCCGAGACGCACGCGGCACACGGGGTGCGCCTGCTGAGCGGAACCCGGGTGACCGGCCTGGCCGACGCCCACGGCCGGGTCACCGGGGTCGTCCTGGGGAGCGGAGCCACGATCGCGGCGGACGCGGTCCTGGTGGCGATCGGCGCGGTGCCCAACACCGACTGGCTGCGGGGCAGCGGCGTACCGCTCGGCGACGGAGTGCGGTGCGATCCGACGCTCCACGCCGGAGCCGGCGTCTGGGCGGCGGGGGACGTCGCCTGCTGGACCCACCCCCGCAGCGGCCTGCCCACTCGGATCGAGCACCGCACCAACGCCGGCGAGCAGGGCCTTGCGGTGGCCCGCAACCTCCTCGCGGCCCCCGGCCAGGCGGTGGCCTTCGACCCGGTCCCCTACGCCTGGTCGGACCAGTACGACCTGCGCATCCAGATCTACGGCCGCACCCGGGCGGCGGACCAGGTACGGATTGTCGAGGGCGGCACGGCGGAGCGGAAGTTGGTCGCCCTGTACCGCAGCCACGGTCGCGTCAGCGGTGCCGTCGGCGTCAACCTGCCCGGACGGACCCGGTCCTACCGCGCGCTCGTGGCCGAGGGCGCCGATTGGGACAGCGTGATCCACGCGGACCCGAGCCCGGCGGACCAGCGAGCACACATCAGCTGACAGACCTGCCAGAGGAGTCTTCAGATGGACATATCGACAGAACTGAGCAGCCAGGAGCGCTTCCCGAACCGATCCGACGAAACCGTCCCCGCCTTTCCCATGGACCGCGTGCCCCGCTGCCCGTTCGACCCCCCGCCCGCCCTGCGCCGGCTGAACCAGACCGGCCCGATCAGCCGGGTCCGGCTGTGGGACCAGAGCACGCCCTGGCTGGTCACCGGCTACGCCGAGCAGCGGCAGCTGCTGGCCGATCCCCGCGTCAGCGCGGACACCGCGCACCCTGCCTACCCGCACCCCACCGAGGGCACCCGGGCCCGCCGGGAACAGGCCAAGACCTTCATCAGCATGGACGACCCCGAGCACGCCCGGCTGCGCCGCATGGTGACCGGGTCGTTCGCCATCAAGCGGGTCGAGGCCCTGCGCCCGGCGATCCAGCGGATCGTCGACGACCTGATCGACCAACTGCTCGCCGGGCCCACGCCGGTCGACCTGGTTCAGGCGTTCGCGCTGCCGGTCCCGTCCCTGGTCATCTGCGAACTGCTCGGCGTCCCCTATGCCGACCACGCCTTCTTCCAGCGCAACAGCAGCACCCTGGTCAACCGCGAGTCCTCCGCCGAGGCGTCGCTGTCGGCCCAGGCCAACCTCGCGGACTACCTCCACGACCTCATCGGAGCAAAGCTGGCGTCCCCGGCCGACGACCTGCTCTCGCTGCTCGCGGCCGAACAGGTCGCCACCGGCGTCCTCACCCAGCGCGAACTCGCGAACACCAGCGTGCTGTTGCTCATCGCCGGTCACGAGACCACCGCCAACATGATCGCCCTCGGCACCCTCGCCCTGCTGGAGCACCCGCGGCAACTCGCCGAACTGCGCACCACCGACGACCCGGCGTTCGTCGCCGGAGCCGTCGAGGAGTTGCTGCGCTACCTGAACATCACCCACTCCGGACGCCGCCGCGTCGCGCTGGAGGACATCCCCGTGGGGGAACGCACCATCCGGGCCGGAGAGGGCATCGTGCTGGCCAACGACGTCGGCAACCGGGACCAGGACGTCTTCCCCGACCCCGACCAGTTGGACCTGCACCGCGACGCACGACGCCATGTCGCCTTCGGCTTCGGCCCGCACCAGTGCCTGGGTCAGCCGCTGGCCCGTGTCGAACTCCAGGTCGTCTACCGGACGTTGTACCGCCGGATCCCCGGCCTGCGCCTGGCTGTCGACATCGAGGACGTGCCCTTCAAGCACGACGGACTGGTGTACGGCGTCTACGACCTGCCCGTCACCTGGTGATCCGGCGGCGGGCCGACCGGTCCGCCGCCACCGCGAGAACACCCCGACAATCCACAGGAGCACCCATGCGCGTGACCGTCGATCAGGACAAGTGTGTCGGCTCCGGGCAGTGCGTACTGGCCGCCCAGAAGGTCTTCGACCAGCGCGAGCAGGACGGCATCGTCCTCCTGCTCGACCCCGAGCCCCCGGCCGACCTGCACCAGGACGTCCGTGAGGCCGCGATCGTCTGTCCGGCCCTGGCCATCGACCTCGTCGAATAGCACGACCGTGCGCCGGGGCCCGCCCACGCCATGGCCCCGGCGGCGCACGGTGGCGGGCTACTGCCGCTGGCTGTGGCCCTGGCCCTGCGAAAGCACGGTTTCCTCGGCCCGCCGGTCGCGGGGGGCGATGGCGTCCCAGCGGGCCGCGCCCCAGCGGCTGGTGGATGTGGGATCGACCAGCGCACTGGGCGACCGCAGGTTGCCGGCCCGGGACGCGGTCGCCATGAGGTCGCGCGCGGTGTCGGGATCGGTCTCGGGAGGCAGGACCAGGAGATCCCAGCGGTTGATCTCGTAGGAGAGCAGGGTGATCTCGTACGGGTCCTGCTCGGCGTCGAACCAGCCCAGCCGCACCGCGTGCGTTCCGGTGCGGACCTGATAGGGGATCTCGGGCCACAGCAGCCGGTTGACCGTCGCATGGGTGATCCGACCCCATAGGTGGTCGAGTTCGGCCACGAGCGGGGGGAGCTCCGCCTCCAGGTCGCGCGAGTGCGGCCACCAGGCGCCGTCCAGGCGGCATCGGTCCTCGGCCTCGGAGGGGGTCAACGACAGGCGCAGCGGCGCTGCGAGCTCCGGGGCCGGAGTGCTGAGGACCGTGGTCATGAGGTGAGCCCCGACCCCGGGCGGTCGCCCGCCCAGGTCCAGTCGCGGATCTCCGGGAGGTCCTGGCCGTGGACGCCGATGTACCGGCGGTGTTCGACCAGTTTGTCCTGCATCTGCTGCTTGAGGTAGTCGCCGCGGGCGCCGATCTGCGGCACCCGGTCGATGACGTCCATCACCAGGTGGAACCGGTCCAGCCGGTTCTGCACCCGCATGTCGAAGGCCGTGGTGATGGTGCCCTCCTCGTTGTAGCCGCGCACGTGCAGGTTGCGGTTGGTACGGGCGTAGGTGAGTCGGTGGATCAGCCAGGGGTAGCCGTGGAACGCGAAGATGATGTGCTTGTCCCTGGTGAACAGCGAGTCGTAGTCGGCGTCGCTGAGCCCGTGCGGGTGCACGGTCTCCGGCTGGAGCTTCATCAGGTCCACCACGTTGACCACCCGGACCTTCAGCTCCGGCAGGTTCTCCCGCAGGATCGACACCGCCGCCAGGACCTCCAGGGTGGGGGTGTCCCCCGCGCAGGCCAGGACCACGTCCGGCTCCGCGCCCTGGTCGTTGCTGGCCCACTGCCAGATCCCGGCGCCCTCGGTGCAGTGCACCACCGCGTCGTCCATGGACAGCCACTGCGGCATCGCCCGCTTGCCGGCCACCACCACGTTGACGTAGTTGCGACTGCGCAGGCAGTGGTCCATCACCGAGAGCAGGGTGTTGGCGTCCGGCGGCAGGTAGACCCGCACCACGTCCGCCTTCTTGTTCACCACGTGGTCCAGGAATCCGGGGTCCTGGTGGGTGAACCCGTTGTGGTCCTGCTGCCAGACGTGCGAGGTGAGCAGGTAGTTGAGCGAGGCGATGTCGCGCCGCCAGGGCAGCTCCTTGGTGACCTTCAGCCACTTCGCGTGCTGGTTGAACATCGAGTCGACAATGTGGATGAAGGCCTCGTAGCAGTTGAAGAGACCGTGACGCCCGGTCAACAGATAGCCCTCAAGCCAGCCTTGGCACTGGTGCTCGCTCAGCATCGAATCCAGCACCCGGCCGTCGGGCGCGAGGGACTCGTCACCGGCCACCGTGGTGCCCAACCATTGACGGTTCGTCACTTCGAAGACCGGGCCGAGGAAGTTGGACACGGTCTCGTCCGGTCCGACGATCCGGAAGTTGCGCTGTCGCTCGTTGAGGGCGGTCACGTCCCGCAGGAACCGGCCCAGTACCAGGGTGTCCTGGGCCTCGACCCCACCCGGGGCGGTCACCTGCACGGCGTGCGTGCGGAAGTCCGGCATCCGCAGGTCTCGCAGCAGCTCCCCGCCGTTGGTGTGCGGATTCGCGCCCATCCGCCGGTCGCCCTTGGGGACCAGGTCTGCCAGCTCCGGCAGCAGCGTGCCGTCCTGGTCGAACAGCTCCTGCGGCCGGTAGCTGCGCATCCACTCTTCCAACTGGGCTACGTGGCGCGGGTGTTCGGCGTCCACCAGCAGCGGTACCTGGTGCGAGCGGAAGGTCCCCTCGACCTTCAGCCCGTCAACGGCCTTGGGGCCGGTCCAGCCCTTGGGCGAGCGCAGCACGATCATCGGCCAGCGCGGCCGGGCGCTGTCCCCGGTGGCACGGGCGTGCCGCTGGATCTCCTTGATCCGCTCAACGGCCGTGTCCAGGGCCGCGGCCATGAGCTGGTGCATTGGCTCGGGCTGGTCGCCGGAGACGAACAGCGGCTCCCAGCCGCAGCCCTGGAAGAACTGCTCCAGCTCCTCCTCCGCGATCCGGGACAGGATGGTGGGATTGCTGATCTTGTAGCCGTTCAGGTGCAGGATCGGCAGCACCGCCCCGTCGCTGACCGGATTGAGGAACTTGGTCGACTGCCAGGCGGTCGCCAACGGCCCGGTCTCGGCCTCACCGTCGCCCACCACGCAGGCGACGACCAGGTCCGGGTTGTCGAACGCGGCTCCGAAGGAGTGGCTCAGCGAGTAGCCGAGTTCTCCGCCCTCGTGGATGGAGCCGGGGGTACTGGGCGCGACATGGCTGGAGATACCGCCGGGAAAGGAGAACTGGGTGAAGAGTTTCCTCATCCCGGCCTCGTCCTGGCTGACGTCCGGGTAGACCTCGCTGTATGAACCCTCCAGATAGGTGTTGCCCACCAGCGCCGGACCGCCGTGGCCAGGACCAGCGACGTAGAACATGTCCAGGTCGTACTTCTTGATCACCCGGTTCAGATGCACATAGATGAAGTTCTGCCCCGGGGTCGTCCCCCAGTGGCCGACGATCAGCGGCTTGACGTCCGACAGCTCCAACGGCCGCTTCAGCAGCGGGTTGTCGTACAGGTACAACTGTCCGACCGACAGGTAGTTCGCCGCCCGCCAGTAGGCGTCCATCGCCTGTAGCAGGTCCGGGGAGAGGACCTGCCCGCTGTGCGTTCTGGTATCCATGATCAGGGCTCCTTTGCCGTGCGCCGTGCCGTGCCGCGTCAGCGCATCACGGATCTCGGTCGAACCACGGGTACCGCGAGGTGACTCGCCGCCGTCGAACCCGTGCGGCTCACTACCCGTGACGGGGCGGCCGTGGACCCCATCCTGGTGCGGAGAGCGGGACCGGGGCAGGGCCCGCCGGGCCCGCGAAGAGGGCCATTGGTCCCTGGCCGAGGCCGGCCGGGCGCCGGCGGTGCGGAGGCCGGGGCACGGCGTCGTCGGTCCGGTCGGTCCGGTTAGGGCCGACCGGCCCTGGTCCCCGGCCCGCTGAGCAGCCAGGATTCTCCTGTCCGCGGTAGCGGATCCGGTCAGGAGCAATCCGGTCAGCAACAGGGAGTCGTGCCATGTCCGACAGCGCAGCCGAACCCACCGCCCGGTCGCCGGTCAGGGTCTTCCTCCTGGACGACCACGAGGTGGTGCGCAGAGGTGTGCACGACCTGCTCGACGCCGAACCCGACCTGGAGGTCGTCGGCGAGGCCGGGACGGTCCGACAGGCGCTGGCCCGAGTGCCGGCCCTGCGCCCGGATGTGGCGGTGCTGGACGTGCGACTGCCGGACGGCGACGGCGTCACCACCTGCCGTGAACTGCGCTCGCGTCTGCCCGGCCTCGCGTGCCTGATGCTCACCTCCTTCGACGACGAGGAGGCCCTGCTCGACGCGATCATGGCCGGAGCGTCCGGTTACGTGCTCAAGCAGATCAGCGGCACCGACCTGGTCACCGCCGTCCGCACGGTGGCGGCCGGGCAGTCCCTGCTCGACGCGGGCGCCACAGCCCGGCTGATGGCCCGGATGCGCGGCGAGACCGCCCACGACGAGCAGCCTCAGGCCCTGGCATCGCTGACCGAACGCGAACACGAGATCCTGGCGCTGGTCGGCGAGGGCCTGACCAACCGCGAGATCGGGCAGCGGCTCTACCTCGCCGAGAAGACGGTGAAGAACCACATCTCCCGGCTGCTCGCCAAGCTGGGCGTCGAGCGCCGCGTCCAGGCCGCGGTGATCGCGTCCCAGAGCGCGGCCGCCCTCCAACAGCGGGCGCGCAGCACCGGACAGACCGGACGGAGCAGGATCGTTCCATGAAGACGGACGACGGGCTCCTGGACGCCGCGCAATGCCTGCGGCTGATGGCGGGCACGGCCGTGGGGCGCGTCGTCTACACCCGGGACGCGCTGCCGGCCGTCCTGCCCGTCCGCTTCCGGCTGCTGGACGGGTGCGTCCTGGTCGATGCGGGGGACGCGCACCAGGACCTGCTGCGGGCGGTGGACGGAGCCGTGGTCGCCTTCGAGACCGGCGAGTTGAACGTCCTCGACGGCAGCGGGTGGAGTGTCACCGTGCTCGGTCTGGCCCGCGCGGCACGTCGACCGCGCACGATGCCCGGCCCGGACCGGGAGTTCATCCGGATCCGCTCCCAGGTGATCACCGGACGACGGCTGGACGCGGGCCTCCCGGTACGCCCGGGTGAGTGAGACCGGCCGCGGCTATCCGGCGTCCAGCGGGGCGGCCCACACCAGTTGGGTGCCTCCGGCCTCGGGGGTGTGCAGCTCGAAGGTGCCGCCCACCTCCCGGGCCCGCTGCGCCAGGTTCGCCAGCCCGCTGCGTCGCCCTCCGGCCGCGATGCCCACCCCGTCATCGGTCACGGTGAGCACGACCTCCTTGGCGGTGGCCCGCAGCACCACCTCGGCCCGGCCGGCCCGGGCGTGCCGGGCCACATTGCTCAGTGCCTCCCCCAGGACGGCCACCACGTGCTCCGCCACCGTCTGGGTCACGTCGGTGTCGAGCAGGCCCTCCATGCTCAGCCGTGGCGCGAAGCCGAGGACCGGCTGGGCCTCGCCGACGACCCTGGCCGCTCGACTGCGCAGGCTCCGTGGCTCGTCGTCCTCGCGCGCCCGGAGTCCGAAGATGGTCGACCGAATGATCTTGATGGTCTCGTCCAGGTCGCCGACAGCCCGCGTGACCCGTTCGGACGCGCCGGGGTTGTCGATCAGACGAGCCGCGCCCTGCAGGGTCATCCCGGTCGCGAAGAGCCGCTGGATGGCCAGATCATGCAGGTCCCGGGCGATCCGGTCACGATCCTCGAACAGCGCGATCTTTTCGGCGTCATGCCGTCGCTCGGCCAGTTCCAGCGCCAGCGCCGCCTGGTCCGCGAAGCCCAGCAGTGCGCCGATCTCCTCGTCCCGGAAGGCCGGCGCACCGCTGGCACGGGCCATCAGCAGCACCCCGCGGACCTCGTCCCCGGGTGAGCCCAGCGGCACGGCGACGGCCGGGCCGGTCCCCCGGGCCCGGTGCACCCCGGCCAGGAAGCGCGCGTCGTCGGCCAGGTTGACGCTGGTCACCGGCGAGCCGCTGGAGTAGGCGCTGCCCGACAGCGTCCCCTCCAACGGGATGGTCATGTCCAGGCGGCCGGCCGCGTCCCCGCCCAGGGCCAGGTCCACGATCAGTTCGCCGGTGCCCGTGATCACCCGGTAGACATCCGCGATCTCCGATCCGGTGATGTCCCGGCCGCGCTGCGCGATGAGCTCCATGACCTGCTGCCGCGGACTGCCGGAGAGCAGGCTGCGGGTGATCTCACCGCTGGCCCTCAGCCAGCGCTGCTGGCGCTGCGCCTCCTCGTACAGCCGCGCGTTGTCGATTGCCACTCCGGCCGCCACCGCGAGCGTCGAGGTGACCGCCTCGTCATCGGCGTCGAAGTCGTGCCCACCACGCTTGTCGGTCAGGTAGAGGTTCCCGAAGACCTCCCCGCGCACGTGCACCGGTACGCCGAGAAAGGTGTGCATCGGCGGGTGCCGCGCCGGGAATCCGTAGGAGGCCGGATGCTCGGACAGTTCCGTCAGCCGCAGCGGCTCCGGATGGCGGATGAGCTGACCGAGGATCCCCTTTCCCGAGGGCAACGGACCAATCTCTTCGACCTGCTCCGGGTCCATCCCCACGGTCAGGAACTGCGACAGGGTCTCCCCACCGGGGCCGATCACCCCCAGCGCGGCGTATCGGGCGTCCACCAGGACCGCGGCCGCCTCCACGATCCGGTGCAGTGCCTGGGACAGGTCCAGCTCACGACCCACCGACAGCACCGCCTCCAGCAGGCTGTGCACCCGGTCCCGGGTGCCCCGAGCGGCGTCGATCCGCGCCTGGAGCTCCCCCAGCAGCTCGTCCAGGCGCAGTTGAGGCAGTTGAGGCACTGTCCGATCGCCGGCCACGGGCCCTCCTCCACGGGCGCTGCCGGCTGGGCAGCACTCACAGCTCCACGGTAGTGGTGCCGACAAGCCCGCGCCCCACCCCTGAGCGCGGCACGAGCTCCGGGTGTCAGAGCTGGAGTTTGAAGCCGACGTGCGAACCCACGAACCCGAGCCGCTCGTAGAAGCGGTGGGCGTCCGGCCGGGCTGTGTCGGAGGTGAGTTGCACCAGTGAGCAGCCCTCGCGGCGGGACTCGTCGACGGCCCAGGCGATCAGCTGTTGGCCGAGCCCTTGGCCGCGCTCCGAGCTGTGGATGCGTACGCCCTCGATGATCGAGCGGGTGCTGCCACGGCGGGAAAGGCCTGGGACGATGGTCAGTTGGAGGGTGCCGACGACCGTGTCGTCCCGCACCGCCACCACCAGCCGCTGGTTCGGATCGTCGCGCAGCCGCTCGTAGGCGGCGAGGTACGGCCGCAGGTCTTCGGGGGACTCCCGGGTGGCCCCGAGCGCGTCGTCGGCCAACATGGCCACGATCGCCGGGAGGTCGTCCGCGGTGGCAGGTCGCATACCGATATCTGTCATGCACCGCATGATAATCGGACGCTCCCGCCGCTACGAAAGGCCGCGGTCCGCTGGATTCCTACCGCGGCCAATTGTCGGCCCTCCCAAACCGCCTGCCGGCGGCATCGGTAGGGTCGGCCCATGGACTACCCAGTAGACGGCCGGGGGCCGTTCCGCAGCATGGTCGCCGTGGGCGACTCGTTCACCGAGGGCATGTGCGACGAGGTGCTGCCGGACGGGGAGTTCCGGGGCTGGGCGGACCGGGTGGCGCAGCGGCTGGCGGCCGAGGCGAAGGCGGCCGACGGGTCCGGCGGGTTCGACGGATCCGACGGGTCCGGAGAGCCGTTCCGGTACGCGAACCTGGCGGTGCGCGGCAAGCTCATCGGCCAGATCGTGGACGAGCAGGTGGACCTGGCCGCCGGGCTCGGCGGCGAGTTGGTGACGCTGGCCGGCGGGCTCAACGACGTGCTGCGGCCCGGCTGCGACGCGGAGGCGGTGTGCGCGACGCTGGGCGCGGCGGCGGAGAAGTTGGCGGCCGGGGCGCGGCTGCTGGTGTTGTTCCACAGCACCGACCCGAGTCGGCGGATGGCCGGCAGCGGTCGGCTGCTTCCGGCGATCCTGCGTCTCAAACGGTTCGTCTCGGAGCTCGGTGAGCGCCCGGGGATCGCGGTGGTCGAACTGTTCGACGCCCCCTGCTTCGACGACCCCCGGCTGTGGGCGGACGACCGGCTGCACCTCTCGGCCGAGGGCCACCGCCGGGTCGCCGAGGCGGTGTTGCAGGCGGCGGGGTACCCGGCGTCGTTCGACTGGCGGGCGGCCCTGCCCCCGGTCACGCCGCCGGGACGGCTCCACCGGGTGGCCGCCGACCTGCGCTGGCTGGGACGGCACGTGGGGCCGTGGATCATGCGTCGGCTCCGCGGCACCTCGTCGGGTGACGGCCGGAGCCCCAAGCGGCCGGAGCTGACACCGTATCCGTGACGCACTCCCTGCTCAGCAGAATCGGACAAATGGCTATCAAGTAGTCTTTACGTCCTGGTCATGATCCGTTCGTGATCGCGAAACACCGGTTCGGCAGTATTCAGACCATGGATAACCTGACCCAGCACACCTCTGCCACCGAAGCCCGCAGACGCCACTGGCGCCGCGACACCGTCGAGCTCTCGGCGGTCTTCGTCGCCGTGGCCGTCGCCGACCTGATCGCCAATGTGGTGGTGCACGGGCATGACGGTCCGGTGCTGCTGATCGCCTCGGCACTGGCACTGATGGCCACGGCGGCCTGGCACAGCTGGTGGTCGCACCGGCACCCGCACGCCCCGCCCGGGCCCGCGCCCGGCGATATCCGGTCCGGCTCGGACGGGCCGGCCGAGCCGGTGTCGGCGCTGCCGCCGCAGGAGCAGGCGCTGTGGCGGATCCGCACCACCGTGTCGGACGCGCCGGGCAGCCTGGCCGCGCTCTGCCGGGGCCTGGCCGACCTCCCGGTCAACATCATCTCCATGCAGGCCCATCCGCTGGCCGAGGTGACCGTCGACGAGTTCGTGGTCCAGGCCGACGCCCGGACCCCGGCGCAGGAGATCAGCCGGGCCGTGGTCGCGGCCGGGGGCACCGAGGTCTGGTTGGAGCGCGCCGACGCCCACGACCTGGTGGACGTGCCCACCAGGATTCTCAACCTGGCCACCCGCACCGCCCTGGACGCCGCCGAACTCCCACTGGCGCTACGCCAGTTGTTCGGCCGCTGCACCATCCGCTCACTGCCCGGCGAGATCGACGAGGACGACCTGGACGGCAGCACCATGCGGCTGCGCGACCCCTCCGGCGGGGTACTGATGGTCACCCGTGACCAACCGCCGTTCACGCCGACCGAGTTCGCCCGGGCCCGGGCGCTGATAGAGCTGGACGCACAGCTCGGCCCGCGCGTCCCGGACGCCCGGGACCTGCTGACGCTGTCGGCCGGGAACGAACTGACCGTCCGCCGGGCCGACCCGTCCGACAAGCAGGCGGCGCTGGCGCTGCACGAGCGGTGCAGCACCCGGACGTTGCGGCTGCGCTACCACGGCCCGGTCGGGGACGCCGACCGCTACCTCGGCCACCTGCTGGAGCCACGCTACGGCCAGACCTTGACCGTTGAGGCCGCGGACGGCGAACTGGTCGCGCTGGCGCACCTGATGTGGGACGACGGCAGCGCCGAGATCGCGGTGCTGGTGGAGGACCTGTGGCAGCGCCGGGGCCTGGGCGCGGAGTTGGTCCGCAGGTTGGCCGCGCTGGCCAGGGACGCCGGGATCACCGAGGTCTACGCGGTCACCACGGCGTCCAACGCCGCCATGGTGGCGACCCTGCGCCGCCTCGGCGTGCCGCTGGACTACCAGGTGGACGACGGCACCCTGGTGATCACCGCGCACCTGGCCCCCGAGCCGGCGCCCAGCCGCCGCTGAGGACGTCCGGCCGCTGGGGGCCCGCCGAGCGGGCCCCCAGCACACCGGCCTATTCCACGGTGACGCTCTTCGCCAGGTTGCGCGGCTTGTCGACATCGCGCTCCAGTGCCACCGCCGCGTGGTAGGCGAGCAGTTGCAACGGGATGCCGAGCAGGATCGGGTCCAGCTCGGGCTCGTTGCGCGGCACCAGGATGGTGTCCTCGGCCAGCTTGGGGTCCGGCGCGGTGTGGCCCACCATCAGCACCGGGCCGCTGCGGGCCCCGATCTCGCCGAGGGTGGTCAGGTTCTTGTCGCGCAGCTCGTCGTCCGGGACGATCGCCACGGTCGGCAGGTCGGGGCCGATCAGCGCCAGCGGCCCGTGCTTGAGCTCGCTCGCCGGGTAGGCCTCGGCGTGGACGTAAGAGACCTCCTTGAGCTTCTGCGCACCCTCGCGGGCCACCGGCCAGCCGCGCACCCGGCCGACGAACATCATCCCGGTGTGGTTGGCGTACTTGGCGGCCAGGTCGGCGATCGCCTTCTCCTGGTTCAGGATCTCCCGGATCTGGTCCGGCAGTGCCTTGAGCCCGGCGCAGATCCGCTGGCCGTCGGCCGGGGACAGGTCGTGCACCCGGCCCAGGTGCAGCGCGATCAGCGCGAAGGCGACGGCGGTGGAGGTGAAGGCCTTGGTGGAGGCCACCGAGATCTCCGGGCCGGCGTGCAGGTACATGCCGCCGTCGCACTCGCGGGCGATGGCGCTGCCCACGGTGTTGACGACGCCGAGCACCCGTCCGCCCTTGCGCTTGATCTCCTGGACGGCGGCCAGGGTGTCGTAGGTCTCGCCGGACTGGCTGACCGCGATGTACAGGGTGTCCGCCTCGATCACCGGGTTGCGGTAGCGGAACTCCGAGGCGGGCTCGGCGTGGGCGGGGATCCGGGCCAGCTCCTCGATCAGCTGTGCGCCCAGCTCGCCGGAGTAGTACGCCGAGCCGCAGCCGAGGATCTTGACCCGGCGGAACGCCCGGGCCTCGCGGGCGTCCATGTTCAGGCCGCCCAGGTGCGCGGTGGAGAAGCGCTCGTCGACCCGGCCGCTCAGGGTCCGCTCGACCGAGGCCGGCTGCTCGTGGATCTCCTTGACCAGGAAGTGCGCGTGCCCGGCGGTGTCGTAGCTGGCCTCCTCCCAGTCCACGATCGAGGGCTGCTTGGCGGTGGCCCGGGCGTCCTCCTGGGTGAAGGTGTTGAAGCCGTCCGCGCGCACGGTGGCCAGCTCACCGTCGTCCAGGTGGACGACCTGGCGGGTGTAGCGGACCAGCGCGGCCACGTCGGAGGCGGCGAACATCTCCTTCTCGCCAATGCCGAGCACGATCGGGCTGCCGTTGCGGGCGACCACGATCCGGTCGGGCTGCTGGGCGTCCAGCACCGCGATGCCGTAGGTCCCGACGATGCCCTTGAGCGCGGCCCGGACGGCGTCCTCCAGCTCCACGCCGTCGGTGGCGAGGCTGGCGATCAGGTGGCCCAGCACCTCGGTGTCGGTCTCCGAGGTGAAGACCACGCCGTCGGCCTGGAGCTTGGCCCGCAGCTCGTCGGCGTTCTCGATGATGCCGTTGTGCACGACCGCGATCCGGTTGGACTGGTCCAGGTGCGGGTGCGAGTTGGCGTCGCTGGGGACGCCGTGGGTGGCCCAGCGGGTGTGGCCGATGCCGGTCCGCCCGGCGAACCTGGCCGGGACCTGCGCGGCCAGCTCGGCCACCCGGCCCTTGCTCTTGCGGACCTTCAGCGCCGCCTGCCCCGCGCCGCCGCCGGTACCGGTACCGGTACCGGCGGCCTGGCTCCTGGCGGCCACGGCGATCCCGGCGGAGTCGTACCCGCGGTACTCAAGCCGGGCCAGGCCCTCCAACAGGATGGGCGCGGCGTCCCTGGAACCGACATAGGCGACGATGCCACACATGGGCGGTGCTCCTTTGCTCAGGTGGTGGTCACGGTGTGCTTGGTCTGCGTGCCCGGCTGTCCGGCTGTCCGGGTGTCCGGCTAGCCGTAGACGATGCGGCGCAGCTGGCGGGCGGAGAGCTCGGCCGCGCGGACCCGCCGCTGCGGCAGCTCCAGCGCGATCCGCTCGAAGATCCGCTCGTTGGTCAGCCCCCGGGCCTGCAACTCGGTGTGCCGGCGGCGGACGTACTCCTCGGCGCTCTCGGAGAAGTACGCCAGCACGTCGGCGACGACCCGGGCCGCCTCGCTGGGACCGAGGGCGGTGGTCCGGGCGAGGTGGTCCAGCAGGTCCTCGTGCGCGACCGCGGGGCGCGGTCCGCCGGGGCGGACGGGCTGCGCTCGGGGCACGGAGGGTGTGGGCACGAGGTGAGACCTTACGCAGGCTGTCATACGAATCCAATAATCCTGCCCGGAATCGGGCAGGATCACGCCCGACTGGAGGTCTTCCTCCGTTCGGACCAGACTCGCAGCCCGCCGCCCGCCGCGCTCAGCAGCACCAGCAGGCAGCACGCCGTCGGCACCCAGTTGCCCCAGCGGTCGTAGAGGGTGGTCCCGGTGGCCAGCGGCATCCGGTACACCGTCGCCCCCCGGTCGGCCGTGGTCAACGGATGTCCGACCTGTCGTCCGAACGGGTCATAGGCGGTGCTCACGCCGGTCAGCGTGGCCTGCACCACCGGGCGTCCGGTCTCGGCCGCGCGCAGTGCCGCCAGCGAGGCGTGCTGCTGCGGGGCGGCGGTGTCCTGGAAGGTGGCGGTGGAGGACTGCACCACGATCAGCTGCGCCCCCCGGTCCGCCAGCACCCGGCTCATGTCGGGGAAAGCGGACTCGAAGCAGATCAGCGGGCCAATCCGGAGCGTGCCGCCGCCGGGTTCGGGCACGGTCATCACCACGTTCTGGGTGCCCCGGCGGCGGTCGACGGCGGCGGCCTTGGAGAAGTCGGCGATCCAGCCGAGGACCGGGCGCAGCGGGATGTACTCACCGAAGGGCACCAGCCGGATCTTGGCGTAGGTCTGCCCGGTCAGCCCCTGCGGGCCGACCAGCACCGAGGTCTTGTAGATCCCGCCGGTGGAGCCCTGCACCGCGTCCACGTTGACCAGCAGGTCGGCCCCGGTCGCCCGGGACAGTGCGGCCAACTGGGCGGTCAGCGCGGGGTCGGTGCCCAGGTCGTCGGTGAGACTGCTCTCGCCCCAGACCACCAGGTCCGGCTTGGCCCCGGCCAGGGTGCGGGTGAGCGCCTCGCCGCGCGCGGTGCGGTCGGCCTCGTTGGCGCTGCCGCCGGGCTGGACCACGCCGATGGCGACGGTCGCCCCGGTCAGCCTGGGCTGCGGGGCCCAGGCGCACACCCCGACGACTCCGGCGGCGAGCGCGGCCAGCACACCGTAGGCGACCACGCAGCGTCCCCAGTCGGCGATCAGCACCACCAGCACGGTGTTGACGGCGACGATCAGCAGGCTGTCCAGCCAGACCCCGCCGACCGAGGCCAGTACCAGCGCCGGGTGCTGCTGGTACTGGCTGGCGCCGAGCAGCCCCCAGGGGCCGCCGAGGTACTGCCAGGAGCGGATGGTCTCGATCACCATCCAACCGCAGGGGACCAGCACGATCGCGGCCAGCGCCCGCACCGCGTCCGGGCGGCCCCGCAGCAGCCGCCACACCAGCCACCCCCAGGGCGCCCAGAACAGCCCGAGCAGCGCGGCCAGGACCAGGATGGCGACGCTGAGGGAGGGGATCAGCCAGCTCATCACCCCGAGCAGGAAGCCGATCCCGCCGTACCAGCCGAGCTTCATCGCCCGGCGCGCGGTGGGCGCGGTGCGCAGCACCAGCATCAGCGGCACCAGGCAGACGTAGGCGAACCACCACCAGCCGATGGTGGGGAAGATCAGCACCGGCAGCGCCCCGGTGGCGGCGGCCAGCGACGGCATCGCGGCCCGGCGGGTCCAGCGACGGAACCGCCCGCCGGGCGCGGGACCCCCGCTCCCGGTCCGGCCGGGGTCACCCTGCGCTGCCGCGTCCGCGCCCGGGCCCCCAGACATCGGCCCCCTCCCGGCGACAAAGCTCACGTTCCCGCCTCTCCTTGGACAACTCCCCCAGTGTCGGTTCCCCTACCCCGATCGGCACCCCGAACGCAGCGGCCACCCCGGAACGGAGCCCTCCGGTCTACCCGTAGCATCAGCTCATGAACGACTTCCGGACGGCTGGGCATGCCGCAGTGGACCTTTTGGCGGACTACCTCGGCGGGCTCAGCGACCGTCCGGTCTGGCAGGCGATGGAGCCGGCCGCGCGCGAGCGGCTGCTGGAGCTGCCGCTACCGCAGCGGGGACAGGGCTTGGAGCAGCTGGTCGCGGAGATCGGCAGCGAGGTGCTGCCGTATCCGATGGGCAACGGGCATCCGCGCTTCTTCGGCTGGGTCAACGCCGCACCCGCGCCGGCCGGGGTGCTGGCCACGCTGGCCGCCGCCGCGATGAACCCCAGCTCGGCCGGCGGCGACCACGCGGACGTGCACCTGGAGCGCACGGTGGTGCGCTGGATCGCCGAGCTGGCGGGGTTCCCGCACGCCCCCGGCGCGGGGCTGCTGACCTCGGGCGCGTCGATGGCGACCATCGTCGCCCTGGGCGCGGCCCGGGATCAGGCCGCCCGGCGGCTCGGCGTGGACGTCCGCGAGCAGGGGGTGGCCGCGCTGCCGCCGCTGGTCGGCTATGTCAGCGCGGAGACCCACTCCTGCGTCCGCAAGGCCGCCGAGCTGCTCGGCCTGGGCAGCAGGCAGCTGCGCGCGGTCGCCACCGACCCGGCCGGGCACCTGGATCCGACCGCGCTGCGGGCCCAGGTCGCGGCCGACCGGGCAGCCGGGCTGGTCCCTTTCCTGGCCGTGGCCTCGGCCGGGACGGTGAACACCGGCGCGGTGGACGACCTGGACCGGATCGCCGACGTCTGCGCCGAGGAGCGGCTGTGGCTGCACGTGGACGGCGCGTACGGGGCCTTCGGCGTGCTCGACCCGGCGCTGACGCACCGCTACCGGGGCCTGGACCGCGCCGACTCGCTGGCGCTGGACCCGCACAAGTGGCTGGGGGTGCCGGTGGACTGCGGCTGCCTGCTGGTCCGCGACCCGGCCGGGCTGCGCGCGGCCTTCAGCCTGGTGCCCTCGTACCTGCGCGACGACGACGCGGGCGGCCTGGGCTGGTTCTCCGAGTACGGCATCGAGCAGACCCGGCCGTTCCGCTCGCTGAAGGTGTGGGCGACCATCGCCGCCTCCGGCCGCGAGGGGATCGCCCGGGACGTGGCGCACTGCACCGCGATGGCCCGCCGCCTGGGCGAGCTGGTCGCCGCCGATCCCGCGTTGGAGCTGATGGCGGAGGTGGAGAGCTCCATCACCGCCTTCCGCTACGCCCCGGCCGGCGTCCCGGACGACCTGCTGGAGCGGGTGAACCAGGCGCTCCCGGCAGCCGTCCAGGCGCGCGGGCGCACCTTCGTCACCGGCACGGTGCTGGCCGACCGCGAGGCGGTGCGGGCCTGCCTGATCAACCCGGCCGTGGCCGAAGCCGACCTGGCGGTGCTGGTCGAGGAGGTCCGCACCACCGGAGCCGACCTGCTGGCGTCCCTGGGCGCGTCCGCCGCGCGGTAGCCCATCCGCTGGTCGTGGTACCGGAACGCTGAGGCCCGCGGCCTACCGCAGCCGCCACTCCTGCCGCCGGCCGGAGTTGAAGGCGGCCTGCCCCTGGGCCAACGCCGACGGCTCGTTGCCGAGCTGGACCAGCGACTTGCCCACCTCCAGTGCCTGCCGGTAGCCGAGCTCCTGGGCGTACCAGACGGCCCGGACCGTGGCCTGCACCGCCACCGTCGGCTGGGCGGCGATCGCCACGGCGACCCGTTCGGCGGCGGCGCGCAGGTCGGCCGCCGGGACCACCTCCTGCACCAGACCGATCTGGTACGCCCGGCGCGCGGACAGCCGTTCGTGGGCCCCGGTCAGTTGCATCCGCATCACCTCGCCCAGCGGCATCCGCTGGAGCATCGCCATGGACTCGAACACCGAGGCCATGCCGTAACTGGTGTGCGGGTCAAAGAAGGTGGCGTGGTCGGCGGCGATGATGAACTCCACCTGGCCGAGCAGATAGAAGGCACCGCCGCAGGCCATCCCGTTGACGGCGGCGATCACCGGCTTCCACAGGTCGCCGGCCGTCTTCGGGCTGATCCAGTCGCCCGGGTCGTCGAAGTGCAGCGGGCCGCCCCTGGGGCCGATCGGCAGTCCCGGCTCGTCCAGCGCCCGACGGTCCACCCCGGTGCAGAAGGCGCGGTCACCCGCCCCGGTCAGCACCACCACCCGGACCTCGTCGTCCTCGCGCAACTCCCGCCACAGCGACCGGAGTTCCGCCATCATCCGCAGGTCGAAGGCATTGTGGACCTCCGGCCGGTCCAGTACCACCCAGGCCACATGCTCCTTCAACTCGCAGCGGAGCGTGGCGAAGTCCTGTCGCACAGCGGCCCTCCAGCCGGTCACGGCTCTGGCTTCCCGAAAAGGCCGGCTGCCCTCAAGGCTGGCTTCTTCCTCAAGGCTGGCTGCCCTCAAGGCTGGCCTTTCGAAAAAGAACACGTTCTACTCTTGCTCGGAGGCCATCCTCCGCCCCCGCCCGCCCAGCAGGAAGAGGCCCGGCATGACAGAACAGCGCCACGGACGGCGGATCATGATGACCCCCGACGAACGGGACACCTTCCTCGCCGGACAGCGGACCTGCCGGGTGGCCACCGTCTCCGCCGACGGCCGCCCGCACGCCACCCCGCTCTGGTACGCCTGGGACGGCTCCGCGCTGTGGCTCTACTCGATCACCCGCAGCCGCCGCTGGACGGAACTGGCCGCCGACCCGAGGCTCGCGGCGGTGGTCGACTCCGGCGAGGAGTACGGCGAACTGCGCGGCGTCGAGCTGACCGGTGAGGCGGAACAGGTCGGCGAGGCCCCCCGGACCGGCCTGCCGCACCCCGAACTGGACCTGCCGGAGCGGATCTTCGCGGCCAAGTACGGCTTCGGCCCGGCCATGGTGCACGACGGACGGCACGCCTGGCTGCGGCTCGTCCCGCGCACGATCACCAGTTGGGACTTCCGGAAACTCGGCTGACCCTCTTCACCTACCCCCGCAAGCTTCACCGACCCCCGCAAGGTAACGCAGGTCACAGCGGGTGACGCCGGTCGCCGCGCTCCCGTCCGCACTCCCATCTGCGACGATGGCCCGATGGTGGACGCAACGACCCAAGTGACCGATCAGCCCAACGCGATCGCCGGTTTCGTCGACCTGCTCCGGCTCGACGACATCGACGTGAACCTGTTCCGGGGCTGGTGCCACGCGGGCGCGCCGCTGCGCGCCTTCGGCGGGCAGGTCGCCGCGCAGGCGCTGGTCGCGGCCGGGCGTACGGTCGGCCCCGGGCGGCTGGTGCACTCGCTGCACGGCTACTTCATGCGTCCCGGCGACCCGCGCCGCCCGCTGGTCTACGAGGTGGAGCGGCTGCGCGACGGCCGCTCGTACGCGACCCGCCGGGTCACCGCGATCCAGCGCGGCGAGGCCATGTTCACCCTCTCGGCCTCGTTCAAAGTGCCCGAGGAGAGCCCCGACCGGCAGCGCTCGGTACCACTGCTGCCCGACCCCGAGCTGCTGCCCGACCCGTACGCGGACTGGGCCGACGCCGGCTCGGACGGCGGCAACGCGGCGGGCCCCAAGGGCGGCGGCTCCGGCGACTACTGGACCACCACCGGGCGGCTCACCCTGGACATGCGGACCGTGCCGCACGGCTCCGAGGCGCTGCCCGACCGGCAGGCCGGGGTCGAGGAGCAGTTCGTCTGGCTGAAGTCCGCCTCGCCGCTGCCCGGCGACGACCCGCTGCTGCACGTCTGCGCCCTGGCCTACCTCTCGGACCTGACCCTGGCCTCCACCGCGGCCATGCACCTACAGCCGCCCCGGTCCGAGCGCAAGGGTCCCAGCACCATCAACCTGGCCTCGCTGGACCACGCGATGTGGTTCCACCGGCCGTTCCGGGCGGACGAGTGGCTGCTGTTCGCCCAGCGCAGCCCGAGCGCGGGGGACGGACGCGGGCTGGCCCAGGGCGAGTTCTACACCCGGGACGGCCGACTGGTCGCCTCGGTGGTCCAGGAGGCCCTGGTCCGGCTGCGCCGCCACTGACCGCGCGCCGCCGAACCGAACTGACGAACCGAACCGACGAACGGAGCCGCTGACGAGAACTGCGTTCCAGCCCCGCCGCTCCCCCGGCCGGGCTCCGGTGGTCAAATGGGCTGATGAGGCGTCATACACCTGCAACACCGTTCCCGGTACCATGGCGGGGTGTCCAAGGTTGACCTGTCCCCTCGGCCGGTCGAGGCAATGTCTCCCCGCCAGTTGGAACGCCGGAAGTACCTGATCAGGGCAGCGCTCGAACTCGTCTCCGAGAT